>Ga0316194_10001021_pt1 | contig 19061 bp, 17 predicted proteins | sample CroRivsedime1_MG_FD_204936 | JGI IMG/M metagenome (GOLD analysis project Ga0316194, IMG submission 204936) | Coastal sediment microbial communities from Maine, United States - Cross River sediment 1 | ecosystem: Environmental > Aquatic > Marine > Coastal > Sediment | place: USA: Maine...
TATCCGTGATCGTGACTTATGCTGCTATCCGGATGTGAATAAGTTTCCATCAATGAATTGACTTTTCGTTGACGAGGCCAATATAATGACAACCTTAACTGATTGGTTCAGGGTTCAAGCCCGCCCTGGCGCGACGGGACGTTACTATGAATTTGTTTGCATGATCTATAGACGTTGATTTTTATCACCACATCTCTCCAAGCCGGGTCTGGGCCAGGGGTTGAAAGGTTATATAATGCTGATTTCCGTAACTTTATGCTCCATTGTTTGGATTGGCCGCTTTCAGCCATTGGGTGAAACATGGAATTCGACACAATTGATGCGTAATATAACACTTAGAGACCAGTTATGGCACTTTAACTGGGAACCGTTAATTCCGCCTGGGTAGGAAAACGCTCAACCCAGGAAAAATTTACATATAAATTAGGTTAACTCCCAATTTAGATTTAACCCATATATATTGGAAAAGGATTAGAAACAAGTCGTATGACCCAACTCCTTGAAATTGACGGCAAGAAAATCTTTCTTGTGGGAACTGCCCATGTTTCGGAAGAGAGCGCCCGTCTGGTGGCCGATGTCATCGACAGGGAAAAACCGGACACGGTTTGTGTCGAGCTGTGTGCATCACGCTACCAATCCATCCGACAGAAAGACCAGTGGCAGAACATGGACATCGTGAAGGTCATCAGGGAAAAAAAGTCTTTCCTGTTACTGTCCAATCTGCTGCTGGCATCGCTGCAGAAAAGAATTGCCAAAAAACTCAATATTCGCCCGGGTCAGGAAATGATTCAGGCCATCGAATCCGCCGAGGCCGTCGGGGCCGCCATCCACCTGGCCGACCGGGATATTCGCATTACCCTCTCACGCACGTGGCGCTTGATGAGATTCAGGGACAAGATCAAGCTGCTGGCCCAGCTCATTTTTTCCATTGGACAGGTGGACGACATCAGTGCCGAGGATGTGGAAAAAATGAAGCAGGAGGATGTGCTCGAAACCATCCTCGCCGACGTGGGCAAATCTTTGCCCATCGTCAAGGCCATTCTGATCGACGAACGCGACCGCTACCTGGCCCACAAGATACGGCATGCCCCCGGAGAAAAAATAGTGGCTGTCGTCGGCGCCGGCCATGTCCCCGGAATCAAAAGGTACTGGAACACCGAAACCGACATCGCACCCCTGGAAAAAATACCGCCCAAGGGCAAGCTCTCTGCTGTCTTCAAGTGGGTCATACCGTTGGGAATCGTTGCGTTGATCATCACCGGCTTTTTCATGGGCGGCGCCAAATCCGGCAAGGACATGGTGGTCTGGTGGCTGCTGGCCAACGGCGTGCTGGCCGGTCTCGGGGCTTTGGCGGCCCTGGCTCATCCGTTCACGGTCGTCTCGTCCATCGTGGCCGCACCGTTGACATCGCTGAACCCGATGGTCGCTGCCGGCTGGGTATCGGGCCTGGTTGAAGCCTTTTCCCGCAAGCCGCGGGTCATCGACTTTGAAAATCTCCAGGAAGACATTCACTCACTGCGGGGTTTCTGGAAAAACAAGGTAACCCGGGTGCTGCTGGTCGTCGTGTTTACCAACCTGGGGAGTTCTATCGGCACTTTCGTCGCAATCCCACTGATGATAAAGGCGTTCTGATTAGACCATCATGCACCGGAAGAAGAAAGATTGCCCACTTCGCTGCCGGCCGGCCGTCATCGGAATTATCCTGCTGCTTGCCGGTTGCAGCGGTCTGGGTCCGTCACCGCCCTCCGAAGTCGAAATTACCTCACCGCCCAGACAACTCGAGCACGTGCGATTTTCCGTTCAGCTAGGGGCATTTTCCAGTGTGGACAATGCCGTGAGACTGACCGAAGCACTACAGCAGACAGGTCTGAATGCCTACCATTTCAGCGATGCTTCCGGTTACTACAAGGTTCGCTTCGGCAACTATTCCATCCGTGAACTGGCGATCGAGGCAGCGGAAAACTATCGGGCCCGCGGGCTCATCACGGACTATTTCATCGTCGGGCCCACCGCCGTTTACGATACCGTCGAACTGAGGAAACGGATTGTTAAAACCGCAATGAATTTCATCGGCGTTTCTTATAAATGGGGTGGCGAATCGTCGGATGAAGGATTTGATTGCAGCGGGCTGACGATGACGGTCTATCAGCTCAACGGGCTCGATCTGCCGCGAACCTCCCGTCAACAGTGGAAGACCGGCACTCCGGTCGTGCGCAATGAGCTGCTGCGGGGCGATCTTGTCTTCTTTGCCACTGCCGGTGGACGCCGGGTCTCCCACGTGGGAATTTACACCGGTGAGAACAAGTTCATTCATGCACCCGGCAAGAGCAAGCGCATCCGGTTGACTTCCCTGTCGAAAAGCTATTACCGAAGCCGTTTCGTGGGAGCAAGGCGTTACCTTTAGAATGCATTCGAAAGTGAAACCTCAGGTCTTCCGGACATTCGAGCACAGCCATGGCTTAAAAATGATGAAAAACGAAATGGACTATCAGGATGAATAATTCTGTCGCGTTCGATTATGAGAGATGCAAAATCCTCGTCGTCGGCGATGTCATGTTGGACCGATATCTCTGGGGCGATGTGAAACGCATTTCACCTGAGGCGCCGGTACCGGTATTCCACATCAAGCGACGATCGATCGTTCCCGGCGGCGCCGGCAGCGTGGTTTTGAACGTCATCGGACTCGGTGCCTCGGTTACCTTGCTCGGCGTCATCGGCCGGGACGAAAACGGAAGTACGCTCAAAAGGTTGCTCGAGGACCGAAGGATCGAATCGATACTGATAGAAGATAAAAACAGGCCAACCATCACAAAAACGCGAGTTTTGGCAAAAGGTCAGCAATTACTGCGGATTGACGACGAAAACACCGTTGTTCTCGATGAATCTTTGAAAGCAGGAATCATCGAAAATGCGGCCAAAGAAATCCACCAATGTGCGGCCGTCATATTTTCGGATTATGGAAAGGGCATTTTTGATACGCAAGGCCTCACTGAAGCCCTCATCGATGTGGCTAATGGCGCAGATGTGCCTGTTATCGTCGATCCCAAGAGGAAAAATTGGGAACGATATTCGGGGGCAGCTTGTCTGACACCAAATACCGCCGAATTCGAACATGTTGTTGGAGCGCCTCTCGGTGATGACAACGCCCTTATCGACGCGATGCGGACCACACGGTCCCAATACAGGTTGTCGAACCTGCTGGTCACGCGCGGCCCGCTCGGGATGTGCCTCATCGGCGAAGACGAGCAGCCCCGGTTTATTCCGTCAATTGCACGGGAAGTGTACGATGTGTCAGGCGCCGGTGACACCGTTATTGCGACATTGGCAGTCGGTATCGCTTCCGGGCAGGGCTACTTGGACGCCGCTCGCTTGGCCAACGTCGCTGCCGGGGTTGTGGTCGGCAAACTCGGTACGCAACCGATCAACGCCCTCGAACTGAAGGCTGCGGTGGGGATGAACGGTGACAGAATCGGCGGGAGCGTCAATCAAAAGACCCATTCGCTTGCGGCTGCGAATCTTCAGGTCCAGGCATGGAAAGCCCTCGACCAAAAAATCGTTTTCACCAACGGGTGTTTCGATTTGCTTCACCCGGGACACATCCACTTACTGAACGAGGCCAAGAGGTGCGGAGAGCGGTTGATCGTCGGCTTGAATTCCGACGGGTCGGTCAGGCGGCTCAAGGGAAACAAGCGACCGATTTTGAGCGAAACGGACCGCGCCGCCATTTTAGGAGCGTTGGATTGCGTCGATCTGGTGATCATTTTCGAAAAAGACACGCCGATCGAACTCATTGAATCCCTGGAACCGGATGTTCTGGTGAAAGGGTCGGATTACCGCCCGGAGAGGGTGGTCGGAAAAGAGATTGTGGAGTCCTATGGCGGAAAAGTGCACCTGGTCCCGGTGGTTGAAGGATACAGTACAACCCGCCTCGCGGAAAAGGTGTCGGAAAAAAACGGAGACCATAATCCCAAAAGCGTTCACAAGTAATTTTTACCTAAACGACTATTGAGGAAAATTACATGGTCATACTCACCGGAGGAGCGGGATTTATCGGCAGCAATACGTTGACGGCATTAAACCACATTTATGGTGACGACATTTTACTCGTGGACAATGTCGCCAGTACCTCTAAATGGAAAAACCTGGTCGGTAAATCTTTCTGGCAATACGTGCACAAAACCCGTCTGTGGTCGTGGCTGGACCAGAATATAGATAGAGCTGTCGAAGCGGTTGTCCATCTCGGCGCCTGCACGGATACGATGGAAAGCGACTTCGATTATCTTTTCGAAAACAACTCTTCGTATTCACTGAATATATGGCATTTTTGTACTGAAAGGCAAATTCCCCTCATTTATGCAAGCAGCGCCGCCACATACGGCAACGGCGGGGATGGATTTTCCGATGACCATGAAAAGACCGATATCTACAAGCCGATCAATCCCTACGGCTACTCAAAGCATCTCTTTGATTTATGGGTGTTGAAACAGCAGGAAACGCCTCCGCGCTGGTACGGTATAAAATTCTTCAACGTTTACGGCCCCGGCGAAAGTCATAAGGGACGTATGGCCAGCGTGGCCCATTTCGCCATCCCACAGGCGCTGCAGAGCGGCAAGATCCGACTCTTCAAATCGTACCGGGAGGATTGTGCTGACGGCGAACAGAGAAGAGATTTTATCTTCGTTCAGGACATCGTCGATCTGATCGTTTATTTCCTCGACGCCTCTCCACCCAACGGTCTTTACAATGCCGGCACAGGGCGGAGTAGGAGTTTCAATGATCTCGCAAGTGCGATCTTCAGCGCATTGAACCTGCCGGAGAGAATCGAATACTTCGACATGCCGGAATCAATTAAAGACAGCTACCAGTATGTGACCGAAGCGGATATGAGCAAGCTGTTGGCGACCGGCTGCCCATACGAACCGCTATCTTTAGAGGAGGGAATTGAGCAGTATGTTAAATGGTTGCAAAAAGAAAACAAAAATTAACCTCCTCTTGCTTGTCTTATGGCCCGTCTACTGCGTTACATCCACCCACACGTATCCCGATATGCGCAGGTGGATGTGCCTTGTAGACAAACCATAATCCGGCGCATTCGTGTGGAATTATTTCTTACCGTGACCCTAAATCCGCATCTGCCCCCGCTTTTCCCGGCAGAATCTTCACCACCGTTCTCTTCAAACTCTGACGCCTACCAGGCCGATTGTAGGTCATCTCCACAATTTTCAACCGTCCCTGTGCAAACAGGTCGATGCACTCCGGATAGAGGACCCATTCCAATTTCAATCCTTTTTTACGGACCGTATCCAGAGTGTCGTTTTTTTCGATCGGAAAGGCTTTCTGCCCGATGATCGGTCCCGTGTCTTCACCATAATCGACAAAATGGACCGTGCAGCCGGCCACCTTGCAGCCGAAGCGAAAGGCATCTCCGTAACCATCGGTTCCCGGAAAGGCCGGCAGCAGGGCAGGATGAATGTTCATGATTCGGGGATGTTTCGCATCGGTGTTGACCCGGTCGATGAAATAAGGCGTGAGGGTCCGCATGTATCCGGCCAGTACGAGCAAATCGACATCATGGGGGGCCATGGCCTTCAACAGTCGGGATTCGGCTATCACCCGCGATGTCAGAAACGCGGTCACCTTTTGCGGATCGACAGACGCCGGAAAAAGGTTTTGTTTTTCCCGCAACTCGTTCAGGCTGGCGTCGAGAGGCAGCGCGCTGCCGGACAGGTCATCGCGGGCGGACCGAATGATGGCCCGATAGTCGATCACAAAAGTGGGGATACCATGCCGGTGGCCCAGTTCGAGACCGGCCGCCTGCGGGTTGTCCGAACCGATGAAGACCACCTCCCCGGCCAGTTCTCCCTCTTTGCAGGCGTCTATGATTGCCCGCAGGTTTGTGCCGGTGCCTGAAATCAATGCGCCAATTTTGATGGTGTCCGCCATCGGCGATCTCCTATCCAGTGTCTATCCAGAAATGGCTACCATTTCTGGATAGGCACTATCTCCTTATAGGGAGTTGTTTCCTTTGCAACGCCGGAACAACGCCCCCGATTCAAGGAGCCTAAATGTCGGCTTTTGATGAAACCATTGATGTGCTATAAGCTATTTACACCGAAACTAGATCTATTTCAAATTGTTACAATTAATGCGCCAATTGCCACCGATCGTCGCGCACTGAGCGGGTTGCGATGTCGGAATAAGTTCCTGGATTGACTTATTTTATAAAAGTTGACAACCATGGCGGCCATCACTATTATTGTGCAAATTTATTTCAGAAAGGATTATAGATCATGGCTGAAGGTATCAATGAGATCGAAGACGGAAATTTCGAAAGCGAGGTCTTGAAGTCGGATATGCCGGTGCTGGTGGATTTCTGGGCCCCTTGGTGTGGCCCTTGCAAAGCGATCGCTCCCGTGGTCGAAGAGCTTTCCAAGAGTTTCGGGGACCAGATAAAATTCATGAAATGCAATGTCGACAACAGCCCCATCACTCCGGGGAAATATGGAATCAAGGCTATTCCGACCCTTATTTTATTCAAGGATGGTGACGTGGTCGACCAGATTACCGGCATGGTTGCCAAGTCAAAACTCGAAGATGTGATCAAAAAGGTCCTTTAGCCGTTTAGACGCTCCGGTAATATGCCGAAACTAAAATCGGCTGGCGGGTTGATGAGACAAATACCTGAGATCGGTTGGAACCCATCGACGGACCCACAATAGACAGCTCAAGAATTGTTTCCTTTGTTTAAGGGCGGCGTCAACTGTTGATCAATTGCCACCCGGATTTTCATTGGATAGGGTGCTGGCGGTTGGTGATTACGCTGTCTAAATCGGTTGTCGAATCACACCCGCGGTAAGAAAAAATGATTAGAATCAAACCAATGCAAGCGGCTGTCGGCCTCTGCGTTCTTTTCCTGTTACTTCTTGCCGGATGTTCTCTCTACAATTCCGTTCACGATTTTTTTTTCAAAGAAAAAGATGTCGAACCGGTGGAGGTACTGGTTCAAGAGGGTATGGATGAATTTGACAGCGGGAATTACAAATCGGCCCTCGAGTATTTTCAGAAGATAAAGGACTGGTATCCGTTCAGCAAGTATGTCACCCTGGCGGAGTTGAAGATCGCCGATGCGCACTATAACCTCGAAGAGTACGAAGATGCCATCTTTGCGTATCAGGAATTTGCCGACCTTCACCCCAACAACGAGGCAGTTCCCTACGTTATTTACCAAATCGGCCGCTGCTATTTTGATCAGATGGATACGATCGATCGCGACCAGAGTGTCACCCGTAAGGCCTTGGAAAATTTCAGGCAACTTCAGAAACAATACCCCCAATCGCTCTATGCCGAAAAGGCGACCGATCACATCAACAAATGCTTGAAAAACCTTGCCGGTAACGAGTTTTACGTCGCGATGTTCTATTATAAAAGCAAGCGTTACGATGCGGCCCTGCATCGCTTCAAGTCGCTCGTTACCAATTATCCGGATGTCGGTGTTCATCGCATTGCCCTGCAGTATATTGCCAAGTGCGAGTCTTCACTTGCAAAGCAAGCTCAAGGCAACTAAGGGCCCCGGCAAAAATAATTCCACCTCTTGCTTGTATCATGTCCCGTTTACTGCGTTGCATCCACCCACAGGTATCCCGATATGCGCAGGTGGATGTGCCTTGTAGACAAACCATAATCCGGCGCATTCGTGTGGAATTACATCTTACCGTGACCCTAAAAAAGACTTTACAGATTCCGACCTTTCCTGTAGACATCCACTTTTAATTTTCCGGTGTCGATTTTTGGGTTTCGGGTTTACTCGCGGCCCGAGCCGAAGGGGCGCCGAGTCACATTTCAAGAGAGGCGATTATGTCGAAAGCATGTGAAATATGTGGTAAAAAACCGATGGTGGGCAACAATGTGAGTCACGCGCATAACGTGAATAAACGCCGTTTCAACCCGAACCTGCAGCGGGTCAGGGCTAACGTAAACGGCAGGGTTAAAAAGATGACGGTCTGTACCAGCTGCATCAAATCAGGATGCATCGTCAAAGCGCCCTGAGCTCTCTCACAACCGTCTTTTGACGGTCACAACCCGGCCCAGCGCCAGGCCGAGGTGTTGCAGGTGTTATAGGCTTTAAAATAAAGATTTTGGCAAGGTCAGAGGGAGGCGGCTGTATTGTAATACGCAAACGATCGAAAACACAGCCAAAACCTTTATCTTAAAGCCTATAGATCAGCTGATGCGTTTAACCTCCAGCACCTGTTTGACCTTTTTAAGCGACGACATTACCCGGCTTAGGTGCTCGGTATCTTCCACATCAATGGTGAACACGCTGTTCACGATCTTGTTTTCCTGGGTTTCAGTTTTGGCGTTCAGTATGTTGGCTTCATTCTTGCTAATGTTGCTGACGACGTCGGCCAGCAACCCGACACGGTCGTGGGAGCGGATGTAAATTTTCACCGGATACGTATCTGACTTTTCAATATTCCACTCCACTTCGATCTGTCGGTCGGGATTCATTTTCAGGGCGTTGATGCAGCCCGCGCGGTGAACGGTCACGCCGTAGCCGCGGGTGATGTATCCGGTGATCGAATCTCCCGGCACCGGCTGGCAGCACTTGCCGAATCGAATCAGAATATCATCCACTCCCTTGACCACCACCCCGCCTTTGGGCTTTTTCTTGCGTACCCGCCCGATGAGCTTGTTAAAGACAGACTCTCGCTTTTCTTCGCTTTCGGCTTTTGCTGTAAAGCGCCGCACCACCTGCAGTGGTGTGATCTTGCCGTAGCCCACGCTGGCGATCAAGTCTTCGACCGCTTTGAGCCCGAAGTGCTCCACCACCCGGTTCATTTCGTCGGTTTTGATCAGTGCCGAAAAATTGAGCCGTTCCTTGCGGAATGCCTTTTCGCACATTTCCCGTCCGAGTGAGATGCTGCGGTCTTTCTCCTGGGTTTTGATCCATTGACGGATTTTTGAGCGGGCCTTGACCGTCTTGACATACTTCAACCAGTCTTTGCTCGGCTGGTGGTTCTTTTGGGTTACGATCTCAATGACATCGCCGGTTTGCAGTTCGTACTGGAGCGGGACCATGCGGTCGTTGACCTTTGCTCCGACGCACTGGTCGCCAACCTCCGAATGGATCATATAGGCGAAATCGACGGGTGTTGCCCCCTTGGGAAGCGTTTTTATTTCCCCGCGGGGAGTGAACACATAAACCTCGTCCGGGAAAAGGTCGATGCGCACGTTTTCCATGAATTCGCCCGGATCCCTGAAATTTTCCTGATTTTCGACCATTTCCTGGATCCAGGTGTACATTCGACTCACCCCTTCGTCGACCTGTTTGCCTTCCTTATAGCCCCAGTGGGCGGCGATGCCCGATTTGGCCACCCGGTCCATTTCCCAGGTGCGGATTTGGACCTCCATCCGCTCGCCGTAGGGACCGAATACCGTCGTGTGAAGCGACTGATACATGTTGGGCTTCGGGCGGCTGATATAGTCCTTGAATTTGATGTCGATTGGTTTCCAGAGAGAATGTATCAAGCCGAGGGTTTCGTAACAGTGGGGGATGGTGTCGAGGATGATCCTGAAGGCGATGATATCGTAGACGTCTTCGAAGGCCAGATTCTGGCTCATCATTTTATGGTAGATGCTGTAGTAATTTTTATTTCGACCCAGCACCTCGCACTTCAGGTTGGCCTCACCCATCTTTTTCAGAATGTATTTCTTTACGGTTTCAACATATTTTTCGCGCTCCGCCTGATCCTTGGCGACCAGATTGCTGATCCGTTCGTACTCATCGGGCAGCATATACTTGAAAGAGGCGTCTTCAAGCTCCTTCTTGATCCAGTAGATGCCTAACCGGGCGGATATCGGAGCGTAGATATCCATGGTTTCCCGGGCGATGTTGATTTTTTTCTTTTCGCTGCGGTGATACTGGAGGGTCCGCATGTTGTGCAGGCGATCCGCAAGCTTGATCAGTATGACACGGATGTCGTCGGCCATGGCCAGCAGCATTTTGCGGATGCTCTCGGCCTGTCGGGCTTCGGAGCTGCTCAGACGCAGTTTGCTCAGCTTGGTGACGCCGGAGACGATGTGAAGAACTTCGGGGCCGAAAATTTTCTCGATTTCTTTCGGTGTGGCTGCCGTATCTTCGAGAACATCATGCAGAAGACCGGAGGTGACGCTGATTTCATCGAGGTTCATATCGGCGAGGATGCCGGACACCTCCAGCGGATGGGACAAGTAGGGTTCACCTGAGAGGCGCACCTGGCCTTCGTGGACCCGCGCGGAGTAAATATAGGCCCGTTCGATCAGGCTGAGGTCGGCCTCAGGGGAGTATTCGGCAACCTTGTCGAGGATGTCGGTAATACGGATCATAGGCGATGAATAAAGTGGTTTCGCTTTAACAACACACCCTCACATCTTACGGAGAAGTTACGATCTAATGACGATTTCAATAGGCTTTAGCGAAAACGACCCTTTGCGGTGAAGGCTTACCGCAAGCGATGCATCCACCCGGACCCATGTCATCTTGCAGTGCGCCAGGAAGGGGGATGCAGCGGATGGTCACGCCGAGATCCTCCTTGATGGCAGTTTCGCACGCTGCGTCACCGCACCAGTGCGAGAGTGCGAACCCGCCGTGAATTTCGGGTTTTTCTTTGTCTGACGGCGTAAAATAATCATAAAAGGACTTTTTTTCATCCATCACTGTCGTATGGGCCTTTTGGAAAGCCAGCGCGCGATCGAATAAAGCGTTTTGAATGCTGTCGAGGATATCGGTGATTTCGGCGATAAACCGGCCGCGTTTGACGGAGACCTTTTCGCGGTGATCCCGGTCCCGGCGACCGACGAAAACGGATTCTGCGGCGATGTCCCGGGGGCCGATTTCGACCCGTAGCGGAATGCCTTTCTTGATCCAATCCCATCCTCTGGCACCGCCGATATCACGCGTGTCGATTTCCACCTCGATCGGCCGCCGACCGTAGTGCTTCTCTCTCAGTGCCCCGGCCAGACTGTCGACGTACGGCATCACCAGGGCGCTCTCCTCTGCATTCCGTGCGATGGGCAGCAAAACGACATGTGCCGGTGCGACCCGAGGCGGCAGGAGGATGCCGTTGTCGTCGCCGTGGGTCATGATCAGGCCGCCGATCAGTCGTGTTGACGCACCCCAGGAAGTTGTCCAGGCGAACTGCTCTTCTTCGTTGGCGTCCTGATACCGGATGCCCGAAGCCCGGGCAAAATTTTGACCGAGAAAGTGGGACGTGCCGGCTTGCAAGGCGCGACGATCCTGCATCATCGCTTCGACGCACAGCGTGTCCACCGCACCTGGAAATCTTTCCCCCGCCGTCTTACGGCCTTTGATGACCGGAATGGCAAGGTGCTTTTCGGCGAGTTCGGTGTACACGTCAAGCATCATACGGGTCCTTGCGAGGGCTTCTTCCTCGGTTGCGTGCGCCGTGTGCCCCTCCTGCCACAAGAATTCACTGGTTCTCAAAAATACTCTGGTTCGCATTTCCCAGCGGACAACATTGGCCCATTGGTTGATGAGCACGGGTAAGTCCCGGTAGCTGTTGATCCACTTTGAGAAGGAGTCACCGATGATCGTTTCCGATGTCGGTCTAACGACAAGGGGTTCCGTAAGGGGGCCGGCCGGCACGAGGCCCCCCTCCGGCCCTTTTTCGAGCCGGTGGTGTGTGACCACGGCACATTCCTTGGCGAACCCCTCGATGTGTTCGGCTTCTTTCTCGAGAAAACTCAGTGGGATAAAAAGCGGGAAGTAGGCATTTTTCACCCCGGTGGCCTTGAACATCGCGTCCAGTTCTTTCACAATGTTTTCCCAGAGGCTGTATCCCCAAGGTTTGATCACCATGCACCCGCGCACGGGTGATTTTTCCGCAAGGTCAGAAGCCTTTACAACTTGTTGATACCACTCAGAATAATCCTCTTCCCGGGTGGGACTGATAGCCGTTTTCGGGTTTTGCTGTTTACCCATTCTCATCCTCGTTTGACGATATGTATTATACCCATGTTGTCATCAAGTTCTCGATTTCCATTCGTTTTCGTATTTTTCCACTTCGGCCAGCAGGACCTCCGCCAGCTTTTCTTCGGGAAACTTTTTGACGATTTTACCTTTCTTGAAAAGGATTCCTACGCCGTTACCGCCGGCGATGCCGATGTCGGCTTCCCGGGCTTCGCCAGGACCGTTGACCACGCAACCCATGATGGCCAGTTTAACCGGGACCGATTTGAGCAGGAGCGCTTTTTCGACTTTTTCGGTGATGCCGAAGAGGTCGATATTGCAACGGCCGCAAGTCGGGCAGGAAACGATATCAGGGCCATGGCGGCGAATGTCCAACCCTTTCAAAATCTCGTAGCCGACACGCACTTCTTCGATCGGATCGCGGGTCAGAGAAACGCGAATGGTGTCGCCGATTCCTTCGGCCAGCAGCATCCCGATTCCGAGGGTCGATTTGACGATCCCCGAATAGAGTCCACCGGCCTCGGTCACGCCGACATGCAGGGGGAAATCGGTCTGCTCGGACAACAGACGATAGGCCTCCACCGTCCGGTGAACATCGGAGGCTTTAATGGAAATTTTCATCCGCTCGAAACCGAGTGCCGCTACATTTTCGATGTGGCGCAAGGCACTTTCAACCATCCCTTCGGCGGTCACCCCCTTGTATTTCTTCAGCAGGTCTTTTTCGAGAGAACCGGCATTGACGCCGATCCGAATCGGCACGCCGTATTCCTCGGCACAGTCCACCACCGCTTTGACTTTTTTACGTCCGCCGATGTTGCCGGGGTTGATCCGCAGACCGTCGGCACCCGCCCGAATCGCTACGATTGCCAAACGGTGATCGAAGTGAACATCGGCAATCAGCGGGATCGTGATCTGCGATTTGATGCGCGCGATGGCGGCGGCGGCCTTTTCGTCCGGCACCGCCGCCCGCACGATTTCACAACCGGCGGCTTCGAGCCTTTTGATCTGGACGACTGTTGCCGCCACGTTCGGGGTCAACGTGTTGGTCATGGATTGGACGGCAATCGGTGCATTACCTCCAATTGACACGCCGCCGACAGTTATCCGGCGGGTTTTCTTTCGCTTGATCGTAAAACTCATGAATACCAATCGCAGTTCGAGTGTCTCGGATTGACAGCCGGCATATGAAGCATGGGCCGGCGGGCTTACCCTTCCCATGCTCAAAACAGATCACCCGTTGACCATATCCGGATTATGAAAAGGTATTTTTGATTTCCGATACAGAAACAGGCGATATTGCGAAAGATCAAGGAAATCAAAAAAAATAGCGTGGGAATACGCACCTGTGTGCTCAATATACGATTCCGCAGACTTGGCATGCCTTTGGTCGCGCCCTTTACATGATTGGCGCGAAAATTGAGGCAATAGGCCGTTTATAGACCCAAACAACCTATTTTCCGTCCATAAATGGCCTTTTTTCGCAATTTCGGCGTCAATCGGCGGAATCGCTTGTGCGGCGTATACGAGTACGCCTCCGCGCAATTCCTTGATTTCCTTGAACTTGCAGAAAATTGCTCATTTCTGGATCGGAAACTAACCAGTGCCCCTAATGAAACCGTGGATGGACACAACCTAACAAACCCGATAGACGAGTTCAAGGAAAATAGATACCTCCGCGTGCAGGCCTGGTTCACCCTCCCCCGCGCAGGGACCTCAAGTTGTGAAAGGTTAACAGGTGTTGCGTTCAGGGACATGTTATGTTCTCTTTTTTTTGAAATTGAACCGTGTCTTGAAATGGACTATGTAAGAGATCCATTACAGCGTCATAAACTATCGTGTCATTTTTGAAGTGTCTCGACTGCCTTGAGCGACGCAATTGAATGCACATAAGGTTCCCGGTTCAGGGATGAAAACAATTTGAGGTGTCAGGTGTCGGTTATTTAAATTTCAAATAACAAAACTCAAATACCAACCAAATCACAATGACCGAAATTCGAATTTCCAAACTATTGGTTTTTGATCTTATTTGAGATTTGGATATTGTCATTTGGAATTTATTTGTATTTTGGTGCTTGTAATTTGGTATTTGACATTATTTTAGACGGGCGGGCAAGCCCTGAAATCTGAAACCTAAACCAACACTGCCGATCTACATTGTTATGTTCCCAGGCTTGAAATATCGAGCAGCGTTCGACAATGGATAAGACAATTTATGTCTGACAAGACACAAAAGCAGATATTAAAAAAGCGGAGGTTGAATGAGTTTATCTGACAAAAACGAAAACGATAATCGACCGGATCCGGCTATCACACAGGAAATAAAAGCGCGCCTCCGAAAAGATGGGCTGGCGTGTGCTGTTGCCTTTGACATAGCCGGAAAACTAAATTGCACACCGGCCGAGGTCGGCCGGACTGCCGACCTGCTGCACATTAGTCTCGTTAAGTGTCAGCTGGGACTGTTCGGATACAAGCCGCAGAAAAAGATCGTCGATTCGCGCATGCCGCAGGAGGCGGCTCTTAGTGACGCTATTCGGGACGGGCTGGTCGACGATCGGCTGCCATGCAAAACGGCCTGGCGCATCGCCACGCAATTCGGTGTGCCGAAGATGACGGTTAGCAGCGCCTGCGAAGCCTTGAGTATCAAAGTCAAGCCTTGCCAACTCGGCGCATTCTGAAAAGCAGTTGAGCCGGTTGAGCCCGTTTGGCCCGTTGAGCCGGTTAAATGACGGAAAGATCAAGCCCTACTGTTGGATCGTAAACTGCTTTTAGGTCTAAAGAATCATACCCCGAAAAGTTAATGATTCCTCAGCCGAGAGAATCCAAAATACATTTTGGTCCTCGAATATTTACCTATCTTCTGCCGCAAATCAGGAGAAAAAACTAATAATAAGGTGACATCCTTCAACTGGTCAACGGACAAAACGGACCCAACCGGCTAAACGGACCTAACCGGCTCAACGGGCTCAACCGTGTCACAGCATCCCGTTTTCGCCCACAAAGGGGTTGGTGCGGCGCTCTTTACCGACTGTGGTTGGTTCCATGTGGCCCGGATAAACAATCACGTCGTCGGCGAGTGAAAACAGCTTGGCTTGAATATTTTGTTTCAATGTTGCGGCATTGCCGCCCGGAAAATCGGTGCGCCCGACCGAACCGGAAAAAAGGGTATCGCCGACGAAAACGCAACCATCGGTGAAAAGCGATATACCGCCCTGCGTGTGACCGGGCGTGTGCAGCACCTTCAGGGTAATGGTGCCGAAGACGACCGTGTCGCCTTCTTCCAGTAGTTGGTCCGGAGCGGGTGAATCCTCCGCCGACAGCCCCCAGGAGGCGGCGCTGGCAGAAAGCTGGTCCAGCATCGGGGCATCGAGGCGGTGAATGAGGATCGGGGCGCCGGTAACATCCTTGAGGCGTTTGTTCGCACCGACGTGGTCGAAATGGCCATGGGTGTTGATGATGTAGCGGAGCTTCAAGTCGGAGCGGGCCAGGGTCATCAAGATCCGATCGGCCTCGCCACCCGGATCGATCACGACGGCTTCCCGTGTTTCTTCACAACCCAAGATGTAGCAATTGGCCTGAATTGGTCCGACTGTCAACGATTCGATAATCAAAAGATCCTCCTTAACCGGAACAACCGGGCGCGCCTTTTTGCGCTCCTACCGGAATTGCGGCCGTCCCGCTGAAAAAGATGTTGGTTAGAGCAGTTCAATTATTTTTCGTGCAATTTTCCTCAATCAGCCGGTTGCGGGTGACTGTCGGGGATTTTCTGAAGCGGCAGGGCTTCGCTGTCGATTCGGACGCTGTCCAGAATTCCGTTGATGAAGGCGCCGGACTCTTCGGTGCCGTATTTTTTGCCGATGTCGATGGCTTCGTTGATGGACACTTTAGCCGGAATGTCACCGCAAAAAAGCATCTCATAAACGGCAATGCGCATGATGTTCCGATCGACGCACGACATCCGGCTCAGACGCCAGTTACGCGAGAAGCGCTCGATCAACTGGTCGATCAAGGCCCTCGAATTATTGACACCCCGGATCAGTTCCAGGAAGAACGAACGGGCCTTGGCCGGTGGATCGTAGTGATCGCAGAACCGCTGCAGCATCTCTTCGGACGTATCGCTGGTCATGTCCATACAAAATAGAGCTTGCAGTGCAAGTTCGCGGGCTTTGCGGCGAATTCCCATTTTCAGGCCTGTGCGACGGTCCCCATTAAATTGGCCATTTCCACCGCCGACATAGCGGCATGCCAGCCTTTGTTGCCGGACTTGGTGCCGGCCCTATCGATCGCCTGTTCGACCGTGTCGGTTGTCAGTACTCCGAAGATGACCGGGAGCCCGAAGTCCAGGCCGACCTGGGCCACGCCTTTGCTGACTTCGGCGCAGACATAGTCAAAATGCGGTGTGGCGCCTCGAATTACCGCTCCGAGACAAATCACGGCATCGTAACGGCCGGTCTGGGCTGCTTTTTTAGCCGCCAGCGGTATTTCGAAGGCCCCCGGTACTTTTATGATTTGGATATCGTTTTCCTTCGCACCGGTGCGCGTCAGTGCATCCAGTGCTCCGCCCAGCAATTTTTCGGTAATAAAATCATTGAAACGGCTGACCACGATCCCAAAGCGTTTGCCCTTGGCGATGAGCTGTCCTTCCAGGATTTTTACCATTTCGACTCCTCCCGGTTCGTTCGATCAGGTTGGCAAATCATTGATGCGATATCGGGTTGATGACGCTGTCATCGTCAATATGCAGTAAATGGCCCATTTTCAGTTTCTTGCACTCGAGATAGCAGCGGTTGTATTCGTTCGGTTCGATTTCTATAGGAATCTGCTCCAAGATGGTCAGTCCATAGCCGTCCAACCCGATCATTTTTTTGGGATTGTTGGTCAGAAGACGCATCTTCCGGACCCCCAGGTTGACGAGTATCTGGGCCCCCAAGCCGTAATCGCGCATGTCGGCCTTGAAGCCGAGTCTGCGGTTGGCTTCGACTGTGTCGAGTCCCTGCTCGCGCTGCAATTCGTAGGCCTTCAGTTTATTGACCAGCCCGATCCCCCGGCCTTCCTGACGCAGATAGAGAATGACGCCAACACCTTCCTTTTCAATCATCGACATGGCCTTGTGAAGTTGGTCACCACAGTCGCAGCGCAGCGAGCCGAAAATATCACCGGTCATGCACTCCGAGTGGACCCTGACCATGACCGGTTTTTCAGGTTCGACCTGGCCCTTGACCAGTGCAACGTGCAGCAGTTGGTCGACATCGTTCTCGAACGCGATCATCCTGAATTCGCCGCCGTGCTGGGTGGGGATGACAGATTCGGCCGCGCGATGCACGAAGGCTTCGTTTTTCATGCGGTATTCGACCAGATCGGCGATGGTGCAAATGCCGATGCCGTGTTCCTGGCTGAATTTTTCCAGGGCCGGCATGCGCGCCATGGTTCCGTCTTCATCCATGATTTCACAGATGACACCGGCCGGTTTCAAGCCGGCCAAACGCGCCAGGTCGACCGACCCTTCGGTCTGACCGACACGGACCATCACGCCGCCCTCACGGGCGCGCAAAGGGAAAATGTGACCGGGACGGACGAGGTCGCTCGGCTTGGCGTTGTCCGCTACCGCGGTGTGAATGGTTCTGGCGCGGTCGGCGGCCGATATGCCGGTCGTCACGCCGCAGCGGGCCTCTATCGATACGGTGAACCCGGTCTGAAAGGCCGAGGTGTTGTTGTCGACCATCATCGGCAGATCGAGCTTGTCGATCATCGCGTTCGACATGGCCAGACAGATCAGGCCACGCCCGTATTTTGCCATGAAATTGATGGCTTCGGGCGTCACTTTTTCGGCCGCCATACACAGGTCGCCTTCGTTTTCACGGTCTTCGTCATCCACCAGAATGACCATCCGACCGGCCTTGATGTCTTCGATGGCTTTTTCGATTTCAAGAATTGGCATCTTGACTCTCACTCCCTTTTGAGTCTAACGGTAAAGCAGAAAAAGCGATCCGGACCCGGCAGGTTCGCGCAGGCCACGGACAACGCCATTTGTTTGCTACAGGTATCCTTTTTTGGATATTAAATCATTGTCAACGGTATCGGACCGGTTTGCAGGTGCGGTCTTTTCGCCTCCTCTTCCAGAGGAAAACCGTTCGACATATTTGCCGATCATATCGGTTTCAATGTTGACCGCGGCTCCGATTTTTTTGAGCCGCAGGGTCGTTGCCAGCCACGTGTGCGGAATGATGCTGACCTCGAACCGGTTGGCGGTGAACTGGTTGATGGTCAAGCTGATCCCATCCACCGCCACCGATCCTTTTTCGATCATGTACCGGGAAAGTGCCGCCTCGACGCCGATGGTGAGGATGGTGGCGTTTGCTTTCGTGCCGATAGCTTTTATGATCCCGATCCCGTCGATGTGACCCGAAACCAGGTGGCCGTCGAGACGATCGGAAAAACGTAAGGCCCGTTCGAGATTGACCCGCTCGCCGGCTCGCGCCACACCGAAGGTCGTGCGGGCGATTGTCTCGGGGGACACATCGGCCTCGAAACGTTTGCCGGATATCATCACGGCCGTCAGACAGGCGCCGCTGACGGCGATGCTGTCACCGACCCGGGTTCCTTCCAGCCCATAATCCGCCGTAATCGCCAGACGCCGGGCCTGACCGACAGAGCGAATGGCAGTAATGCTTCCCATGCCTTCTATGATGCCGGTGAACATTTAAACATACCCCTCGATCATCACGTCCTCGCCGACACGGTGTGCCTGCATTTTTTTTATCGGCAGGCAGTCTTTCATCAGCTCCGGTCCCGGTCCACGGCAGATCGGTACACCATCGTCGCCGCCCAGAATTTTCGGTGCAAAAAAGAAAATCACCTTATCGACGATGCCGTCCCTGAAAGCCGAGGCAATAACGCGTCCGCCGCCTTCCACCAGTAGACTGGTAACCTCTGCCGCACCGATGGCAGACATCAATCGGTCAAGGTCGATCCGGCCCTCTTTGAGCGGAGAGGATAGAATGCGCACGCCTTTTTCTTCGAGCCGTCTTTTCTTTTCTTCAGGGACCACGGGTCCGGTCACGACGGTGGTACCGGTGGCGGCGCCTCCTTGCAGCAC
>Ga0316194_10001023_pt1 | contig 19045 bp, 18 predicted proteins | sample CroRivsedime1_MG_FD_204936 | JGI IMG/M metagenome (GOLD analysis project Ga0316194, IMG submission 204936) | Coastal sediment microbial communities from Maine, United States - Cross River sediment 1 | ecosystem: Environmental > Aquatic > Marine > Coastal > Sediment | place: USA: Maine...
AGCTATTACTCGACAATGATTTTGCTGATTTATTCAGTCCTTGGACCTTGAGTCAGAATTCTTTGAGTCATTTGATGGGCGTTCGAGTCGATGTTGCTAGTCGGACGATCGATGGTTCCTGCATTAAGCCTGGATTCTTGATACCTGAATGTGCCGAGTGGCAAATCCGAAGACTGGCGGAGCTCGGTGCTGCCAGGTTTCTAGGTGTCGATGTGCAAGATTTCCGATTGGATATGGATGGATTGTCCTGGGTTCCATCCGCTCCGGCATTAGCAGTAGTGCGATAGGCCCACTTCTAATTCGGATAACTCGCCACCACCCGCATCTCCACCCTAGTCCCCGGCACCGCCAGTTCAGTCGTGGCAGTCGCAGTCCAGGCGGGCCAGGGCTCCGAGAAATTCATCTCGAACTTTCATGAACTGCCCCAGGTGGTCGTGCATATTCACTTGGAAAGACTTGTATTCGACAATCTGGCCATAGTCGAAGCCAGCCTTTTTCAGAACTCTCCCGCCTGCCTTCCACGCGTTGCGGAATTCTTCGTCGCCGGTATCGGGAACGCCGTTGGGACCTGCTTCGATTTGACCTGAGCAGACGATGAGATCGTCGGTGCGAACTGCCGGGGTAAAATGAAATCGCTCTTACTGAGCTTTGTCCTGCTCTGGGACGATGACTTCGTGGCTCATTGTATTCTCCTCAGGTGAGCAGTCGGTCATAGCCACCGGCGGGTATTGGAACAGTTTGTGTCGGTAGCGACCTGCTGATTCTGTCGCTCACCACGATTGGGCGGGATTGCACCAAAACTGGGCAGCAGCGATTTTCGGTTATGTCTGAACCAGAGGGTCCAAGACGCTGAAATTATCTAAGTTGTTGATATATAAAAAGATATTATCTATTAAGTATTGTTGGCACAGGTACTGCATTGAGTTAGGTGCGTCGGTGTTGACTCTCTCCCCTTATGACCCGCCGGCGTGAGGGATTCCTGAATCCCTTGCCCATGGCGCCCAACCCGATCTACCCGTCGGGTTGGGCGTTTTCTATTTCACGCCCTGCAACTTCCAAATCGTACGATCGAGGGTTGAGACACTGTCTGCCGGTTTGAGCGGCGTCTGCGAGCGCCAGAGAATGACAGCGTTGCCGTCAACCATGGCGACGAGGGACCAGCAGCAAAGTCTTGATTCGCGAGATTGCGCCGGCGCACTTCAGCGCAATGGCAGCCACATCAGCCGCTCGTCGTAGTTCTTTCCGTCAACCTTCAGTGCGGCGTGCTCGACACCGTATTCCTGGAAGCCGGCGTTCAGATACAGCTGCTCAGCACTCCGATTCCCGGCCGTCACTGCCAGCTGAATCAATTCCAGATCCGGTAGCCGCGTGAGCCCTTCGATGGTCGCAGCCAGCATGGTGGCCGCTGCGCCGGTGCCGCGATGTTGGGCGCGCAGATACATGCCCCAGATATAGCCAATGTGCTGGCGTTTGACGTCGGGATCTCGACGTCCGCCGCAGCTGCCGACCAGGTCAGCGGCTGCAAAAGCGCCAACAATGAATTTGTCTGTAGCGTATTGAGTGCGTTGCCGGAAGTCGCGCTCTGATAGCGCCAGAGCGCTGTTGTAGTCGGATCCGAATGATGTGGGTTCTTCGCGCAGCATTTCCAGGCGCAGCTGCCGATAGGCTTGGTGGTCGTCGCTGTTCAGCGTTCGCAGTTGGATATCAATAGCCAGCGGCCAGCTTGCGATTAACCAGCTCACCCAGCGTTGCCAGCACCAGCTTGCGCTCCGCGGCTTTCACTCTGGCTTCAAGGGCATCAACGTTGTCATCGGATTTCACCGGGACCCGGACCTGCGACAGCATCGGACCGGTATCGTAGTCTCCCTCTACCAGATGCACCGTGGCGCCACTTTCTCGATCTCCAGACGCCAGCACAGCTTCATGTACTTTGCGGCCGTAGAAGCCGTGCCCGCCATATTTAGGCAGCAGGGCTGGGTGGGCGTTGAGAATTCGATTGCGATAGGTCTCCAGTGTCTTTGGCCCGAGCTTTTTCATGTATCCGGCCAGCAGCACCCAGTCCACTTGCGCCTGGCGCAACGCGCTGACAATGCTTTCATCCAGCGTGTTCGGATGCGGATGGGTCTGGCTGCTGAAGTGGGCGGTGGGGATCTGCTGTTCCCGGGCGCGATCCAGTGCGATAGAGCCTGAGTTGTTGCTGATTACCAGAACAACGTCCAGCGGCAGCTCGTTTTGCCCGCACGCATCGAGTACTGCCTGCAGTATCGAGCCGCCGTGGGAGGCGAACACCGCCAGTTTTGCGTTCACGTCGCCACCTTGAAGATAGCGGTATGGAAGATCTCTGTGGTCAGCACACCTTCGCGATGATAGGCCAGGTAGAGGCGAATGAATTCGTGACCTTTTCGCTCCCACTTCTGCAGCGGCACAGCATTCACCGTCAGCGTATCGCCAACGCGTACCAGCGATCGGAAGCGGATGTCTGAGCCGACATGAATCCACGCAGGCATCACATACTCGCGGGTGAGTGCTCGATTGGCCGTCGACAGCAGCCAGTGCGGGTGGACAACAAATCGGTAAAGACCGAGAGGGTCAGAGATCTGTTCGGTATAGGTGCGATTGCCGTCTTCAGTAAGCTGCAGATGCCATTGCGGAAATGGTTGATCGGCCACCACAGTGTCCCAGACCATATCGGGCCGATCGCTGCGTTTCGGTTCTGGGGCGAATACGCTCTGATCTTCCGGCGCTGGCAATTCACCCGGCGCAGAAGCCTGCAGATCTGCAAGCAGGATGCCTTCTGCGTTATGACAGCGGACAAAAAACCGGCCGTTGTCTTCTGTGGTGGTGATGGTCAGCGCGTCGTCGTGGTAGGCGGGTTTGAGAAATTTAACGCTACACTCGGCACTGCTGAGCCAGGCGTCGCCAAATCTCTGCACCATTGGATAGGTCAGATGACCGAATACGGCGACCCCAGGCACCAGCGCGCCTTTGAAGCCGAGCTTCTGGGCAACTTCGTCACTGTGGATCTTGTTTTCGTGGGCGGCGCTGTAGTTTTTTGCCACCACTTCGTAGACGCTCATGCAGCTGCCCCGGTTTCAGATGTCAGGTTCATTGTGCCGAATCGGCCCACAATGGGAAGTCCGTATTACTACGTTAGCTGAGGCTGGCACAATGACGCCATGACCGAAGGCCTGCCATATCCCGAAAAGCTGCTCATCATTTCCGGCAAAGGCGGTGTTGGTAAAACTGTCCTTTCGAGTGCGCTGGCGGCCGTCTGTGCTTCCAGCGGGCCTACCATCCTGCTGTCTTTGAATGGCAGCCGGCCGGCCCATCCGGTGTTTGAGGTGCCTGTGGCCTATGAGCCACGCGAGATCTTGCCTGACCTCTGGATTGCTGATGTGGACAGCCTCTCGGCGGTTCGCGAATACGTTAAGCGCAAGGTGCCTTTTTCGGGCCTCTACGACAGTTTTCTCACCAGCCGCATGTTCCGTGATTTCGCCGAGGCAGCGCCGGGTTTTCAGGAGTTGATGTGTCTGGGCAAGATCTATGATCTGGTGTGCGAATCGCGATTTGCGCGGGTGATTGTCGACGCCCCGGCAACCGGCCATCTGATGACATTGCTTGATGTCCCATCGGCCACCGCGAAAGTGGTTCAGGTTGGACCGCTCAATCACAACGCCCGAAAGATCCAGGACATGCTGCTCGATCCTGAACGAACTCGGGTGCTGCTCGCTACTCTGCCTGAAGAAATGGCGATTCAGGAAGCCCGGGAACTGCATGAATTCTGCGTTGAACGGCGTATTAACACTGGTCCGGTGCTGGTAAACCAGCATGTTGCCCGCAGGTTTGAAGCCAGCGAAGTCGAACAGCTGTTGCAGCTGCAGGCGGCGGATGGTCTTGCCGCAGGTATCCGAGCTGCGTGTGCTGAAGCGGAGCTTGCCGCGGTCCAGGAACTGGCATTGACCGGCCTGGAGGGCATGGATCATCTGCTGCTGCCTAGATTGACGACGCACGTGGGTGAAGATCTGATCCAACGTCTGGCACGCCATCTGAGTGCGGAGAGCAGTAATGGCTGAACGGCTTTTGAATGCTGGTTTCGACATTCCGGCGATGATTCGTGACGCCAGGATAATTGTCTGCTGTGGCGCCGGAGGTGTGGGTAAGACTACCAGCGCAGCTGCGTTGGGCATCCTCGCGGCTCAGGCGGGGCGTTCGGTCTGTGTGATGACCATCGATCCTGCCCGGCGGCTGGCCCAGGCGATGGGGCTTGCGCACCTGGATGATGCTCCGCAGGCAGTGGCTGTGCCCAATGGCCGGCTCTCAGCGATGATGCTGAATCCCAAACATACCTTTGACCGGATGATCGAAACCTATTCGCCGAGCGAACGGGTACGTGACAGCATCTTCGCTAATCGCTACTACCAGGAGCTGTCCTCGACGCTGGGAGGTTCCAGAGAACTGATCGCGATGGAAAGGGTGCTTGAGATCGCAGGTTCTGAGGAATTTGATCTACTGATTGTGGATACGCCGCCGGCGCAGCATGCTCTGGATTTTCTGGATGGCCCTCGGCGGTTGATCGACATGCTGGATGGTTCATTCACTCGGATGTTGCTGGCGCCTTATGGGTTTGCAGCACGTGCCCAGTTCAATCTGTTTCAGCACTCTTCCGCAGCGATGATGAAGTTTCTGGAGCGGTTGACCGGGGTTGGCATGCTGGCGGATCTGTCGGAGTTTCTGCTGTCTTTCTCCAGCATGTTTGAGGGGCTGAAAGAACGTTCTCATCGAGTGATGGCACTGATGAGCGAAGCCACAACCAGCTTTGTGCTGGTGTGCGCGCCAGCATCTGCCAGTCTCAGGCAGGTTGAGCATTTTGCCAGCCGACTTGGTGAAAGTGATCTGAATATCGGCGGGGTGCTGGTTAATCGGGTTCATGAGTCCTTTGGGACTGAAGAACTGAGCGCTGCGGATATCCGTCTGCTGGATGAGCTGTTGCCTGGCCAGGTTGCTTCGCAAACCCTGTCAGAGCGCGTTGACGCTGCACTTCAGGATGCCCGGGCGTTATCAGCCGCCGATTCTGCAGCCCTGCACCTGCTGGATGAACTGGCGCAGGCGCGCTGGTATGTGCCGCACTTCAATCGGGATCTGCACAGTCTCGACGATCTGCTCGAGTTTGCCGAGAAGCTGGTCGACTCAGGGTCCGTAAGCCTGAGCGGGTAGCCAGGTCACCAGACCCTGCCAGTTGAAGATGATCAGCAAGCCCAATATCTGCAGCGCAATGAATGGCACGACGCCACGGTAAATAGTGCCAACGTCGATACCCGGCGGCGCAACACCCTTCAGATAGAAAATGGCGAAGCCAACGGGTGGGGTAAGGAAACTGGTCTGCAGACATACGGCGAACAGCACCGTGAACCACACCGGATCGAAGCCCAGGTTCAACACCACGGGTGAAACCAGGGGCAGGATGATCAGGGTCAGTTCGATCCAGTCTAAGAAAAACCCGAGCAGAAAAGTGGCGATCAGAATGCAGATCACGATGCCGGTAGCATCGAACGGCAGAGACAGCAGCGCCCGCTCGATCAGTTCATCGCCGCCGAGGCCCCGAAGCACAAGGGAAAAAGCCGTCGCCCCCAGGAGCACGGCGAAGATGAACGCGGTGGTTTGGGTGGTCTCTTCCAGAACATCGCGCAGTTCTGTCCAGCTCAGGGTGCGTTTAGCCCAGGCCAGCAGTAGCGCTCCAGCAGCGCCCACACCGGCTGCTTCGGTGGGCGTTGCCAGACCCATGAAGATACTGCCCAGCACCGCCAGAATCAGGAACGCCGGTGGCAGGATGGCTTTGAACAGCCCGACGATGGCCGACCAGTCAACTGGATCGTGTTTCGCGGCAGGTGCGGCTTCAGGTCGCAGCAGGCCAAAGACCAGAATGTAGACAATGTAGAGGCCGCCCAGAAGTGCGCCGGGAAAAACCGCGCCGAGAAACAGATCGCCCACGCTCATCGACATCCGGTCCGCCATCAGCACCAGCATGATGCTCGGTGGAATCAGAATGCCGAGCGTCCCCACAGCGCAAACAGTGCCTGCTGCAAACGAAGCGTCGTAGCCCTCTTTCAGCATGACCGGCAGTCCCAGCAGCGCCAGCAGTACCACTGACGCACCAATGATGCCGGTGGTTGCTGCCAGCAGTAGCCCGATCAACGTGACCGTGATCGCCAGGCCGCCCCGGATGCCACCGAACAGGCGGGCAAAACTGATCATCAGGTCGCGGGCGATCCCGGACCGGTCGAGCAGCAGTCCCATGAGAATGAACATGGGTAAAGCAACCATTACCCAGTTCTCCATCACATTCCAGATTCGATCAACGGTCAGTGAGGTGTAGTCCCAGCCCAGGCCGATAGGGATCTGAAAATCCACGTCCAGCACAATGGCCAGCGCGGTGAAGATCACCGACAACCCACCCAGTATCCAGGCCACCGGAAAGCCGCTGAACACTAGGCTGATGAACGAAAAGAACATCAGCAACGCGAGGATCTCGTTAGGGGCCATGATTGTCCCTGATTGCCTGGTCACCACCGAGGAACAGGAAGGTCCAGACCCGGCTGAGCCGACTCAACGCGGCCAGCAGCAGTAAAGCGAAACCAATTGGCAACGCAGCTTTGATCAGCCAGCGAAATGGCAAACCACCGGGCGCTTGAGAGACTTCGGCGAGTTCGTAACTCATCCAGACGAAAGGCACCGCGAAGATCAGCACCAGCAGCACAAACGGCAGTAGCAGCAGCAGAATTCCGTACAGCTCTATCCAGGCCTGGGCAGCTGGCGACAGTCGCTCGTGGATGACATCAACACGGATATGCGAATCGTGCTGAAAAGCGTAGCTGAGACCAAGCAGAAAACCTGCCGAATACAGATGCCACTGGATTTCCTCAAACTCGATCCGGCCCTCGCCAAAGGCATAGCGCAGCACCACGTTGAACACGATGATGGCGAGCAGCACCAGCCATACCCAGGACATCCAGCGACCGATCCGGTCCAGCCAGGGATCAATACGCCTGGAGATTGCGGTTTCCGGAAGCATATTCAGAAGTCTCTCGGCAGATAGGCGCGAGCTTTCCAGTGGGCATATTCAGCGCGAAATGCCCGTTGCGAGGCGAGGATTCTGGCAAAGTGCGCATCACGCGCCGCCTCTGAATCAAGGACTTCGTTGGTGATGCGCTCCAGCTCCCTCAATACATCGTCTGGCAGTGTCTGCGCCGACACACCGAGATCAGGGAAGCCGGCGATGATCGCGCCCTGGGTAGCTTCCGATTTCGCCAGGTTACGGGTTACACCTGCAGTGCAAGCGGTTTCCATTAGAGCCTGATCGGATGTGGAAAGGGCTTCCCAGCTTTCCAGGTTGACCGCCAGATGGGAGCTGGTGGCTGGCTGGTGCCACCCTGGATAGTAGTTGTAGGAGGCAATGCGGTTGAAGCCTAGTGCCTGATCGACCACTGGCAGCGCAAATTCTGTGGCATCGATGGCACCTTTCTCCAGGGCCTGAAAGATTTCTCCCCCTGGAAGCATGGTCACGGATGCGCCCGCCTGCTCCATAACCTTGCCACCGAGCCCGGCAAAACGGATCTTCAGACCCTGGATGTCCGCGAGGGAGTTCACTGGCTCCCGGAACCAGCCAGCCGTTTCGGGGCCAGTCAGACCGCACAAAATGACATGTATACCGTGTTCCAGATAAAGCTCCTGCCCCAGTTCGCGGCCACCGGCGTCGTACCACCAGGCGGTGAATTCCCAGGGTTCCATGCCGAACGGCACCGCGCCAATCAGACTTGAAGCAGGGATCTTGCCCTGATCGTAGCCCAGCCAGGTGTAGCCGGCGTGCACCTTGCCGTCACGTACTGCGTCGGTGATGCTGAATGCGGGGACAATTTCTCCGGGCTCGTAGATGGTCAGATCCAATGCCCCCGCTGACATCCTGCGAAGCGCTTCGGTGACATAGATGGGATTGTCGCCGAGTACCGGCATGGTGCTCTGAAAGGAAACCGGCAGGCGCCAGTGGATTCTGACTGCGCTGGCAGCTTCGCTGGCAGAGCCGGTCGAGGTGCCGGAGCTCGGAGGCCGCAGCGCCAGACTGCCTATGAGGCCAGCAACGAATGCGATCATGACCGCGGTGCCTGCAGCACGGTTACTGAGGCCGCGCGGCACACCTGAACGTTGATCGCCCATATTCTCCAATCCCCGCCACCCCAAAGGTCAAGCGCCCGATTGTGGAAACTGTGTCAGCCTTATGCAAGTAGAGGGGCTGAAACGCCTAGGCAAACGCCATTTCGGTTGTTTTCACCGACAGGTTTAGCTAACTTCGCTGACCTGTCCCGGGGCTGGTATGACGCGCGGGGAATAACACGCGGAAATAAACGCGGGGCTGTTATCAATTGGGGGTTGGAATGCTGATCGGGGTGCCAAAGGAAACCTGGCCGGGTGAACTGCGCGCGGCTGTCGTGCCGCAGAATGTCAAAAAGCTCGTCACTGCCGGGTTCAGCGTCACGATAGAATCAGATGCTGGTCTGGCGTCGGGTTTTCTCGACCATGATTATACCGAGGCGGGCGCTCAGGTGACCTCTGATCGCGCGGGGATGCTCGGATCCGCAGACGTGGTGCTGAGGGTGCGCAAACCCGAGCTGGATGAAGTTGCGTTGCTGAAGTCCGGCAGCGTGCATATCAGTTTCCTGGATCCTTTCAATGAACGGCCTCTGATCGATGCCCTGGCGGCGGCAAATGTGACGGCAATCTCCATGGAGATGATTCCGCGCAGCACCCGCGCCCAGAAGATGGATGCCCTGTCCTCGCAGGCCAACCTCGCCGGGTATGTGACGGTCGTTCAGGCCGCTTACCACTCTCCGAAGATTTTTCCGATGATGATGACTCCGGCGGGCACCATTGCGCCTTCCCGAGTGTTTGTCATCGGCGCTGGCGTTGCAGGCCTGCAGGCCATCGCGACAGCGAAACGCCTCGGTGCTCGCGTCGAAGCATTTGATACCCGCCCGGTGGTTGCCGAGCAGGTGCAGTCGCTGGGTGCGAAATTTGTTCAAATTGATCTCGGCGATACCGGTCAGACTGATCAGGGCTATGCCAAAGAACTGACTCCGGAACAGATTGAACTGCAGAAAGCCGGACAGAAAAAAGTCATCAGCCAATCCGACGTCGTGATTACTACAGCTCAGGTATTCGGCCGGCCCGCGCCGCGCATCGTGTCCCGGGATATGGTGGAAGCCATGCAGCCGGGCAGCGTCGTGGTGGATATGGCGGTTGAAAGCGGCGGCAATGTCGAAGGTTCGGAGCTCAACCAGATTGTCGATATCAATGGCGTCAGAGTGATCGGTCAGGGCAACCTGCCTTCGCAGGTGGCGCGTAACGCCAGCGACATGTATTCGAACAACCTGTTCAATTTAGTCAGTGAATTCTGGGACGCTGAAGAGAAGACACTGACGCTGGATCCTGAGGACGAAATTGTCGTCAGCTGCGTGATTACCCGTGGCGGTGCCATCGTCAACGAAACCATCAAAAACCTTTAATCGGAGAAGCTCAATGGAAGCCATTTTTCTAGCTTTTGTTCTAATGCTGTCCATCTTCCTGGGCTTTGAGCTGATCTCGAAGGTGCCAGCTACGCTGCATACCCCGCTGATGTCAGGTGCCAATGCCATTTCAGGGATCACCCTCGTCGGCGCGCTCGGTTCTGCCGGGGCAGGACTGGATGCCTGGGCCACCTGGCTTGGCGCACTGGCCGTGATATTTGCCACCATCAACGTGGTCGGCGGCTACATGGTGACTAATCGAATGCTCTCCATGTTCAAGAAAAAAGACAGCGGTTCTGGAGGTAAAGCATGAGCGCAGCGTTCATCAATGCCACCTACATCCTGTCGGCGGCATTGTTCATATTTGGTCTGAAACAGCTGTCTTCACCCGCAACCGCGGTGCGCGGCAATCTGATCTCCGCGGTGGCGATGTTTATAGCGGTTCTGGTGACTCTGCTGTCGCGGGAAATCCTCGAGTATCAGTGGATTGTTGCCGCAATGGTGGTTGGCGGTATCGTCGGTGCAGTCGCTGCGCAGAAAGTTGAGATGACAGGTATGCCGGAAATGGTGGCGCTGTTTAACGGCTCTGGCGGTATCGCCAGTCTGTTCGTTGGCTGGGCGGCTCTCTACAACACCGGCAATACCACCTTCACTATCATCACTGTCCTTTTGTCAGTGCTGATTGGTGGCATGACTTTCTCGGGCAGTATCATTGCCTGGGGCAAATTGTCTGAAGTCATGACCAGCAGCGCAATCGTGTTTGGCGCCCAGCGGATCGTCAATGCAGCGCTCCTGGCAGTCCTGGTGATCTGCGGTGTGCTCTTTGCGATGGATCCATCGCTCACTTCACCTTACTTCTACGCGGTGATCGTGCTCAGTCTGATTTTTGGAGTCATGGCCGTTATCCCTGTTGGCGGGGCGGATATGCCGGTGGTGATTTCACTGCTCAACAGCTATTCAGGGCTTGCGGCAGCGGCAGCAGGATTTGCGATCAACAACATCATTCTGATTGTTGCCGGATCCCTGGTAGGTGCTGCCGGCATCATTCTCACCAATATCATGTGTAAAGCGATGAACCGCTCGTTGGCCAACGTGCTGTTTTCGGGTTTTGGTGCGGTCAAGACCGCGACGAAAGTCGAAGGTGAAGTTAAACCCATCGTTGCCGACGATGCTTATCTGATCCTGGAAGCTGCAGCGTCGGTAACCTTTGTGCCTGGCTACGGCATGGCTGTGGCGCAGGCTCAGCACGTGGTGCGTGAACTGGGTGAACTGCTAGAAGCCAACGGCGCTGAAGTGACCTACGCCATACACCCTGTTGCCGGTCGTATGCCAGGACACATGAACGTGCTGCTTGCTGAAGCCAACGTGCCTTACGACCAGCTGGTGGAAATGGATGACATCAATCCACGTATCAGTAATGTCGACGTTGCTGTGGTGATTGGCGCTAACGACGTTGTTAACCCCGCCGCGCGCGAAGACGAAAACAGCCCGATCTACGGAATGCCGATCATCAACGTTGACCAGGCCAGAACGGTCTTTGTCCTCAAACGATCAATGGCCTCCGGTTTCTCGGGCGTGGACAATCCGCTGTTCTTTGGCGAAAACACCCGCATGCTGTTTGGTGATGCCAAAGAATCTCTGTCGTCAGTGGTCGCTGAGTTCAAAAACTGAGTTGCCCGGGCTGCCTGGTCTGTACCGGGCAGCCTCTGCTCTGCTGTGCCGACCCGCTCAACCGTTGTCGGTGATTACGGTGCCGGCTGCAATTGAGCCGGTAGACAGGACCCGTGCTCTGACTCCGGCAGTGTCAGTGAAATTTCGAACCACGGCTGCCGCGCTGATCTGCTCCGTTGCCAGCAGTTTGCCCAGGGTGGCGCATGGGTCGCACAGTTCAGTTCCTTCCAGTTCCACCTCGCCGATTTTGAATCGTTTACCGACCAGCGGATTCAGCGCAATACCGCGAGTGACCAAGTTGCGACCGGTCGCCGCCGGACTTATGGACAAACCTGTGGCGGCGTTGAAGGCTTCAACAGCCTCCGCTTGGATCAGCGAGATCACGCCGGTGCCGGCGTAGCGATCTCCGTCCAGGCCGACGTCGGCGACGAGTTGGGCTTCAGCCCGAGCCGATTGTGGCTCGCCATGACCGGCAGCGCTGAAAATCTGTTCAATGGTTGCTGTCATAGTGGATCTCCTCAGGTGGATGCATTGTCGATTGCTGAAGCCACGAACGCTACCAGTCGTTGCTGAATCATCTGCTGGTCAGGACCTGTCAGGCCAAAATGCTGCCACGGTGGGTAGGGCTCAAGGTGAGGCAGGCTGCTGAACGCGGCATCGATATCCCAGAAAGTCTGGTAGTGCCAACTGGGGTTCAGCTGTTCGTAGGCTGCAAGAAAACTGTCCGCAGCAGTGAGGCCATACATGAGCGCGAGGTTCAATCGACAGTGCGCGACGTCAACTGCCGCGGGACCCATACAGGCGTTGACCCAGTCAACGACCGCGCAGATGTGGTCATCCCGCCAGAGCAGGTTAACGGGATGGTAGTCTCGGTGAATGAAGGTGGTGTCAGTATCTGGTCGCGTTTTGAGGATCAGCTGACACTGTTTCCACAGATCTGAATCGCTCCACCACTCGAGCGCACCCTGCTTACCCATGCTGTTCCATGACTCATATACCCACGGTACAACCACAGGTGCCTGGTGGATGCGAGTCAGCATCCCGGCAAGCTCGTACAGCCATGGTGCACTGGGCGCTTGGGGCAGCCAGACTCGGCCCGGCATCAGGGTCATTACCACGCCATTATCCGGCAAGGTTGTCAGCAGTTCCGGAGCAGGCAGGCGAGTGCCGACCAAAGTTCTCAGGATTTCGCCTTCCCTTTCGCTCAGGCTCGATGTGCTTTCCTGCCAGCGTTGTCCATCAAAAATCCGGACGACGGCTTCGCCGTCAGCGCTGCGAATGACAAACAGCGCCGCCGAAGTCGATCCTGCCAGCTCCTCAAGCGTGATCGCTTGCCAGCCCAGGATCTGAGCCAGAATTTCGCCGAGCGCTTTGAGGTCCAGGTACATGCGGACAATGGTAGGCTGCATGGTTCATTTCGACAAAGCCTGTTGGTTGGCCGCGACCATGCAGTCCGCGGATATTGAGGTTCAGGAACAAGCCCATGAAATTGACCATTGTTGACGTCTTCGCGGAACGCGCGTTTGCAGGCAATCAGCTGGCCGTGGTGCACGATGCGGCGTCGCTTTCATCCGCGCAGATGCAGGCCATTGCGCTGGAAACCAATTTTTCGGAAACCACTTTTGTTACCCGGCACAACGACGGTGAAGCAGATGTCCGTATCTTCACGCCAACCAGCGAACTGCCGTTTGCGGGTCATCCGACCCTTGGCACCGCCTGGGTCCTGACCGGTGGCAAAGGCGCCATTACTCTGAATCTGGCTGCGGGTCAGGTCCCGGTGTCTTTTAACGATGGCAGCGGCTGGTTAACCGCACCGCCCGTGGTATTCGAAGAAGGGGTAACGACTTCTTCGGCGGCTGAGCTACTGCAACTGTCTGAAGCAGATCTGGACCCGGACTATCCGCTACGTTACGGACAGGTTGGTCCGCGATTTCTGCTGATAGGAGTTCGAACGCTGGCTGCACTTCAGCGCGTCAAAATCAACGAAGCGCGCTTCGACGAAATAACAGCCGGCGATGGTGGATTCAGTGTGTTCGCGTTCAGTGCTGACAGTTATTCAGGTGCCCACAGCGGATCAGGTGCCCACAGCGGATCAGGTGCCCACAGCGGATCAGGTGCCCACAGCGGATCAGGTGCCCACAGCGGATCAGGTGCCCACAGCGGATCAAGTGCCCACAGCGGCTATAGAGATTCAGATTTTGCAGCGAGAATGTTCTTTGCAGTCGACGGGATCCGCGAAGATCCGGCAACAGGCAGCGCTAACGCAGCGTTTGCCGCCTACCTCCGCGATCTTGAGCCGCGGCCGCGTGAGCTGGTGGTTGATCAGGGTGTGGAGATCAATCGACCCTCGAGGCTCTATCTACGCATTGGCGATGAGCTTCAGGTTGGCGGCAGAGTCCACGCGGTGCTGGAAGGCGAGCTGTTGCAGCTGCCTTGATCACAATCTATGAGTGCCTGTCTAACTCAGACCCAGCCGGGCCAGCTGCTCTGCAGGCGCTTCAACTTCTGTTAACGCAGTCCGCAGCAGGTCCTGCATGTCTTTCTCGGCCTGGCTACCCAGCAGGTTTTCAGTCTCCTGCGGGTCGTTGTGCAGATCGTAGAGATAGTGCTCGTTGATGCGTTGACCCACACACCAGTAGGGCAACATGTCACCCGGTTGGAATTGCTGGCGGATTACCGGTATTTCAGAACTCGGCATGAAATCGAGAAATGCCCTGCGATCCGGCATCGGCAGCCGCAGATCCGGCATGATGTGGATGGGCATCGTCGACCAGCGGTTCGACCACATCGATAGCGGTAGATTGTCGTCGTTGACCGGGCCACGTGCGTATTTGCGTTTACCGTCGAGCACGTGCACCCAGCGGCCATAGATGCCTGCCAGTGCCCACTCCCGGATCGACGTCTGCTCACCTGTCAGCATCGGCAGCATGGATTTGCCGTGGTTGCGCTGATCCGCCTCAACCCCGAACAGATCGCAGAGCGTTGCATTGATATCCACGTTGGTGGTCAGTCCATCCACGGTCTGCACGCTGGACTGTGGGTGGCAGATCATCAACGGGGTATGCCCCATGGGCTCGTAGTGTGGCACGCCGGGCTTGCCGAAGATGTCCCGCTCGCCAAGATAATGTCCGTGATCGGTACAGACGATGACCATGGTATCTTCCCAGAGGTTCTGGGCATCCAGCGTATCCAGCACTTTGCCGAACCAGTGGTCAATCATGCTCAGTTTTGAGCCGTAGTTTGCCCGTACGTGGCGCGCCTGTTTTTCGTTGAGTATTCCGTTTTCAACGGTTTTTACCGAATACGGCGGCCAGATCATCAACTCATCGTCCCAGTCCGGATCGTAGCGGTTGGCCCAGGGTTCCGGCGTATCGAAGGGTTCATGGGGATCGAACTCGTCGACGAACAGCAGGAACGGCTTGTCGCGCTCGCTATTCTGCTGCAGCCAGTCGACAGTTGCCTGCATGGTTTTTGGCCCCGGGAAATCTGCTTCGTTGCGGAAGTAGGTGCGGGACTCCTTGTAGTACTGGCCTCGGCCGGTGCTTGCGGGAAGTGCCGGCGCGCCCATCCAGGTCGGATCTGGTTGAGTTTTCCAGGGATCGTTTTCATGGCCGCGTACGTAGTCCCAGGCCCGGAAGTCAGTGTGATAGTTCTCGCCACCGCTTTCGAACAGATGGGGATGGTCGCTGATCAGCATCGTCGTCACGCCTTTGGCGCGCAGTGGCACAGTCAGCGGCTGTTCCCATAACTCAATTGATCCCCACGGCTTCCAGAGGAAGTCCAGTGCGCCCACCAGAATGTCGTGGCGGGCGGGCATGCAGGGCAGAGAACCGACGCAGTGATTGTCGAAGCGAGTGGCGCGGGCAGCAAATCGATCAAGATTTGGTGTTTCGAACTCGTCACCGCCGTAGCAACCGAGCATATGACGATTCAGGCTGTCCAACAGGATGACTACCGCGTTCTTGGTCTGAGCCATTGACGAATTCTCCGAGTTTGAGAGATCTTGAAGACTGACGAAAGCATAACCGAGTTTTTGGCGCCTGCGATTGTTTGTGGAACCAACAGCGCCTAGGCTTAGCCAAGTCGGATACGTGCTCCATCCGAAGCGCGAGACCAAAATTCTTGGAGGGGATCAGTGGAATTTCCGTATCAGGTTCTGACGATTCTGGTTGAGATATTTCTCAGCCTGCTGGCCTTTGGACTGGTAGCGATAGTGGTGATGTATATCATCGACGTCCGCCAGACCGAACACGCAGTGCGTCGGAACTATCCGGTGATTGGCCGTTTCCGATATCTCTTCGAACACCTTGGTGAATTCTTCCGACAGTATTTTTTTGCGATGGATCGTGAGGAACTGCCGTTCAACAGAGCGGAGCGCTCCTGGGTGTATCAGGCTGCCAAGGGTGAAGACACCACCGTCGCGTTCGGTTCAACCCGCGATCTCAAACCTCCGGGCACACTGCTGTTCGTGAACTGCGCTTATCCAACACTCGAGCGTGATGCAGTCGAGTCCGGTCCAATCACATTTGGTCCTTATTGTCGTCAGCCGTATGAAACAGCCAGCTTTTTCAACGTCTCGGGCATGAGCTACGGCGCAATCTCCAGCCCGGCAATCCGGGCTCTGTCCCGAGGTGCAAAGAAAGCCGGCTGCTGGATGAACACCGGCGAAGGTGCATTGTCCCCTTATCACCTCGAAGGAGGTGCAGATATTGTGTTTCAGATCGGGACTGCCAAATATGGCGTGCGCGACCAGGCCGGTAATCTCAGTGACGACCGACTGCGGGAGGTTGCCGCGCATGAACAGGTACGGATGATTGAGATCAAGCTCAGTCAGGGTGCCAAACCCGGCAAAGGTGGAATTCTGCCAGGCGGTAAAGTGACTGAAGAGATTGCCAAAATCCGCTTCATTGCTGTTGGTCAGGATTCCATCAGTCCGAATCGGCACCCGGACGTCAACAATGCAGGTGAGTTACTCGACTTCGTCCATCGGGTACGGGAAGTTACCGGCAAACCGACCGGCTTCAAGTGTGTGATCGGCGCGTATGGCTGGCTCGACGATCTGTGTCAGGAAATCCTCAAGCGTGGTATTGAAAGCGCGCCTGACTTCATCACCATTGATAGTGCGGAAGGCGGCACTGGCGCTGCGCCTATGAGCCTGATCGATTACATGGGTTTGCCTGTGCGCGAGAGTCTGCCGCTGGTAGCCGATACCCTTACCCGTTACAACCTGAAATCCCGCATACGCCTGATCACCAGCGGCAAGCTCATCACCCCGGGCCAGGTTGCATGGGCGCTGTGTGTCGGCGCTGATGCCGTGGTCAGTGCTCGGGGCTTCATGTTCTCCCTGGGTTGTATTCAGGCGATGCAATGCAATCGTAATACCTGCCCGACGGGTATCGCCACACATGATCCGGATCTGCAGCGCGGGCTTGTGGTCGCCGACAAGGCGGAGCGGGTGTATCGCTACGCAAAAATGGTGCAGAAAGAGGTCGGGATCATCGCTCACTCCTGCGGCGTTACGGAACCGCGGCGTCTGCAACGTATGCACTGTCGTGTCGTACAGAGCAACGGCCTGTCGATGCCGCTGGATGAGTTGTTTCCGCCATTGCCGGCGGTATCAACACAGCGTGATACCGCCCTCGCAGGAAGCTGATCTGAAGCCAGCGGTCAGCCGTTGGAAACTGAGCGCTTGCGTCCTGGTGGATGGTGTTCGCCGATCACCGGACCCCAGTCAGACATCAGCGCCCGGCGCAGACTGCTGACAGTTTCGTAGCCCATGCGCATCGCCAGCGCCTGTTCGGATTGGCGAAGTGTGGCGAGCGCAGCATTGATGAGTTCTGAACCCTTCTCGCTGAAGACGATGCGATTGGCGCGCCGATCAGTGGGATCCGGAATCTGGGTCACCAGGTCGTCACGTTCCAGTTCGTTGATCTGCTGCTGGATGGCCTGCCGGCTCACGCCCAGTACCCGCGCGAGTTCAGCCGCTCGGGTAACACCGTCAGCAATATTGATCAGAATCATCGTCTGGGTGCGGGTTCGGGGTGGATAGCCCGCCTGCTGCAGACCGTTCTGCAGACTTTCGTCCATCCAGTAATAAGCGCGCAACAGGCCGCGCATCAGTAGTTCGGGTGGGTGATCTTCCATATCAAGCCCTCGATGTCAGTCAGGTGGCGCGTCAGCGCCATGAGTGGATGCTGCGGTCTTCTATTGTTTCGCAAAGGATCTTGTCAGGCAACCTTCATGCGCACCTAAATTCGGGAATTTCATGAACATTTTTGTCGACTAGTGTGACGTGATCCTCAAATCAGCAGTCCCATAGCTTTGTCAGAACAGTCGAACACAGTAATTCAGGCGGATCAGATTTAGATTGTCGGGGCCTAAAACTTTGTAGCTCGAGGGGTTTGATGCGTTCTGGTGGTTTCACACTGTTAGCAGTGCTTGTTGCGCTTTGTGTCGCGGGCTTATTGTCTGCGATTGCGGTGCCGCTGTACGGAGCCGTCGTCAGTCGGGCCTTTCCGGGTCAGGCAGTCACGGATATCGGGACATTGAATATGCGTCTCGAGCGCTACTTTTCGAACAATTTCGACTATCCGGATTCATTGGACGAGCTTCCCGGACCAGTAATCATCGATCCCCGGGGGCAGACCTATCAATATTTGAAGATTCGGCGCGAGGCTGAGCCGGGTTTGCGCGGTCAGTTGCGTAAAGACCGTAATCTGGTGCCGTTCAATAGTGACTTCAATCTGTCTAGCGTTGGCGAAGATGGTGTCTCTACACCGCTGCTGACAGCACGCGCAAGTCGCGACGAATTAGTCCGGGCGGCTGAAGGCAGCTTCGTTGGCGTCGGTGAGGACTTCTGACATGTTCAGATTGTCCGCCTTTCGCAGCCGGGTCGAACGCAACATCGTACTGTTTGTGCTCGTCTGCGGACTGCTGCCGCTGGCTGGTCTGGCGGTTCTGGCGATGTCGGAAATCGAAGCCCAGACTCTGTCGCTAGCCCAAAAACAGCTGCGAGAATCCACTAAAACCTACGCACTTGACGTGCTCAATCAGATTGAGCGTGCTGAATCGGAAGTCAGACTGCTGTATCTGAGCGGCATGTCAGTGACGCAAGACCATACTATTGGTGGTTTTGCCATCGTCGAATCACTGGTAAAGGTTGAAAAAACTGTACTGGCTCTGGGTGAGAACAGCTTACTGATTCAAGTCCCCCAGGATGATGTCGTGCTCATCGGCACCATATCATTCGATGTTCTATTTAAAGATCTGGGTCAAGTGCATTACGGCGTGGAGCGGTGTATTACGCTGGATGATCAGCTGATCGACTGCCATGGTGCGGCTCTTGTCGACGAAACTGCAGGTGAGCGCATAGAGGCAGCCTGGCATCTGCCATTGGCCAGTGTCTTCAACACAGATATAAAGCTCTCGGTATCTTCTTCACAGCTCGTAACAGTTGCATTGCGTCATGTCAGCCTGATTGCGAAAGTGCTGCCGCTGATGATCCTTCTGGCGGCGCTGGCCATCGGTTGGCTATTGTTGCGGCAGATTCGTCGGGTAGTAGCGCCGCTGGCAGATCTCAAAGCAGCGACGATGTCGATCAGCGATGGAGATTACAGCCACCGGGTTGACCTGAAGACTGGCGATGAGTTCGAGAAACTCGGCGCTGACTTCAATTTGATGACGGAACGTCTGGGTAACTCATTTCAGAAGATGCAGGCTCTCGCCGAGATTGATCGTCTGATTCTGTCCGGCGCGAATGGAGATGATCTGCTCAGACAGGCACTCCAGCTTGCGACTCGGAGTTGCGAAGTCGCCTGCTG
>Ga0316194_10001024_pt1 | contig 19040 bp, 15 predicted proteins | sample CroRivsedime1_MG_FD_204936 | JGI IMG/M metagenome (GOLD analysis project Ga0316194, IMG submission 204936) | Coastal sediment microbial communities from Maine, United States - Cross River sediment 1 | ecosystem: Environmental > Aquatic > Marine > Coastal > Sediment | place: USA: Maine...
GTAAACGATGCAACCAGCGTCATCAATGACGCGCCGAGTAACACAAACGGCAGCAATACGAAAAAGGCGGCAACGATGACACCCGGACCAAAGTTGGGCGTCATGCCAAGCTGCTGCAGCGGCATGAATTTTAATGCGACATAGAACGAGCACAAGCTGAGCAACAGCGAAACGGCCATGAACACACAGGTTGCAGAGATCTTGCCAAGCATGAGTTGGTCGCGGGTAACGGGCAACGACAATAATGGCTCGAGGGAACCACGCTCGCGCTCGCCCGCGGTGGTATCAATCGCGAGATACATGCCGCCCATCAGCAGCGCGAAGATAAAAAAGTAACTCATCATCCCGAGCAACATTGCGGACCGACCGCTTGGCGTTGATACGTCGACATCGTCAACATTGATTGGCTGTAGCACGGCCGGACTAACACCACGCGCGACGAGTCGCATCGCAGCCAGTTGCCGGCTGTACCCGTTTAAGGCATTGCGCACCCGCCGGGCGTCGCGTTCAGCCTGCGTGTTGGCGCGGTCGGAGATAAGCTCAACCTTTGCCGGGGTAGCGGCGGCGAGTTGCTCGCTGATTTCCCCGGGGACGACAACGACGACGTCGATGGTGCCGAGCGTCACCGCCGCGACAGCAGCAGCGCGATCTTCAGGGCCTGCAACCACGTCTATGTTATGGCTCCGCAGGTAGCGCATAAGGTTGGGTGCATGTTCCTGACCGATGACCGGTAGCTCCATCGTGCGGTCAAAATCGTCCAGCGACCGCTCAATCGAGAGGTTGATGACAAAGGCGAACAACAACGGGCCAAACAGCGGGCCCATAAGTAACGCTGAGCCCAATGTGCGGCGATCGCGAAAATTGTCGATAACCTCTTTTCGAAAAACGGCGAGAAGTGTGCGCATCAGTCTTCCCCGACCATTTCGATGGAGCGTACGAAGGCATCCTCAAGGCCGTCGCAGCCGGTGCGCTCACGAATGCTGTCGGCCGAGCCGTCGATGGCAACCTTGCCGTTTGCAATGATGATGATGTCATCGCAAAGCGCAGCGACCTCCTGCATTACATGACTGGAAAACAACACACAGCGGCCGGCGTCTTTCAGTTTTAGTATCAACTCACGCAAAGCGCGCGTCGCCATAACATCGAGGCCGTTGCTTGGCTCATCGAGAATTATATTCTGAGGGTTGTGTACCAACGCCCGTGCGAGCGAGACCCGGGTTCGCTGACCCTGCGAAAACCCCTTGCAGCGACGATCGGCGAAGCTGCCGATGTCCAGTAGCTCGATAATTCCTTCTACTCGCTCTTCAATGTGGTTCTTGTCGAGCCCACACAGTCTGGCGTAATAGGCGACGTTTTCCCGCGCCGTGAGGTGTGGATACAGCCCCGCACCATGCGGCAGTGCGCCAATTCGTTGCCGCGCCTCCAGGCTGTTTGTAACTACGTCGTTGCCGTCGATCGATGCGCTGCCCTGATCCGGCTGCAGTACGGTGTATAGCACGCGCAACGTCGTCGATTTGCCGGCGCCATTCGGGCCCAGGAGGCCGGTGATCTTTCCATCGGGGGCATCGAAGCTGACGCCACGCACAGCGCGCACCTTGCCGAAGGACTTATGAATATCGTTGACGACAATCATGGTTTTGGTCCGGAAAAGTCCAGAAAGAACGGCATGACAAAGTCGTTCTCCATACAGGAGACATCAAGCGCGCCGACATCGGCGGAGGCAACGAAGTTTGCGATAATTTTCGGCATGCAGCCCGCCGCAAGCTGACCGTGTCCTTGCCGCTCGCCAACGAGGTGCCGCGCATTGCTGAGCTTGACCATGGCGAGTTCTGCGTAGCGGGGCGGAGTTATCGGGTCGGCAGAACCGGACAGCAACAACACGGGAAGATCGCTGGCCAGCGGCTCGTGGAAGCCGTCGTCGAGCGGCCCCCGCGGCCATATGGAACAAATGGTCTCGAGCGCCTCGAGTTGAAAGGCGCCGATGTAGGTTTCGCCCAGCACGTCGAAATCAATAGCCTCGCGGTCGACGAAGGGCAGGTCTTCGGTGCACATTACGGCGTTGTGCATGCCCAGCGACAACGAGTCGGCGAGGCTGCTCACGGTGAGCTGAAACTGCGCTGCGAGGGGCGCGTAGTTGTCACTGGCCGCTTCGTGAATGAGCAGCGGCAGCAGCGCGATAGAGTACGGCTGATAAGCGAGAAGTCGTACGGCGGCGGCCAGTTCGTCGCGGCCAAATTTGAGCGTTGTCAGGTGCCCGCTCAGCGGGTCCGCAAGTGTGACCTCAATGGCCGCCTCTGCAAGCTCGGCACGAACCGATTGAAAGTCCAGGTCAAGCTCGGGAAAGCGCTCATTGCAGTCGGCGTCAGCGGCACAGCGCTCGAATATTTCATCAACAGCACGCTGCGCTTCGGTCGCGATCTCTGGTCCAAGCGGCAACTGCGGTGGCACCACGCCGTCAAGAACAACGCTCCGCGTTGTCGACGGATAGCGACGCGCATAATGTTGCGCGACGCGGGTGCCGTAGGACATGCCGAGCAAGTTCAGTGACCCATAGCCAAGCGCGCTTCGCAGGGCCTCGAGGTCGGTGACGGCAACGCTGGTTGTGAAAAAGCTCGGATCATAGGGCAGCTGTTCGAGGCAGGCGCGCGTGGACTCCAGTGTCTGCGCATCATCGTACTGTCCCTCCACGATTTCGTCCTCGACGGAGCAGTCCATGCTCGCGGAGCTGCCGGTACCACGCTGGTCGAGCAGCAATATATCGCGGTCCCGGCGCACGACTTCGAACGCGGCGGCATAGGCCGAGTAGAACTGAATTGCGCCCTGACCCGGTCCGCCCGCCAGCGGCACCATCGGATCTGGTTCAGGTTCGAGGTCCAGGGCTGGCACGACCGCAACGCGCAGCTCGATGTTTTCCGATGCCGGGTCTGCCGGGTTTAGTGGGCGCACAAACGTGCCACAACGCGCCTTAATGCCTGGGTAGCCCGGACCCGCGCTGATGCGGCAATCGCTCAGCGTTAGTTTGGCTTCATCCTGAGCAAATGCGGCACAGCCAAGAAGCAACAGGCACGTCGCAACGATGCGATACATAAGAAAACCGGGGATCCTGAGAAGCCCGATATGGTGGCGGTGTGGCGTCTTGAAGTAAAGGCTTGTGGCGTGCAAACAGCGCAGCGACTAGAATGCGCGGCCCATAGTGGTCAAAAATCAAGCAATGTCCCAGGCCTTCGATGTCATCGTAATAGGCGGCGGTCACGCCGGTACGGAAGCAGCTCTTGCGGCCGCGCGCACGGCTGCACGCACACTATTGGTGACACATAGCAGGGCAACGCTGGGGCAGATGAGCTGTAACCCGGCAATTGGTGGTATTGGCAAAGGCCACCTGACCCGGGAAATTGATGCCCTTGGCGGCGCGATGGCGACGGCGATCGACAGCGCGGGCATTCAGTTTCGAACGCTTAATGCGAGCAAGGGACCGGCCGTGCGGGCCACGCGCGCGCAGGCCGATCGCGAGCTGTATAGAAACGCCATTCGTGGCTTGCTCGAGAACCAGCCAAACCTGACGATCGTCGAGGGCGCTGTAGACGACCTGATCATTGATGCCGGACGTGTGGCCGGGGTCATTACCGCCGAGGGCACAGAATACAAAGCACCGGCCGTTGTGCTGACTGTCGGCACGTTCCTGGGTGGGCGGATTCTGTTCGGAGATGTCGAGCGGCCGGGCGGCCGTGTCGGCGACGCGCCGTCCATCCGCCTCGCAGAACGATTACGCGAGCTACCGTTTCGCGTGGCACGCCTGAAGACTGGCACGCCACCGCGACTTGATGGCAAGACACTAAACTTCGATGCGATGCTCGAACAGCCCGGCGACGAACCGATGCCGGTGTTTTCCTTTCTCGGCCAGCGTAGCGAGCACCCTGCACAGATTTCCTGCTATATCACGAATACCTGTGAGCAGACTCACGACATCATCCGTGCCGCTCTGGACAGGTCCCCGATGTATACGGGTGCCATTGAGGGCGTAGGGCCTCGTTATTGTCCGTCAGTAGAAGACAAGATCGTGCGCTTCGCCGACAAGGCCTCGCATCAGATCTTTGTCGAGCCCGAAGGCCTGACGACCAGTGTCGTCTATCCCAATGGCATTTCAACGAGCTTGCCTGCAGACGTGCAGGAGCGGTTTGTGCGCTCCATTCCCGGCTTCGAAAACGCGCGCATTACGCAGCCCGGTTATGCGATCGAGTACGATTATTTCGACCCGCGCGACCTGCAGCCAACGCTCGAAACAAAACCAATCGCCGGTTTGTATTTTGCCGGTCAGATTAACGGCACAACCGGCTATGAAGAAGCTGGGGCGCAGGGTTTGCTTGCCGGTGTAAATGCGGCGCGCGGCGCGGCCGGAGAGGAGCAGTGGATACCGCGACGCGACGAGGCCTACCTTGGCGTGCTGGTAGACGACCTGACGACGCGCGGCGTGAGCGAGCCGTACAGAATGTTTACGAGTCGAGCCGAGTATCGGCTGACGCTGCGCGAGGACAACGCCGACCAACGGCTGACGCCAATTGGTCGAGCACTTGGCCTCGTCGACGACAGGCGCTGGGCGACGTTCAACACAAAGAGCGAAGCCGTTGCAAAGGAGACCGAGCGCCTGCAGGGCGCGGCAAAGCTTCTGAAGCGCCCTGAGTACCGCTACAGCGATATCGTCGCCATGCCGGACGTAGGGGTCAGCGACGTAACGCAGGACATGCCGGATGAGCAACGCGAACAAGTTGAATTTCAGCTCGAGGTGCGGGCGAAGTACGCGGGTTACATCGAACGGCAGGCGCGCGAAATAGCAAAGCATGCGAAACAGGAATCACTGCGCCTGCCCGAAGACATCGACTACAGCGCGGTCGACGGCTTGTCGAACGAAGCGCGGCAGCGCTTACTCAAAGCGCGACCCGTCACACTGGGTCAGGCCTCGCGTCTTGAGGGCATGACGCCATCCGCCGTATCGCTGCTACTGATTCACCTGAAGAAACGACAGCTAAGAAAAAGCGCTTAGCCACCGGCAAATACGTGAACCACCGTTCAGCCCGGTTATGCCTGTCTCATGTATGCTTCGCCACATGAAAAGCCTGCGCATCCTGTTACTCGTCGTCGTCGCGGCCACACTGTGGTCTTGCGGCAAGCCAGGTAATGACAGCCCACAAGTGTCAACGCTGAATCGAGGTCTGGCATCAGACCCGGAGTCGCTCGATCCGCATAAGATGCGCAGCGTGCAGGCTGGCGACGTGCTGCGGGATATCGGCGAGGGGCTGGCAGGCTATACGGCAACGGGCGAGCTGGTAGCGGCCGCAGCAGAATCCTGGACCGTATCGGAAGACGGGCTGACCTACACGTTCAAGCTGCGCGCCGCTGCGCGCTGGTCAAATGGCGACGCGGTTACAGCCGAGCATTTTGCGTTTAGTTTGCGGCGGCTTGTGGACCCGGCGACCGCATCGTTCAATGCGCACCTGATCGCCGGAGTACTCAATGCCACGGCGATTGCTGCGGGAGAACTGGACCCCGCGATGCTGGGCGTTGACGCGACCGACGAACACACGCTGGTCGTGACGTTGTCGCAGCCGACGCCGTATTTTCTCGCGTTGTTAACCTATCCAAGCACATTTCCGGTACACCCTGAGGCGATCGCAGCGCACGGCGATGCGTTCACGCGCCCGGGCGTGTTGTTATCGAATGGCGCATACAAGCTCGATGCCTGGGAGCCGGGCTCGATGCTCAGGTTAAGTCGCAACGAGCACTACTGGAATAACGCGCAAACCGCGATTGATGCAGTCAATCACCATGTGCTGGTTCAGGAGGTCACCGAACTGAATCGATATCGTGCCGGGGAGATTCACTTAACGAGCGCAATACCGCCGGACAGCTTTCAGCAACTGCGCAAGGAGCGGCCCGAAGAAATGCACGTCGCCCCGTATCTCGGGGTTTATTACTACGGCTTCAATCTGAGTAAACCGCCATTTAAAGACCAGCCGGAGTTGCGCAAGGCATTGTCGATGGCAGTCGATCGCGATGTCCTGGTTAGCAGCATTACCGGCCGCGGCGAAGCGGCGGCATACAGCTGGGTGCCCCCGGGCGTTGATAATTATGCGCCGCGGCAACTTGCGTTTGCCGGACAAAGCCAGAAAGAGCGCAATGCGCTGGCACGCCGCTTGATAACCGAAGCCGGCTACGGGCCTGACAACCCTTTAACGTTTGAGTTGCGCTACAACACCTCGGACACGCATCAGCGTATCGCGCTCGCGGTGCAGTCTATGTGGCGAGAGGCGCTTGGCGTCGAAGCCACGCTGGTCAATGAAGAGCTACAAGTGTTACTCGCAAACATGCGTGAGGCTGAGGTCACGCAGGTGTTTCGTTCAAGCTGGATTGGGGACTATAACGATGCGCATACCTTTCTGAGCATCCTGCAAACCGGTAATCCGTCGAATACGCCGCTATATGCAAGCGACGAGTACGATGACCTGATGCGGCGCGCCGGTGAACAAATCGATCCGATGCGCCGGCGCCTGTACCTGGAGGAGGCGGAGCGCATTTTGCTGACGGACCATCCGGTCATCCCGCTGTATTTCTATGTCAGCAAGCACCTCGTTAGCCCTGAAGTTCGGGGCTGGGGAGACAATGTGCTGGATTATCATTACAGTCAGCACCTGAGTCTGGCGCCCGCTGACGCCAACCCTTAATTGGAACACGGCTTTGCTGCGATACGCCCTGCTGCGACTGCTGGGCGCAATTCCGACGTTGCTGTTGGTTATTGTGCTTGCTTTTTTGATGGTGCATGCCGCACCGGGCGGCCCGTTTGACGCCGAACGCGTGCTGCCGGCCGACATCGAAGCGAACATTGCTGCGGCCTATCATCTGGATGAGCCGCTGCCACAACAATTTTTTCGTTACATTAGCGGCGTTCTGCAAGGTGACCTCGGACCGTCCTATCGCTACCGGGACCATACTGTTAGCGAGCTGATTGGCGCCGCGCTTCCGCTGTCACTAAAGCTCGGCGCGGCGGCGATGTTGCTGGCCGTCATCGTCGGCGTCACGGCAGGTTCAATCGCCGCGCTGCGCCACAACAGTTTCGTCGATCGCTTGCTGATGGCTTTCGCAATGACCGGGATATCAATTCCGGTGTTTGTTATCGCGCCATTGCTGGTGTTGCTGCTGGCGGTTAAGGCGCAGTGGCTGCCAGCTGGCTGGAGCGGCAATGAAGGCGCGCTGCGATATCTGTTACCGGTCATCGCCCTCGCTTTGCCGCAAATCGCCTACATTGCACGCCTCACGCGCGCGAGCATGATCGATGTTCTGGCCAGCGACTTCATCCGCACGGCGCGTGCTCAGGGTTTGCGTACGAGCACCATCATCCGCTATCACGCACTCAAACCGGCGATGCTGCCTGTGTTGTCGTATATGGGCCCGGCAGTGGCGGCAATACTGACGGGCTCGGTTGTCGTCGAAGAGATATTTGGCATCCCCGGGGTGGGCCAGTTTTTCGTGCGTGGCGCGTTAAACAGGGATTACACACTGGTGCTTGGCATCGTGATTTTTTATGCAAGCCTCGTCGTCCTGTTGAACCTGGTCGTTGACCTGCTGTATGCGGTGATTGACCCGCGGATTCGACATCGATGACGGTGGCGCGGAGCATCTGGCGGCGTATGCGCGATAGTCGTGCAGTGATGCTTAGCGGCGGCATGCTCGTCGGCCTTGTTGTGGTTGCTGTCGTCGGGCCGCTCGTTAGTCCGCACGATTACCTGCAAACCAACTTCGACGAGCTGTTACGGCCGCCAACGACAAGCGGCGCGCGGCTGTTCGGCACAGACGATCTCGGTCGTGATTTGTTTGTGCGTTCGATGTTGGGCGTACAGGTAACGATTCTGGTGGCAATCGTCGCGAGCGTCGTCAGCCTGGTTATCGGCGTGGCTTACGGTGCGGTCGCTGGCTTTGTCGGGGGGCGCGTTGACGCCGTCATGATGCGTTTCGTCGATACGCTGTATGCACTGCCGTTTATCTTTTTCGTTATCTTGCTCATGGTCGCATTCGAGCGAAACTTCCTGCTGATATTTGTGGCGATTGGTGCGGTCAACTGGCTTGATATGGCGCGCATCGTGCGCGGCCAGACGCTGTCACTGCGCGAGCGTGAGTTTGTGCAGGCAGCGCGACTGAACGGCGTGTCTTCAATGCGCATCATCATTCGGCACATTGCGCCAAATTTGATCGGCGTCGTCATCGTCTACGTCACGCTGACGATTCCACAGGCCATTTTGGTCGAATCGTTTTTGAGCTTTCTTGGCCTTGGCATTCAGGAACCACAAACCTCGCTTGGCGCACTGGTCGATGCGGGCGTCAACCAAATGGAGGGCGCCTCGTGGATGCTATTGATACCGGCAACGTTGCTGGCCGTCATTCTGTTGTGTTTTAACTTTCTCGGCGACGCAATGCGCGACGTGTTTGACGCCAGGGGCGGCAAATGAGCTTGCTTAGTGTCGAAGCGCTGAGTGTTCGCTACGCCGGCCTTGCGGCCGTAGAAGAACTCAGTTTTACGATCGACAGCGGCGAGTCCGTCGGGCTGGTTGGCGAGTCGGGTTCCGGCAAGACGCAAACAGCAATGGCCACGCTCGGCTTGTTGCCGGCCAATGCCATGACGACGGGTAGCATCAGGTTGCATGGCACCGAGTTACTCGGTGCGAGCGAGGCCGCGCTCAATGCGTTGCGCGCGCGCAAAATGGCCATCGTATTTCAGGATCCGATGCAGGCGCTGAATCCTTATGTTTGTATCGGCGCGCAAATACGTCGTGTTCTCGAGGAACACAAGCTTGCCAGTGGCGCACGTGCGCGCGAGCACGTCATTGCGATGTTAGAGCGCGTTGGCCTGCCGGATGCAGAGCGACAGTATCGTGCCTATCCACACCAGCTATCGGGCGGCATGCGGCAACGAGCGATGATTGCGTCGGCGCTGATTGCCGAACCAGAGTTGCTGATCGCGGACGAGCCGACAACAGCACTCGACGTCACCGTCCAAGCGCAAATACTCGAGTTACTCGCAGAGATTCGCCAGGATACGGCGCTGTTACTCATTACACATGATCTGGGCATTGTTGCGGGGCGCTGTGAGCGCACGCTGGTGATCGAAGCTGGCCGCCTGGTAGAGCAGGGGTCGACGCGGGAGGTATTTGCTCGTCCCCGGCACGATTACACCGCGACGCTTCTGGCAGCGGCGCCGCGGCTCGACAGCGCTACTGTGCCCGTTGCGAATCCGGGTGACGCCATTCTGCAGATAGATGCGGCATCGGTAAGCTACATCGAGCGCGGCCGCGGCACACTGCGGGCGGTAAGAAACGTGGATCTCTCGGTGCGGGCCGGCGAGACAGTTGCTGTTGTTGGCGAGTCCGGCTCGGGAAAATCGAGCCTGGCCCGCGCCGCGCTCGGTCTCGTGCCCATGCAGGCCGGGCGCACGGTGTTTTGTGGCACAGGCTTACCGAGCCGCGTCGAAGATCGCAGTCAGGACACGCGCAAAGGGCTGCAACTCGTATTTCAGGATCCGGTCGGCTCGTTGAATCCGCAGATGCGCGTCGCGGCAATTGTCAGTGAGCCGCTGCTGGTACACGAGCCTCGAGCCACCGCCGCCGAGCGCCATGAGCGGGCCGCTGCGATACTCGAACGAACCGGATTGAGTGCCGCTTTTCTGGATCGTTACCCGCATGAATTGTCAGGCGGCCAGGCGCAACGCGTTGCAATCGCACGCGCGTTGATTTTACGGCCGAAAGTGCTGGTCTGTGACGAGGCCGTCGCCGCCCTGGACGGCACGGTTCGAGCGCAGATACTTGCCCTGCTGCGTGAAGTGCAACAAGAGAGCGGTCTGGCAATTATATTCATTTCTCATGACCTTGCTGTCGTGCGATCGGTCAGTCACCGCGTGCTGGTTATGTACATGGGAGCGCTCGTCGAGCTTGGCGATAACGAGGCCGTATTTGCCAGCGCGCAGCACCCTTATACGAGAGCATTGCTTGAGGCAGTACCGGTACCTGACCCGGAGCATGCCGGCGGCAAGGCAAGCCTGTCCGGCGAGATCCCGTCGGCGCTGAACCCACCGAGCGGGTGTGCGTTTCATCCGCGCTGTGCGTACGCAAAAGAAACCTGCAAAGTCGAAGCGCCGCAAGCAAGAACGGTTAATGGCACGACGGTCGCTTGCCATTTCGCCGGCGAGATTTAGAGCGCTTAGCGTAACCCTGGAATTGGCAAAGGCATCGGTGCGCCATTCACGGTTAAGAGTCCTTTTTTGAAGGCCGCCTGCATCTCGTAAACATCGCCATTTTTTCTCAGGTAGCCACCTGCGATGGCGGCGTGCATTTGCGGGTCCATGGTCGTCAGGTGGTTGACGAGTTCAGCGGGCATGCTGATGTCGATGCTGGCGTCGAGTGCGAGCAAAACGGCCGGCCAGGTAAAACGATCGGCGTCAGTCTCGCCGACGACTAAGCGAACCTTCGACGTAATCGCGCCCTGCGACAACGCGAGGTCAAGCTGATCGATGTGAAGCTCGAGGCCGCGCGCGAACAGGCGCTGCAGGTCGTCTTGCACAACGAACACAAAATCATCCGAATTACCGCCGCTCTGCAGCGCATCAAAGGCGTCGATAATTTTAGCGAGCGATGCGCCGTCGGCATCAATGAGTCTGACATCGGCGGCAAAACCCGCTCTGCCATATTGAGCGAATGGCGTGTCGTCGAGTCGGACTGTCGTGCGGCCACTTACCCGATCGCCGTCGACATTGGAGTGAGTGTCGATTGCCAGCGGGCCAAAAGAAACGGGATCATTAGCGACGCCCTCAACAGTCATCGATTGCAGCGCAAATTCAGCGTCGCCAACGGAAAACCCGAAGCGCGATTTGCGCAGCTCGCCGTCGAAAGAAATCTCGTCAATTTCGACAAAGTCATTGTCTGCGGCTAATGCCAGCGAGACAACGCGACCATCGAACGACAGTGCGCCCGAAGTCGTGTTGCTGACAAAGCTGATGGCCGTATCGCCCCAAACAGCATTTGCGCCTTCGAATTCGTGCGCGCCGGCCTCCAGCACAAACCTGGATCGCAGCGCGCCGGTCAAACCGAGGTCGCTATAGATAGCCCCTGGCAGCGGCATTATTTCGCCGCTTGCCAGCTCGACGCGCAACGTAGACACAGCGCTTCCCAGGCCAGGCATCAATGTGCCCTCGTCACGTGACATCGACGTTAGCGGAACCAGGCCATGGTCGAGGTGGGTGTCGATAATCAGCACCGGAGTATCTGCGGGGTCTTCCGAGTTGGCCAGGGCCAGTAACATGTCCTGCCAGCCGCCCTGCCGAATCTCGATACGATGCTGGCCTTCCGACGAAAACCAGCCACGATCGAACCCCTGCGAGGTCACAACGATTTCCTGACTTTCTGTGGCGGCCCAATCGAGGTTCGCGTCCATCGATTGTTCGGCAAGGCGCCCGACAATTGCCGGAGAAAGCAGAACGACAATAGCCAGCACGATCAGCAGAGCGACAACGCTTTTTTTCACAGTTTTTCCTTGCGACACATTGCGACGAGCGTGATGCTAGCATGCAGCCCCGGGGCCTTCGGGCTAGAAATCGACCCGGGTTGTCTCTACCATAGCGCCCTGAATTTAAACCGTCAGGCTCGCCGAAACACAACACGTTGAAAACAAAGTGAATATTACGAAAAAGATTGCTCTAATCAGCGCCGCTGCCGTGCTTTGTAGCGCGCCAGTTTCCGCCAGCGCCGCAGGCAATGCGAGTGACGGAGAAACCCTGGCTTATACCTGTCTGGGTTGTCACGGCATCGACGGCTATCGTAACGCTTACCCGTCGTATCGCGTGCCAAAGCTCGGCGGACAAAAGGCGGCCTATCTGGTGGTAGCGCTAAATGGTTATCGTGACGGCACGCGACCGCACCCGACAATGGTCGCGCAGGCCACCAGCCTGAGCGATCAGCAAATCGAAGATATTTCATCGTACCTCGCCACCCTGTCTGCCGACACGGTCGCGGCAGGCGGTTCTCCGGGGGTAGGTCCCGCCGAATCGAACGCCTGTACTGCGTGTCACGGACAGAATGGCATCAGCCTGTCGCCCACCTGGCCGACGCTGGCAGGACAGCACGAAGACTATCTTGTGCATGCATTGAATCAGTACCGTGATGGCACGCGTGAAAACGCGATCATGGCGCCGATGGTTGCGGCGCTGACCGACGCTGATGTTGCCTTGCTGGCGAAATATTATTCGAGCCTCAATGGCCTCGAAACACTTGAGGCGGAGTAAGCTCGACCCGCGCGGCCAATGACAGAAAGGCAAGCGCAGATCACGATGCTTAATGACGGCATCTTCGCCGTCGACACTGAATATGCACGCTCGCTTCAGGACGCGAGCCATCTGATTGTCGAAGGTGGCCGGGCCGCGTTCGTTGATACCGGTGTGAATAGCAGCGTGCCATTGCTTCTCGATGCGCTGGCGCAACGCAATCTCGATGTTGGCGACGTTGACTTCGTTATCCTGACGCACGTGCATCTTGACCATGCGGGTGGTGCCGGCGCGTTGATGCAGCAATTGCCGAATGCGAGGTGTGTTGTGCATCGCTACGGCGCACCGCACATGATTGACCCCGCGAGGTTGGTAGCAGGAACTCAGGCCGTGTACGGCATCGAACAAACGGCCGCTACCTACGGCACCATCGTGCCTGTTGACGAACGGCGGGTGGTTATTCCTGACGACGAACAATGGTTCGAGTTGAACGGCCGGCCGCTGCAGACCATCAATACCGAGGGCCACGCGCGACATCATCACGTTCTGCATGACCCACAGTCGAAGGGCGTTTTTACCGGCGATAGTTTTGGTGTGTCATACCGAGAGCTCGATACCGCGCAAGGTGAAATTGTTTTTCCAACGTCTACGCCAGTCCAATTTGATCCTGAGCAGGCACATTTGTCGGTCGACCGAATAATGGCCTGCGAACCGGAGCAGCTTTATCTGACGCATTACAGCCGGGTGCGTAACCTCGATCGTCTCGCGACCCAAATGCACGCAGGTCTCGACGCCTACGTCAGCATGGCAAAGAAATACGCGCAGGATGACGATCTTGCCGCCGCACTGCGAGAAAGTATGTTCGGGTATTATGAACGACGCTTGGCCGATCACGGTTACGTGGGCGATCGTGACGCGATGTGGTCGGTGTTGGGCATCGACGTTGAGCTTAACGCGCAAGGTCTGGAGGTTTGGCTAAGTAAACAACCATAGGAGCGGCGTTAGTCGCGACAGGATTTCTCATGGATAAGTTTCGTGCGTACCGCATAGATGAACAGGACGGCAAGGTCATAGCCGATTACCAGGAGCTGACGCTTGATGATTTGAGCGAAGGTAACGTCGTCATCAAGGTCAGCCACTCGACCATTAATTACAAAGATGCATTGGCGGCGACCGGTGCGGGCAGAATATTGCGGCGCTATCCGCTTAACGGCGGTATCGACCTGGCGGGAACGGTCGTGAGCTCGGAAGAGGCTGAAATCCCGGTGGGTGCCGCAGTGCTCGTGAATGGCTGTGGCTTGAGCGAAACCGTTGACGGCGGTTATTCGGAATATGCGCGCGTGGACAGTAGCAGTGTTGTCCCCGTTCCCGCCGGCATGACAGCGGCACAGGCGATGCAAATCGGTACGGCCGGGTACACGGCGGCGCTGGCGATTCATCGCATGGAACAGAACGGCCAGCTACCCGAAAACGGCCCAATCGTCGTCACAGGAGCGACGGGTGGCGTTGGCAGCATTGCAATCGACATGCTCGCAGGGCGTGGCTACGACGCTGTCGCGGTGACCGGTAAGGCCGATGAAGGCGAGTATCTGCAGAGCATCGGTGCGAGTCGCATCCTGTTACGGGATGACCTTGACCTTGGCAAGCGGCCAATGGAAAAGGCGCAGTGGGCTGGCGCCATCGATAATCTCGGCGGCGATTACCTGACCTGGCTGACGCGCACGACGGACTACGGCGGCAATATCGCGAGTATTGGCCTGGCGGCAAGCCACGAGCTCAACACGACGGTGCTGCCGTTTATCCTGCGAGCGGTTTGCTTGCTCGGCATCAACTCGGTCGATACGCCCCGCGCGCTGCGGCTGGCAGTCTGGTCGAGGATTGGTGGTGACCTGAAACCACAGCATCTGGACACGATAGGCCATACGACCATTGGCTTTGACGATCTCGCCGATGCTTTCCAGGCCTACCTTGACGGCGGCGTAACCGGACGGACCGTAGTCGCACTTTAAATTTAGCGATCGCTCCATTTGGGAAACGACCCTGCGGTGGTTTAGAATCCCCATCCACGAAATTTTAATATTGATTAAAATTTCCAGTGAAACTATCCAGGAGCAGGAAAACATGAGCGCAGGAGCACGTTTCAGGGCCGCACTTGAGGCTGAGAAGCCGTTGCAAATCGCCGGCACAATCAATGCTTTCACGGCGCTACTCGCTGAAAGGGCCGGTTTCCGCGCGATCTATCTTTCTGGCGCAGGCGTCGCCAACGCGTCTTTCGGCTTACCAGACCTTGCGATGACGACGCTGAACGATGTGTGTGAAGACATTCGCCGCATCACCTCTGTCAGCGATCTCCCGCTGCTGGTGGACGCAGACACGGGCTGGGGCAGCGCTTTCATGATTGGCCGCACCATGCGCGAGATGATCTGGGCAGGTGCCGCAGGCTGTCACTTTGAGGACCAGGTCGCCGCTAAGCGTTGTGGCCATCGTCCCGGTAAGGCGCTGGTAGAAACGGCGGAGATGTGTGATCGCATCAAAGCCGCCGTTGACGGCCGCATCGACGAAGAGTTTGTCCTCATGGCGCGCACGGATGCACACGCGGTTGAGGGGCAACAGGCAGCATTAGATCGCGCCGCTGCCTATGTTGAAGCAGGCGCCGATATGATTTTCGCAGAGGCGCTTACTACGCTGGACGAGTACCAGCAGTTCACCGATACGATCAACGTGCCGGTGCTGGCAAACCTCACGGAATTCGGCAAGACACCATTTTTTACAACGGCAGAGCTCGCATCTGTCGGTATTCGTATGGCGTTGTATCCATTAACGGCATTTCGAGCGATGTCCGCAACCGCGCTGGATGTTTATAAAACCGTGCGCGAAGAAGGCACCCAAAGCACCGTAATAGACAAAATGCAGCCGCGCATGGAGCTCTATGACGTGCTTGGTTACCAGGTATACGAGGACAAACTCGACGCGCTATTTGCCAAAGAGGACAAATAAAATGACATCGAAAAACAAAACAGGCGGCCTCGCCGGCGTTACGGCTGGCGCCACAGCGCTATGTACGGTCGGCAAGGAAGGCGCGGGCCTGACTTACCGCGGTTACGACATTTATGATCTTGCAGAAAACGCCTCCTTTGAAGAAGTGGCGCACTTGCTGTTGCATGGTCATTTGCCGACGCGCGCGGAACTCGACGCCTACATCGCGAAACTGAAAACACAGCGAGGCCTGCCCGACGCGCTGAAGACCGTGCTCGAAATGGTGCCGGCGGACGCACACCCCATGGACGTTCTGCGCACGGCCGTATCATTTCTCGGCAATATCGAACCCGAGGGCGACTTTTCAAACCAGTCCAACGTGGCCGACCGCCTGTTAGCGTGCTTGCCGTCCATGTTGCTGTACTGGCATCGCTATCATACGGACGGTAAACGCATAGACACCGAAACCGATGATGACAGTGTTGCCGGACATTTCCTGCACCTGCTGCACGACAAGGCACCGTCCGAGTTGCACCGCAAGTCGCTGGACACAACCCTGATTCTGTATGCCGAGCATGAATTCAATGCGTCAACCTTTGCCGGTCGCGTTATTACCGGGACATTGTCCGATATGCACTCTGCCGTCACCGGCGCGATCGGTGCCTTGCGCGGGCCGCTGCATGGCGGGGCCAATGAGGCCGCGATGGAGTTGATCCAGAAATTCGACACGCCGGAAGAAGCAACAGCCGGCGTGCTCGGCATGCTGGAGCGCAAGGACCTGATAATGGGCTTTGGCCATCGCGTCTACACAACCTCGGACCCGCGAAACTCGGTAAACAAGGCGATGTCCAAGACGCTGTCCGAAGAGGCCGGTGATACGAAGCTGTATGCCGTATCCGAGGCGGTCGAAAAAGTCATGTGGGACGAGAAGAAGTTGTTTGCCAACGCGGACTTCTTTGCCGCCAGTGTGTACCACTTCATGGGCATTCCGACGCACCTGTTCACGCCTATTTTCGTATGCTCGCGTATCACGGGGTGGGCCGCGCACATCATGGAGCAGCGCGCGAACAACAAGTTGATCCGCCCGGCCGCCGATTACGTTGGCCCGTCCTTGCAACCGTGGATAGCGATCGACGATCGCGCCTGAGCGCAATAAATAACGACACCGGAGACCGCATGTCTAACGCAGATATTCGCTCGGCGAAGCGCGCCGAATGGGACCAGGAGCTGGTCGACATCGCAGACTTCGTTTGCGACACAGCCATTAAAAGCGATCTCGCCTTCGAGACCGCGCATTACTGTCTGATGGATACGCTCGCATGCGGCTTCCAGGCGCTTGACTATCCAGCCTGCACCAAATTGCTTGGCCCGGTGATTCCCGGTGCGACACTTCCTGGTGGTGCGCGGGTTCCGGGAACATCCTATGAGCTCGAGCCGGTAATGGCGGCCTTCAATATCGGCGCGATGAATCGCTGGCTGGATTTCAATGACACCTGGCTTGCGGCCGAATGGGGTCACCCGTCAGACAACCTCGGCGGCATCTTGGCCATCGCAGATTATCTGAGTCGACAGAACCGAGCGGCGGGCAAGGATCCACTGACGATGCACGATGTCCTTGACGCCATGATTCGCGCACACGAAATTCAGGGCGTGCTCGCGCTCGAGAACAGCTATAACCGCGTCGGCCTCGATCACGTCTTGCTCGTGCGCGTTGCATCGACCGCGGTTGTGACGCGCATGCTGGGTGGCACCAAAGAACAAGTCCTGAACGCCTTGTCACATGCGTGGATTGATGGCGGCGCGTTACGCACCTATCGACATGCGCCAAATACCGGTTCGCGCAAGAGTTGGGCCGCCGGTGATGCAACGAGCCGCGCCGTCCGTCTCGCGCTGATCGCAATGACGGGCGAAATGGGTTATCCGTCCGCGCTTTCGGCGAAAACCTGGGGTTACTACGACGTGTTGTTCAAAGGCAATCCCTTTGCCTTCCAGCGCGGCTATGGCAGTTATGTCATGGAAAATGTGCTGTTCAAAATATCTTTTCCCGCAGAGTTTCACTCGCAAACAGCGGTCGAGGCGGCGATGACGTTGCACGCACAGGTGAAAGATCGCATCGATGAAATCGAAAGAGTTGTTATCGAAACGCAGGAAGCGGCGGTGCGCATCATAGACAAGACCGGACCGCTGGATAATCCGGCGGATCGCGATCACTGCATCCAGTACATGACGGCAGTACCCATGATTTTCGGTCGTTTAACGGCGGCCGACTACGAGGATGACGTGGCGAGTGATCCGCGCATCGACGTGCTGCGTGACAAGATGGAGGTGCGCGAGAACGAACAATTCACGACAGACTATTTCGATCCGGAGAAGCGCTACATTGGCAATGCAATGCAGGTGTTCTTCAAGGATGGCAGCAGCACTGATCGCATTGCCGTAGATTTTCCAATTGGCCATCGCGAGCGGCGCGCTGAAGGTATCCCGGTTCTGAAGCAGAAGTTCGTTGATAGCGTGTCGCCCAAGCTTGCTGCCAATCAGTGGGACACGCTGAATGCGCTGTGCGCAGATCGTGACAAACTGGCAGCAACGGCAGTTGACGATTTCATGGCATTATTGGTGGTCTGAAAACCGCGATTCAAAAAGCCCTCGCCGAACTCGGACAAAGCTACCCTGAGGATACGGCCGAAAACCTGACGACGCTGCTCAACGAGCTCGCGCGCTGGAATCAGCGCGTCAATCTGACGGCCATTCGCGATCCACAGGAAATGATCACCGGACACCTGCTCGACAGCCTGTCGGCGCGGCCGTTTCTACGCGGCGAGCGCGTTCTGGATGTCGGCACCGGCGCCGGGTTTCCGGGATTGCCGCTCGCAATCGTCGAGCCGGACCGGTCATTCACGCTCATGGACAGCAATAACAAGAAGGTCATGTTTGTGGAGCACATCGCCGGACTGCTTGGGCTGGCCAATGTAACGGCCGTAAAAGCTCGAACAGAAGGCTTTGCACCCGGCAAGGGCTTTGATACCGTGATTGCCCGGGCCGTAGCCGCTTTGCCGAGGCTCGTCGAAATTGCCGGGCATCACGTTGGAGAGGGCGGGGTGTTCGTGGCGCTCAAGGGGCGCTACCCGGCAGAAGAACTAGAACAAATGCCCGATACGTGGGAAAGCAGCGTAAGGCAAATAAATGTACCGGGGCTCGAGGCGGGCTCACGGCACGCCGTGTTGATCGAACGAAAGTGACTTTATGACGCGCATCATTGCAGTAGCTAACCAGAAAGGTGGGGTCGGCAAGACGACGACCTGCGTCAATCTGGCGGCGTCACTGGCCGCGACGCAGCGGCGTGTGCTGCTTGTGGATATGGATCCACAGGGCAATGCAACGATGGGTTGCGGCATCAACAAGATGGATGTCGAGAACACAAGCTGCAACGTGCTGCTGGGTGAGGCAACCGCGGCAGATACGATTGTGTCGGCACCGGAAGGTGGCTTCGCGGTGATGCCGGGTAACGAAGACCTGACCCTGGCCGAGGTAAATCTGCTGCAGGAAATCGGACGGGAGATGAAGCTCAAGAAAGCGCTGGCACCCGTCGCCGGCCTTTACGACTTCATCCTCATTGACTGCCCGCCGTCGATCAACATGCTGACGGTCAACGCACTGACCGCGGCCGACGGCGTGCTGATACCGATGCAATGTGAGTACTATGCGCTGGAGGGGCTCAGCGCGCTGTTGAACACCATTGAACAGGTTAAGGACTCCGTCAATCCGGAGC
>Ga0316194_10001025_pt1 | contig 19030 bp, 15 predicted proteins | sample CroRivsedime1_MG_FD_204936 | JGI IMG/M metagenome (GOLD analysis project Ga0316194, IMG submission 204936) | Coastal sediment microbial communities from Maine, United States - Cross River sediment 1 | ecosystem: Environmental > Aquatic > Marine > Coastal > Sediment | place: USA: Maine...
CGCGCCGCCATCAAGCGCTTCTATTTCTTCTGATAAGACGGCTTCTCAAGGGTGGATGTAAGCGTTTTACGAGAAGCCCATAACAGGGGATAATTCGACCCGAATAAAGCTGCGGCAGACTTTAGCAGGTCAATTGACATAGCCGCTGGCAATAACAGGATTCGAGCTACTGCCTGGCAGGTTTGAAGCTACCAGGCACTTTGGAGAGGTCATCACCCTTGAGTGAGGCAAAACCGGATACGCCGAACTATCCGGAGCAGTTCGCAGGCATCCGCAGCAGGATAGAGGATCGCCTGGCTGAGATCGCACCGGCGGTCACCGGATCGGCGCCCCGACTGAAACAATCCATACGCTACAGCCTGCTCGATGGCGGCAAGCGTCTGCGCCCTCTGATCACCGTGCTGACCGCGGAAGCGCTTGGCGGCAAAGCGGCCGATGCGGTCGATGCGGCCTGTGCCATCGAAATGGTGCATACCGCATCGCTGATGATCGACGACCTGCCCAGCATGGACAATGCCAGCCAGCGTCGTGGCAAGCCGGCTAACCACATTGCCCATGGCGAGGACATCGCCATCCTGGGTGGCATCACCCTCATCAGCGATGCGTTCGGCCTGATCGGCAGAGATCCTCATCTGCCTGCGGATGTGAAGGTGGACCTGGTCGATGCGCTATCCACCGCTATCGGCACCGAAGGTCTCTGCGCAGGCCAGGAACGAGACCTCCGGGAGATCAACGATCGCGCAGATGCGGAAGCGCTGGCCCAGCTCCAGTATCAGAAGACAGGCGCATTGTTCGTGCTCTGTGTGGAAGCGGGTGCGCGAATCGCCGGGCTGGAAAGAGATTCCCTCGCGCCCCTGAGAGCGTTCGGCACCCACGCGGGTCTCGCCTTCCAGATTCTGGATGACCTGCTCGACGCGGTGGGTGAAAGCAGCGTTACCGGTAAAGACACCGGCGCCGATCTGGGCAAGCAGACCTACGCGGCGATCATGAGTCTGGACGAAGCAGAAGCGAAAGCCGACCAGGAACTCACCGATGCGTTGGCGGCTCTGGAGCCCGCCGGTATCAACCAGGAGCCCTTCGCCGCCTTTCTCAACCTGGTCCTTCAGGCTTACCAGGGCCAGGTTGATCCCGGTCACGCCCGTCAGGCAGGCGCTGTCGTATAATCGCGCCGCGATCGTCCTTCCAGTACCAGGTTATCTGAAACAGTGAACATTCTGATCAACGCACTCTGCTTTTTCGGCGCCCTCGCGTTCATGGAAGCGGTGGCCTACTTCGCGCACAAGTACGTGATGCACGGCTTCGGCTGGTTCCTGCATGAATCCCATCACCGCCCCCGGGAAGGGATGTTCGAGCTGAATGATCTCTACGCCTTCATGTTCGCCATTCCGTCCATCGTGCTGATCTGGTTCGGCACCAACGGCTACCCCTGGGCGCTCTGGATGGGCCTCGGCGTGGCCGGCTACGGGGTCATCTACTTCGGTTTCCACGACGTGATCGTGCATCGTCGCATTCATCACGAGTGGCGACCGAAGAGTAAATACATGCAACGGATCGTGCACGCGCACCGGTTGCATCACGCGCTGGAAGAGAAGGAAGGCGCCGTCTCCTTCGGCTTTGTCTACGCGCCGCCCGTGCCTAAATTGCGCGCTCAGATGAAGGCCATCGAAGCGGAACGGGCGGAAGTGACCCAGGCGAAAGCCGCTGCCGGCTAGAACGTATACTCGATCGCAGTGACGACGCCCCAGTCGTCCCGTCCCGCTTCATCCGGGGACTGATTGTCCGTCGTGTAGTAGACGGAGAGATCAAGGGCCAGATCCTCGATGATTTCCCGAGTGACCGCGATATCCCAGTTAGTTCTGATCCGACCGGAGTCCGTCAGGCTGGGCAGTATGGTCACGTCCGTGCGGATGTCCGTCTTCGGGAAACGATGTTTGAACCAGGCGAGCGAACCGTTCGCGTAGGCTTCGAGCTGGGAGTTCGCCGTATCGGTGCGGAATTCCCGGCTGGCCACCAGACCGCCGGAGAAGAGCAGTTCGAAACTGTTCGAACGGATCAGGAAACGGCCCACACCGCCACCACCGCTGTACCGGTTCTCGATACCGAGCTCATCGTTCCTCTCGTAACCGAGCAATGCCGTCCAGAACCATCTATTCGACAGCAGTTTGCGGTATGCGTTGGCGAAATTGATCCGCTCTGTCGTCGTATCGTCGCTCCGGTCTGTGAAGATGGAATCCCAGCGAGTCGAAAACTCCCAGTTCTCGCCGCGATACAGGGCGTTCGCCCCCAGATTCCACTGGACGGTATTGGAACCCTTAGTGCCATTCAGACCAAACTTCACGCCGCCTTCGATCCGATCGAACCAGTTGTCACGCAGCTTCAGCGGCACGAACTCGACCAGCTCGTCAAAATAGTGCACCTCGTCCTGCCGTCGAGTTGAGATGGTGAGCTGTTCCGGCGCATCTGCCCGCGCCAGAGTGCCGACCAACCGGCGGCCGTTCTTCAGCTCAACGCGGAGGAATTTCTCTGTCTCGATCGACTGAATGTCTTCCCAACGCACATAGATCGTGCCCATGGAGTCCGTCTTGTAGCGAAGCATGTCCTTGTTGAGCTCTTTGACGTCGCCAGACAGACGATCACCATTCTTCAGATAGATGACGTCGTCGTACTTGGCGAGCGCGGGAATCGCAACCATGGCAAGCAGAACGAGTAGATACTTCCGGACCGCGTCAGCGGAGGCCGCGGTGAAATACAAAGGGGACATGCCTAATCCGAATCAGTGCTGGGAAGGAGCAGCATCCAGCCTGAGCCCCCTTCTGGCAACCCCGTTCAGACAGCTTCTTCGAGCACCTCGGCCGTGAGCGCGAACAGCCGGTCAATTTCCTCCGGCGTGGAGATATAGGGCGGCGCGAACTGCAGAGTATCGCCGCCACAGCGCACATAGACCCCCTTCTCCCAGAGCGCCAGTGACAGCTCGAATGGCCTTCGTGCCGGTTCCCCCGGATATGGTTCGATCTGAATCGCCCCGGCAAGCCCCAGGTTGCGGATGTCCGTCACGAACGGCAGCTGCTTGAGCCCGTGCAGGGCGGTCTCGAAGTGCGGTGCCAGGGCGCGAACCCTGGCGGGCATCTCGTCGGTCTCGAAAATGTCGAGACAGGCCAGGGCAGCCGCGCAGGCGAGCGGGTGGCCTGAGTACGTGTAGCCATGCGGAAACTCAATGGCGTAGTCGGGCCCTGCGTTGTCCATGAAGGTCTCGTAGATCTTCGAATGGGCCAGCACCGCCCCCATGGGCACGTTGCCGTTGGTGAGGATCTTGGCCAGGTTCATGATGTCCGGGGTTACGCCGAAGTAGTCAGCAGCGAACGGTTCGCCAAGTCGGCCGAAGCCCGTGATCACCTCATCGAAGATGAGCAGGATGCCGTGCGTATCGCAGAGCTCCCGGAGGCGCTTGAGATAACCCTTGGGCGGCGGCAGAACGCCGGCGGAGCCAGCCATGGGCTCGACGATGACGGCGGCGATGTTGCTCGCATCATGCAGCGCCACCAGATCTTCCAACGCGTCTGCAAGCTCGGCCCCTTTCTCCGGCTCGCCGCGGCTGAAGGCATTTTCCGGCAGTACGGTATGCGGCAGATGGTCTGCATCGATGAGCTGGCCATAGAGCTTCCGGTTCGGGCCTATCCCACCGAGGCTGGTGCCGCCCAGATTCACACCGTGGTAAGAACGAGCCCGGCCGATCAGCTTGGTCTTTTCCGGCTGGCCTCTGAGCCGCCAGTAGGCGCGGGCCATCTTCAAGGAGGTATCCGCCGCTTCAGAACCGGAGTTCACCAGGAACGCGTAGTCGAGGCCGTCCGGCGCCATGGCGGTGAGCCGATTGGCCAGCTCGAAGGCCATCGGGTGGCCGAACTGGAAAGGCGGCGAATAATCGAGCTTGGTGAGCTGGCCGGCAACCGCGTCAGCGATTTCCTGACGGCCATGACCATAGGGTGTGCACCAGAGACCGGACAGGCCGTCAAAGATTCGCCGCCCGTCCGAATCGATCAGTTCGGTACCCTTGGCGCCGACGATCAGGCGTGGGTCTTCCTTGAAGTGCCGGTTGCCCGTGTACGGCATCCAGAAGGCTTCAAGATCCTCCCGGGACAGTTCCGGATCACTCATGACTGGCTCCGCTCGACGAAGACGCCATTCTAGCTCAGCTGCTGGCAGCCAGCTTCACCGACAGCATCCGCGCCCGATACCGCTCGAGCATGGCAATGGCCAGCCAGGCATAGAGCGTCACCGCGATGAACAACCCCATCCGCACCGCGAAGGCGGCGTACACGTCCTTGCCAGTCTCACTGTCCTGAACCGCGGAGCCGAGCAGTATGAGGGTGGTCACGGCCACATTGGACCAGAAAGATGCCGGGTATCGAGAAGGAAACACCTGGTAGAGCTTGCCGGAGAAGAAGACCCCGAACAGGAGAATCCAGAGAAAAAACATCCACAGGTTGACCGAGATGCCGAGCACCATCCAGATCAGCAGCGCGAAGCAGCCGCCGAGAAAAGTCGAACCGAGCAGTTCCCTGCCGGCTTCCCGCGCCGTTACCACCGAGCTCTGCTGACCGAGGGTGACCGACTTCATCATGATGGGCGCGTAGGCAGCCGGGTTCGTCAGCATCAGGAGGTAAACCGGCATGATGATGAGCGTCGCCCGCAGGGCGATCCAGTTGTTCTCCTGCGCTGTTGGCGGCGGTGGATCGGGGATTAACAGATCCGGGTCTTCCGGAAAGAAAGGATAAACGACCCACTGGCAGAGAATGGCGATGACGATCCCGAGGCCGATGGCATCGATCAGCATGACCGCGAGTCCCCAATCGAGCAGGCCCATGGCGGATATGAGGGTCAGGCTCATCGTCAGGAACACGGCCACCGGCCCTTTACCCAGATTCACGGCCATATAGGTGGACAGATAGATCCCACACAGCACGATCAGAACGGCGCTGAACGGATAGTGTTCCAGCGCTCTGATCAGGAGCAGGCCGACGGTGAGTATCAATGTGATCGCCAGCACCAGCACCAGAAGTTTCTTCGGCGGCATGGGCGGACCTGGCGTCGCCGTCAGCATCAGCGCGAATATCGGCGCGAGAAATGGCAGATCAATTCCGAAGCCGTAGCCGCAGGCGAGCGCCAGCGCCATGGTGAAACTCAGTCGAAAGACTCGGCGGGAAGCGACAGGCATTCAGCTATACCGCCAGGACGATGGATTCCGCGATCAGCTCAGTACGCATAAGCGAACAGACTCATGAGCCGGATGTAGAAAGCTCCCAGCAGATTGAGAACGCCATGCCCCTCCGTGAAGGCGACTACCGAGGCCTGGCCGCCGATCCTCAGGTGACCGGTCAGCTCACGGGAGTCCTCCAGATCAATATCGATCCGCACCGGGAAGCGCTGCGCCTGGCGTAACCAGTCGCGATTGTTCTGAATGGTCGGTAGGGTGCCGGGCGGATGGCTGCTCCCCGCAGCGATGCCGATGCCGATGCTCCGCACCCGCCCAGAGTAAACCTCACCCGGCATCACATCGAAGAGAATCTCGACTTCGCTGCCGACAACCAGGTTACCCAGATTATTCTCAGTGAATTCCGCGTTCACCCATACGTCATGAATCGAGATGAGCGTCATCACCGGGCTTCCGGTGCCGGCGAACTGACCCACGTCCGCGCTCAAATCCGTAATAACTCCAGCCTTCGTGGCTCGAACCAGTGTATTGGAGAGATCGAGCTCGGCTTTTTCCAACGCGCTTCGCGCTGACTTCAGGATCGCGTTGTCCTCGTCATCTTCGCCTCCCTTCTGCTCGATGGCCCGCTGCACGTCGGACTCCGCTTTGGAAACCCGCGCGAGCGCAGAATCGAGTGATGCCTGGGAAGACTCGAGCCGGCGAACGGAGATGGTGCCCGGATCCTGCTCCCGTAGCCGCTTCAAGCGGGTCAGATCCTTCTCCGCTTTCACAGCGTTGGCCTCGGCAGATCTGAGCGCGGCTCTCGCCGACTCCACGCCAGCGGTACCCGCATCCACCTGCCGATGCGCACTCTCGAGATCCGAGCGTGCCTTCTCCACTGCGATCTCATACTGGGACCGGTCAATCTGGAAAAGCGCTTGACCCGCTTCCACCGCCTGATTGTTGCGTACGAACACCTCGGTGACCACGCCACCGACCTTCGGCGCCACACCGACCACGTAGCCATCCACCCGGGCCTGAGTGGTGTAGGGCGTGAAGCGATCGGCAAGCAGATACCAGACAAGACTGAGCACGATGACCAGCAGGATGGCGAGGCCACCCTTTCTCGTGGCCTGCTCCGCATCCGCAGCCGTTGTCGAATCATCCTGCGGCGGTGTGTTCGCAGCCGGCCGTTCGTCTACTTCACTCATCAGTCTTCCGCCTCTTCTTCAACGGGCCGTTCAACGCCAGTGGGCAGCGGTGCATCAAGCAGGTCTCCCCAATTCGTTCTGGACTTCATCTGATCCCGCACCGCGTCCGGCACCAGCTCATCGACGGGCATGTCCAGCCAGCCACCGCCCAGGGCCTTGTACAGCGAAACGATGGCAGCGATGTGGTTGGCACGATTGGTCAGCTCTTTCTCGGTCTGGGAAAACAGCGTTCGCTGAGCATCCAGCACCCGTTGAAAATCTGCATAGCCCTCACGATACCGGGTGCGCGCAATCTCCAGCGAGCGGTTCGCCGCCTCGACGGAATCCGTAAGAATCTCTTTTCGTTCGTGCGTTTTAACTACGTTGATTGCCGCGTTATCAATCTCCGAGGCGGCCAGCAGCACGGTGCTCTGATAGCCGGTTATCGCCTGCTGCAGCCGTGCATCCTGTAATCGCACGTTGTTGCCGATCAACCCGTAGTCGAATACGTTCCAGGTGAAAGCAGAACCCGCCACCAGGCTGGTAGTGTCGCTGGTAAGGGTCGTACCGGACAGCCCGAGGGACCCGAGCAGCGAAATAGCCGGATAGTAGTCGGCCTTGGCGACGCCAATCTGCGCCGACTGCGCGGCGACCAGCCAGGCGCTTGCGCGTACATCCGGCCGCCGCTGCAGCAGATTGGCTGGAATGCCGTTGATCTGCAGAGGTTCCACCTCAGGCAGGTCGTCCGGGACTTGGTCGAGTTCCGGCACCTCCCCTGGCGGCCGGCCAAGCAGATTCGCCAGGCCGTTTCTGGTGGCAACGAGCACCACTTCCAGATTCGGTATGGCCGCCAACGTCGACAGGTACTGTGTTCGGGCCTGCTGCAGATCGAGTTCCGAGTCCTGACCGCTTCTGTAAAGCTCCTCGGTGATCTCATAGCTGCGGCGTTGAATCTCCGCATTCTGCCGCGCGATCTCTATCTGCAGCCTGGTAGCCTGATAGGTGTAGTAAAACTCCGCCACCTGAGCGCTGAGCAACACCTGAATATCCTGCTGGTTGGCGATCGAAGCGAAGAACGCTGCGTCCGCAGATTCAATGCTGCGACGGAACTTGCCCCAGAAATCCATTTCCCAGCCGATACCGAAAGACACGCCATAGTCACCGAAGCTGTCGGTGTCGCCGGCACCGCTCTCGCCCGACGTAACCGAAGCTGCGGAGCCCGATATCTGCTGCACCTGAGGATATCGAGCACTGCCGGCGATACCCGCCACCGCGCGACTCTCGAGTATCTTCAGCCCCGCCAGCCGCAGGCCGAGGTTTTCGCGCCGAGCTTCCTCTACCAGTTGATGGAGCACCGGGTCGTTGAACACCTGCCACCAGAATCGGAGATCCGCGGCCGCCTGTTGCTCGGGCCCCGCCACCTGACCATACAGTTCCGTCTGCCAATCGGTCAGCCAGGCGACATCCGGCTCTTCATAATCCGGGCCAAGCGTGACGCAACCACCCAGCACAACGATCAGGGCGATAGCCGAGAGACGGGACGACTTCGTCATGGATCACTCAGGCGACCGGCGCCTCCGTACCTCTGGCCTGAACCGCATCATCCACTTCCGGATCGGCTTGATTGACCCAGTCCATGAACAGTTTGTAGCCAACGGCAAGCGCTACCGCACCGATGAAGAGCCCGACGATACCGGCAGAGACCATACCGCCCAGCGCGCCGATAAGAATCACCGGCATCGGAGCTTCCACACCTCTGCCCAGCAGCATGGGCTTCAAGACGTTGTCCGCCATGCCCGCGATCAGCAGATAGATGGTCCAGACCACATTCATGGTGGTATCGCCGCCTGCCCACCAGATATAGCCGATGGCCGGCAGCGAGATGATGGCCGCAGGCAATTGAATGATGCCCGCGATCATGACGATGATGGCCAGCAATCCAGCCGCCGGTATACCGGCCAGCACGAAGCCGATGCCCAGCAGCAGCGCCTGGATGAAGGCAACGCCTATAACGCCGGTTGCCACCGAGCGGATGGTCGCGACGATGAGCTGATGCAGGCGCGGGCCATGTTCTTTGCTCGTCAGCTTGCTCAGAATCCGTTCCGTGGCCGCCCCGCCACTTTCACCGAACGCCATCATGATGCCACCGACGACGAGCGCGCCGAGGAAAAAGAGCACATTGCCCATGGCACCTGCCGCCGAGGATAACGCCGCCGATCCCAGCTCGCCCAGCTGCGGTTGCAGGGTCTCGAGATAGCTGGGCAGATCCGTCGCTGCCGCGCTCCAGGCCGCATAGAGTCGTTCGCCGATTATGGGCCAGCCGGCCACGCTCTCCGCCGGTATCGGCACGCTGACCTGATTGGTTCTGAAAGCATCGACGAGATCGTAGATGTGGGTCGCGAAGGAACTCGCAATCATCACCGTCGGTGCGCCGAGCAGAAGCAGGATGCCAAGCACCAGCAGCGTTGCCGACCGGCCCTGATTTCCTTCCGGACCGCCAGCAATCTTCTGCTGCAGCGGGTAAAGCGCTACGCCCAGGATGAGCCCCCAGAGCAGCAGGTTCATAAAGGGTGCGAAGATCCGAAAGCAGACGACCACCATCATGGCGATCAGTCCCACCTTCACCAGAACATCCAGCATGTCTTCCGGCAGGAACTGCCGGATTCCGGAACTATCTTCGCTCATGACCATCGTCTCTCGAGTTGTTGTGGAAAAGTTCGCGCATTCTACGTCAGACCGCCGGCGTCAGACTGCAGTAGTCGTCGCTGAATCCTGGCAGCTGCAAGGGAGCAAAGGAGCCGCCGCTCACATCATGTTGTCCCGGATCGGTCCCCAGGGTGTCATCTGGCTGCGGTGATAGTAGTAGCGGATAGGCTGTCCGTCCTGACCGAGCGCGAGCAGGCCGGCTTCGGCAAGGATTTTATGCGCGTTGCTCGGCAACACCTTGCCATTTCGCGCCACGTAAAGAAGCGCGCCGGGCAGCAGCGCGAGCAGATCGCCACGCTCGGCATAGGCCAGCTCATCCACCCACTCGGGCAGGTCTTCCGGCAACACCTCGAGCTCGGGTGGCTCGCCGAGATCCAGCTTGCCGTAGATGCGGTCCAGGCCAATCTGAACCGTATACAGCGAGTGGGTGACGCAGGATCGCCGGATCAGCTGATAGCTGAGGTCCGCACCGCCGACCAGCGCCACCAGCGGATCCTCCGGCAGGGTGGATTCAGCGAAAACCTGACGCGCACGTGTGGTAGCAGCCGGGGTCATGGCATCCAGCATGCTGTCGGTCAGCTCGACCTCACCGGCTTCCACCATCTCCCTGATGGAACGGCGGGCCAACGCATCGCCTATGAGCAGCCCGGTGTAGAGCAGCTCCGCCGCACCCTCCCGCTCACCGGGCAGGTTCAACGGATAGCAGTTCCAGGGGTTGTTGCGAATGGCATCGTCCAGAAACCGCTTCGCGCCCGTGTACACCCTGAGCGTCAGCGCATAGCTCTCCGGGTCCAGGCCGTCCATTGCCGTCCAGCGGACCAGCGGCGGCCGCCAGGCTTCCCAGCTGACGATCAGATCGTCCACAGCCGCAATGCCGGCCATGGGTCCGCCGGACGCATCAAGCACCACCGGTCGCAGAGCCGGATCGAAGAGAAAACGCAGCTGCCCGTGGCCGCCTTCCGCATCCCTGTTCCTCTCGTTCCGCGCCGGGGTCAGGCACCACTCGGCGCCGCGCAAGCCGTCCAGGGGCACATCAACGGTGGCCAGAACGTTGTGGCCAACGATGGGATTACCCGCCACATTCACATTTTTCACCCGCATCATCCGCACCGAAGCCGGATCCCGCTCCCAGTCGACGAGGATCGGCATCATGGAGGCTGCCAGCTTATTCGGCAGCCGGGCACGGCCTGTGTCCACATGGAGCACGGGTGTGGCCTGCTGACTGTAGTTGAGCAGATCCCTGGCATCCGTCAGCAGCTGCGAAGCGCTGGCCGGCATCTCCGCCAGCCTGGGGACCAGGGGCGCAGGTGCGTCTTCAGGCGGGGCCTGACCGCATCCGGTTGCGAACAGGGTTACGACGGCCACAGGTATCAGTGTCGACTTGATCATGCGGTTAACCATAAACCTGTCAGGGTCAGGAAAGGAAACACGATCAGCGTTCGCAACGCGAATCAGCGACGGCAGCAGAAAGCGCCAGATTTCAGCTGGCGCCGGCAGCGATCCGCTCCTGGATGGCCGCTTCTTCCCGCATCAGCTTGTAGGTGACGTAGTACTTGAAGATGTTGCGCACGTAGGTGACCGGTTCCATCCCCACCTTCCTGGCGACCAGACGTTCCATCTGCCCGAACCAGACGTTGGGATCGATGCCGAATTCTCCCGCCTGACGCCGGAGCCTGCTGATCCGGGTCGGTCCGGCGTTGTAGGCGGCAAACGAGAACAGGTGGCGGTCGAGCTCACTCATTTTCTCGTCCGCAAAGTAACGATCGGCGATATGACGCAGATACTTGTGACCCGCATGGATGTTCGCCTCGAGCTCTTCGATATTCGCAATGCTGACTGGCGGCGCCTTGGCGGTGGCCGGTAGCAGCTGCATCACGCCGATAGCGCCAGCCGGGCTGCGCCGACTCTGGATCAACCGCGATTCCTGATAGCCCTGGGCCGCAATCAGGAGCCAATCGAACTCATACTCGCTGGAGTAGCGCCGGAAGATGTCCGTCAAAGCCTCGAAGCGCTTGCGGTCGGCGCTGGCAGAGGCGTTGTGCACGTAGCGGTTGTCTCTCAGATAACGCTGGTAGAGCACGTTGCCAACCAGAGTACCCTCCCGATGCCCGCGCACGAACTCGTCAACGATGGGTTTGAGGTCTGCCAGCTCCGGGCGGATCGCCCAGGCAATGTCTCGTCCGGTACGAACCGGCAGATCGGTTCGAACCACGATGCCGTCCAGAACACCGCTCCAGAACTCCGCCATGTGGTCGTCCGCGACTGTTATATCAACAGCGCCGGCGTTGACCAGCTCCAGAATGTCTTCCGTCTGCAGATGCTCGTCCAGCGCCTGCACGTCAAGCGGCGCCAGCCCCTGGGAAGTCAGCGCCGCGTTGAGGAATGCCAGACTCTCGAAGAAGCTGCTGGAGGCCCGTACGTGAACCGTTCGACCTGCCAGGCTGTCCAGATCTTCCAGACCGGCGACCGCGCGACCGTGCACGATCACCTCGGAGACGTTGCGCCGAATGGGCACCGAAAACACAACCTGCTCGGATCGCTCGTCCGTGGCCGTGATATTGCCGATCGCCATGTCGCCATAGCCGCGGGCAAGAAAATCGATCATCTCGTCCCGGGCCACCGGCAAAGGCAGCACGTTGATCTTCGGACGGGGGTTGCCCAGCCCTTTCTGCAGCACCGGTTCGAACTGACGCAGGTTCTCGGCGCTGATGCCGCGCAGCCGGAGTCCGTCCATGAAGTAGTGCGTATGGGAATAGCCGACCAGCACCCGCAGCACGCCAGCAGACTTCACGCCTTCCAGGTCGTGCTGCCGGGACTCGAGCCGGGCGCCGAAAATTTCGCTCAGATGCAGGTCAGGTTCGAACTCGGCAACGGTTGGCTCCCCAGAGTGTGAATCCGCTCCTTCGCTGGACACCCCATCCATTGCTGACGTCAATCCGCCGGACGCGTCATCGCCCGCTGGTGGTGGTGAGCATGCCGCCGCCAGCAACATCAGCGGCAGGAAGCGCCAGCGCCGACTCACCATCCCGATTCGCTGCTGCTGCGCCGCCAACGAAATTCAGGCTGAGGCGACCAGCCTGCGACTGGTCGCGATCATCACACCGGCGATGACGATCTCGAATCCGAACGCCACCAGCGTCTGCTGCGCGGGATTGCCATCGATCGCGAAGCCGATCACCCGGCCGACCGCTATGCAGAGCATGAGCACGGCAACCGCAATAAGCAGCTCGCCTTTGCGGAGAAACAGGCCGAGCCCGATCAGCGTCGTGGAGGCGAGAAACAGGCCACCAAGGTCCCCTCGCAGGGTATTCAGGCCATGTTCTGTCAGGGGATTCAATCCCACGCTGGCGGCGTTCCCGGTCGGGTCCAGCACGAAGCCGGCACCCATGAACAGAAACAGCAGCGCGAACAGACCGGAAACGATCTTGAGAAACATCGTCATCGTGTATTCCCTTGCTCTGATAGTTTGAGCTTTCTGATTTTTCAGCCCGCCGGTGGCGCCGTCCACAGATCGGTTCGAGGCGGCCCGTCTTCTGCCTGGCCGACGGATGCGCGCAGCGCCGTAAATGCACTCCCGGCGAGCATGCCGAGCTTCTGCAGGCTGGAGGTGCCGGCGCGTTTTTTCCATGCCTGCGGGCCCTGCCGGCGCACCTCATTGCCAATGGCGCCGTAGACTCTCCGTGCGGCGGCGATGGCCCAGGCACAACGGAATGGCAGTCGGGCGATGCCGTGCACGGCCGAATCGTAGTAACGATCGGCCTCACCCAGGAGCCGATCAACCACCGGAAAGACAGCCGCTTCCTGGCCAGCGAAATCCGCTGCCTCAATCGGCGCGCCGGCTTCGGCCAACCACTCCCGGGGCAGGTAGATCCGGTTGTCGGCCGCGTCCTCCATCACATCCCGGGAGATATTGGTGAGCTGAAAGGCGATGCCGAGATCGATGGCCCGGTTCAGGGTTGGCTGGTCCTGCACGCCCATGATCGTGGCCATCATGGCGCCCACCACGCCGGCCACGTGATAGCAGTAGAGCAAGGTGTCTTCAAACGTCAGGTATTCCCGCCTGGACACGTCCATGGCGAACCCTTCGAGTAATTCGAGCGGATAGCGGCGGTCCATTCCGGAAATCTGAAAAACCCGCTGAAAAGCCGCGAACACCGGATCTTCCGTGGCTTCCCCGGCCATCGCCGCTTCCGTCTGCTCGATCAGGCGTTCGAGAATCCGAGCCTGCTCTTCCGGCTCCGGAGACTGCATGCCGAAGCCTAACTCCTGGCCGTCGATCTGGTCGTCGCAATAGCGACACCAGGCGTAGAGCATGAAAGCCTTTTCCCGGGTTTCCGTATCAAAGAGCTTGGCCGCCGTGGCGAAGCTCTTCGAACCCTGCTCGATGATGGCCTTGGCGTTGGCAACAACCGGGTCCAAGTGAGTTCTGCTCCCTACATTTTCGCGAACTGGGCAGACACATCAGCGTCCGAGTACTGGTGATCGAAATCCTCCAGCATGATACCCGCTGTCGCTTTGCCGGAGCCTACCACGCCGGGAATCCCGGCCCCCGGATGCGTGCCTGCGCCCGCGAAATAGAGGTTCCTGATCTTGTCGTCCCGGTTGTGGGTTCTGAAATAGGCGCTCTGCCAGAGCACGGGCTCCATGGAGAACGCGGAGCCCTGATGAGCATTCAGCTCATCCCGGAAATCAAACGGCGTGAACGTCCGCTTGGTGATGATGCGACTCTTCAGATCCGGCATGTAGTGCTTTTCCAGATACGAGAGTATCCGCTCACAGTATTCCGGCGCCATCTCATCCCAATCCACGTTGGCCTTCTTGAGATTCGGCACCGGTGCCAGCACGTAAAAGGTGGAACACCCCGCAGGCGCCAGATCCGGATCGGACACCGTTGGCGCGTGCAGATAAAGCGAAAAATCATCGGACACATTCGGGCCGCCGTAGAGCTCCTTCAGGTGCTCTTTGTAGCGCGGTCCGAAAAGGATGCTGTGATGCTGAAGATCGGGATAGTTGCCTTCCACGCCAAAGTAGATGAGGAACAGCGAAGGGCTGAACGATCGGCGCTTCATGGCCCGGGCGGCCTGTTGACCCCGAGTCGTCCGGCCGAGCAGCTTCTCATAGGTGAAAACCACATCCGCATTGCTCGCCACGGCATCGAACTCACCCTGCCAGCCGGCTTCGGTGCGTATGCCTGTTGCTCTGTCGCCCTCGGTGAGGATCTCCGCCACGGGCGTCGACAGCCTGATCTCGCCGCCCAGGTCTTCGAAAAGCTGGACCAGTGCGCGAACGAGCGCATGGGTTCCGCCTTTGGGAAAGGAAACGCCCCAGCGCTTTTCCAGGGAATGGATGAGCGTGTAGATGGACGACGTGTTGAACGGGTTACCACCCACCAGCAGGGTGTGAAAGGTGAACGCCTGGCGCAGCTGTTCGTCCTTGATGTACTTGGCCACCATGGAGTAGACGCTGCGGAAGGCCTGCAACCGCACCAGCTGCGGAGCAGCCTTGATCATGTCCGTGAAGTTGAGGAAGGGCGTGGTGCCGAGCTTGATGTAGCCCTCCCGCATGACTTCCTCGGAGTACTCGAGGAAGCGCCGATAACCGTCCACGTCCTCAGGGTTCTTCTCCTGAATCTGCCGATTGTTCTCTTCGGTGTCGTTGTAGTAATCGAAGGTGTAGCCGTCCTCCCAGCAGAGCCGATAAAACGGCTTGACCGGCAGCAGCTCGAGGTAGTCTTCCAGCTTCCGCCCGGTGAGAGCGAACAGTTCCCGGAGGCAGTCCGGATCGGTCACCACGGTGGGGCCTGCATCGAAGGTGAAGCCCTGGTCCTCGTAGACATAGGCCCGTCCGCCCGGCTTGTCCCGCGCCTCGAACAGGGTGGTCTGGAACCCGGCAGACTGCAGGCGAATGGCCAGTGCCAGACCGCCGAATCCCGAGCCGATTACGGCCGCTGTGTGCTTACTCAATGGGTTACCTTTTTAATCAGGATCAAGGTGTATTCAGGATCTAAGTCTTTCTAGGTTCTGAGTCTTCTCAGGCTACAGGTCAGAGTCCGCCGGTTTCACCCGGACGCTCGCCGCGATGAGCGCTGGCGCTGGACTGCGGCAGGCATTTGAGGGCGCGCAGAATGGCAACCGGTGGTCTGCCCGTCAATATGCGCACCTTATCCGCAAAGCTGGATCTACCGGCGTAAAAACGCTCCACCAGACCCTGGCGCAACCCGTAAAACCGTTGCATCACGAACCAGCGCCGATCCGGCTCCGCGGCCAGAAACAGCATCCGGTTCAAAAAGCGCCAGTAACCCTGGCCCTTCCAATGTTTCTTACCCCAGCGCTCCATGAACTGGCGCACCGAGGCCGTGGTCAATTCCGACATTTCAGCGATCGCGTCTGCCGTGCGCACCGCATCGGCGAACGAATATCCGGTGGTGGCGTGAAACAGCGCCGCCCGCAGACCGATTTTCGGCACCTCACCCATGTCTGCCCAGAAGGCGTCGATCTCGCCACCGAGCGTTATAGGCAACGCGCCCCATTCTTCCCGGACCACGTCGGCGATCTCCCAGCCCTGGTCGGCAACGTACTCGCTGATGGACGCGGCGTCCGTTTGCGCATCGAACGCCGGTGTATTCGAGTAGCGGGTGTCTTCCACCAGCACCTGCCTGGGACCGATCGGCAGGGTGTAGAGAAATCGATAATCTCCGTTCTGGGGGACGGTCGCATCCATGATCACCGGCCCGCTCAAGCCATGTTCTTCGACCAGGTCCAGCACCTGACCCGTAAATTTCTGAAAGCCGAGCATCAGGTGCGGGCTGGATTCCGGCCCACGCCCGTCGATCACGCAGCGGCCGCGAACCTTTTCGCCGCCGGCAATCTGCACCCCATCGGCAGACAGGGATTCGACCGGTGCTCGAAGCTGCACGCAGTCTCCCAGGGCGCCCATCATGAAAGTGTGAAAGTACTCGGAATTGGTGGAGCAGTAACCGGACGTGAGAGTCCGCTTGAGGTCGGGGAAACGCACCTCGTAGCTCGACCACCGGTGCAGAACAAGAGGGTCCACCCAATCGAGCTGAGCCGGCTCCAGATCCGTCGGGAAGAACGACCAGGTGTGATTTCCGCCGAGGCTGCTGGCTCCCTCCAGGATCAGCAATTTCAGGTGCGGGTGGCGCTGTCGCAGCCGGTACGCGGTCAGACAACTGGCCAGGCCCCCACCGGCGAAGATAACGTCATATTCTGAATCGGATAGAGAGATGGTTCGCTCCTGCTCACCCACCAATTGGGCTAAACTGCGGCCGCATTGTACTAGAGACCCCCTGGAGCCAATAAAAAGTCCAACATGCTGCAAACGCTCACTGAAATTCCGCCAGGTAAGCTGCTGATCACCTTCCTGGCACTCACGGCCATCATCGCCGTGCGCTACTTCATGATCTCAGGTCTCTTTTACTGGCTGCTCTGGGGTCGCAGCCCGGAGAAAGTGCACGCGATCAAGCTGATGGAAGGCACGCCTCGACCCGGCGCCGTGGCGAAGGAGATCCGCTGGTCCCTGCTCTCTTCCTTTATCTACGCGGCGCCGGCGGCAGTGGTGCTGGAGCTCTGGCAAATGGGTGGCACCGCCATTTATAACGACGTGAACGCCTTTCCGCTCTGGTACATCCCGGTCAGTATCGGCATCTACCTGTTCGCGCACGACACCTACTTCTACTGGACCCACCGCCTCATGCATCTGAAGGCGCTGTTTCCGGTCATGCACCGCGTGCACCATGAGTCCCGGCCACCCACGCCCTGGGCGGCGTTCTCGTTTCATCCGTACGAATCCATCCTCGGCGCGGTCTTCATTCCCCTGATCGCCCTGCTGGTGCCCATTCACGTGGGCGGCATACTGTTCATCCTCACCCTGATGACCCTCGCCGCCGTCTTCAATCATTCCGGCTACGAGATCTTTCCGAAATGGTGGCTGCGTGGACCGCCCGGTCGACATCTGATCACCGCCGCTCATCACGATCTGCACCATAAGTACTTCAGCTGCAACTACGCCCTCTACTTCCGTTTCTGGGACAAGCTGATGGGTACGGACATCATGGAGTCGGAATACGACTTCCTGAACGCCGAGGCTGGCAAAGCCGAAGCGGCCTGATGCAGTCAACACCGCTCTGATATTCTCCGCTCAGCGATTGGGGTGGGCATGCGGGGCGAAAGACTCACAGACACACAGATAAAGAACTCTGCACAGGGGCCGTGGCGCGCGCGTGTTGGAGGCTGGGCCAGAATCAGCGGGCTGATCGTGCTTGCGTTCCTTACCCTGACTCTCCTCCTGCTGGGCTACTGCCTTGCCTATCCGAATTCGCTCAAACCGCTCGCCGAATCGATCACCGAATGGGCGCTGGAACGACCACTGCAGATAGACGGCGATCTGTCGCTGTCTCTGTCGATGACGCCGGTGATATCGGTGACTGATGCACGGCTGGGCAATGCGGACGGCGGCACCGCCCCTTATATGATTTCCGCCGTGTTCGCCCAGGCCCGGATCGATCTGGGCGCTCTCTTCGAGAAGCGCGTTCACCTGCTGGATCTGCAGGCCAGGGAAGCCGTGCTCCATCTGGAGGACAGCGTCGATGGCCGGCCCAACTGGATCTTCTTCGAGGTGGCCGATGACGCGGCGAACGACAATTCCTGGTCGTTCATGATCCAGCAGCTCGAGGTCACCGACAGCCGGATCCACGCGACCATCGGTGAGCTTGCGCCAATCGAGCTCACCATTCCCCACCTCGTTGAGACGAGTGATGCCGAGGACCACCTTAATCTGAAGGGTCACGGCGAGATCAACGGAGACCCCTGGCAGGTGAATGGCCGAATCGGCCCGTTTGACGAGATCCTGGACGCTGGGCGGATCGAGCTGAATCTGGATCTCATGCTCGATGACATTGAGCTCAGCGCCAAAGGCAGCATTGGCAGCCTCGCTGCAATGGCGGCGCTGGATCTCGGCCTCACGATCTACGGTCCGGACGCGAACCTGCTCGGCGAGATCTTTCGTATGCCGGAGTCGTTCGCAAACGACGTGGCGCTGGAAGCTGCGATCCGTCCTGCCAACGCTGGTCACGCATTGCGGGTGGTGGGCCATATCTCTGACTTTGACATCGAGACGGAAGGCACCATCACCGACCTCGCTGAGATGAACGGTTGGGACGGCTCCGCGCTCGTCCGTGGGCCGGATCTGGGTGTCGTCGGCAAAGCCCTGCAGATCGAGGGATTTCCCGACGGCCCGTTCGAAATCCAGGGCACGCTGCACCTGCACGGCGGCGATCTCGACCTGAAGGACGTGGCCGTTCAGACGGAAGACGTATCTCTGACTCTGAACGCAGACTTCGAGCAGTTTCCCAATCGTGAAGGCGCCTTCGGCAACTTCCGGCTGTCCGGCGACAACATCAGCGAGTTTCGGACCCTTCTGCGCTTGCCCGACCTGCCCGCCGCGCCGTTCGCACTCAGCCTGACGCTGGATGCCACCGGCACTGAGGTCCTCAGATCGACGCTGACCGTGGGTAAGCACCGCCTGTCGGCAGCAGGAACGATCGGAGACTTCCCTGATTTTCACGGGACCGTGCTGACGCTCGATGCAGACGGTGAGGACATCGCTGCACTGCTGACAATGTTCGGGATCAAGCAGCCGCTTGCGGGCCGCTATAACGCGGCCAGCCAGCTCGTGGTGGACACAAGTGGGCTGAGCCTCCGCGACAGCGTGTTCGAGATGGCCGGTCACACGGCCCGGGGTGATCTGCACTGGCCCGACCCAATGCGTCCCAGACAACTCGAGATCCGCGGCGAGCTGAGGCTCGACAATCTGGCGGACACCGGCGCCCGGTTCGGTACACGGGGATTGCCCGCCTACCCAATGACAGGTAGCGGCACATTGAAGCTCGGGGATGGCGTCATCGAACTCGACGAGAGCCACATCAGGC
>Ga0316194_10001026_pt1 | contig 19006 bp, 17 predicted proteins | sample CroRivsedime1_MG_FD_204936 | JGI IMG/M metagenome (GOLD analysis project Ga0316194, IMG submission 204936) | Coastal sediment microbial communities from Maine, United States - Cross River sediment 1 | ecosystem: Environmental > Aquatic > Marine > Coastal > Sediment | place: USA: Maine...
CACCGATGAGTTGGTCAAGCGCGGCTTCCTGCTCGCCCGGGACGTGCTGGCACCCTACGTCCACTGATCGAGGGCCCCGGAGAACTGCAGAACCAATGAGCATCGATGAGTACGGACGGTTCGACGTTGTGGTTGTCGGATCCGGTGCCGCGGGCGCGTCGGCGGCCATTGCCTCGGCGCGGGCCGGTGCGAATACGCTGCTGATCGAGAAGTTGCCGTTCCTCGGTGGCAACTCAACCGCCGTCCTCGACACGTTCTACGGCTTCTACACGCCCGGCGACCGTGCGCTGAAGGTCGTCGGGGGAATCGGCGATGATGTGATCGCCGGGCTCCGTGAGATCGGGTCGGTCGTCGAGCGGCCGAACACGTACGGTGCGGGCACCGGGGTCACCTACGTCGCCGAGGAGCTCAAGGTCGCGTGGGAAGCTCTCGTGGTCGAGTCGGGTGCGTCGGTGCTGCTCCACGCGTTTGTGCAAGACGTTGTGGTGAGCGATGGGCGGATCACGAGCCTCATTGTGGCGACCAAAGCGGGCCTTCGCCGCATCGAGGCGTCGGTGGTTGTCGACGCGTCGGGAGACGCAGACCTGTGCCACCAGGCGGGATTCGGCTACGAGGTTGCTGGATCGATCGATCCAGCTCAGACGCTCACTACGACGTTCCGCATGGCGAATGTCGATCACGAGGCCCGCTCTACGATCGGCAAGGATGAACTCCACACCTTGATGGCCGAGGCTGCCGAATCGGGGGAGTACGACCTCCCGCGTCGTGAAGGCTCGGACCACATCACCCCGATCCCCGGCGTAATCGCAACCGTGATGACACGAATCGATCACGTCGAGGGCTCCGGCGACACGGTGCGCAACGCTACCGATCCCGAGATCCTCACCAAGGCCGAGATGGAAGGCCGTCGCCAGGCCGTCGAATACGCTCGATTCCTCGTCGATCGGGTCCCCGGCTACGAGCACGCCGCGCTGGTAGCGCTGTCGAGCCAGGTCGGGCTTCGAGAGACCCGCCGAGTCTTCGGCGACTACCGACTCACCAGAGGTGACGTGCTCGTGGCTCGCCAGTTCGACGATCAGATCGGACTCTGTGGAGCGCCCATCGAGGATCATCATGGTGGTGAAGGGACCGGAACGACCTGGAACTACCTCCCGGACGGCTCGGCGGTCGGTATTCCTCTCTCAACCCTGGTTGTCCGGGACGGCCTCAATGTGCTGGCCGCCGGACGCTGCTTCTCCGCCAGCCACGATGCACAAGCGTCCGTTCGCTCGATGGCCCAATGTATGGCGATGGGTCAGGCTGCCGGTATGACGGCCGCCTTCGCCCTCGGTCACGGCGGTGCCGTCCGAGACGTTCCGTTTTCCGACGTCCGGGATCGGCTGATGGCGGACGGCGCGATTCTCGAAGTGCCGGCGACATGACTGCGTCCGTTCGAACCGTGCTCGGTGACGTGAACCCCTCGGATCTGGGAATCACGTACATCCATGAGCACCTGATCATCGACTCGCCGCTCATCGCGGACCGCTGGCCGCACATCCTTCTGACGAGCGTTGAGGACGCGGTGCGGGAACTCGAGCCGTGTTCGGCGGTCGGCGTCGGGGCGATCGTTGATGCGATGCCGGCAGCATCGGGACGCGGCCCGATCCGGCTTGCGGAGATCAGCCGGTTGAGTGGCGTCCATGTTGTTGCATGTACGGGCCTCCACACGTCGAAGTACTACGAGGGTCAGCGGTGGACGTCGGAGGAACCGCCGGAGGTGCTGGCAGAGCTCTTCATCGCCGACGTACTCGAGGGGATCGACCGGTACGACTACATGGGCCCGGTGGTGAGGCGGACCCCGCATTGTGCCGGGATCCTGAAGGTTGCGGTTCTTGAGGATGCTCCAACCGAAAGAGACGTCCGAGTCTTCGAAGCCGCAGCCCGTGCACACAATACAACGGGGGTACCGATCCTCACGCATTGTGAGGGCGGTCGTGGCGCCATGGCACAGATCGAATTGCTCGACGGGCTCGGTGTTCCGCTCGACCGAGTCGTGATCTCACACACCGACAAGGTGAACGACCTGTCGTATCACAGAGACCTGCTTGCAGCCGGCGTGTACCTGGAATACGACCAGGCTTCGCGCCAGGGAGAAGGCTCTGTCGACCACACAGCGCGAATCGTCGCTGCAATGGTGGGGGAGGGCCACAGCGACCGGCTTATGCTCTCCAGCGACGCCGCCCGCCGTTCGATGTGGGCCGTCCACGGCGCGCTCGGCCTGGTGTGGCTCGCCACTCGTTTCGTCGAGATCCTGAACGACCTTGGGGTTGATGCCGAGGCGATCGAGAAGATGATGAAGACGAACCCGGCCCGATTCCTCGCGTTCGAGGCGCCAGAGGGCAAGTAGCAAGTAGCAAGTAGCAAGTAGCAAGTAGCAAGTGAGGACACGCGTCGGTGTCTTGTGTCTTGCTACTGCTTGCCTGCTGCTGCTCGGTCGGCGAAGACTGTCGCGTTCGGGTGCTCGCGGAGATAGGTTGCCGGGACGTCGGGTCCGATCGGGCCGTTCAGGGTCCGTTCGAGGATCTCGGCCTTGTGGGAGCCGGTGACGAGCAGCCAGACCTCGTCCGATTGCAGGATCGCCCCCATCCCGAGGGTCATCCCCCACTTTGGTTCGGCGTCCGTGCCGTAGCGGCTCGCCGCCTCCATGGTCGAAGACGCAAGACGGGTCACCCTCGTTGGCGCGTCGGCAGTGGTGCCGGGCTCGTTCAGCCCGAGGTGCCCGTTTCCGCCGAGGCCGAGCAGGGTGAGGTTCAACCCACCGTCTGCGACGAGCGACGCGAAGCGACGACACTCTGCATCCGGATCCGGAACCCCTGGGTCGAGGCCGTGAACGGCCTTCGGTTGATGTGTCAGCAGATCGAGGAGGTCGTGCTGGATCATCGTGTCACAGCGCGCCGGATTGCCCGGAGGCAGGTCGAACTCATCGAGAATGAAGACCGTGGCTGCGTCGAGATCCATCACCGAAGCGGCAACTGCGTACACCGGTCGCGGCGTCTCGCCTGATGGCAGGCAGAGCCTCGCTGCAGGATTTCGCTGCATCGCCAATGCCCACCGTTGAGCCACGCGGTCGGCCCACTGGTCGTCGTCAAAGACCTCCAGCTGGATAGTCACGCGTCGGTGACGATGTCGAACACGGCGCCGGTGTCCTTGTCGGACAGCATCATCTTGATGCGGCCGTCGGGGAGGATCTCATCCTTGATGATCGCGTGGCCGTCGTGGAGTCGAACCTCCTTGGCAATCCTCGGAGTTGCCTTGCCGCGCCAGTCGACCTCGACCGGCTCCCACTGCCTACTCGCTGCAGAGCGATAGGCGGCGTCCATCACCGCGTTGACGACATAGCCGTCGTAGAAGGTCTCGCGCGGCTCCGTACCGGCATCGATCGCGTCGAACATGTCGGTAAACATGTGGACGTAGCCGAGTTCGGTGACTTCATCCCCGACGGGGAACATCCAGCCTTCCGTTGACTCGAGTTTCTCAGCGACGTAGCCGCTTCCACCGCCGGATGAGTACATCTCAAACCCCGTCCGCAGGAAATTGTTCGTCCAGATCGTGCCTTCGGTTCCGGCGACTTCGTCACGAAGGTCCATTCCTCCGCGGAAGGACCAACTGACTTCGAACTGGCCGAGAGCGCCCGACTCGAATCGGATGAGCACAACCGCGTTGTCTTCGGCTTCGATCGGGTGCACGAGCGTGTCGGCCCACGCCATGACCTCGATCGGACGATTGTCCTTTCCGACGTAGCTGCGGATGATCTCGATGCAATGGCATCCAAGGTCCACGATGGCGCCGCCACCCGCTTTCTCCTTGTCCCAGAACCATGCACTGTGCGGGCCTGGGTGCGTCTCTCTCGACCGCACCCAGGTGATGTCGCCGATCGTTCCCGATTCGACGGATGCGAGCGCCTTGAGGGTCTTCGGCGTGTAGACGAGATCTTCGAGGTATCCGCCGAACACGCCGGCGGATTCAACGCGGTCGAGGATGCGCTTCGCTTCGTCGGCGTTGCGTGCGAGCGGCTTCGTGCAAAGCACCGGCTTACCCGCCGCGACGATGAGGTCGATCACCTCCTCATGAAGGAAGTTCGGCAGTGCAACGACGACAACATCGGTATCGGGGTGATTGATCGCATCTTCGAGCGATGTTGTGGACACGGGAATGTTCCAACGTTCGGCGAACGCGCTCCCGCGCTCTTCGGATCGCGAGTAGACGACCTGGACTCGGTCGCGACCGCGCTGACCGTGCAGGGTCATCGTGTAGAAGTCTCCGATGAGCCCCGTGCCGAGCATGGTGATCGAGTGTGCGCTCATGACGCTCTCCTCCTGAGGTCGCGAAGTTGTATAGCCAACTTAGTCGATTGGAGAGGGGTGGTGTCAGCGGACGAACGACTCGGCCCCGCCGACCAGGGTTCGGGTCACCCGGAACGTGTCGTCGAGGATGCACATATCGGCGGGAGTGCCCGGTTCGAGGCGACCAAGGTCTTCCCGGCGCATGAGTGCGGCAGGTGCCGACGTCGCCGCTGCGATTGCTCGCCGGGGCTCAAACCCGAGGGCCATCATGTTTCTCACGGCCTGGTCCATGGTGAGGGAGCTTCCGGCAAGTGTGCCGTTCTCGAGGCGACAGGCGCCGTCTCTGAGGATCACGGTGCGGTCACCGAGGAGGTACTCGCCGTCGGGTCTCCCCGCCGCTGCAATCGCGTCCGTGATCAGAACGAATCGATCACCTGCGGCCTTTGCCGCCAGCATCGTCGCCTCCGGTGCCAGATGAATGCCATCGACGATCGCCGTGATGAACACGTCGTCTCGGACCAGTGCGGCACCGCTGATCCCCGGATCTCGGTGTTTCCAAGGACGTTGGGCGCCGAAGATATGGGTTACGGACCGGGCCCCGCGATCGAACGCCGCATGAGCTGTTGCCGCGTCTGCGTCGGTGTGACCGAGCGAAACGACAACACCGGCTGCGGCCAGGAACTCGATCAGGTCGAGAGCACCGGGCAGCTCGGGGGCGATTGTCGCATAGGTGAATGGCCCTGCCTCGAGGAACTGGCTCGCAAGAATTGGGTCGGGGTCGACCATGTTCTGCGGGTCGTGTGCTCCGCAGCGGATCGGAGCGAGGAACGGGCCCTCGAGGTGTATGCCGATGATGCGAGCACTCGAGATCGACATGGTCCGAGCCTGCCGAAGTGTCGTGAGGTAGTCATCGGAAGGAAGCGAGATCAGCGTCGGCTGGAAGGCGGTCACACCGGTGGCTGCGAGCTGCTGTGCAACGTGTTCATATTCGGCCGGCTTGGCGGTCGTGAAATCGATCCCGTCGAAGCCATTGATCTGCACGTCAACGAAGCCCGGAACGGCAAGCCCGCTGGCGCCGGCCGGAGTCACGCCAACCGATGCAACACGGCCGTCCTCGACAGTGACGTCGCCATCCACGATCCGGCCGCCAACGAGCGCCTGTTTGACTCCAAGCCGCATACGCACCTTCCAGAAGCCATCGCAGCGTAGCGCCGCATCGTCGAGCCCCAAGGCCCAGAGGTGTGCCACCTCCCGACTTCGGAGTACCGCCCGCAGGGCGTGAACGGACTCCGCCTCAGGGCGAGTCAACGGAATACCCAATCGCAGCCCGGCGCGCGTAGGATTGTCCGATGGCGACTGCTCCAACGATGTCTGGTGCCGCGCGTGCGCTCGTTCATAGGTACTACACCTACGCCGGGATCTACACGCTCGCCGCTTCGATCATCTGGGGTATCAACACCCTGTTCCTCCTGGACGCCGGTCTCTCGGTGGCCGAGGTGTTCTTCGCGAATGCGGCCTTCTCGGTCGGAACGGTGCTGTTCGAGATCCCGACCGGCGTTGTTGCCGACACCGTGGGCCGTCGCGCCTCGTTCCTGTTGTCGGTGCTTGTGCTCGCTGGAGCCACCTTCGCCTACGTCGCGCTTGCCGCGATCGGCGGCGGCGTTGTTGCCTTCTCTGCCGTATCGGTGCTCCTTGGCCTCGGGTACACGTTCTATTCGGGAGCGATGGAGGCGTGGCTCGTCGACGGGGTTCGAGGGCTGGGCTACGACGGTGCTATGGATCGTGTCTTCGCCACCGGCCAGATGATTGGCGGCGCGGCGATGCTGATCGGCACCGTGAGTGGAGGGTTGCTCGGCCAGATCGATCTCGCGATTCCGTTCGTCGTGCGGTCACTGCTCCTGCTCCTCCTGTTCGTCCTCGCGTTCTTCGGGATGCACGACATCGGTTTCCAATCGAAACCGATTACCTGGCGCACACTCCCCGCGGAGGCGAACGCCGTCGGGGCTGCCGGCGTCAGGTTTGGATGGCGCAATCGACCCCTCCGCATGCTCATGATCGCGGGAGCCATCCAGGGCGGTGTCTTCATGTGGGCGTGGTACGCATGGCAGCCGTACTTCCTGGAGCTCCTCGCACGAGATGCCGTATGGGTCGCCGGGGTGGTTGCGGCGCTTCTGGCCGTGGCGATGATCATTGGGAACAGCCTCGTGCAGCTGATCACCCGATTCTGCGGCCGGCGGACGACCATCCTCCTTTGGACTGCCATCGCATTCTCTCTCACGTCGATCGGGGTTGGCTGGGCGACCAGTTTTCCGCTTGCGCTTGCGTTCCTGCTCGTGGGTTCTGTTGCGATGGGTGTCCAGATGCCGGTTCGTCAGGCCTTCATCCACGGCATGGTCCCGTCGGCCGAGCGGGCGACGGTGGTCTCGTTCGACTCGATGATCGGCGGCATCGGTGCGGTTGGTGGGCAAGCCGGGCTCGGCCTCTACTCCGAGCGTCAGTCGTACTCCGCCGCCTACGTCGTAGGTGGCGTCGTCACACTTGCCGCTGCCCCGATCGTATGGTTGGTGCGTCGCAGCAACACCCCGGCCGACTTCTTTGAAGGAACAGCGTCACCGGAGCCGGGGGCGTGTGTGCCCAAGGGGCTCCCAACGATCGCAGCCGTCGAGACATCGGTGGACCGGGGCTGAGGCGACCTTCAGTCTGATCCAAGTGCGTAGGCAACCGCCTCGTCGATCGACCAGCCCCGCCCTTCGTCTCTGAACTGCTCGGCGGCGGCCTCGTCAGTGACGACAAGGGGATGCTCAATACCCAGCGCCTCGAGCTCGAACTGGCCCAGATTGAGGCCGGTCTGGCGTTCATGCTCGTCTGCCGCACCGATCAATCTGAGTGCGCGGTCCGTGTCGCCGTGCATGGCGGAAAGCCGAGCACGGTCGCGCAGGAGGCCGAGGGTCCCGGACAGGTCTCCCGTGGAAGAGAAGAAGCGCAGGGCGGCCGAGAGGTGGTCGTCGGCTTCGTCGAGCCGGTTGAGCACCATTTCGACGCTGCCGAGGTCTCGGAGCGTCCAGTTCGTCATGAAGACGTCCCCTGTTGATCGAAACCCGGCGAGGGCGATGACGAGCTCCTCGCGGGCTCGATCGAAGTCATGCTCGAACTGGTACACCGATGAGAGGCCCCAGCGGCACTGGGACGCGGCCTGTGTGTTCCCGCTCCGCTCCGCGATGGCGAGGCCTTCAGCAAGGTAGTCCGTGCCGTCGCCGGGGCTCTTGAAGCTCATGGCCATCCCGGCGTTGTAGAGCGCGTTGGCGAGCGACTCATCATTTCCGGCTTTCCGGCTGAGGTCGAGTGCCTCGAGATAGTGAGATGAGGCGGCGTGCATGTCGCCTGCCCACCACGCCAATCCCCCAGCGGCCTCCAGTGCCCGGAGGCGTTCGTCTTGGGCGAGGCCCTCCATCTCCAGCACATCTCGAGCACGCGCGCCGCCTTCCGCGATGGGGCCCCGCATGTGCCAATACCTCCACAAGGCGAGGACGAGCCGCGACGCGCGTTCGGCGTCGCCTTCCAGCGTCGCCCATGAGATTGCGCCCCTCAGGTTGTCGCGTTCTCGATCCAGTACTGCCAGCCAGGTCCCCTGGTCAAGGGTCTTCAGGTTCGCTGCGGCTCGTTCCGCCAGCTCCAGAAACCAGGCGAGGTGCCGCTCGGCAACGGCGGTCGTTGCGTTTCGATCGTCGAGGCGTTCCGCCGCAAACTCTCGAATGGTCTCGAGGAGGACGAACCGAGATTCCGACGAGGTCTCGATGCGGTCGATCAAGCTGTGCCCGATGAGGCTGTCGAGATCGTCGAGCCACTCCCAATCCTCCGGCTCGGCTCCGAATGCCGCTGCGATGGCGTCGAGCGTGGCGCCGCCTCTGAATACGGAGAGGTCTTCCAGCAGGCGTTGTTGGCGATCGTCGAGCAATTCGTAGCTCCAGGCAATGGTGTTGCGCAAGGTGCGTTGGCGTTCGTCGACGTCGCGTGATCCCGTAGTGAGCAGGTTGAGCATGTCGGTCATCCGGTACCGAAGATCCGAAGGTGCGATGACGCGGACCCTGGCAGCAGCGAGTTCGATTGCCAGCGGAAGGCCATCGAGCCTTCGAGTGATATCGGCGATCGCCTCAACTGTCTCTTCGTCCAGTGCGAGGTCGGGGCGCACGGCCTGCGCCCGGTCGATGAAGAGCCGGACAGCTTCCGATTCGAGCAGCGGCTCGATACCTGCCGCAGCATCCGAAGAAGCGACGGTGAGCGGAGGCACCGGGTACTCGCGTTCTCCAGCGATACGCAGTGCGGTCCTCGAAGTTGCCAGAATCGAGACGCCCCGGCCGGCTTGGAGGATGGCCGGCACGATGGGGGCAGCATCGACCACCTGTTCGAAGTTGTCGAGAATGAGAAGCCAGCGTTTGTCCGCGAGGAAGGCAGTGAGTTGATCCTCGGCACGCTCGCCCGTCGGAGGCACGTCGAGTGCCCTCAGGATGGTTGAGGCAACAAGGTCCGGTTCGGTGATTGGGGCAAGCGGCACGAAGAAGCATGCGTCGAAGCGATTGGCGACTCGAGCGGCAACCTGGAGCGCAAGGCGGGTCTTGCCGACACCTCCCGGTCCGGTGCACGTGACTAATCGCGAAGTCGACAGGAGCGTTGTGATCTCATCTACCGCGGAGGTGCGTCCGATGAAGCGGCTCAGCGGCTCGGGGAGTCCCGGCACGACGGAAGCCGCGGTTGTGAGAGGCGGGAATTCGGATGGCAGGCCGTCGACGACGAGGTCGTAGAGGTGCTCGGGCTCCGCAAGGTCCTTCAGTTGGAAGAGCCCGAGGTCACGAACCGCGACGTCTGGGGGTAGCGCTCGCTCAACGATGGCTTTCGTTGCCGCCGACATCACAATCTGGCCGCCGTGCCCCGCAGCTCCTACGCGGGCGGCCCGGTGGACGTCCAAGCCGAAATAGTCGTCGCCCCCGAGTGTTCCTGACCCTGTATGGAGACCGACGCGCACGCGCACGCTGGATCTCGGTGGCCACGGGTGATCGTTCAGGCTGCGCTGGGTGGCTACGGCAGCAGCAACTGCATCCGTCGCCGATGGGAACACGCAGAAGAACGAGTCGCCCTCGGTCCCGACCTCAACACCGCGATGGTGACGGATGGCCGCGCGGATCATGTCCGAGTGAGCAGCGAAGAGGGTTGATGCCGCGTCCCCGAGCTTCGCAACGAGCGCGGTTGATCTCTCGATGTCGGTGAACATGAAGGTGACGGTGCCCGTTGGGAGATCGGTTCGCTGGTCCACCTTGGCGAGTCTACGAACCGGGGTTGGGGGGTGCTGGGGCTTTCGTCGGGATGTCGATCGATGCCTGCGCGGTCAACACCATTGACTTCGGCCATCCGATCGGTACGTTTCGGACATGGATGTTCAGAGCCGTCAACACGAACTTCGTCACCTGCTCGGTGCCACGGGACGTGCCCACCATGCCGTCTACGGTGGTCCGAACCCCGGCTGGTCGCGGTGGTATGCCGAGCACATGTATGGCCAAAGCCTGCGGCTGCTCGAATCAAACCCGTCCGTCGATACGCTCCAGGAATGGCTCGTCCGAGCTGATGAGCGCTACCGCTCCGATGCTCGGGAAGGGTCGTGGCCCGGCGCCTACGCCAACTGGCTTCTCGAGTGGGACGAAGCAGCAACGGGCTGAGCCCGACTGGTAGCACACCAGATCATGAGAGCAGATGCGGTCTCCGCGCTCCGCTCGATGATCCAGCCGGAGCGCGTCGCCGGGACCCGGACGAAGACAGCGATCGATCAGAGCACGACGACGTCGTGCGACCTTGGCTGTGCCGTAGTCAGACCTGACGGTCCCGACGCGACGGCGCGGGCGGGTGGCGTCAGCCGCTGAATCCCAGATCAGCCAGCAGCGGGCTACATACCGCTTCGGCCGCTTCGAAGGTCTTCCCGCCGATTGCGCCGAGGTCAATCACACCACCGCTCGATGAGAAGTCGGGATCCGGTATGTCAACACCGTTGTCCCGCATGCACTCGGCATACGCGAGGAGTTTGTCTTCGATCTCAGTCGTGTCGGCAGAGCTGATCGTGCTAGCGACCCCTTCGAGATGTTCTTCGCACGGAGCGATCATGTCCTCGAACTCGGACATGTCCGGCAGCTCGTCGGGATCCGTCACGACGTCCGGCACCTCGATGTTGATCGGCGGGAGCTGCATATTTCCGTCGGCGTCCATCGTCGGGTCATCGACGTCGACGCCTTGATCGCGGAGACACTGCGTGAATGCGAGCATGGCAGCTTCGGATTCAGCAATCGGATCGACGCTGGCAGTGTCGCCTGCGTCCCAGGAGTCCGCTGAGTCTGCTTCGAGACTTGCGATCTGCGCCAAATTGTCATCGCCGGTACACGCACCGGCGATGAGGGTGGGCACGAGAACCAAGCCAATCAGAAGTGTGCTACGCATTGCCGCCAAGTTAGTTGCGGTTGCACAGAGGCATATGAGAGAGGGCTGAGAGTTCGGTGAGAACTGACGGCGATGTGCCGTTGCTCGGCGGGCGACATGACCATCAAACTGCTTCTGCATCCGGTGGGCTGATCGGCAGAGTCACGGTGAACGTCGTCTCTTCGTCGTTCGAGTCGACGTCGATCGTGCCCCGATGCTGATTGACCACGATGTCGTAGACGGTGTCGAGACCGAGGCCCGTGCCGCGTCCGGGTTCCTTCGTCGTGAAGAAGGCTTCAAAGATGCGATCCTTGACCGGTGGTGGGATCGCCGGACCGTTGTTTGCGATAGTGACAACGACGGAGTCATCTCGGGCGGCTGCCGCCAGCGTGATACGACCCTCGTCTATCCCTGCGTCGTGGATCGCGTCGGCTGCGTTGTCAATGAGGTTGGTCCAAACCTGGTTGAGGCGGCTTCCGTACGCCTGGATTGATGGCAGGTCGGCTTCGTAGTCTCGGATCACCGCGAGGTCGGATGTCTTCGACTTCAGGATCAGCAGGGTGTCGTCAATACCCCGTGGGACGTCGACATCCTGGACCGGGGCTTGATCCAGGTACGAGTACGACTTGAGTGCAGAAACCAGCTCACTGAGCCGCCTCGACCCTTCCGCCACTTCGGCGACGAGCGCGTCGACCTCAGCGCGTGCGGCGATCGCTTCCACGACCACCGCCGCCGTCCCGCCGTCGAGGCCGAGATCGTCCGCCGAGTAGCCGGCTTCGGCAAGGGCCGGCGCTGTTCGCCACGCGTCTTCAATCCCGAATCCATCGAGCGCCGTCTCGAGATCATCTTCGATCTCAGCTCGCTCCATGGGGTTCGTCGGCGCGTGCGTCGATGTGGGTATCGGAATCACCGTGCCGTGCGGCAACTCTGCTTCGGCCGCCACGCGTCGTTCGACCGCTGCCGCGAGAAGTGTTGATCCTCTTGTCACCGCGGCTGCAGGATTGTTCATTTCGTGGGCGAGTCCGGCGGTGAGGACACCAATCTGGGCCATGTGCTCGGATTGCCGGAGCCGCGACTGCTGCTCACGCCAGCGAGCGATGAACACATCGAAGAGCGCGTGTGCCACGTGTGTATCGTCCTCGAGCAGGGCATCAAGAGCCGCTTTCGGGATCGAGACGAGCTCGGTGTCCACGAGTGCTCGAGCCGAAGCACTGCGCGGTTCGCCTGTGAGGATGGACATCTCACCGACAACGATGCCGGGACCTGAAACGGCGATGCGGACGGTCCGATCGGCAGATGTCTTGAGTATCTCGATCTCCCCGGACGTCACGACATAAGCGGAATCGCCGGCATCACCTTCTTCAAAGAGGGTCGCGCCGCTGGGGAGCGAACACGTCGCCAGATCTTCGTCCAGCCGTGCGAGGGCAGCGTCGTCCAGCCCGGAGAACAGATCCACGGAGCGGAGGTCGAACGGGCTCACACAGTATCGAGATATCGATGGACGAGGGTGACGGCGATCGAACCTTCGCCGACGGCCGAAGCCACTCGGCGGACGGCCCCTTCCCGAATGTCGCCGGCGGCAAAAACCCCGGGCACGGAAGTCTCGAGCGGGAAGGGATCGCGTTTCAGTGTCCAGGCCTTCGTGAACGTCGTTACGTCTGAGCCGGTGTAGATGAAGCCGCGTTTGTTCATAGCCACCGTGCCTTTGAGGAACGACGAGTGTGGCACGGCGCCGACGAATATGAACAAGGCCGACGCGGGCCTGGTTTCTTCTGAGCCGGCTGCCACCTTCCGGAGCCTGATCGACTCGACGGTCGTGGAACCTTCAACGTCCACGACCCGGGTGCCGGTCAAGACCTCGATGTTCTCGATGGCGGCAATCTGTTCGACGAGATACTGCGACATCCTCTCTTCAAGGGACTCTGACCGGACCACCATGGTCACCTTCGAGGACGTCTTCGAGAACATCACCGCGGCCTGGCCGGCCGAGTTCGCACCACCGATCACGAAGATGTGCCTGTCTCGATAGGTCGCTGCCTCCGTCGCCGCTGCTCCGTAGTAGACACCTGCTCCTTCGAACCGGGCGTATCCGGGGACGTCGAGTTTGCGAACGGTCATGCCGCTCGCAATCACCAGGGCCCGGCACTTCAGCTCGGTTTGATCGGTCAGGGCGATGGTCTTGACCGTATGGCCGATGGTCACCCCGGCAACTTCGGCCGGCGTGATCAGTTCCGCCCCGAGGCGCGTCGCCTGGGCGATCGCTCTTCTCGCCAGGTCCGAGCCGCTCACACCCTTGGGAAAGCCGAGGTAGTTCTCGATCCGTGAGCTTGTTCCGGCCTGGCCGCCGGGTGCCTCCCGTTCGAGCAGCACGGTCGAGAGACCTTCGGAAGCTCCGTATACGGCAGCGGCAAGTCCGGCCGGGCCGCCACCAATGATCGCGAGGTCGTAGAACGGTGCCTCGGGTATCGAGTGGATACCCGCCGCAGTGGCCAACTCGGCCTTCGAAGGTTGGAGAAGGACCGAGTCGTCGGGGAGGATTACAACCGGGAGCTTGGCTTCCGTGGCATGAGCCGAAGCCGCGGTGTGTGCTGCTTCGGTATCTCGCTCGATGTCGATGAATCGGTACGGCACTTCGTTGCGTGCAAGGAACGCCTTGGTCTCGTAGGTGGCGGGCGACCAAGTGGTCCCGAGGACCCGGATGCCGTCGAACGGCACTTCGGCGTGTGCCTGCCAGTCGTCGAGCGCGTCGTCCAGGACCGGATAGAGGCGCTCCTCCGGCGGACTCCACGGCTTGAGGAGATAGTGGTCGAGGCCAACGTCGTTGATCGCCTGGATTGCCGCTTCGGTGTCGGCGTACGCGGTGAGCAGCAATCGTTTCGCCTCGGGGAACACTTCTTGGGCGGCAACAAGGAACTGTGTGCCGGTCATGTCCGGCATGCGCTGATCGACGACGAATGCGGCGATGGTTCTGGACCGTTCCCTGAGTTCGCGCACGGTCTCGAGCCCTTCGGGCCCCGAAGCTGCCGCGATGATCTGGTACGACGATCCGTAGTGAGATCGCAGGTCCCGTCGAATAGCCGCCAGCACCTGCGGGTCATCGTCAACGGCGAGGATCACGGGCTTGCTCATCTCATGGGGTCCCCAGGCTCGTCGGTCGTCGTGTCGATCCTATCGCAGGGCGCTCCCCACTGTGTGCGAGAGCTTCGCTACGCTCAGAACCGATTGGGAGGAGGGTCGGTAGGTGTCAGACGGCGCGCGTATCGTGGTGCTCGGCAGTCGCGGGTCCATTCCTGTATCGGGAGCCGAGTTTGTCCGGTACGGAGGGAACACGACGTCAGTCGCCCTCGTGGTCGGCGACCAGATCGTTGGTTTCATCGACGCCGGTACCGGCCTCGCGGCGCACGCAACGTTCGGCCTCGAGCTTGCCCCTTCGATCGAGGTGTTCCTCACGCACTACCACTGGGATCACATCCAGGGCCTCTCGATGTTCCAGGCGTTGTGGTCGGGAGGAGCCGAGGTCCTGATCCACGGTCCTGGTGGACCGGAGGGTGCCCTTACCTCCGTCATCACGCCGCCTTGGTTCCCGGTATCGCTGGCTGATGCCGGGAACGTTCGTTTCCAGACCATCGGGAGGCCTGTGGAGATCCATGGGTTGGTTGTCACTCCGTTCGAGGTCGAGCACCCCCAGGGTGCCGTCGGGTACCGGGTGGACGGGCAGTCGGCGAGTATTGGCTTGGTGACGGATCATGAGGCCGGCACGGAACGGGATGCATCGATCGTCCAAGCGATTCGCGAAGTCGACGTGCTCATTCACGATGCTCAGTACACCCCGGACGAACTGTCGATCAGGCAGGGATGGGGCCACTCCACGTGGGAAGGGGCGGTTGATGCCGCCGAGGCCGCGGATGTTGGGCGACTGCTGCTGACGAGCCTGGATCCCCGCACCACGGACGATGGTGCTGACGCGATCCTGACACTCGCACGACGGCGTTTTCCAGACACCGGGATTGCCTTCCCCGGTGTTGAGGTGTCCCTGTGAAGTTTGCGGCGATAGCTCCACCACGCCTTCGGACCATCGAGGAATCGGAGCGCACTGCGACGTGGCTCGAACTCTTCTACGACCTGGTGTTCGTCGCCGCCGTAGCGATGATGGGGACGCGTCTCGTCCACGAGGTTTCCTGGGCTGGCGTCACTTCCTACCTGGCGTATTTCGCCCTGGTGTGGTGGCTGTGGGCGAGCCACACGTTCTACGCCGACCGATACGACACCGACGACCTCATCTATCGATTGCTCGCCGGCGCCCAGATGGTGGCCGTGGCGATGATCGCCGTATCCCTCTCACTCGGCGAGGCAGGATCTACCCTGGTGTTCGCACTCGGGTATACCGCGGCCAGGCTTGTTCTCCTGTTGCTGTATGCAAGGGCGTACCGGCACGTTTCCGGGACGCGAGCGCTGGTGCGCGGCTATCTCATCGGATTCGGTTCAGCGTCTGCGATCTGGCTGATCTCGATCTTCGCGCCGGAGCCGGCGCGGTTCTGGCTCTGGGGTCTCGCGTTTGCCGTGGACCTCGCGACCCCATATGCGGTTCGCAAGATCCAGGCCGCGTCGCCCCTTGACGTATCTCATCTTCCTGAGCGATTCGGGCTGTTCACCATCCTCGTGCTCGGCGAATCGATCGTCGCCGTGACCGTTGGGCTGAGTCATGTTGCCTGGCAGGCACCAACAACACTCGTGGGAATCTTCGGACTCGGGGCGGCAACGTGTCTGTGGTGGATCAACTTCGAGCACCTCGACGGATCCGTCATACGCCGGCGAGGGGAGGGGAAGAACTGGCGCCCAACGGTGTGGATCTACAGCCACCTTCCTCTCGCAGCGGCTTTGGCCATGTTCGGCGTCTCCATCGAACTTGCCATCGTCGGAGCCGACCACGGTCACGAGTACTCGAGCAGCGATCGGTGGCTCCTGGTGGCGTCGGTGGCGTTTGCCTTCGCTTCGATGGCTGCAATCCAGATTGCGTCGGTGCGACTTGGACAGGAACACTTGAGGATGTGGGCGATCCGTGCTCGGCTCGCCGGAATCCCGGTAGTGCTGGTCATCGGCCTGATCCCGGGTCTTGGTGCGGTGTGGACCATGGTGCTCGTCACCGCAGTTTGCACCGGAGAGGTTCTGTCCGACCTGTTTGCTGCGAATCCGGAGTTCCTCAGCGCCGTTGCGGCATCCATCCGCGTAGAGGATGATTCCTGACGGGCGGCAGATTTCCCCACCGCTGGGTGTGACGGTCCGTCCTGGTCCCTAGCGGTCGGTGCGGATCGTCGCCGCCTCGGTGTCGCGAGCGAATCGCTTCAGGACGCTGCGATTGAGACAGTGCCAGGTACGCGGACCCTCATCTTCTGTGCGGAGGATGTTCGCGTTCCTGAGGATTCGGAGGTGCTCGGAGACGGTGGACTGGGCGAGGGCCAGATGGTCGGCAATCTGTCCCACGGTGTGTGGCTTGCACTCCTGGAAGAACTCGATGATCTCCATACGTGCCGGGTGGCCCATCGCCTTGCCGATAACCGCCATCTCCTCACACGTGAGCGGTTCCGGATCGACCGGCGGGTCGTCGTCGAGGCACGCCTGCGGCGGGGTGAGGTCCACGAAGACAAGCCTACCAAGCGTTTCCGTCCGTGCCATGGGGCCGAAAGACCGTTCATCGTCGATTGGCGGTTGCCGTCGTGCATGGCGGCGATACAAAAAGTAAAGATAGGGACTCTTGACTCTATCGTTAATCGACGAATGACGATTAACTCACACTTCGTGAACCAAATCACAAACCGCCGCAAGGAGGCAACAATGGCAAACCGACTCCGAACACTCGGAATCGTCCTATCAGTAATCGGCCTGCTCTTCGTCGTTGGGGGTGGAGTGGCCTACACCCAGGTACAGGATGGGTACAACTCACTCCAGTCGTTCAGCGAAGCGCAGAACGTACAACTCAACTACAACGACGATGGGCAGCTCATCGATCGCGGAACCACTGAAGGTGCCGATGCAATCATGGTGCTATTGACGGAGGACTGGGGTTATCCGGTCAAGGAAGCGGATCTCGATCCCAACGATCCGTTGGTGAATACCGCATCCGAGTACATGTTCCAGATGGCGACGATCACCTACCACACCCTGTACGGCACTCAGACCGTCGTGCTTACCGAGTCCGTTGAGTACAACGGTGAGACCTTCGCCGCGGGGGAGTACGTGTTTGACGTCAACGGTTTCTACTGGACCGATTTCGACCGCATGCACCCGATCGAGGGTCCGGCACGCGACCAGGCATGGAACGGCACGGCACACGCCCTGATCGCCGAACTCGGCGTCGGAACCGTCACCCATTCGGCGCTGCAGCTCGGGCTGGCGCTGGCAGGCACGCTGGCAGCGATCGGCCTCACGGTCCTGGTTGCCGGTCTCGGCCTGGTGTGGGCAACGAGGGAAGAGAAGGCCACGAAGCCGCAGCCGCCGGCAACGGAGCCAGATGCGAAGAAGCAACTCGAGCCCGTCGGCTGATCGAGTTCAAAGACCTGCCGGCTAGGTAGGCGACGAGACGACCGGGCCCCGCGGCGACGCGGGGCCCCGTCGCGTCGCAAGGACCCCGAACCTCGAGCTTCGATCCCCGAGAGACAAGACGTGAGACTTGGGTCTTGCTCGTAGCTGGAAGCCCGGAGCTCCACCAATGAACATTCCCTGAACTCGATGAGGAACACAACCGAATGTGTCCTCTCCCCGTACGATGACCGGTATGGAAGTGAAGGCCGGGACCGTTTTGGTTGTGGACGACGAAGACATCGTTCGCGAAGTCGTCTGCACCTATCTCGAACGTGAGGGGTACACGACCCTTCAGGCATCGGCCGGACGCGCTGCCGTGGCGCTCATCGAGTCCGAACAGCCCGACCTGATTGTGCTCGACATCATGCTTCCCGAGATCGACGGATACAGCATCCTCGCCGAGCTCCGAGAACGGGCCGATATCCCCGTGATCCTGCTCACGGCCCGCACCGAGGAGACAGACCGGCTGCTCGGCCTCGAGCTCGGAGCAGACGACTACGTAGTCAAGCCCTTTTCGCCGCGAGAGCTCGCCGCACGAGTTCGAACCGTCCTTCGAAGAGCCGGGCGGTCCGAGCCGCCGACTCCGGCAGGATCGTTGGTGTTCGACGGTCTGGAGATCGATGGACGGAGCAGGGAAGTTCGCGTTGATGGGGAGCCGGTCGAACTCACGGCGAAGGAGTTCGACCTCCTCGTGTTCCTCGCATCAGCCCCGAAACAAGTCTTCTCGCGAAGTCAGCTCCTTGAACAGGTGTGGGAGTCCTCGACCGACTGGCAAGACGCCTCAACGGTGACGGTCCACATTCGCAGGATCCGGCGCAAGATCGAACGTGACCCCAACGAGCCGCGCTGGATCGCCACCGTGTGGGGCGTCGGCTACCGGTTCGAATCGTGAGAGCCGTCATTTGGTTTCTCGCGGCGGTCCTCGTCGGTCTCGTTGTGTTCGAGATATCGATGCAGCCGACCGCCGAAGATCGCGTGCTGCTTGGCTTCATCTTCGTGTTGGTCGCCGTCTTCGCCGCCGTCCTTGCGCTTGTGCTGCGCTGGGCTGGCCGTCGGTCTCACTCGATCCGGCGCAGTGTGCTGGTCGTTGGGCTCGCCGGACTGGCGATCGCGGCCGTGACGGTGGGGATTGCCGCCCAGCAAATGTTCCTGTCGAGCCACGACCTGAACCTCCTGCTGGTGGTGCTCGTCTTCGCGGTGGCAACCACGGTCGCTTTTGCCGTTTCGGTCAGTGGTGACCTCGCGCGCGATCTTGAAGCAACCGCCGGTGCCGCGCGGCGGATTCAGGCGGGAGACCTCGGCGCACGCACCGGGGTGGTCCGCGCCGATGAGGTCGGGACGGTGGCTGAGACGTTTGACCGCATGGCAGCCGATCTCGAGCAGCGGGAAGCAGAGCGGCGCGCCCATGAGACCGCCCGCCGACAGTTCCTTGCGGCGATCGGCCACGATCTTCGCACCCCGCTCGCGTCGCTGCGCGCCGCGATCGAAGCCCTCGAAGACGGTCTGGCGCCCGATCCCGATCGGTACCTCCAGTCGATGGATCGCGACGTGGCGGTCCTCAGCTCCCTGGTCGACGATCTCTTCCTGCTGTCGCGCCTCGAGGAAGGGTCGGTCGAGATGGAACGGGGACCAATCGACGTCACGGAGCT
>Ga0316194_10001027_pt1 | contig 18999 bp, 23 predicted proteins | sample CroRivsedime1_MG_FD_204936 | JGI IMG/M metagenome (GOLD analysis project Ga0316194, IMG submission 204936) | Coastal sediment microbial communities from Maine, United States - Cross River sediment 1 | ecosystem: Environmental > Aquatic > Marine > Coastal > Sediment | place: USA: Maine...
AAACAAGGCCGCGACCTCCGCGGCCTTTTTTTTGTCTGTAGTCTGCTCGCACAGCGAAAAATCTTCCTTATCAATCACTGGTTTTAGCTATAAACTCCGGCTTGGTATCTGGGTCCGTGGGCTGAAGGGTTGTCGGTACCGGTAATCCGCTAATGTGAATCATAAACCTATGCAAAAAATCAAATATAAACGCATTCTGGTCAAGCTCAGTGGTGAAGCGCTTCTGGGCAACCAGGTTTCCGGTATTGATCCGCAAATGATCGACAAACTCGCCGCGGAATTGATTGAGCTGCGCGATGCCGGTGTGGAAGTGGCCTGCGTCGTTGGTGGTGGTAACCTCATGCGCGGCGCAAGCCTGGCCAGTGGTGGGCTTGATCGAGTCACTGCCGACCATATGGGGATGCTGGCGACGGTGATGAACGCACTTGCCTTGCAGGATGGTTTGTTGCGTCATGGTGCCGCGGCTTTAGTGATGTCCGGTCTGGCGATGCCCCAGGTTTGCGAGACCTACACGCAACGCGATGCACGTAAACGTCTGGCGGCTGGTGATATTGTTATTTTCGCGGCCGGGACCGGTAGTCCGTATTTCACCACCGATACCGGGGCCAGCCTGCGCGCAGTAGAAATTCAGGCAGATCTGTTGATCAAGGCAACCAAAGTAGACGGGATTTACGACAAGGATCCGATGAAGCACACTGATGCGCAGCGCTTTGTGCAACTTGACTACGATCAGGCCATCGATCAGCGCCTGGCGGTGATGGATGTCGCCGCCATGATTTTATGCAATGATAATGGGTTGGAACTGGTCGTTTGTGACATCAACCGACCGCAGGCATTACTGGATTTGGCCATGGGGGAAGCAGTGGGAACCCGGGTCAGTCGTATCGAGGTAGAAAAATGATAGAAGACATTAAAAAAGATGCTCGCAATCGCATGAGCAAGAGCATCGAGGCCTTCCAGGCCGAACTCAGCAAGATCCGCACCGGTCGTGCACACCCGAGCCTGCTCAATCACATTACGGTCGATTTTTATGGTAGCGAAGTGCCGATAGGGCAGTCAGCTAATATCACCGTTGAAGATGCGCGCACACTCGCGGTAAGTCCGTGGGACAAGAGCATGGTGGCGGTCATTGAGAAAGCGATCATGACATCTGATCTCGGGCTCAACCCGTCCACGGCCGGCACCGTGATTCGCGTGCCAATGCCACCACTGACCGAAGAGCGCCGCAAGGAGCTGGTCAAGGTGGTACGTGAACTGGCCGAAAATGCACGCATTGCCGTGAGGAATATTCGTCGCGATGCTAACAGTGACCTGAAGACCCTGGCAAAAGACAAGGATATTTCCGAAGACGAAGAGCATCGCGGTCAGGACCTGGTGCAACAGGTGACCAACCAGTCAACCGACGAAATAGAATCACTACTCCAGGTCAAGGAGAAGGAGCTGATGGAAATCTAGTCAGGCCCTGAGCCCGGATTCATGACTACACAATCTCAGGCCTCGAGTCCCGATCACGTCTGCATCATTATGGATGGAAACGGGCGCTGGGCCAGGAAGCGGTTGATGCCGCGCAGCTTCGGTCATCGTAAAGGTGTTGAGGCGACGCGTCGATGTGTCGAGTTCTTTGCGACCGCGGGTGTTAAGTATCTGACCCTGTTTGCCTTCAGTAGCGAAAACTGGAACCGTCCCGAGGATGAAGTCAGCAACTTGATGGAGTTGTTCATGCGCTCATTGCAGCGCTACACGGATGAGTTGCATGACCAGGGATTGCGCATCCGCTTCATCGGTAATCGCGATCAGTTTTCCGCTAAATTATGCCAACAAATCGAACAAAGCGAAGTGAAAACAGAGAGTAACAGGGGTATGACGGTCTGTATCGCTGCCAACTACGGGGGCCAATGGGATATCGTCAATGCGGCGCGTCAACTGGCAACACGGGTGCAGGAAGGCGACATCAGTATCGCCGATATCGATGCGCAACAGTTCGCCAGTGAGCTGGTGCTGGGCGATGTGCCCGATCCTGATCTGTTTATTCGTACCGGCGGTGAACAGCGCATCAGTAACTTCCTGCTGTGGCAGCTGGCCTATACCGAGTTTTATTTTTGCGACTGCCTGTGGCCGGATTTTGATGAGCGTGAGATGCAACTCGCAATTGATGAATTCCAACGACGCCAGCGTCGCTTCGGCAAGACCGGTGAGCAGGTCGAGGTGACCCCTGAATGCTGAAGCAACGCATTATCACCGCCGTGATTATGGCAATCGTTGTCATTGGCTGCATCCTGCAGCAGGACACTATCTGGACTCGAGTTTTGTTTGCCGCAGTTCTACTCGCGGCCAGCTTCGAGCTCATACGACTTACCCTGCGCACTACTACGGTGATCGCGCTGGTTGGCGCTGGCCTGTTTGTCGCGTTTTACTGGTGGTCAGGTTCTTTGATCAATGGAATGCTGGTTTACTGGCAATCGCTAGCGGGCGTGGCGCTGTGGATATTGATCGCGATTGGACTTTGTTTTTATCGTCACCACGGCAACTGGCCGCTGTTGGCGCGGGTTCTGTTGCTCGGGGTAGGTCTCGATCTGTTGTGGATTTGTGTTCATGGCCTGGTCTTTCTGCACGCGACTTACGGCGGTGAGATGTTACTTTACCTGCTCAGCCTGGTGTGGGTCGCGGACATCGGCGCCGATTTCAGCGGGCGTCGCTTCGGACGCCACAAGCTCGCACCGGCTATCAGTCCGGGAAAAACGCGCGAAGGCGTGGTCGGCGGATTGGTTGCTAACCTGCTGTGGATGTTGCTGGTTTACCAGTTTAGCCTGGGCTGGGGCCTGGCGCTGCTGCCATTCCTCATCATTGGCCTTGCGACATCGCTGATATCGGTGGTCGGCGACCTGTTCGAGAGCGTACTGAAGCGCGAGGCAGGGGTAAAAGACAGCGGTAAACTGCTGCCAGGCCATGGCGGTGTGCTTGATCGGGTAGACAGCGTGATTGCGGCTACTCCGATCTTCATCAGTGGCTTTATTATCGCGGCGCAGTTATGAAGCGCCTGACCATTCTTGGCGCCACCGGCTCTATCGGCCAGTCGACACTGGATATCGTCGCTCTGCACCCCGATCGTTATCAAATTTACGCGCTTACGGCGAACGCCAGCGACCGTGAAATGGAACGCCTGTGTCGTCGTTTCACGCCGGCTTTTGCAGTGATGAGCGACGATGACAGTGCGCATAAATTGCAACAGGCCATCGCCGATCTGCCGACTGAGGTGTTATCAGGTAAAGCCGGTTTGACCACGGTAGCCGCAGCCGCCGAGGTCGATATCGTCGTCGCTGCGATTGTCGGCTCGGTTGGTTTGATGCCGACGCTGGCCGCGGTGCGCGCCGGCAAGCGGGTGTTGCTCGCCAACAAGGAGTCGCTGGTGATGGCGGGCGCCCTGTTCATGGACGAAGTGCGCCGGCACAACGCCGAATTATTGCCGGTCGACAGTGAGCACAATGCGATATTTCAATGTCTGCCAGCCGGGTCCGTGGGTAGCGGCATTGCCGGCAAGGGTGTTCGCAAAATTGTCCTGACGGGATCGGGCGGCCCCTTTCGTGATCTCGATCTGATGGCTTTTGACGACGTCACACCGGAACAGGCCTGCGCGCATCCCAACTGGGACATGGGCCCGAAGATTTCCGTGGATTCAGCCACCATGATGAATAAAGGTCTTGAATTGATCGAAGCCTGCTGGTTGTTTGATGTCGATCATCACGACGTGGAAATCCTGCTGCATCGGCAAAGTATTATCCATTCTATGGTGTCTTATAATGATGGCTCGGTGATCGCGCAGCTGGGTAACCCTGATATGCGCACACCGATCGCTAACGCGCTGGCCTGGCCCGAACGCATCGAAAGTGGCGTGGAACCATTGAACTTGTTGCAGGTCAGCCAATTAGACTTCACACTTGCCGATGATGCGCGCTACCCCTGTTTGGCCCTGGCGCGACAGGCCTGGCAGCAGGGCGGCAATAGTATGGCTGTTTTGAATGCCGCTAACGAGGTCGCTGTAGCCTGTTTTCTTGATCGCAAGATTCCCTTTACCGAGATACCTGCATTGATAAACGAAGTAATGGAACGGACAACCAACGAACCGGCCGGTGATCTGGCTGCTATCCTCGAAGCGGATGCCGGCGCCCGCAGGCTGGCTTCTGAACTGGTCAGGGCGAGGGTTTGACAGACATGGATTTTCTCGCCATCGCCTACAGTATTGTCGCTTTCATCGTTGCTATCGGAGTACTGGTGACGATTCATGAGTTCGGTCACTTCTGGGTGGCCCGCAAGCTTGGTGTCAAGGTGCTGCGTTTCTCCGTTGGTTTCGGTAAGCCCCTGTGGATGCGCAAGGCAGGCCCTGATCAAACCGAATACGTGATCGCTGCCATTCCGCTCGGCGGCTATGTGAAAATGCTCGATGAGCGCGAGGGTGAGGTCGCATCACACGAGCTTGAACGCAGCTTCAACCGTAAGTCGGTGTGGCGTCGCTTCGCGATCGTGGCTGCCGGGCCTGTTTTTAACTTCCTGTTTGCCATCGTGGCTTACTACCTTATTTTCATGGCTGGCGTTAGCGGTGTTAAACCCGTCATCGGCGAGGTCAGCAAGCCCGGTGCCGCGTATACAGCGGGGGTTCAGCCTGGTGATCTTATTCTGTCGGTCAACGGTGTTGAAACCAGAACCTGGGAACGAGCCCGCTTCGCCATGCTCGAAGAATCAATTGGCGCACCGCAGATCGTTCTGAAGGTACAGGGTGCTGATCTGCAGATTCGAGAGCGCGTGATTGATTTAACCGATCTGTCGTTATTGAAGAAGGAGCAGATCGACCTGATGCGTGATCTGGGGCTTTCGGCCTGGCGACCCGACGTGCCGCCGATCATTGCCGAAGTATTGCCGGATGGTGCCGCCGCCGCGGCCGGACTGCTGGCAGAAGACAGAATTCAGTCGCTGGCCGGCAGGGTAGTTATAAATGCGCATCAGTGGGTGCAACAAATTCGCGACAATCCTGAAGTCCAGATGCCGTTGGTGGTGCTGCGCGACGGCCAGCCGGTCGAGCTCGCAATAACCCCGCGCAGTCGTACCGATGGCGGTGAAACCTATGGCTACATCGGTGTGCGTAACCGCATCGAGATACCGCCCGAGGTACGCGAGCAGATGTCGGTGACCGAGCGTTTTGGTCCCGTATCGGCCATGGGGCAGGCGCTGGATAAGACCTGGCGTATGAGCTGGTTAACCTTGCGGGTGCTGGCAAAGCTGGTCACCGGCGAGGCCAGTGTGCGCAACCTGAGTGGCCCGATTACCATTGCGCATTATGCGGGCGTATCGGCGCGCATCGGTATCGAACCTTTTCTCGGCTTCCTTGCGATCATCAGTATCAGCCTGGGTGTATTGAACCTGCTGCCGGTGCCGATGCTGGACGGCGGCCACCTGTTTTATTACCTGATTGAAATAGTTAAAGGTAGCCCGGTGTCGGAAACTGTCGAAATAATTGGTCAGAAAATCGGCATCATGCTGCTGTTCTGCCTGATGTCGATCGCCATGTACAACGATCTGTTGCGTCTGGTCAGCTAGCCTTGAGAATTTCCATCCGGATCAGTGCTTTGCTGCTGTTGTTTGTCTCCTGTCTTGCACAGGGCGAGAGCTTTGTTGTTGAAAGCATCGAAGTCGAGGGTGTCAAGAAAATCGCCCTGGGAACAGTGCTCAGCTACCTGCCGGTAAATGTTGGTGAATCGCTTGATGTCGAGCGTAGCCCGGAAATTATACGCGAGCTCTACGGTACCGGATTCTTTGATGACATCGAGTTGCTGAGGCGCGATAACGTACTGGTAATCAAAGTCGTGGAGCGACCCTCGATTGCCGAGGTGAATTTTGAAGGTAATAAAGACATAGAGGACGAATCGCTGCAGCAGGCAATGGAGGGGCTCGGCATGTCCAAGGGTCTGATATTCGATCAAAACAAACTGGAAAAACTCGAGCTTGAATTGCAGCAGGTGTATTACTCCTTAGGCAAATACGCGGCGCGTATCGAGGCAAAATGGCGCAAGCTGGACGATGACCGCGTTGCCATCGACATTACGATATCGGAAGGTATTTCAGCCAAGATCACCTCGATCAATGTCATTGGTAACCGCAATTATGAGGAAGATGATCTGCTCGACCTGTTTCAGCTGGAATCGAGCAGTGACGGGATGTTTCCGGATGATGAGTATTCGAGCTCCAAGCTGGCTGCCGACCTCGAAACTCTTAAATCCTATTATCTGGATCGGGGCTTCATTCAGTTCAAGGTTGAGTCGCAGCAGGTTACTATCAGTCCGGATCGTAAGGACATCAGCATCTCCATTAATATTCGTGAAGGCGATCAGTTCAGGGTCAGCAAAATCGAGGTCGGCGGAGAAATGGTAGTGCCTGTCGAAGAGTTGAATAAACTGATAACGTTTCGCGAAGGCGAGATCTTTTCGCGCAAGGAAGTCAACAAGGTGATCAACGCAATGCAGAAACGCCTGGGCGAGGACGCCTACGCCTTCGCTGAGGTGCGCATGATACCCGATGTTGATGAAGCTAATAAAACGGTCGCCCTGCGTCTTTTGCTGGTGCCTGGAAACAAGATGCGTGTCAGATATATCAACTTCGTTGGCAATGAAAAAACCAAGGACAATGTGTTGCGACGCGAGATGCGTCAGCTTGAAGGGGCGATGTATCAGGTTTCGAAGGTTGATCGCTCCAAGATTCGTTTGCAACGCCTGAATTATATTGGATCAGTCAATATCGCTCTGCAGAAGGTTGCTAATTCGGTGGACGAGGTCGACCTTGAAGTTCAGGTCACCGAGCGCTTCTCGGGCAATTTACAGATCGGGCTCGGCTATTCTCAAGTGCAGGGGGCTATACTGAACCTCGGTTTTGCCCACGAGAACATTTTCGGCACCGGTAACAAGCTCGAATTCCAGTTCAACAACTCGGCAGCATCCGAGCAATATGCGCTATCTTATCAGAATCCCTATTACACGCCGGAAGGTATCAGCCGTGGGTTTAACGCCCGTGTAACCAAAACCGATTCCGACGAAAACAATACCAGTAATTATCTGATTGATCAGGCCAGCCTTTCTGTTGATTACGGCATACCGCTGTCCGAATACAATCAATTGCGGCTCGAAGTCGGGGTGGTGCGCAATGATCTGAGGACCACCAGTGGTTCCGCCGATGAAGTGTACGACTTCATCCGCGATAATAGCGATAAATACGATGACTCGACCCCGAATTCTGAAATCGACGGTGAAGTCTACGATACTGTTTTCTCTGGCGTCAGTTTCACCAAGGATTCTCGCAATCGCAGAACGTTTGCCGATTCCGGATTTCTCAACAGCATCGGTCTCGAGGTCAATACCGGTGATCTCGATTTCTACAAAGCAAGGTATCGGCATCAAACCGCTTACGCGTTAAGCGAAATGTTTACATTTTCGTTCAAAGGCAGGGTCAGCTACGGCGGCAGTTTTGGTGACGACGACGAATTGCCAATTTTCGAGAAGTATTATGCCGGTGGCGTGCGGACGGTCAGGGGTTATGAAACTAATAGCCTCGGTCCGCGGGATAGCAATGACGACCCCCTGGGTGGCGATCTGCAGGTGATTAGCTCAGCGGAAGTGTTATTCCCGATCGAAGCGCTTGGCAGTTCAGAAACCTTCAGGCTTGGGGTATACTTCGACGTCGGTAACGTGTTTGAAGATGTCGATGCCTATGACACTGGCGAATTGCGCCAAGCGGTGGGTCTGTCCGCCAAGTGGTTCTCCTTTATCGGCCCGATTGAGTTCAGTTATGCTTTCCCAGTGAACGATAAGCCGGAAGACGATGTCCAGAATTTTCAGTTCTCGCTTGGAGCTTCTTTTTAGAGACTACATTGATTAGATTGAATAGATTGATACGTCCATTGTCATTGCTGTTTTTTCCAGTATGTTTGCTGGTCTGCAGCTTTTCGGTCGTCGCCCAGGACGGCAGTTTCAAGATCGGCTTCGTCAACACCGCGAGGGTGCTCAAAGAGGCACCGCAGGCGCGTAAAGTAGAAGAACGCCTGAAAGCTGAATTCGGCCCCAGGGAGGCGCAGCTCAAGGAAAAACGTGGCGAAATCCTGGCGCTCGAAGACACCCTGAAGTCGGACAGTACCTCAGGTTCAACGCAACGGCGCAAGCTGGAACGTGAGATCAGGCTCAAAGTTAGTCAACTCAAGTTTCTTGAGCAGGAGTTTCGAGAGGATCAAAATTTGCGGCGTAACGAAGAGATTCGCGAGTTGCAAAAGGTGATCTCCAACGTGCTTAAGATGCAGGGGGATTCGGGTGAGTTCGACCTGATTCTTACCGAAGGTGTCAGTTATGTTTCCGAGCAAATTGATATTACCGCACAAACTATTGAAATGCTGAAGCAGCTGCCCGACAGTGGCGAAGCTGGCCAGTAGCGCTTAGCCCAGTAGTTCTGCTGCAGCGAAAGCCCGGGCATCTAGCGATTATGAATCTCACCCTGCAACAACTGGCCCACGAGCTGCAATGCGAGTTTCGCGGGGATGCCAACACCCTGATCAGAAGTGTCGCTTCACCGTCATCTGCGCAATCCGGCGACCTGTGTTTTGCATTGCGGGAAAAGAATCTTGCCGAAATTATTGACAGTGATTGCAGTGCCGTCATTGTACCGCTCGGCCTGGCCGCAGAAGTCAATGGCAAGAATCTGCTGATCTCGGAGAATCCGCAGTACAGTTTTGTCCAGGCAATGGCGGCGCTCGGCTGTGGCGTAGCGAAGGTTGCAGATGGCATTCACCCGTCAGCGCAGATAGCAGCGGGAACCCGCCTCGCGGATAGCGTTAGCATCGGTGCCGGTGCCATTATTGAAGACGGTGTAGAAATTGGTGCAGGCAGTGTTATCGGCGCGGGATGTATCATCGAGCGGGGTGCATCCATTGGTCTGCATTGTCACCTGCATAGCCGGGTTACCCTGGCGCACTCGGTGCAGATCGGGGATCGCTGCATCTTGCACTCGGGTGTGGTAATCGGGGCTGACGGCTTCGGGCTGGTGATGCACGAAGACAGATGGTACAAGATTCCACAACTTGGCAGTGTTGTGATTGCGGACGATGTTGAAATTGGTGCGAACACAACGGTCGATCGCGGGGCCCTCGACAATACGGTTATCGAGCAGGGCTGTAAGCTCGATAACCAGATCCAGGTGGCGCATAACGTACGTATTGGTGCCCATACGGCTATAGCCGCCTGTGTCGGCATTGCAGGTAGCACCGTTATCGGCCGCTACTGTAAAATTTCCGGTGGCGTCGGGGTGGTTGGACATCTTACCATTGCTGATCATGTTACGATTACTGCAATGTCACTGGTAACCAGGGATATCCGTGAACCCGGAGTTTATTCCTCGGGTACGCCGTTGCTTGCGAACTCGAAATGGCGTCGCATCAGTGCGCGCTATAAAGCCCTGGATAAACTTGCGCTTATGGTGGCGAAGCCTGGCAAGTCGAGCCCTCAGGGATGATGACATTTAATTTTTAATAACCGGGGATCAACTTTGAATTTTGATGTAGAAAAGATCATGGGATTGCTGCCGCATCGCTACCCGTTCCTGCTGGTCGATCGAGTCACAGAGATCGAACCTGGGGTCAGTTTGTCGGCGATCAAGAATGTCACCATTAATGAACCGTTTTTCCAGGGACATTTCCCCGGCAAACCCATTATGCCGGGTGTTTTGATTCTCGAAGCCATGGCCCAGGCGACCGGTCTGCTCGCCTTTTCGGGCTTGATAGAAGCGAATGAATCCACGCTCTACATGCTGGTGGGTATCGATAAGGCGCGATTTCGGGGCCAGGTACTGCCCGGTGATCAGTTGAAGTTACAGATCAGCCTGAAGCGCACCATGCGCGATATTGGAATGTTCGATTGCAAAGCATTGGTGGGGGATGAAGTAGTCGCCGAGGCACAAATTATGTGTTCCGCACAGGAACGAGATTCATGATTCATGCGACCGCCATCATCGATCCCACTGCGCAACTGGCAGATGATGTCGAAGTCGGGCCCTACAGCATTATCGGCCCGCAGGTGGAGATCGGTGCAGGCACGGTGATCGGTCCGCATGCGGTCATTATGGGGCCTTGCCGAATCGGTCGCGGCAACCGTATCTTTCAGTTTGCATCAGTTGGTGAGGAGCCGCAGGACAAAAAATACGCGGGCGAGCCAACGGCATTAGAAATTGGCGATGAAAATGTTATTCGCGAGTATGTCACCATCAGCCGCGGCACCGTCACTGGTCTGGGGAAGACGGTCATTGGCAATGGTAATCTTTTTATGGCCTATACCCATGTGGCGCATGACTGCATCGTGGGCGATCACTGTGTCTTTGCCAACGGCGCCTCGCTCGCCGGACATGTCGAAGTCGGTGACCACGCTATCCTCGGAGGATTTACCCTGGTGCACCAGTTTACCCAGATCGGAACAGGTGCGTTTTGCGGCATGGGATCCCTCATTGCCTCGGATATACCGCCATTTTCAACCGCTGCCGGAGATCGGTCTAGAGTAATCGGAATCAATAAGGAAGGTCTTAAGAGAAGTGGTTTTTCACCGGAATTGATACGAGCTTTGCACAAATCTTTTCGTGAACTACTAAAATCCAGAGAACCAAAACCGGATGTATACAAGAACCTTGAGCCGCTGTGCGCTGAATTCGCGGAAGTCGAGGTGTTTGTGAATTTCGTCAGGAATAGCAAAAGAGGGATCGTCAGCTAGAATATTGCCGATTTGGCTCCCTGGACCTGGTGGAGGGCGAGCTCCCGATATTGCGGGGGAGTAGTTTATGATCAGTTGCCCCAAATCGCGGATATGTGTGGTTGGCTTGCTGCTGATGGCAGCGACCGATCGTGTCGGCGCGCTGGAAATCCTCCATTTCGTCGAGGCCAAAGATTACGCCCGGGTCATGGAAGACACTACCGGTGTGACGATGTAAGCGCCTGCGTCTCTAGTTCTGAAACGGGCACTCTGCTCAAAATTACCGATGTCAAGGTCGAGGCTGGCAGCCTTAGCCCCGCTGTATTTGACGATCGCATTAATATGGCTCATAACATGGCGCATATTCGTGTTTTCTGCTGGCCACTGACAAGGCGCGTCTTTATCATAGGCGCGTGAATATTCTTGCCATCGACAGCGCTACCGAAGCCTGTTCCGTCGCGCTGCTGCGCGAAGACGGAAAGGTATTCGGTGAGTTTGAAATTGCTCCGCGTGAGCATACCCGGCTGCTGCCGGAAATGATGCGACGAGTGTTGTCTCAAGCCGCGGTGAAGAAGTCGATGTTGTCGCATTGTGCTTTTTCCAATGGCCCCGGCGCGTTTACCGGAATACGCATCGCTGCTGCCCAGGCGCAGGGCATCGGTATCGGTCTCAACATTCCACTTATACCGGTTTCGACGCTAGCAGTGCTGGCGCAAACCAGTTTCGATCGTTATCCCCACAACAGTGTGCTGGTTGCGCTGGACGCGCGTATGCAGGAGATCTATTGGGCGCTGTACCGTCGTGATCAGGCAGGTTGTGCCTGTTTGAGCGGCAGCGAACGGCTAACGGCAGCCGATGCCGTCGACTACGATAACGCGGTCGAGTCCGGAGCAGGGCATGGATGGCTTGCCGGTTTACAGCCTGTTACCACAATGTCGGTAGACCCAGCCCTGTTGCCGGATGCGCGTTCGCTGCTGCGCCTGGCCTCGCAGGCGGTTGGGCAACAACGCACGGTGGCTGCCGGCGATATAACGATCAATTATCTGCGCAATCGTGTGGCTGAAAAAGCACGTAACTGATGCAGACAGTACTGACCTATCCCTACGGTGAGCCGAAGACCCGAGCTGTCCTGAAATCCTCTGCTGCCGACTTCGAAGTCGAAGAGGTGCTCGGGTTTGAACCGGTAGGCGAAGGCGAGCACCTTTTTCTCTGGGTCGAAAAGAGCGGCCTTGGTACGATAGAATTGATTGCAAGAATGGCCAAAGATCATGGATTGCCAGAAAGAGACTTCGGCTACAGTGGCCAGAAGGACAAGCACGCACTGACCCGCCAGTGGTTGAGCCTGCATCTGCCCGGAAAAGAGGCGCCGTTTGAGCTGCCTGCAGGCGATGGCTATCGGGTTCTACACCAACTACGCCACCATAAGAAACTGCGACCCGGAACGCACAAGTTCAACCGCTTCAGCCTTTGCCTGCGTGAAGTTCACGAGCTGCCCGATAACACGCAACAGCAGCTCGACTGCGTCCGGACCCAGGGTTTCGCCAACTATTTTGGACACCAACGCTTCGGTCGCAAGCAGGATAATGTGAAGCAGGCGCTGGCGCAGCTGGGCACACGCAAGCTCACGCGTGGGCGCAGGAGCATGTTGTTATCGTCGCTGCGCAGCCATCTGTTCAACCAGATTCTGAGCAGTCGTATCGAACTTGGACACTGGGAGAAACCGATAGCCGGCGATGTATTTATGTTGCGCGGCAGTCATTCAATCTTTGCAGACGAGCTGGATGCCGCCCTGCTGAAACGCCATCACCAGCAGGATATTTCCGTGTGTGCGAGTCTGTACGGAACAGGGCGCAGTTTGATGTCTGCCGATGCGGCGGAAATTGAACAGCGTGTTTTTGCAGAGAACGCGGAGATTATCGACTGTCTGCAACGCAATGACAGTCGCTTGCAGATGCGCCCGCTGCGCGTGGCCGCGGAAGCTTTCAGTTACGATCACGATCCGGCCGCGGGATTGCTGCGGCTCGAGCTTAGTTTGCCAACGGGTTGTTACGTCACCACGATGCTTGCGCACTTTCTGCTGCTCGACGATGCGAGCTAGCTGGAAACCTCGACAGAATCGCACCAGGTTAATGCGTTTACGGAATTCCAGCTAAATCTTGCGGTATACGCAAAACCAGCCTTCGAGCGGTTTATCGCGGTAGTAGCTACCCAGCTCAAGGCTGATCAAGCTGGCAATGCCCTGGTCGACGAGCGCTGCGAAACGATCTTCGAATCCCATGCTCTGCCACAGATCCTGGTGTACCGTGCAGGCCAGGATGCCGCCGGGCTTCAGCACGCGGAAAATTTCGTCCAGGGGACCAGGGCCCACGTGCCCGTGGGTGAAGGTGCCTGACGAGACAACGCCGTCGTAGCTGGCGGTTTCAAGTTGCAGTGGTTGATTGACATCGCCCTGCAGCAGATTCCGGTAAATACCGCGCTCTCGCGCAACCTCGATCATCTCCTGGGACAGGTCGATGCCGTCGAGCTGGCTAAAACCACTTTCCGCCAGCAAGCGACAGGTCAGACCGGTGCCACAACCAATGTCGAGAACGCTAGCCCGAGTGTCGGACAGCTGCTCGCTGAGTATTTTGGCGATGGAGCTGGGCGCCGTATACCCGCGCTGATCAAGCATCTGCCGATCATAATCGGCAGCCCACTTGCGATAAAAGTCGACCATCTCGTCAGTGCTCTCGAGATGGTAGGCTTGCTGGACAAAATCGTCAGTCTTTATTGCTGTTGAATTTGATTCCGACTTTGACTTGTCGCTGGACATCAGAGGCTGGAAAGAATAGTTTGCGCGTCGCTGACTTCAAATGCCTGGGGTGCTTCAACATTAAGCACTTCGACCACACCATCGTTAACGACCATGGCATAACGTTGCGAGCGCAGGCCTAATCCGGCGGCGTCGAGATCCAGTTCAAGCCCGACCGCGGTGGTAAAGTGACCGCTACCATCGGCAATCATCATCACCCGATCGTCGGCGTTGTGCTGTTTGCCCCAGGCGCCCATGACAAATGCGTCATTGACTGACAGGCAGACGATAGTATCAACGCCTTTCGCAAACAGGTCGTCGGAAGCCACGACGTAACCAGGAAGGTGCGCAGCAGAGCAGGTGGGAGTGAATGCGCCCGGTAACGCAAACAGCACTACTTTTTTACCAGCGAACAAATCATCGCTGCTAGTTGTTTCTACACCATCTGCACCCATGTGCTGCAGATTAACCGAGGGTATTTTATCGCCTACCTGGATTGTCATCGTTGTTACCTGTGCTAAATTGAGAAGGCGTGATATTACAATGAAATTACCTAATCCCCAAGACATCGATAGGTTAGTGGCCGAGTCGGAATTGTTACAGCGGCGCCGTCACTGGATTTTTGATATGGACGGTACCCTGACCGTCAGTGCGCATGATTTTGATCATATGCGTCGAGAACTCGGACTGCCTCCCGACGTGCCAATACTGGAAGCCCTGCATGCCCTGCCGAAGGCCGAGGCGGCACCCCTTTGGGAAATGCTCAACGATCTCGAGATGTACTACGCGGGCAAGGCGTCGATCATGCTGGGCGTCAGCGAACTGCTGCAATACCTGTTTGAGCGGGATTGCCAGCTCGCCATCCTGACGCGCAACACCATGCCGGTGGTAAAGCACACCCTGCAAGCCTGTGGCATTGAGCATTACTTCGCGCCGGACTATATACTGGATCGAGATTCCTGCATTCCCAAGCCATCACCGGACGGCATTAACCAGTTACTCGGTATGTGGCAGGCCGAGGCTGACGACACCGTCATGGTCGGCGACTATCTGTATGATCTGGAAGCCGGGAGGGGTGCCGGGGTCGCCACGGTGCATCTTGACACGCGTGGCGATGTCGACTGGTCTCGCTACACCGATGTACGGGTTGAAAGCCTGGGCGAGATTATTCGTTACCTCGAGGGAATACGGTGAGAGTTTTTCGTTTGATTCTGCCGCTGCTGATGTTGTTTGGCTGTTCGGGCAAAGTGCCGCAGGAAACGGGTTTCGCGCCCCTTAGCGAAGCAGAGGTCACCCAGGCGCTGAAAGACGCACTGTCCAGAAGCATTGTGCTTAGTGCTGCCAGCGCGGGACGAACCGACGCCTATTTTGCCAATCCACAGTTGAAGATCGAACTACCCGAAGACGCGGATAAGCTCCAGAATACGTTGCGTAAGCTTGGGTTTGGTGCCGAGATTGAGCGCTCGGTGTTGCAACTGAATCGTGCCGCTGAGCGGGCCGCCGCGCGCGCCAAACCGGTTTTTATCAAGGCGATTACGGCGCTGAGCATCGATGATCCATTCGACCTGTTAAATGGTGAGCCGGACGCGGCCACCCGCTGCCTGATCGATGAGTCCCGTGACGAACTGCATGAGCAGTTCCGCCCGATTGTCAGCGAGGCTCTTGTCGAGACCAGCGCGGCCCATTACTACGCCGATATTGTCAAACGCTATAATGCCTTGCCGCTGGTGTTCGATGTCGACCCGGACCTGGAAGATTACGCTACCGAACAAGCGCTCGATGGCCTGTTCCTGTTGATGGCGCAGGAAGAAGCCAGGATCCGTACCCTCGCATCGTCGCGCAGTACGCGCTTGATGAAGCGCGTATTCGGCAGCCTGGATCAGGTAAGCCTGGATGAATAAATGAAATTTCTTTGCCGGGCTTAATCGCAGCGTGACAGCACGGTGAACTGACCCTTTTCATCGACCATATAGAGGTCGGCGCCCTCGCCATTGTTGGTGAAGTGGACTGTGTAAGTGTTTGGCTCCAGATTCTTTTTATTGAGCAACAGCTGATCGCGGCCTTCGAGCTTCCAGTTGCCGTGGGGCTCGAACAAGAAACCCGAAATCGAATCCTCCCATTCACCATCCGCTTCGAAACGCCAGAATACCGGCCTCACATTGAGTATTCCGCTAAATCCGGCGTCCTGGTTCGAAGTGGCGGTTTCTTCGCGGTTTGTGCACCATTCGCCTATCAGGTACTCCTTTTTTATCTGGTCGCCGGGCTTGGTATCCGGCACCACCACCGAGGGCCCCGAGGCGCAGGCCCCGAGGGTTACAGCAATGAGCAGGTAGCCGAGCAGGGTTGATAGTTGTCTGTACATAGAATCTATTTCTCTCATTAATATATGGTTGCGAATCTGCCGGGATGCCTGAAACCGGCAGCATCCGGGCACAGCGGACCTATAGCAGGTTGGCTATCTTGAGCTGCTGCTTACTGACTGCTGCATAAGGTTCGGCGCGCGTCTTGTCGTGCCGGTGCATGCGATAGTCTACGAAACTGTCGCAGTCCTCGTAATGCATGAAAGGGTTGCCGTCGACCTGTTCGCCGAGGGTTGCCGTGGACTTTACCGAGTAGTTGTGGCCGGGGTGAATCAGCATGTCGGCGGGTAGTCGCTCTTTCATGTTCTTCAGCGTGACAAACATATCCTGGGGGCTGCCGCCTTTCATGTCGCAGCGTCCGCAGCCGAACACAAACAGGGTGTCGCCGGTAATAATTTCATTACCGAGCTGATAACAGGCCGAACCCGGAGTGTGGCCGGGTGTATGCAGCATTATGATTTCGGTATCGCCGAGCTTCAATTCATCACCGCCGTGGTGCAAGCTGGGTTTGTCAAGCTCGTGCTCCCAGAACTCATACTCTGGATACAGCAGGTGAACCTCGGCATTGGCATGATTCAACAGGCCCTCAATGCCATTGATATGATCGTGATGGCTATGGGTCAGCAGGATGTCGGTAATTTTAAGATCGAGTTCCGCTGCGCGATTGACGATAGCGTCAACTTCCCAGGCCGGGTCCACAACGGCACAGCGCCGGCTGTTGGTATCCTCAACCAGGTAAACGAAATTCTCCATGGGGCCCAGTTCCATGGCGTGTACTTTGAATCCGGAATCTGACATAAGCGCTGCTCCACTTTTAAACTCGGCATTATACGCTTATGCTGGATTTTTGTGCCATTTCTAAAGACAATACCCCCCTTTTTTGGCGCCGTAGTCTAACGGCCGCAACGCAACGGAAACAACATGGGCAAATCATCGGTAAATAAAGTAGTGCTGGCGTATTCCGGGGGGCTGGATACCTCGGTCATCCTCAAGTGGCTGGAAGACGAGTATCAATGCGAAGTCGTTACCTTTACCGCCGATATCGGCCAGGGCGAGGAACTTGAACCGGCACGTATCAAGGCCGAGAAATATGGCGTCAAGGAAATCTATATCGAGAATTTGCAGGAAGAGTTTGTGCGCGATTTCGTTTTCCCGATGTTTCGCGCGAATACGGTTTACGAAGGCGAGTACCTGCTCGGGACCTCTATCGCGCGTCCGTTGATCGCCAAGCGCCTGATCGAGATTGCTGCCGAGACCGGTGCCGACGCGGTTTCACATGGTGCCACGGGCAAGGGCAACGACCAGGTACGATTTGAGCTTGGCGCCTACGCACTGAACCCGGATATCCGCGTCATTGCACCCTGGCGCGAATGGGACCTGAACTCGCGCGAAAGCCTGCTGGCCTATGCCGATGCGGCGGGTATTGCGATCGAGAAGAAGCACAATAAATCGCCATACTCGATGGATGCCAACCTGTTGCATATCTCCTATGAAGGCGGCGAGCTGGAAGATCCCTGGTTCGAAGCACGCGATGAAATGTGGCTGCGTTCGGTGTCGCCGCAGGATGCACCCGAAACACCGCTGTACGTCGAGCTTGGTTTCGAACAGGGTGATATCGTATCGATCGACGGGGTACGTATGAGTCCGGCAGAGGTGTTGACGCGACTCAATGAACTGGGTGGCGCGCACGGTGTAGGACGGCTCGACATCGTCGAGAACCGCTATGTCGGCATGAAATCACGTGGCTGTTACGAAACCCCGGGCGGAAGCATCATTCTGAAGGCACACCGTGCCATCGAGTCGATCACTCTCGATCGCGAGGTTGCGCACCTGAAGGATGACCTGATGCCGCGCTACGCCACCATGATATACAACGGTTACTGGTGGAGCCCTGAGCGATTGATGATGCAGCAGATGATCGATGCCTCGCAGGTCACGGTTAACGGGGAAGTGCGCGTCAAATTATTCAAGGGTGCGGTCAGCGTGGTGGGACGCAAATCCGCTACCAATAGTCTGTTTGACGAGGCGATTGTCACCTTTGAAGACGACCGCGGCGCCTACGATCAGAAGGACGCGGAAGGTTTTATCAAGCTCAACGCGCTGCGGATGCGAATCGCCGGTAAGCGATGAGTCGGCAAGGCTGGCATCTGCTACCGCGCCTGCTGTTGGTGTTGATGCTGGCTCAGCTGGTGGCCTGTAGCTCTGACGAGGAGCCACCGATCTCGGCAGAGCAGACGTATTTCTTCGTCGAGTCGCTCAAACAGGTTGAAGCCGGTGGTCGTCTGTTGCAGACGCCGGATCTTGACGAAGCTGGATTAAATGCCGCACTTGCCGCGCTCGATCAGGGCCTGCAGCTCGCCTTCCAGGTTGAGCGCGATGCGCTGGACCGGCTGGATCTGCGCCTCGGCAAAAACTTCCAGCGTTATTTTGTCGAAGGCGTCGAAAACTATCGCCTGGGCATCGAGGCGGCTGACAAGGAGCAGCAGCTCAAGGGCCTGAGACTACTGGCGCGCTGGGGTGAGTTCTGGACGCAGGAACGCGATACCATCATGGCGTTGCTGGAACCCGACTGAGATGACGCGTCCGGTGCGCCTCGTCGTCTGTATCAATGAAAGACTGGGTGCCGGCCAGCGTTCCTGCGTCGGCAGCGGCAGTATCGAACTGATCAGCCAGCTCGAAGCCATGATTGCGGCCGAAAAGCTCGATGTGCCAGTGGTGCGGCGCGAGTGTCTTAATCGCTGCGCTGAAGGTCCGGCGATGCGCATTGCGCCGGCGGGGCCGTTTTTCACCGAGATTGATGATGGCGGTCTCGATAATATCCTCAAGCAACTCAAAACCTTTATAAAGCAGCACGATGGATAGCGTCAGAGGGTATGTGCGTGGTCACGTCCAGGGCGTCGGTTTTCGCTATTTCGTGCGTAACCTGGCCCACAGATATGACCTTGGCGGATACGCGCTCAATCTCGCTGATGGACGCGTAGAATTTTTGCTACAGGGCGAAACCGATCATATCGAAACGGTCATCGAACAGATTCGTAGCGGGCCGCGCCACGCCCGTGTAGACGAGGTAAGTCTCTCGACATCCCGG
>Ga0316194_10001029_pt1 | contig 18987 bp, 15 predicted proteins | sample CroRivsedime1_MG_FD_204936 | JGI IMG/M metagenome (GOLD analysis project Ga0316194, IMG submission 204936) | Coastal sediment microbial communities from Maine, United States - Cross River sediment 1 | ecosystem: Environmental > Aquatic > Marine > Coastal > Sediment | place: USA: Maine...
TGGCCCGGGTGGACGTGGCTATGGCCCGGGTGGACGTCCTGGCTATGGCCCTGGCGACGACAGCGGCTCCGGCTTCGGCATGGGTGGCCCGGGCGGACGTGGCTATGGTCCCGGTGGCCGTCCTGGCTATGGTCCTGGCGACGACAGCGGTTCCGGCTTCGGCATGGGTGGCCCGGGCGGACGTGGCTATGGTCCCGGTGGCCGTCCTGGTTACGACAATGACAGTGGTTCCGGCTTCGGCATGGGCGGCAGCCGCTAAAACACCGGAAAAGAAACCCGCACCTTTTCCGCCAGCTGCAGCGAAGCCGCGCCATCCAGCGCGGCTTCGTTTTTTAGATGCCTGTTAACCCCGGCTGGCCAGGCAAGCCGCTTACCGGGCGAAGTCCCGGAGCAGCTGTGCTCCGGATAAGTTTCCAGCCATGGCATTGGGCAACTTTCACTGACTGCCTGATTCTTTCGAAATATCATGCAGGATTCCGGTGAACTTGCGTCTTCCTTCCAACATAAATTCACCGATGGACAGATACAGGGAGAGCGAATCCCCATTCCTGTGCAGCCCCGTGACCTTGCGCCCGATACCGATGATGCGAGGCTCGCCACCGTCCAGATAGCGATTCATGTATTCGGTATGGTGACTCCGAAACGGGTCCGGCATCAGCACCTTGACATCCTGGCCGCAAAGTTCGCTGGCCGGGTAACCGAACAGCTGTTCCGTGGCGGGATTCGAATACTCCACGGTACCGTCCTGATCGATAATCACCACGGCATCCGGAACCGCTTCGAACAGACTGCTGAAGCGTTGACCTTGTTCTTCCAGCTCCGCAACCTGCTGTTTTATACGCGCCGCCATACGGGCGAATGCATGTGCCAGTTGTCCAACTTCATCATGCCTCTTCTGTTCAGGAAGGTACGGCTGTCTCCCGGGGGTGAAGTTGCTCACTTCCTGCGTGACTTTCTCCAGCGGGTAGGTGAAAACACGCACTATCCAGAAGACCAGTGCTGCGGCCGCCAGGACGAATGGCAAGATAAGTAGCGCAACCTTTTGCCGGGTTCTCTCCACTTCCGCAACAATGGGGGCACGCGGCAGGGCCAGCGCAATAAAAAGATTATTTTTACCATATGTCTTGATTTGCAATCTGCTCAGGTGAGCGATGACGGCTTCAGTTGTTCCTGCTGGGGTAACATCATGCATGATGAAGCTTGACGTACCGGTCGGCTTCAGGGCGTCCATGGAAAAGTCATCCTGGATCAGGTAGCGCTGTCCACGTTCAAAGCCAAAGGTCTTACCCGGATCGGGATGGTAGAGGTAGTCGCCGTTGTTATTAGCGATATAGAGAGTAGTATCGGGCGTGACTACCTCGCTGGCGGCTTCAAACACGCGGGTGATATCCAGGTTGATAACGATAACACCGAATTGGCCACCATATTTGCCGTCAACAGGCATGCCAGCACGCAGCACCGGTTCCGGGGGTTCAACGATCTTACCCTGCTCCCTGTTCAGTTCAATCGGTGACCAGTACACTTTTCCCGGAGGTTCGTTCAGCATATCCTGGACATAGTCCCGCCCCCCCTTTTCTTGCAGTTCCGTGTCGGGGATGCGCAGAACCTGATCACCCGCCTTATTGACACGCACCACTTCCATGCCTCTGCCACCGACGCTTATAAGCCTGATCTGCGCATACCAGGGGTGATCGCTCAGAAATGCCACGAACATATCCTGTAAATTATTTTTGGCCCTGGTGATCCTTCCGGGGTCATTCTTGCCTGCCTTCATGGCGTTCACGACCTCCCGTACTGCAGGACTGAGCGCCATGAATACGACGTCACGCTGAGCTGTGCCCAGGATATCCTGCAACCGCACCGACACAACCTTGCTCTCCTGTGTCAGTTGCGCGGTCGCGGCCTTGGTCAACAAATCAGTGCCGGAGCGCGTAACCGCTACAGCCATAAGGATACTGCTCGCCGACACGATGACGACGAGGGCAATAGACAGCCGGTTTGCTATACGGTGGCGCAGTTTCATATCATCATGTTCAGGTAGGCCAGATATCTGCCTTATAATAGCAATAACCGGTCTGTGATAAATACCAGCTGAAGTGTGGGTTGCGGCGGCGACACAGGATATCAGCGTACTGGCCACGGTAATGTACTGTACGGTTAAAAGCCCCCGGCGTCTCTACCTGAAATATACATAATATTGCTGGCTATCTCGCCGGGATTCCCATATAGTACTCCCAGCTACAGATATTGTTATTGGCAGTTTTGGTTGTACCCTCCGTGCTACCCCCTGAATTCCTCGTTTCATTCCCTGTACGCAACACGCAAATTGTTTAATTATTCAAGGTAAAAAGTTATATGGCTACAGGTACAGTAAAGTGGTTTAACGAGTCCAAAGGTTTTGGTTTCATCTCTCAGGACAATGGCGGCGATGACGTATTCGTGCATTTCAACGCGATACAAGGCTCGGGTTTCAAGACCCTGACCGAAGGTCAGCCGGTCACCTATGATGTAGAAAAAGGTCCCAAGGGCCTGCAGGCGTCCAACGTTACTGCGTAAGCAGGACTTCATCGGACAAGCCGATACCAGGAACCCCGCTGCGGCGGGGTTCTTTTTTTCCGCTGTTGAATAGCAACAGCAGCAGCATTGCAACTCCGGGGGGACTCTCATGCGACCTCCCTTACATCAGTGTCGAACAGAGACGGTGTTCAGCCATCCGGGTTTTGACAAGCAACCAAGAAGACACAGGCTGATTGAATTACCGGTGCGGTTTTTCGCCTGTGCGACCATGGACACGCGCCTCCGACAGCGACTTTCCGGGTGGATCACCTCGAGATGAATGAGTTATGCTTCCTGGACACTTTACGATCTGTGCCTGGCAAGTTATTAATGAAAACATCGAAATCCTCCATGATGTACTCCATCAGCGCAACATCACTCGTAGCCCGCAAAAAAAATATTTTCTTAAGCGTGCTGTTAAGCCTGATATTGGCTGCCGCTATCACCACCGAACATATCCAGCACCCGGAAACTTACAATGATCTGTTTTTCTGGTCCGTGATCATCGCGGTGGTCCTTGGCAATCTTGTCAATTACTACCGTTATCGCCGTTACCTGCAGCTGATCAAGGATCATCGAATTGAAATTAACGGCGATGACATTTCCTTTCTTACCCGAAATGAAAAATCGGTGCTCAATATCAAGGAAATTGTTGCACTGACTTTTTACCGCAAAAAAGGACAGGTCGAACACATTCAGCTGAAATTGAAGAATAATCGCGGCATACGCCTGGAGGGTTATGCCGGTTTGGAGCAGTTGGGTGTTGCTATTGCAGAGCGGATTCCAAAAGAACAGGTGGTTGGCAGGGAGTCCTGAATATCGCTCGCCGGCGCAACGGGTTCCAGGAATCGGTGCCCTGCGCGTGAACGTGCACCCTGGTTCCCTGCAAGGGCAGGCAGCGCATTGCACGTAAACCACCACAATACGGTTATAATTACCCGGGTTGTCAATCCTGTTTATCCGGCTTGCAATCCGGACATGGAATGAAATGCCCACTAAAACCACGCATCAATGGCAACACGACCATATATTCGGCCAGGACAAGGTCAGACCCGGTGAACGTCGCACCCTTTGGGTAATCTTCATTACCGCAACGATGATGGTAGTCGAGATCGCCACAGGTCTTGCCTATGGCTCCATGGCCCTGCTTGCAGATGGTTTGCATATGGGCTCGCATACGGCGGCCCTTGGCATCGCAACCATCGCCTATGTCTACACTCGTCGTTGCGCAGCAGATTCGCGTTTTTGTTTTGGCACGGGCAAGGTCAATGCCTTCGCTGGTTATACCAGCGCTGTATTGCTGGCGCTCTTTGCCCTGCTAATGGCATGGGAAAGTGTTACACGCCTGTTTAATCCTGTCGCGATTGCCTTCGATCAGGCCATTGTGGTTGCCGTACTGGGCCTGATTGTTAATGGTGCAAGCATGATTATGCTAGGCGATCATCATAATCATGACCATGACCATCCGCATACGGATTCACACCATCACAGCCACGGTCATGCTGATCACAACCTCCGGGCTGCCTATTTTCATGTGCTGGCAGACGCACTGACATCGTTACTGGCAATCTTCGCTTTGCTTGCAGGGAAATTCATGGGTCTGAACTGGATGGACCCGGCAATGGGCATCGTCGGTGCCGTGTTGGTGGCACGGTGGTCCCTGGGGCTGATTCGCGACACCAGCGGCATACTGCTGGATCATCAGGCCCCTGGTGTCATGCTGGAGCAAACCCGTACCGCTATCGAGAGTATCGATGGCAACCGCATAGTTGATCTGCATATCTGGTCTATTGGGCCTGATATCTATTCAGCCACAATAGCTGTAGTGAGCGACACACCCATGCCACCGGAGTACTACAAAGGCCTCATCCCCGTGGATCTTGGCATTGTTCACACAATTGTCGAAGTTCATCCCCGTACATAAATGCCAGCAACAAGCAAATAGCTGAAAAGCAAAGCCACCCCGAAGGATGGCCAGTTGGGGTCCTAAGGGGTTGCCCTTATAGCAACCCTGTAGCAGTTTTGATAGCGTAGCAAGTCTCCGGGGGATGCCGGGGTGATTAGGGCAGAACTCCGGGATTCTTTTAAGTTGACTGCCCTGCCCTAACGGGCATCCATGTGCCAAAGTGGTGGATTTGACGTCCCACCAAACGCGAGAGGTAACCGGGTAGCCAGGTTCCCTGCCAGCTATATTTGACTTTCTTTTCTCAGGTATTGATTGCTGTTGTCGATGAGGGGAAACGCCCTGAATTTTGACAGTTAGTGATTGCAAGCAAGTGACCAAGGAGGCCCGCAATGAGAGGTGGCTCGGAAAAAACCACATCAAGCCTGACCGGAGCTATGATAATCGTTGCAGGCATTGCAATATTAGCCACCCTCGCATTTCCGTATATTCGAAATCAGTTTGGAAACAGCGACCCAGTAAATTTGTACCATTGCGAGAAACACACAATCAAGCAATGCGCTGTTAAGACAAGCCCCCCGGGGATAATCGACTGCCTTTTTACAAACAACTCCGGGGCTACCATTGCCACTAATAAATTCATTGTCTGGAACTATGATTCCGAAGGCATCGTGGTCAGCACCAGCAGTGTTTCCAGTGATGTAATGGTTGCGCCCGGTAAAACGGTTCATATTGAATTTATTACCGGCAAAGATGCGCATGAGAGCGTTATCTGCAGCATGGATCCAGATAGCCCCCCTGTCACGAGATCTACATGGACGGTGTTAAATAATACTGGCAGTTAGGGGGCTTGACCGGTGCAGCATGCCGATAATGACTAAAGAGACGATTATTGCGAATATCATTTCAGTTGCCCCATGATCTCGCGCATGTGCCACAGGGCCTCGTCGGCCTTGCTGCGTTTGCGCAGGATCACCAGGTCGTCTGCATAATTCACAATCCGGCTGTCATTCGCCACCGAAGGCCGCTGCTTCCGCCCGCGCAAAAACAAGGTATGCAAACCAGCTAAAGATGACAGCTCTGTCGAGCCACGAGGCACCATAGCCTGCCTTCCGCGAATAGAATCGTTCGGGTCAGACCGTATTTCTGGGCCTCCGAGTGGTACATTGTCCAGATCACCGATAATGTTAATAACACTGCAAACACATCGAAATATACAAAACTGACAGTAACTAGTTTCCATCCATAAAGAATTACTCTCGCCAAGACGCAAAGATCGCAAAGTTATAACTTATTGTTAAAAAGCAAATTAATATTTTTTCTTGGCGTGCTTTGCGCCTTTGCGAGAAAAATATAGCGTTTATGGATGGACACTAACTATGGCCAATAGTAAAGGCAGCGCCAAGTAGGTTACTTTACGACTATCGAATTCCTCTCTATCACCATAGACGAGTACAAATGTCAGATGCCTGTGTACGTAGTTCACTATAAAAACAAGAAGAACGAGCATTGTGGGGAACATAAACCTGATCATTGCATAAATCTTCCGGTAGGAGTGGCCTCCTGGCCGCGATGCGCGCCGGGGACGGCGCTCCTACAGGATGTGTCAGCGTCTCACTCGCGGTGAACTCCAGAATCAATTCGAAATATTCATTTCATCCTGTAAAACAGGCAGCGAAACCAGCTTTCAAAACCAGGATTTATGCAACTATCGGGTAAACTCTGGGTGACTGCTGATTTCAGATAATGAACCGGAATAGTACAACGCATCATAGATGTCGTTCCTGAACACCAGCAATGGCACTAGCAAAAGTAGCCAGCCAAAAGAATAAAAGCATGTATCAACAACGCTGTCATGTAGCCAGTGCCGTTCGGGAATCCGTAATTTCAAGGAGGCAGAGTACTCAATCATCAGAAAAAGGAAGTGGCGTTGATTGTCTTCTCAATGACCAAATAATACCGTGATTACTTTGTAATCGGTATTTACTTTTTACCTGCCTGAATACGATTATCTATCCGACTGAGGCCCGTGTTGCGAAGGTCTCAACCCCACCCCGCCGAATTGCGAAATCTAATATAAGAATTGCAGGTAGTTCCGGGTTCAGCCGGTAACTTGCCGTTCATAGCCGGGACGAAACCACTTCCTGGATCAATTGCGTACGGGAAAGTCAGGCCAACAACGGACGCTTAGCACAAACAAAAACAGCGACCGAAGCCGCTGTCGCTGTTGATTCTTTATAGTAAGTATTATGCAGCTTTCCTGCGCTTTGCCATGCCTACAAGACCCAGCAAGCCCGATGCGAACAGCCAGACTGCTGCAGGAATTGGTACCGCCTGCAAGGCTAAATTACCGTCAGCAGCAAGCAACAGGTCATCAATGTCGACCGTATTGCCATTAACGCTTTTGGCACCATTCCTTATACCATCCAGGAATGCGGCATTGGTCGGATTGGTGATTTGCAGGGTAAATACCGAGTTACCCGCGACGATGTTGTCCGGCGAGAAGACGTTGGCATCATAGCTGTCCACCACAATATCAATTGAGGTTACGCCGAATAAGCCGCCACTGATCAGAGTACCACTACCGCCCACAATGGTTCCCGTGAGAATGGCATTAGTAGCAGAGAAACCCGTGTCGTTGTTAAAATCGAAATCTGGTGTGGTGTCGAACCAGAGATTGGCAGATCCACCTGTGATATTGAAAGTGACATTGCCATTGATTACCGAAGTAACCGTTTCTGTGAAGTCTGCAGCGATGGTCAACTCATAACCGCTACCTGATCCGGTAGAGTTTAGATTCTGTGCATCAGCCGTACCGCCCCCTGTAGAGTTGAGTTCATGTGACGTTACGTAACTTTGGTAGGAGCCAGTAAGCTGATCACCCGCGGAGATGCTGCCAAGCGCCCCATCGATAACCGCTGCCCCCATTCCAAAGTCGTAGGTGTCAAATGGGCCTACTACATCCTCATCTCCATCAGTCGCCCCTGCAGCAGTGTAATCAGCGCTACCCACCCATGGTACGAGAGATACAGCATTTGCGCTGGTAGTCCACAGCAGAGGGAATGAAACCAGGCAAGTAAACAGGCATGTCCATATGGGACTTTTTATCATTTTGATTTCTCCGTAAATCACAAGTTATTAGTTTTACCAGTCTTCTATATAGTTATCTAACCGGATAATCATATTTTAACCCAGGTTGGAATTTTCACCAAGCGCTAATATAAGTACGGGAATATACGCAAGTAGTCGACCCTTCAAAACGTAGTAACCGCTTGATAAAGAACAATAAATAAACGGCCGAGGGTGATCATATCGACCGGGTAAGTTACACACTACAAGCTCGGTTTCCGGTCGAAATGACGAGGAAAAATGCTCACTCCCAGCTCCGACACCCACCAAACCAACCTGTTTGGCCAAGACTTGCTGTTACAACTTGATCCTGGCGATCCGCTGTACCAATTAGCATCTGCCATACCCTGGGGAAAGTTTGATCAAGACTTCGCAGTTCATTACACCAAACCGGACATGCAGATTTCCGCATCCGGCTTTCGGACGAAACATCACGCCTTCGCCCATGGCACGTTGCCCTCCAGACGGGACAGACGAACGAGACTTAGCGTCTCGTAGAGGTACACATCAGGATAAGCCGTGCCCCCATTGCGTCTGAACTTGTACTTGTTGCGTACCCACCGGCGCAACCGCCTCATGGTGTAGCTGTCGATCGCACGGTAACCCCCCTCTCCCTCAGGGACGCCTACAGGGATGCAGGTGGTAGAGCAACGCGCGGAGCAGTTGCCAAGAGGGTTGGGGAGAGGGGATAAAATCAACAAACAGTTCCTGTTGAATCATATCCCCTCATCCTGGCCTTCTCGGCAATCGTTCCACACATAGCACTACCTCCTGCATCCATGCAGTCGTCCCGGAGTACCCGATTAAGCGCCGGGTGGGACTCCCACTCACTGGAAAACGCCGCCTTTGTAAGGCGCATACCCAACTACGACATTCGATGTAACCCACAGTATGTCTCTAACGTGCAGCAGGCAGTCCTACAGAGGCTGCATGCAGACCAGCAGCTTTCGCAAATCAAATAGCCGTTCGCACTCCCGTCAACCTGAATAGTCGTTGATGATTAAACATTTCTACTTATCTGTCATTCGAGCGTTTGCGTTAACTGCAGGAATGAAAAATAATGCTTATATCAGACCACAAGAAAATATGCGGAGAGAGCCCGTTGAATAATTCACACTTTAAATGCATATGAATTTCAGCGCCGACATATGCGAGAGACGGTTTTTATATTTCCTTATCTTGCCAGTGCTTTTCCTGAGTTGTCTACCCGTCACAGCAAATTCCGGTAATAATCTCTCGACATACTCGGATACCGATGCAGCCGGGCTGACATTCGGCGTCTATGCACATATACGCTCGACCGAGATATACAAGAAATTCGAGCCCCTCAGAAATTATCTGGAACGCTCACTTGCAGAACACGGCATACACAAGCGTGTTCACATGAAAATCTATACCACCTACCCAGAGGCAATTGATGCGCTTGCAAACGGTGAGGTCGACTTCGTACGTTACGGCCCTGTAAGTTACATCCTGGCAAAGAGGAAAAACCAGCATATTCGCCTGCTGGCAATGGAAAGCAATTCAGGCGAAAAGTACTTCAACGGTGTTATTGCCGTCAAAACCGGTTCTCCCATCCAGTCGATTACTGACCTGAAAGGGCATAGGATCGCCTTTGGCGGCCGGCATTCCACGACCGGTCGCTATCTCTCCCAGGCTGCAATGGTGAAATCCGGACTGACGGCCGCGGATTTTGCCGAGGTTGTTTATCTGGGGCGCCATGACAAGGTCGCCTATGCCGTCGCGTCAGGTAATTATGCTGCCGGCGCAATGAACGAGAACACCTTCGAAAAATACAAAGACGTTAAAAACCTGCGTTCCATACTGAGTTTCGCCTGTGTCACCAAGCCCTGGGTTGCAAGGAAAGGGCTCGACGCAGCGATTTACGATGCGCTGCAAGCCGTCCTGCTGGCGCTCAAGGACCCGGAGCTTCTCAAGCCGCTAAATCGTGCTGGTCTGATGCCTGCCGACGACAGCGACTACGATATGATCCGCGAAGCTATGCTTCTCACACGGCAGTTTGACGAACTTCAACTTACATTCGGTACGTACGCATCACAACGGCCAGGCGACATTGTCACCACAATCAGGCCAATTCTCGACGTAATTGCAGCAGGACTGGAAGCTGAGGGTGTGCACGCAAGCTTTAATATTCGTATTTTACGTACCCATACAGAAGTCATAGACGGTCTTTCCAGTGGTGCTATTGATATCGCACGGCTGGGGACTGCCAGTTATGTCATGGCAAAAGACAGGCTATCTGAATTATCGGTTGTCGCCCAGGAAAACAGTGGTTCTAGTAGAGCAGAAGGCGTATTCATTGTCAGAAAGGATGCGCCAATCTACAAGCTGCAGGATTTGCACGGCAAGACACTGGCCTTTGCTAACGAACACTCAACAGAAGGACGCTATTATCCTCAGGCTATTCTTGTCAGGAACGGAATTACCGCAAAGGATCTTGCAGGTTTCAGCTACCTGGGGCGTCACGACAAGGTGGCCTTTGCAGTTGCTGCCGGCAATTATGATGCAGGAGCCTTGCGCAGTACGGTGTTTGAAAGTAGCGGACTGGGAGATAAGGTAAGGACAATAATGCGTTTTAGTATCCCGGGAAAACTCTGGATCGCCCGTCAGGGGCTCAATAGTGATCTGGTTACCCAACTCAGGGAGGTATTTAAATCACTTGAGCAACCACCTGAACTGCAGGTACTGGGAGTGTCGAGTTTTGCTTACCCGCCCATTGATGATTTCGGGCAGGTCCGCAAGGCGATGGCGCTGTCACTCGACTTCAGGAATGTGCCTTGAATCTTCGAACCAAAATTACCTCTATCAACTTGCTAGCACTTACGCTGTTGATGTTCGTGTTCGGATGGTTTTCCATTATTGACGAAAAAGTAATCCTTGAGGGACACCTTGCCAAGCATGGCAAAGCTCTCGCAAAAGTTGTCTCTGATTTCAGCGTCGATCTGCTCCTGCTCGAAGACTATCCGGTACTGGAATCCGTTCTGAAGTCTTTTGCCCGGCGTGAAGATAATGTGTTGTCAATTGAGGTTACACACAATGGAAAGACTGTTGCCTCATATAGCAAGGGCAGACCCGAAGCAGGTGTGCTGTTTGTTTCACCAGTAGAATTCCAGGCTCCTCAGACTAACGTTCAGTCATACTTCGGAGAAGTCAAGCTAAGGCTTTCGCAAGCTGACAATGAAAATATCATAGCGGCCCGCCAACGGGAAATTCTGTTACACACACTCGTCGCTTTTATTGTTTTGCTACTGATAATGTCGATTATACTGCGCAAGATCGTGCTTCAGCGTATCAATGAACTGACACGACGTATCGGATTGGTGTTGACAGATATCGGTATAACTCCAGATATAAAACCCACACCCCGGGGGGCTAACCGCTCCGGGGACGAACTGGATATTCTGGGTTATCGATTCGACAAAATGGTCGGCAATGTGAGGCACCACAATACGACACTCAAGAATGAAGTAGCCAGGCGCACTCTTGATCTGCAAGAGGCCAAGGAAACAGCAGAACGATCGAACATTGCAAAATCCAGGTTCCTGGCGGCGGCGAGCCATGACCTTCGCCAGCCATTGCAGGCGCTTTCGCTATACGCGGGTGTGCTCGAGTACAAGATCAAGGATCCGGATATCGGCGCTGTCGTTCACAGCATGTCTAAAGGCATTCAGGTTATGCGTGACATGCTGAACACGCTACTGGATGTGTCACGACTGGATGCAGGCGTCATTGTCCCGGCAGTTAATCAACTTGCCATCTCTGACATTTTTGATGCCCTGGACAACGAGTTTCAGGAACTTGCGCATGAAAAGGGAATTTTGTTAAGGATTTGCAAAAGTACATTGCAAACCGAGAGTGACCCGGTACTCCTGGGTCGTATTTTGCGTAACCTGGTCAGCAATGCTGTGCATTATACCGAGCAAGGCAAGATTCTTGTTGGCTGCAGACGACACGCGAGCATGTTCTGTGTAGAGGTATATGATACCGGCATCGGAATTTCTGCCGACCAGCTTGACGAGATATTCGAGGACTTCCACCAGGTCGGCAATGTTGCCCGCAACAGACGCCTGGGCCTTGGGTTGGGACTAGCGATTGCCAAAGGTATGGCAGAACTCCTCGGTCATCGACTGTCAGTCAGCTCATTGCCTGGCAGGGGATCCTGTTTTTCTATTGAACTGCCAATGATAAGTAAAATTCAGGCCAGCCATGAAAAAGACGACCCTCAGCGACCAAAAACCGGTCAGCAGGAATCCATTCTGGTGATTGATGATGAGCAAGACATACTCGATTCACTTAAAACCCTGCTGGAAGTTTATGGCTACCATGTAATATCTGCCCTGTCGGTACGTCAGGCATTACAAATTCTTCTAACTCACCCAAAGAGACCTGACCTGATTATTGCCGATTACAGGTTGAGCGGTGGCGAGAATGGGAGCGATGCGATCAATGAAGTGGGCAAGGCGTGCGGTAAAAAAATACCCGGAATCCTGCTGACTGGCGACACAGATCCAGAACGGATTTCCTGTGCCAATCAGAGCGGTTTCAGCCTGTTGCACAAACCCATTGATACAGGTGCGTTAATCACGACCATTCATAAACATATAAAATAATCCCATAATGATTAATGGCACCAGGTAAATCCTCCGCTATGTCGAATGTAGTGCAGGTGTTTATTCACAAGAGCAAGCAGTAAACTGCGTGCTCCCTCTGGTTGGCAAAACCACTCCACAAGGAGGTACTGATTGCAGCGCGGGAACGTCCAATTCTGCGGCAAAGTGGTCTATAGCCACAAACAAAAACGGGATTCAACTACCACATTAGTCACGTAATTTAACTCAAATCTCACTCGCAGCAGGTAAATCGGAAAACATGCTGTTACCCATCCAGGCGGTGACATTGCGGGTCAGTGCTTTTTCGCCGACCAATTTCAGTGAGCCCTCATTGAGGGCTTTGCGGTACGTATTATCGCCCATCCAGATGTCGGCCATGGTTTTCACGCTGGAGGTAAAGTAAACATCGATGTCTTTTCCAGGGTCATTCACACACAGGTCGAGTTCATCACCGGTTGCGACCAGCCACCAGTCAGGATACTCGTCGATGTCAGTGAAATGAAAGCGGATCACGGTTTCCTTGCCGATCAGTTTGTCTGTCACGATGCTGCGCTTGAGGTACAACATCAGCAGTTCGACATCGTAGTCTTTTTCATCCAGATTTGAGCGTGCCCAGCGCATACCCCAATCACCCAGCATGCGGATCACCGGTAGAAGCTCCTTGCATGAGTCGGTCGGAAAGTATTCATGACCCTTTTGCCCTGGAATTTTCTTCTTCAGGACCAGGCCATGCTTTGACAGTGACTCCAGCCGTTTTGACAGGATGGTCGGTGAGATCAGACTCAGGCCGCGTTGCAGTTCATTGAAGCGTGAACCACCCATCAGTAGCTCGCGGATAATTAATATCGTCCATTTCTCACCAATGACCTCGGTGGCCTTGGCAACAGGACAAAACTGACCGTATTCCATGCGCTTATACCTGTGATGAACAAGACCGGCCAGGCACAGGCCGGGAGTCTTTATATTTCAGAAAGCCAACTTCACTTTATGTAGTTAAATACTACACATCCAGCAGTATCGAGCAAGTATGCACGTCCCCTAACATGCTCTCTGACGGTCACAACTCGTCACATACATCAACCTTTCAGGAGAAATGCAATGACTTCAAATAGCGCAATTGAACAAAAGAAAAATAGAACAAATGGCATCGACGTTGATCAGATCATGGATCTGATCGGCGCGATCGAATCAGACTCCGGCTACGCAAGATTCCAGTTCCGGGCGACCAACCAGTGGATAGATGGTGGCCAGACGCGAAGCCGGATCAAGGATTTCTACGCCGGTAATGCCGAGGATACTACACGCAAACAGACATTCGCCCTCGACTCAGACGAGCCAGTGATTGCCGCAGGTCAAGACAGCGCACCGAATGCCATGGAGTATGTTTTGCATGCACTGGCCTCCTGCCTGACAACGTCCCTCGTCTACCATGCAGCAGTGCGCGGCATTGAGATCGAGGCTGTTGAATCTTCATATGAAGGCGACATGGATGTTCGAGGACTCTTCGGTCTCGCCAAAGACGTGCGCAAGGGCTTCAGCAAGGTTGCAGTCAACATGCGCGTCAAGAGTGAGGCAAGCATAGAAGAACTCACCGAGCTGGCGATGTTCTCACCGGTCCATGACATTATTTCAAATTCGCTACCCGTAGAGCTCAGGCTGACGACCTTTTGACAGAAATCAGCAGGATCAACGGTGCCGGATTTATTGGTATCAACAAAAATCCGGCCCGTCTTTCCCATAGCGGTAGTTTGAAGAATGGGAAATTCATACTATCTGAGCGTTATGTCCGGCATGTGGGCGACGGCCATCCGACTAGATTACTCAGGTATTTACCTGGGAAGGAAAAAGGGCTGGAACTTGCCGTTCTCCAGCCGCTTGTGTACTTCTGGGACGCCGCATAAATTGCCGTTCCCATCTGGCATTCTGTACCAATGAGCAAGCCTGGGCGGTGGCCGCACTATGCGGCCACTACCCCGCGTACAATCAGCCGGCACCCGCGCTGCTGGCTGGCTGTTCAGCCTGGAACGGCTTCTCCTGTGGCGTCAGATCCGCACCACCCGTGCCAGGCATCATCTCGAAACCAAGCTCGAAGTGCACCAGCATTGTCTTGAGCTGGTCATAGGGTTCGTGGTTGCCTTCCAGCTTTGCCTTGCCAGACTTGATCTGCTCATCAAAGGTCACTGCGCCCATCATGGTCTGCTCGAGATCGGCACGATTGATGGTGATGGTCAGGTCGGCATCATCGGCCTGGAAACCGGCAATGTTGGTCAGGGTGCCGTTGCTTAGCTCTACGACAAACTTCTCGTCATTGTCCGGTGTGACGAGATTGATCTTGAATGCCTGGCCCTCGGCCATCTGGCTATCCAGGCGTATAGCGAGGAAATCCAGCCACAACTCGGTGGTCATTGCACGGATCATGTCTGGACCGGTTGACTTCGGTGACGCACCGCTTGGTATTCCATTGCGCAATTCGTAGGCCGCAGCCAGGAAACTGTTGCGCACACTTGGGCTCTCTTGTTGGTAGCCGATCTGCTCGAACACGTACGGAATGACGAAAGTATGTTTTCTTATAACAATACTGCTTAAGTAAGCGCCATTCGTATCAGACCCCTGTTTATAAAAGTTGCTGCAGCAGAATCAGGTCTTGAATAGTGATTATGCCATCCGGCGCACCTGTCGGGTACAGGTCATTGTGGGCAAGCATATTGTTGGTAACCGGGGTCAGGCCGAGTATCGCACGCAGGATGACCAGATAATCGCCGGCATTTACATCACCGTCTGTTGCCACATCACCATCGTTGAAGTTGAATAGCAGCGGTATCGGATCGACCGGGTCGAGCAGGCCGTCGCCATCGGTGTCATCTGACGCCGGATCAAGGTCGGCGCCCTGTATATAAGTGTTCGAGTGGCCATCGTAACTCACTTCATCATAATCGGTCAGGCCGTCACCATCGGTGTCTATGAGTATGCTGCTGGAACCGGCAATCTGTTCAAGCAAGTCACTCAGGCCGTCGTTGTCATCATCCAGGTCGCAGGCATCGCCGCTGCCGTCGGTGTCGGTGTCCAGCTGGCCGACATTGGCAATGGACGGGCAGTTGTCACAGGCATCACCCAGGCCATCAGTATCCTGGTCGGCCTGCCCCGGGTTGGCATCGACCGGGCAGTTGTCGTCCTTGTTGAGCAGGGTATCATCATCGCGGTCGATGCCGATGCGGATTCCCTCGCCGGGCGGAACCGCGGTATAAGTGACTGTACTGCCCGCAAGGAGCGCTTGTGTGACAAGGGTGTTTTCGTCTATGGAGGGGAAGTCAGCGCCGTCGAGCTGGAAAAATCCACCACCGATGTAGCGGCCACCCCGCTGGATACCGCCGAAGTTGCCCTTGACGATGACATCACAATCGCCGGCCTCGGCGCGCGCCACCAGCAAGCCTGCACGCAGGTTGGCGGTGGACGGGCTGCTATTGCTCAGCGTCACCTGCTGGCCGACCACCGGTTTCAGGTTGGAATCAAAGGCGAGCAGGAACTGCTCCACATCCCTGCGCTGGACATCGCCACCGGGAAAACCAAACAGGCTGGCGTTCAGGAACCGCAGCAGGGTGTCGGTGCTGCCATCATGCAGGAAGCCGAAGCCACGGATCTGGTCGCCCTGGTGTGCGTTGTTGCCGCTATTGAAGAAGTTTACGTCCGGCATGCCGAACATGCCGACCTTGGCGTACATATTGCGCAGGTGGGGGACCTTGAGGTGTTGAGGCTCACCCTCGAAGCTGGACAGCCCACTGGTACCGAAGAAGCCACCGGGGGAACTCAGCACATGGCAGCCGTTACAGGTAGTAACGATGTCAGATACCTGGTTGAAATAGAAAACACGACCGGCATCCTGACTGGCCGTGAGTGAATCATCCAGCTTGCGGATCGGGTTGGGCGGCAGGGCGACCTGCAGTATGAAATCGGTGTACTGGCCCATTTCCGTTGTCGTCAGCGGCCCGCTGCGACCCAGCAGACCCTCGAAGGCCGCATTGAACTTGCTGAACGACAGGCGCTCGTTGTAAGCGCCTGTCCGGGCCACCATATCGTTGGGTTCGTCATTGCCACCGGTGCGATCTCCGCGCCAGTGCATCGAGCCATGACCTTCCATACCGCGCAGGGTCTGCGTGGTCATCGGCCCTTTCATTGGGTGAAAGTCCAGCCCCCCACCAGCCGGTCCCGGGTCAAGGGGGTTGTTGAGGATCGAGCCGGTGGGATCACCCAGATCCCAGGCCAGGCTGTCGAGGTCACCGTCCACGTGGCAGCTGGCACATGCCGCCTCGCCGTTGCTGGAGGTGAAGTTGGCGTCGTACAGGAAGCGACGCCCGACAACGATGTCTGGCTGCTCCGGGTTGTGCAACAGGTAATGTGCGGCTTCCGTCCTGTCGTTGAGGTCGAGGATTGACACGCCGTTATCGAAACGGGTGGTTACATACAGGCGATTGCGCGCCTCGTCCAGCAGCAGGCCGGCGGGACCGCCGCCACTGACAGTAATGTGGTCGGCGCTGTCCGGCACAAAGGTGTCGTTCTCGATTTGCGAACTGGCAAAGATACCGACCTTGTCGGAACCCTTCGCAGCCAGGTAGAGCATGTTACCGTCGCTGGAGATTACCAGCTGACGCGGCAGCGCCAGACTCTTGTCGGCCACACCAGCGGGTGCGGGTGACACGCTGTAATCGATGTGCTTGTTGAGGTGGCGCGGTGTCACCACGCCGGAGCCGGTATCGATCACGGTGATGCGCGTTTCGTGCAGGCGGCCCTGTACCGTGCTGGTGGTGTCTGCCGGCGTGCGCGCACCCTCAAAACGCACCTCGTTGATGGCCTCGGTGTTGGCAACGAACAACTTGCCGCTGGCGGGGTGTACGGCGATATCTGTCAGAATGGTACCGACACCGCTGTAGGAGGCGGTTTCCACCGGAAATGGGTTGGCATTGGCATTGATCGCAAACACATCCTTGTCGGGCAGGTTAAAGCGAACGAGTCCGGACCAGTCGCGTCCGAGTTCATCCCGCCAGGCAGAACCATCATACCTTACGATGAGCCCCGTCTCGGGAGCAGGATCTCCTGAAGTGGACTTGTTGGGCGCAGGCAGACCGCCGGGCGCCGTGACTCCATTCACACTGCAACTGCCTGCACTTGCACCTCCGTCACAAACTGCCTGTTCATTGATGGTGGTGGTCCTGTTGCCGGAGTGATAGATGCCGGCATACACTGTGCTGCCGTCCGGCGTGACCGCCAGCGGTCGCGGCGTGTCCCCAAACAGCGTGACAACGGTCAGTGGCGTACCACCCAGCGCCGTTCCCAGCATTGTGGCATCGAACACCCAGACATCGGCACGGCCGCTGCCGGGCGTAGTGGCTTCACCGGGATTCGCCGGATTGATGCACTTGCTGTCGCTGCTGTCACCACACCAGGGACTGTTTTGTCCGCGATGCGCCGTGGTAATGAACGCCCTGTTACCGCCGGGGCCTGCAAAGACGATATCGCGAGGTTCGTCACCCACCAGCAGGGTGCGGGTGATGCGCGGCGGGGTGACCGACACATCAATAATGGTGATGGAGTCCGACAGGTGGTTGACTACCCAGACCTCGCTGTCATTACGCAATGCTACGGCGACCGGCTCCAGTCCAGCCGGGATGGAGGTGACATGGGTCAGTCCGAAACTATCGATCGAAAAGACCTCCAGCTGATTGTCCGGTGTATTGACGGCGTACAGCCGCTCGCCATCCGATGACATCGCCAGCGGGCGAACGTGGCCGCTTTCGAAGGCGGTAAATGAAGCATATGCAGGAGCCTGCAGCAGTACCAGCAGGAACGCGACAAGGTGTCGGCCGATTGCAGACCGGAGGGGAAATGCCGCCTTGAAGCAAAATGTCATGGATCAGTTGTTGTTATCTGCTGTGCCTTGCATTAGTGAAGCATAGCCCTGCATGCCATATATAACCAAACACTGAAAGAAGATGGCTCGCAACTATCTGATAATAAGATGATTGCGCATGGATCGCCTGAGATGCCCGTGGCGACTCCCGGCCGCTGCGCTGAATCGGGTTTGCCGGCGACACATGGGGTGCAGTTCACCGAATGGCACCTGAGAGCTTCAGACCAGCAGTCCCCTTGCCACTTCCGTTTGGCCAGGAGCAAATAAGGAATTCATGCTCCCTGTTGATCAGTCGCACAAGCAAACACGCGGGGGGGGCCCGGCTCTCGGGCAAGCGGATCGTTGCTGTTGCAGGGTCTGTTTCATCCAGGTGAGTCAGTATCTTAGCAATGACCACCGGATCTTCGATACAGGCAATGACCTTGACGACACCGCCGCATTCACTGCCGCTTCAATGTCAATATTGAACACGCGCTTGAGCCTTTGTGTCCACGCCATGGCCGCATGACGTTCAGTGGGTGTCCGGTCTTGCAGCCCATCCGTGACGTTGACCCTTTTACCTTTACCTCGCCGTGCAGGCATCACCTGTACGCGGTGTTGGCTGTTCGGTGCAAACATGCGTGGACACGGGTTAGATTGACGCGGGGCTTCGGCACCAGAGCTGCCAGTCTCGCAATGAAGTCCAGCGGTTCGAAGATCACATGCGTGGAGCCATCGCGGTACGGCGTCTTGAACTGGTTACACACGTTGCCGTTCGGCGTGAGTGAAAGCCGCTTTTCAGCGACCGCCTGGCGGCTAATGTAGCGACACAGCCACTCCAGTTTCTTGCGTTCATCCGCCCTCGCCGCCACCCCGGCATGCAGCGA
>Ga0316194_10001032_pt1 | contig 18938 bp, 17 predicted proteins | sample CroRivsedime1_MG_FD_204936 | JGI IMG/M metagenome (GOLD analysis project Ga0316194, IMG submission 204936) | Coastal sediment microbial communities from Maine, United States - Cross River sediment 1 | ecosystem: Environmental > Aquatic > Marine > Coastal > Sediment | place: USA: Maine...
ATCTTTGCCTTTACTCTCAGCAACAAACTTCTGAATCAGCACGTTCTGCTTCTGACTCTGCAGCAGTTCGATGATGGACTCCGCCGCTTTTACCGACTCTGCCAGCAACACGCCGATGCCCTGGGTACCTTCGATAAGTTTGATGATGACCGGAGCCCCGCCCACCCTTTCGATTGCCGGCAGCACGTCCCTTTTATCTCTGACAAACGTGGTCCGAGGTATGCCGATGTGATGTCGGCTGAGAATCTGCAGACTACGCAGCTTGTCCCGGGAATTGGCAATCCCGTGCGCGGTATTCGCACAGAACACATCCATCTCCTGGAACTGTCGAACGACTGCAGTACCGTAGTAGGTGATCGACGCACCAATTCGCGGCAGCACCGCATCGTAGTCGCTCAATGGTTTGCGCTGGTAATAAAGATCCGGCACGCCACGTTGCAGGTCTATCGCAAATTTCAGTGTATTGAGCACATTGACCTGATGGTCGCGCTGCAGCGCAGCTTCTTTAAGGCGGCGAGTGCTGTAGGCATCCGGTGCACAGGAAAGTATGGCGAGTTTCATAAGTAACCACAGCAGTGAGGGGAAAAAGAGTTTATATCAGTTGTCTATCTGCGATAGGTATGAAAAACGTCAACCCGATCGAAAGATGCCCACAGCCTGCCCGCTGCCGTTCCAACTCCCGCCAGTAACAGGTACCGTGGGCCTTTCCTGACTCGGGACCGGCCAACAAAGGCGCCCTTCAAGGGCAACTGATGAGGCAACAATGAGACTGATGAGTAAGTAACACTGATGGATCACGCGCTGCTTCTCGTCACGGGTATTGCCCTGCTGCTTGGCGGCGGAACCATGCTGGTTCAGGGTGCGTCGAGAATCGCCAGCGGCTTCGGTGTCTCACCAATGATTGTTGGACTGACTGTGGTGTCCTTCGGCACCAGTTCGCCCGAACTCGTCGTCACCATCGTCGGTGCCCTGGACGGCCAGTCGGACATCGCCTTCGGCAACATTGTTGGATCAAACATTGCCAACCTCGGCCTGGTTCTTGGCGCTGCAGCGCTGATCGCCCCAATTACGCTCCATGGCCAGCTGATTCTGCGCGAACTGCCGCTGCTGCTGCTGGCTACCTGCGTGCTGGTGATCCTGGCTCTGGATCAGCTGCTGCGATCCAGCACCGCAGTCATCGATCGGGCAGACGGTCTGGTACTGCTGTGCCTGTTCACCATTTTCATCTATGTCTCGGTACGCGACGTTATTCGCCAGCGCAAAGATCCCCTGCTACTAGGCGCCAGACTGGTGCCACTGCCGACCAGCTTATCGGTCACCAGAAAAGACTGGGCACTGGTTGGCGGCGGCATGCTGGGGCTCGCCATCGGCGGCCACCTGACAATTACTCACGGTGCTTTGCTGGCGGAACAAATCGGGCTGTCGAAAACGGCCGTAGGTCTGGTCATTATTGCCGTCGGCACCAGCCTTCCGGAACTGATCACGTCACTGATTGCCGCGCTGCGCAACGAATCTGATATTTCCGTCGGCAACGTGGTCGGCTCCAATATTTTCAACAGCCTTCTGGTGTTACCCGTCGGAGCCATCATTGCACCGACCCAGGTGCCCGCCGGAGGTATTCTCGACCTGGTCGTTTCGCTGCTGTTTGCAGCAGCGCTGATTCCAATATTCGTTGTCGGCAACGCTGTTATGGCTCGCCGCAGTGGCGCTGCCTTCCTGATCATCTACGTGGCCTACATGGCTTATCGGGCTCTCAGCACCAGCTGAAAATGAGATTTCCAGCTTGGTGATTCCGTGATGCAGTTGCCGGTCACCCCGTTCACCGATGGCTATTATCGTGATCAGCGAGGGACTGATCATGCCAATCAACAGCTTACTGGGTGACAACTCAGTCATGCAGACAATTCGTGCCCGGGTTGCATTCCACACCCGGCAGCATGGCTTCGATCGTGCGGCAAAGCAGCTGATGACGGGCAGTAATGTCGCAGCCACCGACAGATACGTTGCGGACCTGTTCGCCAACTGGGGTGATCCGCTGCAGCAGTCGGACGAGCGTTTTCTGCGCAGCTGCCTGGCTGAAGCCAGGGCTGTCGATGGCCCCATACTGCAGTGCGGAACCAGTCTGACCACCCTGGTGCTGGGCGCGATATGCGACCAGTCACCCGAGCAGAAAAAACAGCTGTGGTGTCTGGAACAGGACTCTCACTGGGCAAATCTGATGCGTTCCTGGCTGACCGAATACCAGGTGGGCAGCGCCCACGTAATTCACTCAAGAGCCAGAATGTTCAACGACTATGTCTGGTATTCGCTGGATCCAAATCGCCTGGCAAAGAAATACCATCTGGTGATCTGCGATGGCGGTCGTGCCACAGTTCAGGGCGCGATTGGCACCATCAGCCGCCTGCACCGGCGCTTCGCGGAAAAGTTTGTCATCCTGATCCGCAACGTTACTTCCCAGACCGACATGAAACATCTCGCGACCTGGGCAAGAACCCGGAACGCCGCCTGCGTGTTGATCGACAAGACCGAAGGGTTTGTCAAAATCGCCAGCAAAGACATGACACCGCCGCTGCCGGAAACCCGCAATGGTGCCCAGGCGCTGAAAACCGGCCGCTGAGCGCAAGCGGCTACCGCTGCCGGAAAGCATGGTGTTTAATGCCGCTCCATGCGCACCCTGACTCTCAGCCCGTGCCGGGAACTGGCCGGTGACATCACCCTTCCCGGCTCAAAAAGTATATCCAATAGAGCCCTGTTACTCGCCGCGCTGGCGAACGGCAGCACCCGTATCCACAATCTGCTGGATAGCGAGGATACGCAACTGATGCGTCGCGCTCTGGCGCAACTGGAAGTGGAGATTGTTGAGTCCGGCGGAATCTGCACCGTCAGCGGCAGCAACGGCCCGCTCTACCAGGGCAACGGACGCTTCAACCTGGATCTGGGACTTGCCGGCACTGCGATTCGTCCGCTCGCCGCGGCTTTGACGCTCGGCGCGGGTCAGTTTGTACTCGATGGCATCGAACGCATGCGGGAGCGGCCCATTGCACCGCTGGTTGACGGTCTACGCCAGCTTGGTGCCAACGTTCGCTATCTCGAAACGGAAGGCTTTCCACCTGTAGAAATTCACGGCACTGGCCTGAACGGCGGCACCGCGAAGATCCCCGGCGACCTGTCCAGCCAGTTCCTGACGTCCCTGTTGATGGCAGCACCCCTCGCCCGCGGGCCTGTGACTATCGAAATCATTGGCGAGCAGATCTCCAAACCGTATCTCGCAATCACCCTGCACATGATGGAGAAATTCGGCGCCACGGTTAAACACGAAGATTATCAGCATTTCGAAGTCTCTCCGGGTCGGTATAAGAGCCCGGGCGACTTTCTGGTTGAGGGGGATGCCTCATCCGCCAGTTACTTTCTTGCCGCGGGAGCAATTCGCGGCGCCGGCATCAGAGTGCACGGTCTTGGTGCAGACAGCGTGCAGGGCGATCTTGCTTTCCTGGATGTTCTGGAAGCCATGGGTGCGCGGGTGCAGCGCGATGCCACCAGTATTTTTGTGCAGCCGGGCTTGCTGCATGGTGTTGATCTGGATCTTAACAATATTCCGGACGCCGCAATGACCGCAGCCATGCTGGCCCTGTTTGCCGAAGGCACAACCACGCTTCGCAATATCTACAGCTGGCGTGTCAAAGAGACTGACCGTCTGGCGGCGATGAGTACCGAACTGCGCAAGCTCGGCGCCACCGTGATCGAAGGCAGAGATTTCCTGCAGATCGATCCGCCCGAGCAGCTCACTCCTGCAACCATCGACACCTACGGTGACCACCGCATGGCCATGTGTTTCTCACTTGCCTGCCTCGGGGATGTGTCCGTCGTGATCAACGATCCTGATTGTGTGGAGAAAACCTTCCCCGATTACTTTGAGCGCTTTGCGGAACTTCGCTGCGAATCAGACGCTGCAACGACCTGAGGCATCATCCGAATTCGCGGTTTTCGCGAGTCATCGCGCGCACCGATCAGTTCGCTCAACATTTCATCTCCTGCCGGCAACAGAGCCGCGAACATCGCTCGAGCGAGCCGGTCACTGACGTTGCCACTGCCCTGTTGAAGCTCAAAGTCGAGCAGGCTGCGAAGCAGCTGGGTTGAGCCGGTATTAGCCGCTTCAGCCAGCAGCAATGACCATAGTTGGGGATTGCTCAAACTGCTGGCATCAAGCTCCTGCGCCTGCCTGGTGAGCACGGCGGAAAGCAGTTCGGCCTTGGCACCTACGTAATGATAGAGCAGACGCTTGTTCATCCCGGCAGATGCCGCAATATCATCGACCCGAGCACCCGCAAATCCTCGCGCTGCGAAAATTTCAGCAGCAGCGTCAAGAATCTTTGCCCTCTGGATAATTGCACTGGTGCGCATCGCCAGATAGTAACCATATAGTTACTCTTTGCAAAATCCTGCTTCCAGCGCTTTGCCCGCATGCGTCGCCCGGCTTTCCGCCAGCGATATTGGAGATATCGGTTGCCGACATGGTAACCATTCAGTTACTTCATTGAGACATCTATCGACCCGGGTCCGCCACGATGGTATAAAGCCCCCGTCTTTTCCCCCAGGGACTCCACCATGCCGATGTCATTGCTTCGCTTTACCACGGTGGTCTTAGCCACCCTTGTTAGCTGCAGCAGCCTCAACAGCGCTTTTGCTGCGTCGAAGACTGAACTCGACGCCCGCGTCCGCACTGCAATTACTGACCTTTACGACAGAGCACCGGAAGCGCGCGAACTGGCCAACAAGGCCGCCGGTGTCCTGGTGTTTCCCCGAGCTATCAAGGTCGGTCTCGGTTTTGGCGGCAAAGTCGGTGAAGGCGCACTGCTGATCAACGGAATTCCGGTCCAGTACTACCGACTGACTGCCGGTTCATTCGGCTTCCAGCTCGGCGCTCAGGCCCGCTCAGAAGTGCTGATGTTCATGACTCCGGATTCTTTGGAGAACTTCCGCAACAGTCAGGGCTGGGAAGCAGGCGTGGACGGCAGTGTTGCGCTGATCGAGTTTGGCGTTGGCGATTCGATCAACACCAACAGCGGCCGCAATCCGATTATCGGCTTTGTTTACGGCAACAAAGGGCTGATGTACGACCTGTCGCTGGAAGGCACTAAATACTGGCGCATCGACAAAACCGCTGACCCCGCTGCAGACGCGGTTGCTGATACCGCGGACCCCGTCGAGCCCGGCAACTGACGCCGACTGACAAGCCTCAGCCAAACAATCCGGAATGGCGGCGTTCGAGATCAAGCAGGAAGCGTTTGGTGTCAACGCCACCGCCGAAACCAGTCAGTGAACCGTTGCTGCCAACAACCCGATGGCACGGAATCACGATAGGTATCGGATTATTGCCGTTGGCACCGCCCACAGCCCGAACGGCTTTGGGATTGCCAACCGCCACCGCGATATCCCGATATGAACGGGTCTCTCCATAGGGGATCTCCCGCAGGGCATCCAGCACCTGAGCCTGGAACGCGGTTGCCCGGGGCGCCAGGGCAAGATCGAAGACCTGCCGGGTGCCCTCGAAGTACTCGTCCAGTTGGCGTTTGACCGCACTGAAATATTCGTCCGAACGCTGCCATTGTGGATCAGCGCCACGCGCCTTAGCGCCGCTGGAGAAGCCAATGATCTGCAGTTCATCACGGCTTCCCGCCAGCAGCAGGCGCCCGATCGGACTGTCCATGTAGGTGTAGTGCATCGTTAACTCCTGTCAGGGCTTTTTTCAGACCTCGCGGGTTTGGCCGTCGGCGGCCAGCTTCCCGCCTGCCGCGCCAGGTCAGCCAGCTTCCACAGATACATCACGGCATAGGCTCGCCACGGTCGCCAGCAATCGGCCAGTTGGCGGGCTGCCGCCGGCGTCGCAGCCAGGGCTTTCAGCACCACCCAGTCGGCGTCGGGAAACGCATCCGGATCTTTCGCCACCCGCATCCCCACGTACCCGGCCGTCCAGGCGCCAATCCCTCTAAGGCTCTGCAAGCCAGCCGACAGCTGCGCAAAATCAGCGCCATCGTCCAGCTGCAGATCACCACCAAGTACACCGCGGGAAAGATTGCGGATTGCCTCCGCACGCGCGCCGGGCATGCCAATCGCGGCGATGTCCGCATCCGCGAGCTGTTGCGCATTGGGAAAAGCGCCATCGCCAAACTCAGCGCACAGCCGTCCGGCAAGTTCGGTGGCGCGCGCTACGCTGACCTGCTGGCCGAGAATGGCGCGTACTGTGGTTTCAAATCCATCCCAGGCGCCGGGTACCCTCAGCCCGGGTTCGGAGCGCACGATGTCTCGCAGCCGATCGTCTGCGGCAATACGCTCGTCAATCACGTCAGAATCTGCATCGAGATCAAATACCCGTCTGACCCGGCGCAGCAGTTCCGCGAGATCACCGGCAGCTGCAGCCGGTACATCGAGGGCGAGTCCTTCATCCTGCCACACCACCTTCAGCCACTGCGGCTGACGCTCCTGTGGGGTCAGGCAGCGCCGGTACTCAAAGCCGGTCACCTCTTCAAGGCCCGGCAGCGCCCGTTTTTCAAGAAAACCGAAAACCCAACGACGGTTATACGGTTCGCGAACCGGCAGCTTCAGTCTGAGCACCTGCCCGCCGTCTGCCCGTTTACCGGAAGTTCCCCGCAGAGACCTTGGCGAGCGACCAAAAGTGCTCCTGACTTCATCGTTGAAGCGTCGCACGCTGCCGTAGCCGGCACTTAGCGCCAGCTGACCGAAGGCCAGACTGCTGTGATCAATCAACCGTTTGGCCAACTGGACGCGCCGGATCATGCCGAGACTTTTCGGAGTGGTCTGCAGTTGATCCTGGAACAACCGATCGAGATGACGCTTGGACACATCAAGCGCTTCGGCCAGATCCGCAACCGACCGATCATCGAGATATCCAGCATCAATCAATCGCAGTGCGCGGATCACCGTCTGACTGCCCAGCGTCCACTCAGGCAGACGGCGCGCTGTTTCCGGGCGACAGCGCAGGCAGGGCCGGTAACCGGCATCCTGAGCGCTCGCCGGCGTCGCAAAGTAGCGAACATTTTCCTCAGCCGGCGTGCGCGCCGGACACACCGGCCGACAATAAATTCCGGTGGTCAGCACTGCGACAATAAACCGACCGTCGAAGCGCGGATCACGGGCCATACGCGCGCTTCTGCAGACCTCGGGTGCTGGTATCATGCTGGCTTCCATAGCAGCGACTATACGATTCCCGCTGCGAAAAAACTCGCTGAAACTGGACATTACCCGGAGCTTTGCAAACCACCGCTGTGAGCGATTTCTCCTATCCGGATTCTGACGCCTACCTGGATGCCGCGCTGCAGCGCGGCGAACCGGACGCACACACCTGCGTGAGCGTAACGCGTCCCTGGCAGGAAGCATCAGACCAGCTGGACGTGCGTTATCACGCCTCACCGGCCGGATCTGGCGGGCTGTACGCTGACGTCGACGGCACCCGAATTCCACTCGATCAGCCGCTGAAACTGTTACCGGTGACCGTCAGCAAACCCTGGGGACATGAAACCTGGTATTCGGGCATCGAAGCCCGAGGGGAAAGTTCGGTTCAGGCGCAGCACGGCAGGCTGCCACTGCTCAGTTACCTCAGCCTCGCGCCCCAACGCCTCTGCGGCCGGCGGCCGCCAGTACTGCTCAAAGAGCTGACCTCGCGCCCGGAGCCCGTCATAGGCGAACTGTACTTCGAGATTCATGAGCGCAAACAGGAAGTCTACCTGGTCACCGAAGTCGATAAACACGTTTATCCTGATGGCATTGGCGCGATCCGCTTCGGCATGAACCAGACCCTGCGCGCCACGCACCCCAGTGACGATGCCTTCCGCCTGGCTTTTCTTACCGCCGTAGAGAGCTACCAGCGGGAAGGCCAAGGTCTTGGCCAAGACCTTCGGAAAATAGCCGTACCAGGACAACGCAGCAGTGCTAGCCGCGATCAGATGCTGTCATTTATCAACCTTACAGCACTGCGGCGTGGCGATGTGATTGTTGTGCCGAGTGGTGTGCCTCACTCGCTGCAACCCGGACTGCGGGTGCTTGAATTCCAGACACCCAGCTATGAACGCCAGATCATCTACGCCAGCCAGCCGGTTCTGACCCAGGCCGGCTGGGATTCCGCCCGCGCAATCGCACAAATGTCACTGGAGCCACCAGCTGCACCGTTGCCAGCCACGCACCCGGACCCGGTTGTCGCCAGCTTCGAGGAATTCGGCGTCCACAGAATCAGCATCAGCGCCAGCGCCAACCAGCCAATGCCCGAAGGCTTGCCTTACGCTGTGTGCATCGCCACAGACAGCGACATCACCATCAATTGCGCGCGCGGCACTCTGAAACTGGCTGAAGGCGAAGCGGCGTTCATACCCGGCAGCGCACAGCGGGTCACATTCAACGCAACGAATCCGGCGCAACTGCTGTTGTCAGGACCAGGCTTATGACAGGCAGACTAGTGTGATAGGCAATCTGCTGCGCCGCTACGTTGCACCGGTTGCAGTCATCAGCGTTTTTTACTTCGGACTGCTGGTTTATCCGGTGCTGCGCATCTGGTATCTGCTGCTGCCACCGCCGGGCACGACGATCCTGCTGATCATCATGGTCGGGCCATTAGCATTGCGCATGGCCGCAGAAGCAATCCCGGGAACCATTGGACGCAGTCTCTCTGCGATCGCGCTCACCTGGCTGGGAGTGTGCTTTCTGGCATTCACGGTAGTCGTCTGCTGGGAGATCGCGCACCTCGTGCTGCCACTGACTCCCAGACTGTGGGGAGGGCTGCTGTGTCTGATCGTGGCCGTGCTGGCGCTGTATGCAATGTACAACGCGCAGCGACTGACCACCGCAGACGTTGATATCGAGGTTCCCCCGACGGCTCCTCAGAGCGTCGTTGGCCTGCGCCTCGCTCAAGTCAGTGACGTCCACATCGGCTCACGACAGCCCGGGTTCCTGCGTCGCGTGGTCGCTTCAGTCAACGAAGCACAGCCTGATCAAGTGCTGATCACCGGCGATCTGATCGACTTTCGCGGCATCACCGAGAGCGAACTGGCCTGCCTCGGCACCTTCAATGCGCCAGCGACCTTTATCATCGGCAACCATGAACGCTACGTCGACTTGGAAGCCATCTGCCAGCGGCTGCGCAATCTGGGCATTACCGTGCTGCGCAACGAATCCATCGTCGCAGGGGACCTGCAGATCATCGGTATTGATGACGCCGACGCCCGGGATCAGGTGCCAAAACATCTGAGCAACCTCCAGCCACTGGCTGACAGATACCGGATCCTCCTCTACCACCGCCCGGATGGCGCTGAAGCCGCTGATGCCTGGGGTGCTCAACTGATGCTCTGCGGGCATACCCACAACGGCCAGATTCTGCCGTTCAATCTGCTGGTGAGGCGGATCTTTCCACGCATCCTCGGCCGCTATCAGATTGGCCAGATGATTCTGTACGTTTCTCCCGGCACCGGCACCTGGGGTCCGGTGCTGCGATTGGGATCACGCTGCGAGATCAGTATGATCTGTCTGCAGGCGAGCGCGAATCCCAGCGAACACAGGAGCCCACAGTGAACAACGAGCAGGAACTCATCATCGAACAGATTGAGATCGGTCCGATGCAGAACTTCACCTACATTGTCGGCTCAAGGACAACGCGCGAGGTAGTTGTCGTTGACCCGGCCTGGGATGTGGATGGACTGCTGAAACATCTTGCCGAGCGCGATTACATTCTCAGCGGTGCACTGATCACCCACTATCATCCGGATCATTGCGGCGGCGCGTACGGCGGGCATACAGTTGAGGGCATTGCTGAACTGCTGGAAACACACCCGGTCAGAGTCTATGCCCACAAAGAAGAAGCTGACGGCCTGAAGAAAGTCACCGGGGTTTCTGAAACCGACATCATCCGAGTCGAATCCGGCGACAAGCTGTCGGTGGGTGACGTAGAAGTCGAATTTCTTCACACGCCCGGCCACACACCCGGATCGCAATGCTTTCGCATAAAAAACACACTGGTCTCCGGCGACACCCTGTTCATTAACGGCTGCGGCCGAGTCGACCTGCCTGGTTCGAATTCTGAAGACATGTACCGCAGCCTGCAGAAGCTGTCTGAACTGCCAGAAGAAACCCTGCTGCTGCCTGGTCACAACTACGGACACGTGCCTAATGCGACAATGGGTGAGACCAAAGAGCAGAACACCTATCTGCGCGTGCCCGACCTCGAGACCTGGAAAGCCATAATGGGCAGCTGAGGCTCTATAAAAGCCGCTGAGGGCTCTATAAAAGCCGCTGAGGGCTCTTTAGACGCTGAGGGCTCTTTAGACGCTGAGGGCTCTTTAGACGCTGAGGGCTCTTTAGACGCTGAGGGCTCTCCTACGCCGGCGCAGCAGCCAGATTGCTGCGGCGAGCACCAGCAAAACAAGCCAACCTACGAGTATTGTGTTGATCATGCCCTCACTGGCAATGGTAATCATGATCAGATCAGGCACACCGGTCAGCCAGAACACCCACTCTCCGGCCAGGTTCGAGGCCAGCAGCTGTGACCCGGTTTCCAGCACCACGATGCCATCACCGGTTGCTGGATTAATTCTGGCTGAAGTATTGATCGCCGGTTCGTTGCTGCCGTCGTGGCCAATCACCCAGTTGCCGTCCACGTCCGCTGCAAACAGCATTGTTCCCAGTCCCCAGATGTCTGCACCAAATTGACTGGCATGAGGTTCACGCATCAGCGCCAGCGTCTCAGGAGCGAGCACTCCGCGACCAATAGTCTCGCCTTGAGGTCCGGGTAAATGTGCCTGCAGCAACCGGGTCAGATCGGCAGCCGTTGTGTACAGCGAGGTAGCCGCCAGTGAGGTGAACCGGTAGTGAATGGCTTCGCTACCATCTAGATCATAGAAGCTGGCAACATTTTCCAGCTGGTCGAGATCAGGCGTGAACGTGCTGCGATTCATCCCGAGCGGTACAAACACCGTTGCTGTCATATAGTCGGAAAAAGACTGGCCGGAGACTTCTTCAATCAGCAGCTGCAACAACGTATACCCGCCACCTGAGTATGCGAACGTGGTTCCGGGTTCAATGCCAACGACGGTGCGTCCACCGGCGCCGGGTGATGCGTCTGCAGCCTGGGTCAAAGACTCGGTCAACGGCTGCACAGGCTCTCCCGGCAGATATCCCGCGTAGCCAAGTCCGTCAATCAGACCGGCACGATGACTGAGCAGGAGCCGGGGTGTTACCAGTCGATTGTCATGACTACCCAACGGCAGCTGCCAGCGCTCCAGGTAGTCGTCCACCGGCTTGTCGAGATCGAGTCGGCCGGAGTCCACCAGTGTCATAACGCCCCAGGCGGTGATCCACTTGCTGAGCGAAGCCACCTGAAACAAGGTGTCCGCATCAACCGGCGTGCCGATCGACAGATAATGCTCACTGACAACTTTGCCATCTTCCAGCAGCTGATAAGCAACATTGCCAACATTCTGCGTATCGAGCATCGCAATCGCTGCGCTTGCAAAAGCGCCGCTGTCCCCAGCTGGCGCTATTGCCGGGCGGAACCAACCCTGCAGGGTCGCCGTCACCACGAGGCCAGCCCAGAGTGCAGCAACCACTGCAGTCAGGCTCAGCACTTTCAGCAGCGTTAACAGATGTCGCATCAATCGCAGCTGGCTTGGGCGAAGCTGGTCGCCTGAAGCAGAGCCACAATTTTCGGACCGCAGTCGGCTACCGGTGCAAAGGTCTGAGTTCTACCCAGAAAGGACACCCCGATATAGCCACGCATCTGCAGCGATCCATCCTCTAACCACATGGTCGAAGAGTAGAGCTTGCCGGACTGCGGATCATAAATTTTCCCACCCCAGCGGTCTTTGCTGAACGCATAGTCACTGAGCAATTCGAGCCCGAGGATCGGTCGATCGCGAAGTGCTGCGTCCGGATTGTTTACATCCACCCGCACCGCCCCCGGCGGACCATGTTCTTCACCTTCGGTGTAAACCGGATTTTCCAGCGCAACGACTCGCATGCTCAAACTCTCACCGGCGGTGGCAACTTCAAGAATTGAATCTTCCGTCGCCCAGTATCCGAGCACAGCCTCAGGTTCGTCCGCAAGCGCTGGACTCATCGACATAACCGCGGCCAGCAGGCCGATTAACAATCTGGGAATTCCTTTCACGCATTTACCTCCTGATATCCGCTGACGATTCAAACATAATCGACTCACCGTCACACCAGCACATCACAACCACGGGAGGGGGAATATGGACATTGGTGAATTTACCGGCTTTGAGCTGAGCCTGAGGAATCCGGGTATTGCCTGGTTCCAGTTCAACACACCCGAACGCCTGAACGGCATGACCACCCGGATCAAGCGTGACCTGATTGAAGCGGTGACCCAGGCGCAGATGGACAACGCAGTCCGGGTGCTGGTGTTCACCGGCAGCGGTCGGGCGTTCTGTGCGGGCGACGACCTGAAAGCCTATGGCTCTGCTGAACTGGGCAGCAACGCGCTGGTGCCAGACATCCCGCCCGGCCACGACTCCGCGCTGGGGACCTACAACGGCCTTCGGACCATTTCCCAGCAGCTCAACACCTGTATTCGCAACATCGACAAACTGACCATTGCAGCCATCAACGGCGTCGCGATACAGACCGGCTTCTCCCTGGCGCTAAGCTGCGACTTCAGACTGGCCGCCACAACCGCCAGGCTCGGGAGCGCCACGCTGCGCTTCGGTCTACTGCCGGACGAAGGCGGTCAATATCTGCTGGTACGTATGCTCGGGCTGCCAAAAGCGCTGGAGTTTCTGATGCGTAAAAAAATCGCCAGCGCCGAAGAAGCACTGGCGCTGGGTCTGGTCACTGAAGTGGTCGAACCCGATCAGCTGGAAGCAGCAACCATGGCACTGGCGGAGGAGCTGGCGGATGGACCGCAGGTGTCGATGCGGCTGCTGAAGCGTTCACTCTATAACGCCGCTGAGCTGGACTGGCATGCCGCACTCGACGAAATCGCCGCCAAAACAGCCATATCAGACCATCACCCTGACGCCCGGGAAGGGGTCAGTGCATTTCACGAAAAACGTCAGCCCAGCTTCAACGCCTGGCTGAAAGATCAGTCCTAGCCGATCAGCGGAGAGTCGCAACCATGTCAGACGTCGTCACCTATGAGTCCAGAGATGGCATTGCCATCATTACCATCAATCGGCCGGAAAAGATGAATTCGCTCAACGAAGCGGTCATTCAGGGTCTACGCGAAGCCTGGCAGACGCTGGAGACTTCCGATGATCGGGTCGCCGTTCTGCACGCGGCCGGCGATCGCGCGTTTTCCGTTGGTGCAGACATAAAAGACCCGCCTGCGGAAATGTGGCAGGGCGTACCGTCCGTTGGCGTGCCGGTAAGCAAACCGATCATTGCCGCGCTGCACGGCTGGTGTATTGGCGGAGCCTACGTGATTGTGCAGATGTGCGACCTGGTGGTGGCATCGCAAACCACGGTTTTCAAGTACCCGGAAGCCCAGCTGGGCTTTACCGGTGGTCTGATCGCCAGCGCTGCTGCCCGGATCCCGCACAAGATCGCGATGGAATTCATGCTGCTCGGTCAGGATTTTTCTGCCGAACGCGCACTGCAGGTAGGCATGGTCAACAAGGTGGTGCCTGAAGGCGAAGAACTGGCTGCGGCACTCGAATATGCCGAGATTCTCCGCCATTCAGCGCCTCTGGTGGTGGAAACACTGAAAGAGTTTTCCCTGGCGACCTTGAATCAGAGCCCGGCCGAAGCCGGGGCGGTTAGCCGCGACCTGTTGCTCGGGGTCCGCACCAGCGCTGACGGCGCGGAAGGTCGACGGGCGTTTGCTGAAAAGCGCAAGCCACAGTTCAAAGGCGCCTGAGCCGCCAATGGGTGCCAATGGGTGCCAGCAAGGCACCCTGACCCAGACGCCCCAGGTCAGATCAGCCGCTAGCCTGGCAGCAGGTGCGCAACCGCATCGCGCTCTTCGGTGAGTTCGGTTTCGGTCGCCTGCATCTTGCCGCGACTGAAATCATTGACCTCCAGACCCTGAACAATTGTCCAGTCACCGCCGGCACAGGTCACCGGAAAAGAATAGATCAGGCCTTTGGCAACCCCATAACTGCCATCTGAATAAACGCCCATGCTGACCACACCATCGCTGCCGAGTGCCCAGTCATGCATATGGTCAATCGCCGCATTTGCAGCTGACGCAGCGCTGGAAGCGCCGCGGGCTTCAATGATCGCGGCGCCGCGCTGTTGAACGGTGGGGATGAAGTCCGCTTCGTACCAGGCCATATCAACGAGACTCATCGCGCTCTCACCGGCAACGCTTGCATCATGGATGTCCGGATACTGGGTGGCTGAGTGATTACCCCAGATACACAGACCTTGCACGTCTTCGACCTGCTTGCCGGTTTTCTGCGCCAGCTGTGCCATCGCCCGGTTGTGATCGAGTCGAGTCATCGCCGTGAACTGGCGGGGGTCTATGTCCGGTGCGTTGCGCTGGGCAATCAGGCTGTTGGTGTTGGCCGGATTCCCGACCACTAACACCTTGATGTCGCGGCTGGCATGGTCGTTGATCGCTTTGCCCTGCACCGAGAAGATGGCCGCGTTGGCTTCGATCAGGTCTTTGCGCTCCATCCCCGGGCCACGCGGACGTGAACCTACCAGCAGCGCATAGTCACAGTCTTTGAAAGCAACATTTGCATCATCGGTGCCGACAATGCCACGCACCAGCGGGAATGCGCAGTCTTCAATTTCCATGATCACGCCATTCAGCGCGTCCAGTGCCGGAGTGATTTCCAGCAGCTGCAGAATAATCGGCTGGTCTTTGCCGAGCATCTCACCTGCGGCAATTCTGAACAGCAGCGCATAGCCGATCTGTCCGGCGGCGCCTGTGACGGTAACTCTGACCGGATCTTTCATCGAAGACTCCTAGTAAAAAAAGGTTGCTGGAATATCAGGGCGCGCATTGTAAGAAAACTTCATGGCTAATCCCACTCGAATTCCCGATACCATTCCTTACGCTCCCGCAGCGCCAGCGCATCCGGCAGCCAGACGGCCACAGGCTGCGGCAGCTGCGCAGCGTTCACCCAGCAGCCGGCATCAAACAGTTCGGGTTCGTTGATGACCGGCTCGCCATCATAGTCGGAAGTTTCAAACAGGAAGTTGAGTCCCTGATGTCGCCCGGAGCGATAGGGCATCACACAAACCGGCTGCAGATCCCGAGGGGTAATGCCGATTTCCTCCCGGCACTCTCTGATCGCTGCCGCGCTGACACTCTCGCCCGCTTCCTGATGACCACCCGGCAGCGCGTAGTAGCCGTCCATGAAGCCGGTATTTGCACGCCTCAACAGGAACAGCTCGCTACCGCGCAGCACCAGCACATGCACCACCACCACAAACTGATCTCTAGACACTGATTGTTCTCCGCTGACCCGCCGTCGCAGGCTAGCGCAGTCGGCAGTGCTATGACAGTTCGCGGGTCGTTGCTATCTTGGCGTCATGAACCAGCATGGCGATCACCCTGGGACCCAGGCAAGCAAGACTGAGCCGTTGACCGCTCCGGGGCTTGCGCTGCGCCGGGTGGAAGAAGCCTCACTCAATGCCTGGCCGGCCATCCGCCAGATTCTTCTGGATGGCTGGCTGTTGCGTTTTGCGGGTGGTTTCACCAAGCGGGCTAACAGCATTGTGGCCTTGTATCCGGAGCAACAGCCGATGCTTGAGAAAATCCGCTACTGCGAAAACGCCTACGCCCGCGAGCAGCTGCAGACCATATTCCGCCTGACCTCTATCTCCGGGCAGGCGGAACTCGACCAGCTGCTGGATCAGCGGGGTTATACGCTGGCGGACCCGACAGATGTTATGACACTGGCGCTGCCGTCCCGGGCGGCCCCTGATAAAGACGACGTGCTGCAGCTGCTGCCACGCGACCTGTGGCTCGACGTTTACGCTGAGCTGACCGGCATGCCGGCAGCCGCCCGCGCGCTGCACGGAGCCATTCTGAAAGGCGTACCGGGGGAAAGCGCGTTTGCCATCATCGGCACCCCTGAGCGGCCACAGGCCTGCGGGCTGGCGGTTCTGGAACATGAACTGGTGGGTCTTTTCGACATTTACACCCACCCGGACCACCGCGGTCTCGGGCTCGGCAAACGCCTGGTGCAGGGTCTGTTGGACTGGAGCGCGGGCAGCGGTGCCACCACAGCTTATCTGCAGGTGATCGCCGACAATCACCCCGCCCACGCCCTCTATGCCAATCTGGGCTTCGCTCGCTGCTATCGCTACTGGTATCGACTTTCCGGCTAACTTGATTCGTCGCCGCATTTCTGAGATGTTTCGTCTCCGCGCGAGATTAAGCCGCGCCTGTCTGCGTCTGAGTTGAACCGATTCAACTTACTAAATGGCTGATAAAAGCCATACGAAATAATCAGTTACAGGTCCAGGCACAACCGACATTCGCTAACTCGAAGTACTGGATGCTCTCTTTTATGAGAGCTGACGGCCAGCTTCGCGCCCGAAACCTGCCAGCGAATTGATCCGCCAGCGGAACGCAGCCGCGGCAATGAGCATGCAACTTGGCATGTTTTTTAGAGAGAGGGACACGCATGAGCGAGTTTGGACTGCCAGAAAAGCAGGGTCTGTATGACCCGGCCAACGAAAAAGACGGCTGTGGCGTCGGCTTTGTCTGCGACATCAAAGGTCGCCCGAGTCGACAGATTGTCGAGGACGCTCTGCACATGAACTCCTGCATGGAACATCGCGGCGGTGTCGGCTACGAAAAGAACACCGGAGATGGTGCTGGCATTCTGCTTGGGTTGCCCGATGGTTTTCTGCGTAAAGCCGCGGCCCGGCTCGGTTTCAACCTGCCACCCCAGGGCGAATATGGTGTCGGCAACGTATTCCTGCCCAGGAACGATGCGGCCCGAACTCACTGTATTGCCACTTTAGAAGCTCAGATTGCGACAGCTGGTCAGGAACTGCTGGGTTGGCGGGAATTGCCCACCCATCCGGACGGCGCAGGTATCGGCAATGCGGCAAGAGCGGCAATGCCCAGTTTTGCTCAGGTTTTCATTGGGGCTCGCGGTGCCGCTGGTGATGACTTCGAACGCAAGCTCTATCTGATCCGCAAACACTCCACGCATCTGCTTCGAGGCGACGAAACGCTCGAGCAACGCAAGCTGTTCTATGTGGCCAGCCTGTCTTCAAAAGTCATCATCTATAAAGGCATGCTCACGCCGGATCAGGTTCCGCTGTTTTTCCCGGATCTGCGCGACAGCGAGTTCGAGTCCCATCTGGCCATGGTGCATTCGCGCTTCAGTACCAACACCTTTCCATCCTGGGATCGTGCGCAGCCGAACCGCTTCATGAGCCACAACGGTGAAATCAATACGCTCCGCGGTAACGTGAATTCCATGAACTCACGCGAAGGCACGCTGCACTCACCGCTGTTTGGTGATGACCTTACGAAGCTGTTCCCGATAGTCGAGCCGGACTGTTCCGATTCCGGCACATTCGACAACGTGCTCGAATTCCTGCTCATGGGCGGGCGTAAGCTGCAGGAAGCGGTGCTGATGATGATTCCGGAAGCCTGGCAGCAACATCCGAACATGGATGCGCAGAAGCGGGCTTTCTATGAGTTCAATTCCTGTCTGCTGGAACCCTGGGACGGCCCCGCTTCCATCGCCTTCACCGACGGCACCTATATCGGCGCGGTCCTGGATCGCAATGGTTTACGGCCCAGCCGCTACTACATCACCGACGATGACAAATGCATCATGGCGTCAGAGGTGGGCGTGGTCAGCGTGGATCCTGAGCGTGTGGTCGAAAAAGGCCGGCTCAAGCCGGGCCGGATGTTTCTGATCGATTTTGCCGCTGGACGAATGATTCCGGACGAAGAAATCAAACAGGAATGGGCATCTGCGCAGCCTTATAGCGAATGGCTGGATCGCCAGCGCATCGACCTTGAGCAGTTGGACTCCGCGAAACCAGAAGTTTTCGACCCCACCAGCCTTACTGCCCGGATGGCCACCTTCGGGTATACGATCGAAACCATGCAGATCATGCTGCAACCGCTGGTCAGGGAACTGCGTGATCCGCTGGGCTCAATGGGCAACGATGCCGCCCTGGCAGTCATGTCAGAAAAGCCGCGCATGCTCTACGATTATTTCAAACAGCGTTTCGCACAGGTGACCAACCCGCCGATCGATTCGATCCGCGAAGAAGTGATCATGGCGCTGAACTGTTATATCGGTCCGGAAGGCAATCTGCTGGAAGTCGGTGAAGAGCATTGTCATCGACTGCGCATCGATCACCCCATCCTGTCGAATCAGGAACTGGCGGCGCTGAAGCAGATGGATCATCGCGGCTGGAAGAGTCAGACCATCGATATCACCTTCCCAGCCAATTCGTCGCACCAGGGCCTCGTCAATGCGCTCGACCGAATCTGTGCCGAAGCAAGCGAAGCCATCGCTGACGGGTATAGTCTTATTGTGCTATCCGATCGGGCAACCGGACCGGACAATGTGCCAATCAGTTCGCTGCTGGCTGTGGGCGCTGTACATCACCACCTGGTGGCCTCCCATGCCCGAACCCGGATTGGTCTGATTATCGAATCCGGGGAAGCGCGCGAAGTCCATCACCACTGCCTGCTGGTAGGTTATGGCGCAGACGCAATCAACCCCTACCTCGCCTTCGAAGCACTCTGGGACGCCCGGCGCCAAGGCGCTCTGGACGATGCAGACCACATCAGCAACGACGACGACGTGGTGGCCGCCTACCGGAAAGGTACGGCCAAAGGCATCCTCAAGGTCATGGCCAAAATGGGTATTTCCACCCTGCAATCTTATAAAGGCGCACAGATTTTCGAAGCAGTCGGTCTGGCGAAAGACGTGATCGACCGAGCGTTTGTAGGCACGGCCTCCCGGGTCGAAGGCGTTGGCCTTGCG
>Ga0316194_10001037_pt1 | contig 18904 bp, 19 predicted proteins | sample CroRivsedime1_MG_FD_204936 | JGI IMG/M metagenome (GOLD analysis project Ga0316194, IMG submission 204936) | Coastal sediment microbial communities from Maine, United States - Cross River sediment 1 | ecosystem: Environmental > Aquatic > Marine > Coastal > Sediment | place: USA: Maine...
TGGAACCACAGGACTTTCTCAACTTTGTTGCCCATGAATTCAATATCCCTATGAAGTCCGGCAACAAAGGGGATTCATTAACCTCGTTCCGGCATTTTTTTAACGATTGCGATTCGGAAAATAAAAACGTCGTACTGATCATCGACGAAGGGCACAGACTCGATCAAACGGTTCTCAACCAGATACGATGCTTGTCGAATATAGAACGGCGGAATAAAAAGCTTCTTAATGTGGTCTTTGTGGCTCAGGATGGATTTATCGATCTTATTTCCAAGAAAAAGAATCGGGATTTAAAACAGAGAATCACCTTCAGCTACCGTCTTAATCCTTTGAAGGGAGCAGAAATATGTGAATATATTTTTCATCGTCTCCATGTCGCAGGCAGTGTAAAAAATATTTTCACCGCAAGTGCAATTGGTGAAATTTACGCTGTTTCCAAAGGGTGTCCGCGTTTGGTCAACATGGTTTGCGATCATGCATTATGGGCAGGATACCAAAAAGGCGTAAAAGAAATAGATTCAGGGATTATAAAAGAATGCGTCGACAAACTACCCTTGTTGAACGAAAAAATTGATGACAGCAAAGCGCAGGAAAAATTAGAGATCATAAAACATGGTGCCCCAAAAGAACCCGCAATAAGTTCTTCACGGAGAAAGTTTCAATATATCGCCTATGCCATGGTGTCGTTGATGGTTCTTGGCCTTCTGTATTATCCTCTAAAATCTGGGAGACACGCCAGGGATACGGAGAAATACGGCCAAACCCAATCCACAACAACGGACATGCCATCAATTGTCGACGCGAATAAAAATATTGGCATCGTTGTCCGGGACACGGAAAGAGCCCGTAGAACGGTGTCCGATCTGAAAAAAAAAGAGTCAACGCCTACCCGACTCGTGTCGGCAGGTTACCTGTTGAAGGAAGAAAAGCAAACCGATGACAGGCCGACTGCACCGGCGTATGAAAAAAAATCCGGATTAAGCGGATCCGGGGACGAGATACAACGGGGCATGTACACCATATATCTGCATTATTCCAATGAAGAGCAAAAAGAACTTATGGAAGCCCTGGCTGATTCACTTAAAAATAGCGGCTTCGGGGTGATAGGGATTGAAAGGGTCGATTATCAAAAAAGTGATGTTCGCTACTTTCACAAAGAAGACAAAGCGGGGGCACTTCTGTTAAAAAATCATTTGACACACTTCATCGCGCCTTTGATCAATCTCAAAAATAATAATATCAAGATAAAAAATTTGAGTCGGCAGTATCCCAACGCCCGAAAAGGGGCCATCGAACTCTGGTTAAATTTTTAACGTGAGTTTCGCCCCCAACCGGTGTTTCTAAAAATAATCCGGAGAGAATGTTTCATGCCTATCCAAGGAAAAGACCGCAAAGACCTTAGACGTGCTGTCGAACTCCTTGAAAACCCGAGCTTCATTTCCAGAATTATCGACGTTATCGGGCAGCCCATTGAAAAAGTAATGGATTCGCTGCCCGCCACAGCAACCGGTAAAATTCAGGATGCCGTACAAGCCACGCTGAACAAACTGCTGGTTCTCACCGTTAGAACCATGGGCGAGGGGTTCCACGGCCCGGCATCGACTCTGACCCACAAGATTGCAAGCGGTTTAAGCGGTGCCATCGGCGGCGCTTTTGGACTGCCGGCCCTTGCGGTCGAACTTCCTGTGTCGACTTCCATAATTCTTCGGTCGATTGCCGATATCGCGAGGAGTGAAGGGGAGGAGATCGAAACGCTTCAGGCTAGATTGGCCTGCCTCGAAGTCTTCGCTCTGGGCGGGAGATCGGATGTCGACGATATGGCAGAGACCGGATACTTCGCGGTGCGCACCGCCCTGGCAAAGGCGGTGAGCGATGCCGCAAAACATATCGCTTCAAGAGGTTTGACGGAGAAAAGTGCACCGCCCATCGCGCGGTTCATCACACAGCTTGCATCTCGCTTTGGCGCAGTGGTCTCTGAAAAGATGGCTGCCCAGGCAGTTCCGGTTATTGGGGCACTCGGTGGTGCGACCCTCAATCTCCTTTTTGTGGACCACTTTCAGGACGCAGCACGCGGGCATTTTATCGTTCGCCGCCTGGAAAGAGAATATGGAAAAGAGACGGTGCAAAGGGAGTATATGAAAGAATTATCTCAGCGCGCTTGAAAAATGCTTGTCTAATATGGATTGGAAAGGTTTTATTTACATAAATTCCGATGAAAGTAGGCGATAATCCTTCACTGCGCAAAGAATCTACAAACGATGGTACCTTGAGGCCGATGAATTGAGACACGAGAATCAGATGTTAGACTTCACCGCGATGGGGGTCCTGCTTTTACTGTGTGCGAGTTGGGGTCTGCAACAGGTGGCTATCAAGGTTGCCATTCAGGGCATTTCGCCGCTTTTGCAATCCAGCATCCGGTCGATGGGCGGCACGATCCTGATTTGGATCTGGATGATGGTGCGCCGGGAACCGATGATTGAGAGAGACGGCACCTTGTGGTGGGGAATCGCTGCGGGCCTTCTCTTTGCCGGCGAGTTCGTTCTGATTTACTGGGGCCTAGAATATACCAATGCATCCCGCGCCGTCATCTTCCTTTACATGTCGCCGTTTGTTGTGGCGCTGGGGGCACAGCTCTTTATTCCGGACGAACACCTGCAGATGATACAAGTCATCGGTCTGTGCTGTGCCTTCCTTGGCATCGTTGTCGCGTTCAGCGAGTCACTGACGTATCATACCCGCCAAATGCTGATCGGTGACAGCATGTTGGCGGTGGCGGCAATCTTGTGGGGAGCTACGACGGTTCTGATCAAGGCAAGCCCCCTGGGCAAGATTAAGCCGAGCAAAACCCTGTTTTACCAACTTTCCGTATCTGCGGTTGTTCTACCCTTGGGGTCTCTGGCAAAAGGCGAGGCCGGCATTGTCCGGTTGACGCCTTTGATCGTCGGAAGTCTTGTATACCAAACGGTTTGGGTTGCGTTCATTACCTATCTCGCTTGGTTTTGGCTCATCCGGAACTATCCCCCTTCGCGTCTTGCATCGTTCACCTTTCTCACGCCACTTTTCGGCGTGCTCGCAGGCGGTCTGCTGCTGAACGAGCCGATTACTCGCTCACTGCTATTGGCGCTTGTTTTGGTGGGTACGGGTATTTACCTGGTGAACCGCCCTGTGGCCGACCGAGTTCTATAGATTTAGCACAACGAGTCTATCGATTTACAGAAGACTCAAACCAACAAATGGGAGGTTTCAAAACAGCTTTTATAGATGCCGGTCTATTCTTACAACCAGTAGTTCTAAGGTAAATAATTCAACAAAAATTTACAGACAAGGGAGGACACTTTCTGACCATGACAAGCCGATACCCGAATAACGAGAATGGAGCCGAGCCGCGGGCCTTTCGCGAAACCCTCCAGTTCTATTTGATTGACTGCAAGACACCGCTGGGCAAATTCATCGATATTTTTATCATATTCCTCAACCTGGTGGTCTGCGCCATTTTTGTCATGGAAACCTATCCCGTGTCCGAGGCCACGCGGCGTCTGCTTTGGAATACCGAGGTCATCATCGTCCTGTTTTTCATTGTCGAGTATATTGCAAGACTTTACGCTGCCAAAGACAGACTCAGACAGCTGGTTGATATTTACAGCATCGTCGATCTGATCGCCATTGTGCCGACGATCTCTCTGCTTGTGCTTCCTTTGTTCGGCGTGACTCCCAACTTCGGATTTATAAAGATGATCCGGGTGATCCGGGTGTTTAGGATATTCAGGTTCCTCCGGTTCACCGCAGATCCTCAGTTCTTCTTCGGGAGTATCACCCAGCGGTTGTTGAATTTAATCCAGCTCTTTTTGACCATACTCATGATATTTTTCATATCTTCCGGCTTGTTCTTTTATGTTGAAAATCCGTTAAACCCCAATGTCCAGACTTTCGGGGACGCATTCTATTTCACGGTGGTGACGCTGACAACCGTGGGCTTCGGCGACATCACGCCCTTGTCCGAGGCCGGGAAGTGGATCACTGTGTTTATGATACTTTCTGGAATTATCCTCATACCCTGGCAGATCAGCCGCATTGTCAAGGAATGGATCTATATTTCCACCAAGAAGGAGGTACTTTGTCCGGGATGTGGTCTTCGATACCACGATGAGAATGCCTCGCATTGTAAATCCTGCGGGCATATTATTTTCCAGGAATACGACGGGGATTAGGCCGGTTTTACCGCCAGAAGGGCTATTCCGTTTTCACGAAAGAGGTCCGATTGCACTTACATTTTGGGCTTTGCGCATTTCAAGCATACGACATGAATTTTATACACCGTAGAGGAGTTTGATAACACTGATCAACCGCTCTTTGTTACTTTTCCAATTCTTACAAGTATTGCCTGGTGTTACTAAAAAGAAATCGTCATGAAACTCACAACAAGGGGAACCTTCAGATAATTCAGAATCATCGTAAGATTTATTGGCGATGAACGAAGGACTGAAATACCAACAGTTGTTGCATATCTTTTTTTCCACAATACTTTTTCCTGGTGTACTGGTGTCCTAACCGTGAGCGCTTATGGTTCATGAACATATTTTTTAGGATTTCAAGGGAAGGGAAGGGGCTGTATCGGCCCCCTCCCTTGTAAAAAGAAAATCAGGAAATTAAAAACCAGTTGAGGAAACGGGCTTCCTGTAAAACCTGAAATTAGATGAGGTTTTTAAAAAGATCAAGCCAGATTTTTAAATTATAAAATGCGGACAAAAAATACCCAATCAACATCTAAGGTTTTAAAATCGGTGTATATGGATCGTTTATATGGTGTATTTCTCATCGTCTTATCTGCCGTATCCTTCGGCGCCATGGCAATTTTTGCACGCATTGCCTATGAAGCAGGATCAGACCCTATTACAGTTCTTTTTCTGCGGTTTACCATTGCCGGCCTTTTCATGTTAGCGATCATGGTCGCAAAAGGTATGGCTTGTCCCCGCGGACGCACGCTGACGACACTGGTATTAATGGGGGCACTCGGTTATGTGGGGCTCTCTTTTGCCTTTTTCACTGCTCTGACAATGGCACCTGCGGGGCTGCTGGCCATCCTTCTTTATCTCTACCCGGCCTTTGTTACACTGCTGGCAACGATCTTTCTCAAAAAACCGGTCACATTACTTAAATCCCTGGCGCTTTCCCTGACCTTTGGAGGAACCATACTCATTATTGGACTGGAGGGTGGGAGCGGGCAGAACCTCGGCATTGTTTTGGCGATTACGGCCGCAGTTCTTTATTCAGTTTACATAGTTGTGGGAAGCAAGGTTATCTCCAATGCCGATGCTTTTTCTGCTTCGACCATCGTAATCATTTCAGCAGGTGTGGCTTTTAGCGGGATCGTCGCTGTAAAGGGCGTAAAGTTTCCTGGAACGGCTATTGGCTGGGTTTCGGTGTTTGCCATTGCGCTGGTGTCCACAGCCCTTGCCATTGTAGCATTTTTTGCCGGTCTCAAAAGAATCGATCCTGCAAACGCTTCCATGATTTCCACATTGGAACCTGTGGTAACCGTTGCTTTGGCCGTAATGGTTCTTGGCGAGACAATGACGCTGCACAAAATTTTGGGCGGCATGATGATTCTTGCTGCCGTATTGCTTTTGGCAAGAGGTGAGGCCAACTCGAAAATTTCATGAACATATGGATGTTTTTCTGGATTCCGCCGACCTATGTTTCAAATTCAAGTCGGGTCACCGATATAATCAGCGGCAGATCGAGCAACTGTTCAACAAGATTATCGGAAATGCGGACACTGGTTTTGAGGAAAATTATGTTCATCTTTCCGGTTTCTTCCTGCCCCACATGCATCTGGTCGATATTTATTTTCTTATTGCCCAGAAGTGACGAGAAACTTCCGATGGCCCCCGGCTTGTCAAGGGTATATATCAGCGCCAGGTGGCCTTGGGGTATAAGCTCGAGTCGAAAATTGTTAATTTTGACGATCCGCATTTTATTTTTGCCGAATATGGTCCCGGAGACCGTGTTGGTAACCTTAGGGGTCTTTACACGGACGGTAATCAGATTGATATACTCTTCAGACGCATCGCTGGTTATCTCTTTGATCTTTATACCCCTTTCCTTTGCAAGGACCTGGGCATTGACGAAATTGACATCATCTTTGACCACAGGCGCCAGCAAACCCCTTAGGACTGCTATTGTAACCGGCGATAGGTCGAGCCCCTTGAAATCCCCGGCATATTCTATGGAAACTTCTTCGATGGGCCCCCGAATAAGTTGGGTCTGGAGACTGCCCATGTGATCGGCAAGGGTTAATATCGGCTTCAGGTTTTTGAGAAGATCACCGGTTACCGATGGGACGTTAACGGCGTTCAGAATCGTGTCGTGTTTGAGATACTCAATGATTTGACCGGCCACATCGATGGCCACTTTGGTCTGGGCTTCTTGGGTGGAAGCACCGAGATGGGGTGTGCAAATCAGACGTTCGTGTTCGATCAGCGGACATATGCCGGGCGGTTCCTTCTCAAAGACATCCAACGCAGCGCCGGCCACTTTTCCTGACTGCAATGCGGTATAAAGGTCATCTTCGTCAACAATTCCGCCCCTGGCGCAGTTTACGATCATGACGCCGTCTTTCATCTGCTCAAAGGCGTCTTTGTTCAGCAGACCGGATGTTTCCTTGAACTTGGGTACGTGCACCGTGATATAATCGGATCTACGGAATAGTTCTTCGAGGGAAACATTTTCAAAGCCGGATTTTTCAATCTGCTCGGGTGTTACAAAAGGATCGTAGACAATCACCTTCATTTTCAGTCCCCGGGCACGATCAGCGACAATGGAACCGATTTTTCCGTATCCGATAACGCCGAGGACTTTATTGAATATTTCTCTTCCCTGAAGTTTTTTCTTGTCCCAGCGGCCGGCCTTCAATGATGCAGTTCCTTCGGGGACGTTGCGTGAAAGCGCCAACAACATGCCGATGGCATGTTCGGCGGTTGTAATCACATTCCCTCCGGGCGTATTCATAACGATGATTCCGCGCTTTGTGGCCGCCGGGATGTCCACATTGTCGAGGCCGATTCCCGCACGGCCCACAACTTTAAGGCGGGTTGCGGCGTTTAAAAGATCTTCGGTCACCTTTGTTGCACTCCGGATAATAAGGCCATCATATGCTCCGATAATGTTTTTTAGCGCCTCGTGACCCAGTCCGGTATTGACATCGACTTCAATCCCTTCCTCTTCCTGCAACATCCGGATACCGGCTTCTCCCAGGTTGTCGCTGACCAACACTTTCATATTATTTCTCCTAATTCGGATTACACGTCAAGTTGCCAATCCGAGTAAAGTTGATCCCACTCCTCATAAATCCGCCCAGGATCGCGGCGAAGATCGAGACGATTCGTTTTCTCAAAAGCGGCTTGTGCTTTCTTAAATTCGGCCTCGGTAATATTGCCTTGTCCAAACAGTATCTCAGCGGCCTCAAAAGTTTCCTCCGCTTCACGGGGAACCACCCTGACAAGACCATGATCAAATGCCTGAAAGAGTGCAGCCCTGAGTGTTTCAGCCACTTGACCTCTCTTCTGTTCGGGCTTGACCGTAGCATTTTTGCTGAGATAACAGACCCGTGACCCGTCAGATATCAGTCGTTGGTTTTTTTCATCCCAGCTTATGTTCGATGGGACAATGAGGATGCTCCGCTTAGAGAGGCTCTTGAAATTTATAAAAACCGGTTCATACTTGGTATACGAATCTGGGTACCCTCTTTGCCCCCGAGGACCGCCAGGGCCAGTAACCAGTGCAAGACAGATGGAAATTTGATCCTTGCGAACATCCGGCTCCACCGTATCGAGCCGACCGTTGAGGGCGGCAACAATCAGTTCCCCCAGGTTTTTGAGTCGCCGTGCAACAACCTGCATCTCCGGTTCACCGGCTCGAATATTCATTTCATAGACGAGAATATCCACCGGTTTTCCGGTAACAGGATTGATGGATACCCGACAACCCGGGTAAAGGATACACGGCCGGAGAATGCCTTTCTTTTTCATCTCTTCTACAAAAGGTTGGATGACTCTATGGCCGACCATTTTTATAAGTTCAGGCGTTTCAGCAGGGTGCATGCCGATTGCAGCCATACCCCCTGTGACAGGATTCGTCTGGCTGGGAGGCCCTTCAAAACGGAGGGGATAATCCATGGCGGTGGGGAGAATTTGGAAGTTGCCTTTTCCGTCGATTAAGGCGGTAAAGCTGATCTCAATTTCGGACTTCCAGGCTTCAATCAAAAGCGGCCACTTATTGTCTCCGTGCAGTGTTTGGTAATTCTCGCTGTAGTCTTTCAGCAGTATATTTCGAACGTCGAGAATATCTTCAACCCGAAAAACAGGTCGGGAACCTTTGCCGCCCGCACTGTAAGGATACTTAAACACAGCGCCGCCGTAGTGGCGCATAAATTTCGTAACAATGCCTTTAATTTGCTGCAGGTTTTTCGCATCTGCCACCTTGAAAGGTGCCACGGGAACACCGGCCCTCCGCATCCAGATCTTTGCCTTGACCTTATCACCTTCGATGAACGCCGCTTCTTTGGTCAGGCCGATGACTTGGTCACCATAACCTGCCTCGATGAGTTCATCTACAATCCCTTCATAAATCAGATCTTCAGGCATGATGACAATATAGTCGATTTCTCCGTTTTCGAATGCCTCAAGGATTACAGCTTTGTAATCCTCAACCGCCTTTCCTTCAATGGGGAAAAGTTTAAGGGTCCAGTCCTTCTTTCCCCTGACAGCGTCCATAACCGGCCCCATACCCGTCATACCCTTGATGATGGCGCCGATGTACTTTTCACTTTCAACAGTTGATATAGTATAGGCACACATACAGGTCCTGCCATCCGGTCCAACAAAGCCGATCGTCTTCTTTGCCATAAGATTCCTTCCTTTATTTTTCTAAATGTATGAGAGTGTTACATATTCACAAGACCAATACATTTTGTCAATACCTGAAATGGGACTGTGTGTCGTTTTTTGAAGATTTGCAAAAATTTAGTTTAACGGATTTTTCATCTTCACAACCAGATGGTATAAACCTTGTTTGATGGAAACTTTTGCCTGGATAACCAAGCCATTAAAATGGGATTTTCTGGGTGTAAAGAGTGAAGCTCGTCACCGTCGATTCGGGCGGGGCCTTTAACTGATGGAAGCGTTGTTTTTCCGACCTTTTAGCATCAGGTCTGCGACTGAAACCCAATATAATTCAAATAGATATGACGATTAAAATAATGGAAGGGTTTAAGTTAAAAAATCTGTCGATAAAACTTTTTTGTGTTAAACAAGGTCGCCGGTCAATCCGCCATTTTCAAGTGTTTCGCCTGGGCGTAAAGCTGGTTTGCCAGGCGAACGGTGGCCCGATCCACCATGCGTCCGTCAACGGCCACCGCACCCCGTCCTTTCTCTTCAGCTTCCTTATGGGCTGCCAGCACTTTCTTTGCCCGGGCGATATCTTCTCTGGAAGGGGAAAAGACCTGGTTGATGATATCGATCTGATCCGGATGAATGGCCCATTTTCCATCGTATCCAAGGGCGCAGGCCAAAGCGGCGCACCGCCGGAGGCCTTCCGGATCTTTAAAGTTCCCGTAGGGTGCATCGATGGCGAGTAAGCCATGGGCCTTTGCCGCCATAACGATCCGGCTCATTTCAAAATTCCAGCGGTGGCCGGGATACACTTCGTCTTCGTTTTCGCCGTGGCCTGAAATGGATACCAACCGTGCATTGATCGATGCCGAATAATCCACGATACCGAACACCAGGGTTTTAAGCCGGTCACTGGCCCGGGCGATTTCCGACACCCTTTCAAGGCCTTCGGCACTTTCGATGATCGCCTCGATGCCGATACGTTTTGAAGAACCTTTTCCCATTTCAATACTGTCCAGCATGCGGCATACAAAATGGATGTCGCCGGGATGGTTGACCTTGGGGACGACCACGGCATCGATTTGCGAACCTGCCGCTTCCACGATTTCTGAAAGATCTTTATAGCCAAAAGGGGTGTCCAGGCCATTGATTCGAAAGGTTACGGTGATATCCTGCCAGGCCAGAGAGCGTATCGAATCGATGACCATTGTCCGGGCCGGTTCTTTGGCATCCGCGGGAACGCTGTCTTCCAGATCGAGCATCACCACATCGACCTGACGTTGGGAAGCCTTGAGGTGCATTTTTTTAATATGTCCGGGAACGGACAGTGTCGATCGCCTCGGTTTCATGGTTTTGTCTCCCTTTAAAATTCGTATCAATCCATAATCACGAAATATACGATACACCGGACTTTATTGTCAAATGAAAGGATAATGACTTTGTTCTCCAATGATTCTATCAGAGCTTTGCCTAGTTACCCAAATTCTTCCCAGGCGGGTTTTGTTTTCAAATAAGATTTTTCTCTACTTACTAGCGGGGGAGGGGTCCATACCATTGTCGACGACGGTGGGGTCAATATCGATGATGGTTCCGGGTGTACGGATTTCTTCCAGATATTTTAGTAAGAGTCGCAATACACTGATCTGGCGAGATACTTGATGGGGGTAAGAAATAGGACGCCCCAGGCGAGAACCGAAAAAGACGGCTCTCGGTGGTCGGACTTTACCCGTTATTTCTTTGGAAAGACTTATGGAGATGGTTGCAATTCCTATATCCTCGATGGATCTCTGTATCAGTCCCACGGACTGATTGCAAATACCTCAGGCCGGCGTTAAAATGGCGATATCTACTTTATCTGATTTCAATTCGGTTGCCACCTGCGGCGCTGTTTCTTTGATCAATGTATCAATATGGTGATGCATGATATGTCCCATGAAAGAAAAATGCCGGTGGTTTATACCCCTAATGTCTCCAGCCTGTTTTAGATCAAAGACACGCTCGATGGGAAGTACAATGTTTATATCTTTATCAGCATCAAAATGGTCATAGTAGTTGTGCGTTATTATTAGATTCGAAAGGGATGCATCTGCTGGAATTTCCCTGAACGTCGGGTCACCGGCCGGATCCGCCATGTTGAATGGCGGTTGAGATCGAAGATGTACCCCACCCGTGGTAATCAGTGCCAAACGACACTGGGAGACGTCCTTGTCCAATTGCGCCCACGGGGAATCTCGAAACTCCATGAATTTTGAACTTTCAACCCATCGATTGAACAGCGGCGGATGTTTATCCAACAATTTTGCGATAAACTTATCTTTTTTTTGTCTTAATCCCAATTTACTTTTCCCTACTGGAAACTAATTGGTGTCCATTCATAAATCTAAATTGGCCACAAATTAAGTTTCCAAAGCGGAAATTGGCAATTTTTCGCAGGGTCAAGTAATTCTGCAGATTGATGCAGAGATTGCGAAAAAGGGCCATTTCTGGATGAAAACTAATGAAAGGAGTACCCATAACCCTCTTCATTGGGTTCATCCAAGTTAAATACATACATTGTATTATTATCCACCACTTTAAGGGTTGCAAATCCATATGAATAATAAAGATATCCATAGAACCGACCATCCGGCCCTAAAATTTCGTTGAGCCAGGGCTCGTACTGAGTGGTGGGATAAATCCATTGAGTCATCTCAATCAGGGTTTTTTGATCCTCGACCTTTTTCCAGCGATCACCCACCAGCGTTGTATCGTTACCTTTCGGATCGAACATAATTCCCAGGGGTGATCGAGCATCGAATCCGTCATATTTGTCGGAATAATAAATGTTGTAATCCTCCCACTTGTCAATTAGATTTTGAATGGTCACTCCATTCTGGCCTGTGGGTAACCTTCTGAGCCTGCCGTAATTCTGCTGCCATGAAGCACAACCAAAGATAATTAGAGCGATTAAAAAAACACTGAAGATTCTGTATTTTTTCATTTTTCCCATCTTTTTTTCTCCCGACGAAACCTCTTTTTTTGGACAGCAATATCGCATCCAGTTGAATTCGGGGATTCAGCGAGGCTGTAAAGAATATCAATTTATGAAACAAAAACATCCCAATACTTCATATAAGTATGCATGGAGGCGTAAAAGTCAATTTTAAATATAGTTTTAAGCAGATAAGAAAGAAGAAGCTAAGGGAAAAAAATTTTCTTATCTTACGGTATACAACTAAATAGGATGTCTGGTCGTCACAAACAAAGTCCTACCAAATCAACGAAACGAGTTCGGGCCTTTCAAAAGGATCAAGCCCGCGAATGGGAAGTCTTGAAATAGCTTTTTCGTTATCACGATCTCATTCGTCGTTGTCGGGTGTCAGTTCGCGCGTCTCCCACCAATCCTTGCCGTAATTGATGAAAAGCTCTTCGCCGGCAGAGACGTCCTTTATCGTATGAAAAACGATCAGATCCCGATCCGTGTCATGCCAATATTCGGTATTGTGGTTATCGGCGTGATTAAAAATACTTCCCCATCCCAGGGGAAGGGAGTAGTATTCGGATTCTGTTTCAAAATCTTCATTTTCCGGCTCTAAACTGTAAACGTAGTCATCTATAATTCCCCCGCAATCTTCCGTCTTGATGCGCAGGTGATGGCACTCTTCCAAGGTCGTGTCTGCTGGAATATGTTCGGTTGCGAAAACACCATGACCATATTTAGATGGCGCAACAACTACATGGGGATGCTTGTACAAGAGTTGAGATGAGAATTTGCTCATTTTATTTCCGTTTTGTTGTCGAGGGCGTTATTCTTCTTGACGAAAGGGCCCCCGTTGGTCCGGTTTCTTTTCCAGACTGCCCACTTAAAGAATTTTTCAATATATATCGCATACTGTTCTCATAAAGTCAAAAAGACAAACCCCGTGAAACGGGGCAGCACACCCTCTGAGCACGCACCGATTTTCCCGCCCATTTGTTTTTTATCTTTATATCGTTGCCCATTTTTTCCAAACATCGTAAAATAAACACCCGGAAAATTCCGGGTAAACCATCCAATGGTATCCATAAAACCCCTTGCATTTCCCTGATTCCTGCGCTATGAATCTCGTTCTAGGTTGTACTAAAAATTGACTTGTATTTCCCTGGTCCTCCACCGATTTTGAAATTGGTATTGCTCGGAGTGCCACCGGACCCAACGTTTTTTTTTGCGATCATCATGTCCGTTGTGTTGGAATCGAAAACCCTAAAGAAGAGCACCATGGCCCATCTGAGAGCCAACAAGAAACAGGAAATCCTCCAGGCTGCCACCGGTCTATTTGCCGCACAGGGATTCGACGGCACCACCACCCTGCAGATATCCAGAGAGGCCGGCATTACCGAGCCGGTGATCTATTACCATTTTAGAGGTAAAGACGACCTGTTTACCCGGATTATCAGTAGGACCTTTGAAAAAATTTTTTCGCATTTGGACACCCTGCCGACGAAAACCGACAACGAGTTTGAAAAGATCGAAAACCTCATCGTTCTGCACCTGGATATTGTCAAAGAGATGCCTGACGAGATCTACTTGGCGGTCAGCACCTGCCCCTCCCGCCTCAAGGATCCGGATGGCATCTGCCGTAAAAGCATCCAAGAGATGCGCCGGCGTCTCATGGATTATCTTGCCGGATGCCTGGAAAAGGGGATTCAGCAGGGCGAATTTCATGCGGTGCCGGTGGACGCCACAGTGAACCTGCTCAGCGCCTTGCTCAACGGCCTGATCCGCCAGCGGGGTTTGAAGTTGAAAGAAGTCAAAGGGGTTAAAGAGACCGCCGTGGAATTCTGTCGACGCAGTTTGGTGAAAAACGACTTTGGGAACAGATAAACGAAGGTGTTTTTAGGCAGGATTACACGATATTCGGGATTTACCTTCGAACCCTGAGCCCTTTTCCTGCAAACTTTATGTTTGAGCTATCCAATATCGACTTGGAAGATTAAAGATGCCGATTCGGCGCCGTTTAAAGTGAAAAAATGAGGGCTCAGGCGATCCGGTCAACTCGCACCTGACCTTCCAGACCCGTCAGCCGTGGTCTTTCAAGAATCAATTATTGCTTTCGGAGATATACGTTGGAAAAGACCTGCCCTTCTTCAAAAGAATTGTCGTTAAAATCCCATCCCGATGCCTGGGATTTCCAGAGATTGTTTCAACCCCGAACTGTGGCGGTCATCGGGGTGTCGCTGGAACGGGACCGGCACCCGGCAAACGTTATTTTTAATAAAATCAATCTGCGTTATCCGGTGGATGTCTTTCCGGTGAACCCCCGAGGGGGCGACCTGTTCGGCCAGAAGGTATATTCCGGTATCGAAGCGATTCCCCATTCCATCGATCTTGCGATTATCGCAGTTCGGGCGGAATATACCCTGGATACCCTCAGAGCCTGTATCGATGCCGGTGCCGGCGGGGCAACGATCATTTCCGGGGGGTTTGCCGAAGTGGGGCGGCTCGATTTGCAGCAGCACCTGGCCCAGCTTGCACGGAAGCACCGCTTTCCGTTTATCGGGCCCAATTGTCTGGGGATTTATGTTCCCGGTTGTATCGACACTTTTTTTATCCCCAGTGAGCGGATGATCCGTCCCGAGGTGGGCAAGGTGGCTCTGGTCAGCCAGAGTGGCGGTGTGCTGGTGGATCAGATGACCAAATTTGCTGAACTGGGGATCGGTTTGTCTTTAGGGGTCAGTATCGGCAACAAAGCGCTGGTTCGAGAATTGGACTTGTTAAGATACCTGGCCCAAGATCCGAAAACCGGGGTTATCGCCTTTTACATCGAGGGTTTTGCCTCCGGGGAAGGGCGAGAGTTTGTGACGGCCGCCCGCGAATGCGCCAAACCGGTGATCGTTTTGAAAGCCGGCAAGACCCGTGAAGGGATGAGGGCCGTCTCCAGCCACACCGCCTCCATGGCCGGCGACTACGCGGTATTTTCTGCCGTGATGGCACAGTACGGTATCGTCGAAGCGGCCAACGAACTCGAGTTGGTTTCTTTTTGCGAGGTTTTGAGTTGCTATCAGGAGTCCATCGACGGGCGGGTGGGCATCATTAGCAGCAGCGGCGGACACGGTGCCTTGGCGGTGGACATCTGCGGAAGGCGCGGGTTGTCCATTCCCGTCATTGATCTTCAGCAGCAGGCCGAGATTCGCGCAGATCTGACCCCCAGTGTGCGATCCATTGCATCCTTGAACAACCCCATCGATCTCACCGGCAGCGCCACTGACAGTGATTTTTTGGAGGCCGCCGAACATTTGTCCCGAATTCCGGAGCTCGACTGCATTATTATGCTGCTGCTCCCCTATTCGCCGGAGATTACCTCCGATATCGGTGCCCGTCTGAGCCGGCTCTGCAAGCGCTATAACAAACCACTGGTTGCCTACGTTCCCCATGTGGACCGATACCGGATGCTCATCGAAGGGTTTGAATTCAACGGGGTTCCGGTGTCTCCCTCCATCAAGGGGGCGGTGTTGATGGTCGAAGCTCTTCGGAGGTGCCAGCCATGTTGAACAACCAAATTAAGACCGTATTCGAAGCATCCCGTGCGCGGGGATGGGTCGCCGAACCCGATGCCAAACATCTGCTGGCAGCCGCCGGACTGACCGTACCGCGCTTTACCACCGTTACGGAACCCGGTGGAATCGAATCCGCCGCTGCCAGCATCGGATTTCCCCTGGCGGCCAAGGTGGTATCGGCACAGGTCCTCCACAAGTCGGATCACGGCGGCGTGAAGACGGGTATTTCCACAAAGGAGGAACTGACAGCTACATTTGAAAAGTTTAATCGTATAGACGGTTTTGAGGCGATGCTGGTGGAAGAGATGGTTTCCGGTTTGGAGCTGATCATCGGTGCCAAAATCGACGATCAATTCGGGCCGGTGGTCCTCTTGGGAATCGGCGGCACCGGCGTCGAAATTTACCAGGATGTGAGCTTGCGCATGGCGCCGGTGAGTCCCGATGATGTCGCGTCCATGATTAAGGGCCTCAAGGCTGGCCGACTGCTTTCCGGATACCGGGGCGGCGTGGTGGTCGACCTCGACGAGCTGACCCGGACCATGATCTGTTTTTCTGAATTCGTCATGACATCAGCGGAGATGATCGTCTCCATCGATCTGAACCCGGTCATGTGTTCGCGGGAAAAGTGCGTCGTTGCCGATGCTCGGATCATGCTGCCGACCGTGTAGGGGTCCAAAAATATTTGAGCTCGAAAGAACTTTAAGTTTTAGTTTCTAAATAGCCGAAAAAATTAATATTCCCGAAAAGGCTCAACAAAAAAAGATGAGGTATTGTCGGTCGAAGAATAGAAATACATAACCCTGAAACAAGAACCCATAACCAATTAAGAGGTGCTGAATGTTGCCCTTTGATGAGGCTGTTGAAAAGTTCAAAGAGGTCTTAAAAATTAATCCTCAAAATGCCGAGATATGGTGCAGTTGGGGCGTGGCTCTGATAGAGATGCAGAAGTTCGATGAAGCCATTGAGAAATTTGAAAAGGCCGTAGAAATCAGTCCGAACCACCCATCGGCATGGTACGGTTGGGGAATTGCCTTGAATGCGTTGGGTCTGAAGGAGGCGGCTGCCGAGAAAATCAAAAAAGCCATGTCATTCGACCCGGACAGCGAAAAAGATCCCTGAGCCTAAAACCCAAAAGCTTAAGAGTATGAAAACATCTGACTTTTACCAAAAAAAATACAAAGCATACCACGAAAAGACGTTCTCCATCGATCCGTCATCGTTTTTAGAACCTTTGGTGAAAAAGCTTTCAGCAGAAGCGTTTATTCTGGACGTGGGGTGTGGCAGCGGTCGTGACTTGCTCTGGATTAAAAAACAAGGCTTTGAAGGAATCGGTTTTGAACGGTCTCCGGGCCTTGCTCAGCTTGCAAGGGAGAATGTCGGATGTGAGGTCATCGACGGGGATTTTGAAACGTATGACTTTTCTTTATTTCTGGTCGATGCAATTATATTGGTCGGTGCCCTGGTACATATACCCTACGAACGGTTTTCAAAGGTTTTTGAAAACATTACATCCTCTATATCAAAGCATGGAATCATACTGATTACTTTAAAAGAAGGCTCTGAAGTCCGGACGGACTCAGACGGAAGAACTTTCTATCTGTGGCAGGACGAAAAGGCGCGGAGAGTGTTCGATACCCTTGGCTTAACGGTTTGTGACGTTTCAAAGTCTGTTTCCAAAACCGGAAGCAATGATGTTTGGATGAGTTATATTCTGGATAAGACAGGATAAAGAGATGGGTTAACCCAGGGAAATGTTCCTCAACTATCGGAAGTATTCATCATCGATACCGATAGTACTGTTCGTTTCGGTTGCAATGGCGTAAATCCAGCGTGCCACCTGAGCCCCGAAGAGCTACTGTCTCCCCTTAAAAGAATTTAACGAAAAGATGGCGATTCCGAAGAAGCATGATGAAACCAAAGAAAATTAGTATGGCGAGGGGAAATAAAAGGTGAAGAATACAATTATCAAAGTGACGGCGGCAATATTCGTAAATGATGGAATGCTCCTTATCGCCAAACGCAAGCCAACGGGCCGATTGCCCAATCTGTGGGAATTTCCTGGCGGCAAGATTGAACCGAACGAGACACCGGAGGCGTGTTTAAAAAGAGAACTTAAAGAAGAGTTTGATGTCGACGTCACTGTTGGTGAATATCTCGGGTCGAACATTCATGCATATGATTTTGGTACCATTGAATTGATGGCCTTTAAAGCCTTTTGGGAAAAAGGAGATTTCAAACTGCTTGACCATGTTGAAATCAGATGGGTATTTACACACGAACTCGACCAATTTGAATTTGCGCCGGCGGATACCGTTTTCGTAGAGCAATTAATCGGAGGGGAAATCGATATTTAAAAGGTGTCAAAATGAGTATTAACCGTGTTGTTTCCCAAAAACTTTACGAAAGATATTGAGAGATGAACGACATCCGGAACATTTATTCATCCATCCCTGTCGATATTCCAAAGGAGTTAATCCAGGATATTTTAATAACGGACAGTTTTAAAATCGAAAGGATTGTATCCAAAGGACATTCTTCCCCCGAAGGTTTCTGGTATGATCAGGATCACAATGAATGGGTCATTCTCCTCCAAGGTGGTGCCGGCTTGTTGTTTGAAGACGCGAAGGAAGTATTTCACTTAAAACCGGGTGATTACATGAATATCCCCGCCCATCGTAAACACAGGATCGAATGGACGGATCCAAACACCGAGACAGTATGGGTAGCGGTCATGTATTAATGTTAAAAACTGAATGGTCCAAGATTTAATCACTCAATTATCAGATCGAGGGCACAACCAAATCAAACACATCACATTTTGTGACAAGGAAAGGATATCTGAAAAACGATCTGGACTTGATATCTACAGTTCGAATTTGATATCTTACACTTTAACGGATTTCAGGTCATGGCAAGAAAGCACAAGTCTGGAAAAGCACCATTTTTGATGCTGGATTGTATGATATCACAGGTTTCTTGTGGGCTTTGATACTCTCAATAGATCACAGATAACGCTATACCTGAGGTAAGGAATGGATATCACATCATCATCTGCCACCTCTGATTTAACTGCTGGTAAAACTGTCATGTTCGGAACGATACCCGTAAAACTGCAACTTGAGATAAACTACTACGTTCAACAGCCCGACGCCTTCGGCCCGGAGAAGCATTCTGTTCAGACATGTTCATGGTCCGAGTTCTTTTTGGGGAACATCTTTTTTCTCTTTTCTGATACAAGGTTGCAGTGAAGTACAGGGGATTGCGCCCTGCAGATGGGGAGGGTTTCAACGGTGAAAACATTTTCGCAGACAGCCATACTCTTTTTTGCATTCCTGATTTTTTCTGCTGCCGATGGTACCTGTGCTGACAAAAGCGCAGGGAACCAGGATATTCACCCGGCAGGACGGCCGAAAATCGGTCTGGTTCTGAGCGGCGGCGGGGCGCGTGGCGCCGCCCATATTGGGGTGCTCGAGGTTCTTGAAGAAATGCATGTTCCCATA
>Ga0316194_10001038_pt1 | contig 18903 bp, 14 predicted proteins | sample CroRivsedime1_MG_FD_204936 | JGI IMG/M metagenome (GOLD analysis project Ga0316194, IMG submission 204936) | Coastal sediment microbial communities from Maine, United States - Cross River sediment 1 | ecosystem: Environmental > Aquatic > Marine > Coastal > Sediment | place: USA: Maine...
GTTAAGAGCCATGGTGATTTGGGGGGCGGGTGGGCTTAACTCTTTACTCTTAACCCTTAACCCCCTCTTTGAGCATTGCAGCCACGAACCGTTTCAGCTCCACTTCAAAATCGATTTTGAAGACCTCAAAGTCCGGATCGCCGACCTCGTAGGTAGCTGCGCCCTTGGGATCCGCCGCGGGTTGCAGTGCGGAGGTCAGGAGCTGAACACGGTGGAGGAGGCGGATTCCTCCTCCCTTCTCCAACCCGTCAACTCGACGATCGAAGCCTTCGCCTACGGCAACCATCCGGTCGCGACGCCAGCGTTGAAATCGAAACGCCTCCATGGCGTCGAGGTTTTGCTCGAGCACAACCGCTTCAAAACTCAGAAAGCGCCTCAGCTCGGGTCTCCCGGACAGGCTCCTCGCCAGCAGTTCCGCGAGCTCCGACTGCGAAAAGCCGCCTTCTGCCCGGTCGAGCTCGGTCTCGAGGGCGGAATACCAGTCATCGAGTTCTTCACGAAGAACACGAAGGTACAGCTCTTCTTTGCTGCGGAAGAACATCGACGCGACCCCACGATCGACATCGGCCCGCTGACCGATGCTGTCCAGGGTGACCTCGACGAAGGGCAATTTCGAGAAGGTCGTTCGCGCTTCCGAGAGAATTCTTGCCTTTTTCTCGATGCGCTGGCTTTTGGCGCGCGCACGTTTTTCGGGGTCAATCAGTCGTCCCATCCACGCATTCTACCCGCACCCGGGGGGATGAGGGGGTGAGGGAATGATTGGCTTGAAGTCCGAGGGGGTGGGCGGGCAGGCCCTCACACCCTCACTCCCTCACGCCCAGGGTGGGCGGTCAGCCTACGTCTTTGAGGCTGATCTGGCCCGATTGCGAAAGCTTCCAAAAGACCAACAGGCTATCGATCTCCGACAGGGGCGAAATCTTGACGATCGAAGCGATGTCGGAGGTGCCGTTGATGCGCGACAGAATGAACCCCTCTTCGGGAGAAAAGCTCATCGCACGCAGGTCGTCGAGGGTGGTTTCGAGCACCGGCACCTTTTCGTCCTTGACGCCGTCATTTTCGAGCCCGGCCATGACCTCGCCCTCGAGCTCCTTGATCACCATCGCCAGCTCGCGGTTGTGGGGTTCGAGACTGGTCGCCGCCCCGAGGTGGCGTGCGGCGGCCTCGTAGACGCCGAGCTTGAGGTGCACCATGGCTTCGGAGATGAGGGCCTGGGCGTTGGTTGGCCCGGTATCCGCGCCGTCTTTGGCGGCCGGTGCGTCCGCCGCGGCAGGTGCGGCCTGCACCTGGGGATCGGGAGCGATCACCCGCGGCCGCACGATCTTGATTTTGCCCTCTTTCATCTTTGTGAACAACACGTCGTAAACGAAAAACTCCGAGGAATGGGTGTGGAGGCAAATGTCCTCGACGCTACGGTCGTCGTCCACCGCTTCGAGCACCCCCCGCCACCCGAAGTCCATTTCGTCCTCGTCCAGAAGAGGAGCCACGGACACCGGGACGCATTGGGTTGACGGAATGACCTTTTCCATCTCTTTCGACATGTCGATCCGGCGCATCCCCTCCATCACGAGGCCCGTGATATTGGCCGACATCGGCACCAGCTCGTACGGCGGCAGCTCCTCATCGAGGAAATCGAAATGCCCCTCGACCCAGGCGAAGAGGTCGTAGATGTTCTCCTCGGCTTTGAGCCTCAGCATGTGGTCGAGCATTTCCTGCTCGATGGCTCCGCCCTCGACGAGGATTTCGCCCAGGAGCTTTCCCTGCTCGGATTGGATGGCCATCGCCTTCGCCAGGTCGTCTTCGCTGATGACGCCCTTGCTGACCAGGAAGTGGCCGAGGAAGCCGCGCGGATCAGAGCTCGAGGAAGACAGCACGGCGCCGTCGCGAAGAAATATCTTCTTTTCGACGCTGCCATTGTTGACGATCAAGGTCCCGGTTTGGCGACCGTTGGCAAGCCACTGCAGCAGCTCTGCAAGGCTCATCGTCTCGAGATTGCCGGTGATCGACATCTTTGCCCTACCGAACGCGGACCCGGGGGCGGTCAACCCACACAGACCTCAACTCCGAGAAATGGGGGCTCACGGAAATCGATGTTATCGACAAAAATACCGGGCGGGCAATACTCATCTCGATTCGAAAATATCCCACTGGGCCGTCGCTGTCCATTTTGAGGGGGTTATTCGCGGGTATTTGTCCTCGTCCGTCACGCGGTTTCCGGGATATCGACGAGGAAAGTCGTGCCCACTCCAAGCTCGGTTTCGAAGCTAATCGCGCCGCCCAGCTCCTCGATGATGCCCTTGGAAATGCTCATGCCGAGGCCGGTACCGCTGCGGTGACGCCAGTCTTCGTGCTCGCCTCGCGCAAAGGCCTCGAAGACGTGCTCGCGGAAGTCCTCGGATATGCCCGGTCCCGCGTCTGAGACGGCGACCCTCAGTATTTGATCGCGCCGACTGGCGTTGACGATCACCACGTCGTCCGCGGCCGAAAAACGGACGGCGTTGGACAGCACGTTGGTCAGTACCTGGATCATCCGGTCCGGGTCGACTCGCACCATCGCGCCGGGAACGCGCTCGGAGAGTTCGAGGCGGACCTGGTGTTTGGTGGCGTATGCCACCGTGCTGTCGATGGCTTGCTCGACGAGGGGCATCATTTCGAGCTTCTCGAAATGAAACTCCATCCGGCCGGAGTCAAGTTTTCGCGATGCGAGGATATCGTTGACCAGTCGCCCCATTCTCTCGCTGTTGCGCAGAGCAATTTCCACCAGCTCTTGTCCCCGCTCGCCGAGCTCCCCTGCAACGCCTCCCGCGAGCAGGCCGATCGCGCCGCGCACAGCGGTCAGAGGAGCTCGAACTTCGTGATGGACCATGGTTACGAATTCGTCCTTCTGCTGCTCATTACGGAGGCGCTCGCCAATGTCCGCGGCGACGACGACGTAGCTCCTGGTCCTTCCCGCACTTTCCTCCATTGCACCCACCGATATCATCACCGGCACCGCTTCGCCGCCCCGCGCCAGGAGCTCGGTTTCCAGGCCGTGGGCCGATCCATCCGGCCCCAACGCGTCGAGCAGCGACACGTGGCCCTGCGGCGCCCGAAAGAGGTCCCGGCAGTTCTGACCCAGCAGCTCGTCCTCGCCGACTCCTGAGAGGCTGCACACCGCCGGGTTGACTCTGGTAATGGTCCCGTCCGGACCTGTCACGACCAGGCACTCGCCCATTGTTTCGAGAACGCGATCCAGATAGTCACGCGACACGGTGGTATCGCGGAGCTTACGCGTCATTTCATTAAAGGCCTCAGCGAGCTCTCCGACTTCGTCCGCGGTGCGAACCGGTAGCCGTGGCGGCAGCTCGCCTTTGGACAATGCCCGGGTAGCTCGAATGACCTCGTTGAGTGGACGCGTCACGGCCTCCGTGAGAAGGGCCGCGGCAAGAACGCCCATCAGCGCGAAGATGACGCCGACCGTGGCGGTACGACGAGCGAGGGACGCCTGATCTTCGGCGAGGCTGGCCAAGGAGTAACGAAGGCGGACTCCACCCAGCACCCGGCCTCCGAGATGCACCGGTTTGGTCACCGTCATAGCGTCGCCATCAAACTCAACCAGCAACGCCTCGGAACCCGAAACGTGACGCAGCGCCGCCTCGGAGATCAACAAGTGGCGCCGGGGATTGACGAGCGTACCGTCAGTAAGCACCCGCCCATCCTCGTCAAACGCAACTGCATCGAGAACATTCTCCTGATCTCGCGCCTCGGAAATCATTTTCCGCAGTTCTCTCACCTCGATCATGGCCAGAGCGTCGGCCGCGTTAGCGGCGATCACGGTCGTCAGGAGCTTGCCCCGGTCCTCGAGCTCGTGGCGCAAACGTTCGTTCTGGGCGCGAACCGAGAGGGCTGTCAGAACCACCCCGAAGGCGATGATGATTGCCGACACGAAGGCGACGAAGCGACCCTTCAGACCGAGTCTCACCGTGGCAACCTCACGGCCCGAGATCCTCCTGGACATGCGGCAGGAGCGTCATGACAAGCGCAAGATCCTGTTCCGCACCCCCCGGGAATCGTTCGAATTTGGTGGTCTCCTCGAAGGCTTCGAGCGACGCACCTCCTTCGTCGCTCAGGTGCATCTCGAGCAGCAGGTCTTCGATTGCCTGCACCACCATCGGATCGAGGCTATTCCGCACGCAGACGACGTTTCTGGGCACGGCCTCGGTCGTGTGGAGGATTCGGAGCTCGCTGATCCGGTCACCGGCGAGCGCCTCGTAGTAGTCCGCGTTGACTGCCCCCGCCACGACCTTTTGTTTGAGGACCCAGAACATGGTGTTTTCGGCATCGTTCGAAAAAACATAGCCAACACGATCCCTCGGAATCGAGGCTGCGGGGTCCTCGTAATTGACGAGCCGCAGACCGGCCGAAACAAGCGCCGCTTTGGGCATCAAAAAGCCCGAGGTTGAGAACGGCTCACCAAAAGCGATGATCTTGCCGGCAAGGTCGTCGACTGATTCAACACCGTTGTCGGCTCGGGTGAATACCACGCTTCTGTATACGTCTGACCCACGTTTCCAACGGCGGAGAATCGGCTCGACATCGGCGTGTTGCCATACGAAGACCGCCGGGAACGGGCTGTCGATGAAAAGATCGACCCTCCCCTCCCGGAACTCCTCGACTATCTGATTCAGCGATCCGACAATCTCCACCCGGCCTCTGCCGATCCCCACGTCGTGGAGATTGGCGGCCAAGAAGTCGGCAAAGGGCCGCACTACCTCGTACTCCTGGGTCGGATTGAGCGACACCGAACCGATAGTGAGTACGCCTGCCGGAACCGGTGGCGCAGTCGCGACGGCAGACGGAGGCGGGCCCGAGGGCTGCCCGCATCCAACGGCCATGGCCAGCAGTAGTCCAGAAACGAGACGAGAGGCCACGACTCAGCCCTCGTCACCCGCAAGGAGGACCCGGTTGCGGCCCCCCCGCTTGGCGCGATAAAGGGCTTCGTCCGCCGCAGCGATGAGCTCGTGACTTGTGAGGGCCGCAGGGAACTCGCCAACCCCGCAGCTCAGAGTCACGGTAAACGTCCCGTGGCCCGTTTCGTGATCGATGGCGGCGAAATTACGGCGGATATCGTCCATCTTTTCCATCGCTGATTCGCCGTCGGTGTCAGGGAGCACCACGACGTACTCGTCCCCACCGAAACGGCCCAACACATCGCTCATGCGGAGGCGCTGGCGCAGGAGATAGGCAAGGGCCTTCAAGACCTGGTCTCCCACCAGATGTCCGTGCTCGTCATTGACCTCCTTGAAGCCGTCGATGTCCAACATCGCGACGGCCAGTTTTCCGTGCTGGCGATCGGCCCTGCGAACCGCGACCTCGAGCTGCTCGATGATGCGACTGTGCCTGAAGAGCCCGGTGAGACCGTCTTTCTCCATGAACAGCCTCAGCGTGCGGCCCCGTTGGGCGCGAGCCGACACTGCCGGCACCAGTTGTTCTGGTAGTACCGGCTTGGTGAAGAAATCGTCGCCACCCTCGCCGAGGGCAGCGATCTGCTTCATACGGTCAGTCTCCCTCGACAGGAAGACGATCGGCACACCGACAAACGCCTCCTCCTGGCGAATCACCATCGCCAACTCGAGGCCGGTACAGCCCGGCATATAAACATCCATCAGAATCACGTCCGGTTGGAACTCCACAATCTGGGACATGACTTCGAGGGGGTCAGTAACAGTAACGGTTTCGAGGCCCGCCGACTCGAGACTGGTGGCGTGGAAGTCGGCCGTGTCGGCTTCGTCGTCAACAATGAGAATGCGATATGGTTCCGGTTCGCTTCGCGTCAACCGATCGAGGGTTTCGAGTACGTCCGAGAAGTTGACCGGCTTGATGAAATAGCTGCTGCAACCAGCTCTGACCGCGTCGAGCCGGGCCTCGATATCTGATCGGTTGGAGACAAGCACCAGCGGCACGACTTCTCCGAGAGCATCCCGCACTTTGGTTGCCACCTCCTCACCCGTCAACTCGCCATCCGGGGAGGAGAGGTCCGTGATCACGGCCGCCGGGCGCCGTTCGACGCTGCCGGAAACCATCTCGTCGATCTTTTTGAACATCTGAAGCTCGAATCCGAAATGGCCGAGCTGGAGGGCAAGCTCGCGCGCAAACGGATCCTCCTGCTCGACGACGACAATGAGATTGCGAGGTTCGAAGAGGGGCGTTCCCCACTCGGCCATGTTCTCAAATGAGCTGGGATCGAACGCCTTTTTGGCTTCCGAGGTGGCATCCTCTCCCATTCGCTCGAACCACTCGATGACCTCAGTACTCACATCCCGTGTTGGCGGCTGCGTACCTTCGAGGAGAGCCACCAAACGGCGTTCCAGGCGGCGAGCTGTTTTGGCCATCTTTGCGAATCCGAGGCTGCCGGCAGTGCCGATCAGACCATGGACCGATCGGTGGAGAGCGCGGGCACCATCCTGACTCCAACTGTCACCCTGGAGCACATTCCATTCCTCGACCAGGGCCTGTAACTTCGCAGGCAGCTTTTCGAGAAAATTACCGCGAAGCCTCGCCAGCTCTTTTTCGAGCTGTTCTGACGCAACACTGATTTCTCGTTCACCTTCCATGGGAGCCTTTCCAGACGCCGTTGATGCGATCGGCGAGGGTCATAGGGTCGAAAGGTTTGAGGATGACGTCCGCGACGCCGGTTTTACGCAGGTCTTCGAGCTCCTCTTCCTGGATCACCCCGGTGAGATAGATCACCGGAACCGCGTCGAATTCCGGTCGTCGCCTGATCTCCTCAAGAACTTCGGGGCCCGTCATATCAGGCATCAGCACGTCGACGATGACCAGATCGGGCTCGAACTCGGAGAGCCGTTCGAGGAGCTTTTTACCCGAAGAACACACCGACACTTCGAACCCTCCAACCGTTTCAAGCGCAATTCTCGAGATCTCGAGAATGTCCGGCTCGTCGTCGGCAAGCAGTATTCGTTGCAGTGTTATCGCGCCCACGGATTATTCCTATTGGCGCATGATACACGTGTCGGAAACAGTCGTTCTCCGGGGAGATCCGTCACTCATTGTCTGTTTCGACCCGCGTCCACAGCGAGGTGCGACCAATCATCGAAAAGCCAATAAAGCCGCGAACATTGAGCTCGCCATCGTCGCCGATTCGGACCTTACACTTGTAGGTCTTTCCGTTGTCCGGGTCGTAGATCGTGCCTTTCTTCCAGGCACCCTTGCCGTCGAACTTGAAGCCCTTCAGGAGTTCGAGGCCCATAATCGGTCTGGATTGCAGGGCAGGATCCGGGTTGTTCTTGTCGACCTTCGGCTCACCCTCTTCCCCGTCCTCGTCTTCAGAGGTGTAGAGAGGCTCTTCAAGCCACATAATCTTGCCAGAGTAAAGATCCCCCACTGCGTAGATCTCGATGTGGGCCTGACCCCCCTCGCCCTCGGGATCGGTGGCCCAGACGCCGAGAATGGCGTCGCCATCACCCGCCAACAGCGGCACCGCCGCAAAAAAGACGATTCCAACAGCAGCTAGTATTCGCTTCATTCCAAGACTCCTCCTTCATGAGATTCGCTGGCCGATAATAACCCCCACCGCCGCGAATCACCAACAAACACCGAATATCTCACCAGCTTCCTGCTGCGGCCGGCGAGATTTGCGGTATTGCCCGTTCTTCCGAACGCATCGCGTAGTACATTTGAAGGGTGGAAAGGGGTTCAATCTTCGCGCATTCAGCGATTACCCAGTTGCTCGTAGCTGTCGCAATCGTTTCGGTCGTGGGCTGCGGCGGGCCGCCCCGCCCACCCGAGCGACCGACGTTCGAACGCGTCGCCGTCAACCAGCGAGGCGTCGGCATTCCCTACGGCGCGGTCGTGCTCTTCAGAGTCGAGCAGGAGCTGGTGGCCCTGCGGGTCGTCGACGCCCCAATATGGGGCTATTGGATTGAATACGAGTGGAATGCGGCCCCGTTGACCGCAGGTGCTTTTGAGACCGCGAGCACGGGTGCCGGCGAAACCAATGAACAGAAAAGACGCAGCGCCGTAATCGCCGGGTCTCTTTTTATGCGGTGGTCTCGCGGGTCAGAGGTATTCGGCTGGCTCTACTGGCCCGAAGACCCAAAGGACGTCAGCGTTTCCTCGATCACCTTCCGAAGCGTCGACAGCATCGATCTCCAGAATCCTGAGATCTTCTGGTACACGCAGGAGATGTTCGAGTAAATCCCCTGCCCGTACCCGTCTCCGTCTCGGTGCCCGAAAACCGTGAAGTGATAGGGATCCTCGATACTCGATTCTCGAAACTCGATGCGCCTCCCAAGTTGGCGAGCGGATCGAGCATCCAGCATCGAGCATCCAGAATCGGGCGGGTGGGCGGGACACCCTGCTATCCTCCCTCCCCATGATTGCGGTCACCAACCTCGTCAAGGCCTACGGCAGCCAGGTCCTTTTTGCCAATGTCAATTTCCAGCTCAACCCGGGCTGCCGCTATGGGCTGGTCGGCGCCAACGGCTCCGGCAAAAGCACGCTCGCCCGGATCATCGCCGGCGACGAGGAACAGAGTGACGGTCTGGTCGCGATTCCCAAGCGGCTACGGCTCGGCGTCCTCTCCCAGGACCACTTCCGTTTTGAAGACACTCCGATCCTCGACGTGACCATGATGGGTCACCAGGAGCTGTGGCAGGCCCTTGCTGAGAAGGACCGAATCCTCGAAGCATCAACCGAGCATTTCGATGGCGATCGCTACGCCGAGGTGGAGGACCTGATCGTCAGCCTCGACGGCTACAGCTTCGAGGCGCGGTCGGGTGAAATACTCGAGGGGCTGGGCATCGCCTCGGAGCTTCACCACAAACCGCTCTCCACCCTCTCCGGCGGCTTCAAATTACGAGTTCTGTTGGCCCAGGTTCTGGCCGCAGACCCTGGTTGTCTGCTCCTCGACGAGCCGACCAACCACCTCGATATCCTGTCGATCCGTTGGCTCGAGAAATTCCTGACCACCTACCAGGGGTGTGCGGTCGTTATTTCGCACGACCACCGTTTCCTCGACAACGTCTGCACCCACATCCTCGATATCGACTACGAAACTGTCACCCTCTACTCGGGGAATTACACCGCCTTCACCACCGCCAAGGTCGAGGAGCGCAACCGAAAAGAGGGTGAAATCGCGCGCCAGGAGAAAAAGATCGCCGAGCACAAGGCCTTCGCCGACCGCTTCAGGGCCAAGGCGACCAAGGCGCGTCAGGCGCAGAGCAAGCTCAAGCAGATGGACCGTATCGTCATCGAGAACCTCGCACGGTCATCCCGTCGCTATCCGGTCTTTCAATTTCGCCAGCGGCGCCCAAGCGGCAAGGAGGCGCTCAAGGTCGAAGGGGTCAGCAAGGCGTTCGGTGACAACCAGGTATTGTCCAACATCAGCCTCAACGTGCGCCGCGGAGATCGCCTGGCCATCATAGGACCCAACGGCATCGGTAAGTCGACCCTGCTCAAGATCGCGGTCGGCGAGCTGAGAGCGGATGCGGGCGTAGCGCAATGGGGACACGAGGTCCGAACAGGTTATTTCGCCCAGGACCACCGACAGGCCTTTGCCGACATCGACGCCACCGTCGAGAGCTGGCTCGGCGCCGCCTGTTCCGGCGAAAGCACTGGCACTGTGCGAAGCCGTCTCGGCAAGGTGTTGTTTTCGGGCGACGAGGTGGAGAAAAAGGTCCCGAGTCTGTCCGGTGGGGAGGCGGCGCGGCTCCTTTTTGCCCGGATTGCAGTAGACGAACCCAACGTCCTGGTCCTGGACGAGCCGACCAACCACCTCGATCTCGAAGCGATCGAGGCATTGGTCGCTGGTCTTGCGGCCTTTGACGGCACTCTGATTTTTGTCTCGCACGACCGCTGGTTCGTGTCGAAGCTCGCGTCCAGGGTGATTGAAATCACCGAGCACGGAATCAACGACTATCCCGGGACCTACGACGAATATCTGGAGAGCTGCGGCGACGACCACCTCGATGCCGACGCCGCCGTCCTGCGGGTTCGGCGCGAGAAGCGCGCCCGCAAGCGCGGCGGCCAGAATCCCGACAAGATCGCCGGTGGCAATGGGGACGCGAAAAAGCGAAAGCAGATCGAGCTGCGACGGGACGTCGTCACCGCCGCCATCGAGAAGGCGGAACAGCGCGTCGAGGAGATTGACGAGGCGTTCTGCGCGCCAGGCTTCTTCGAGGAGACAGTCGAATCGAAGGTCCGATCGATGCAGCAGGAACGCGACTCGCTCGCGACCGACCTCGAAAAGCTCATGGCCGAATGGGAAGAGATCGAAGCATCGCTTGAAAACGGTGGCCTTTGACATCGACGCCGCCCACCCACCCAAGAGAAACCGCAGATCACGCAGATAGACGCAGATAGGATTGCCAGCTGGTTTGCACCACCGCTTTCGCCAACGGCCTCGAGTATTCCAACGACAACCAAAGCCCACAGATCACACAGATAAACACAGATGGGTATTCTCGCCTTTTTATCCACGTGGCGAGGTCCCGGCCGTCTTCAGACGGCCGGGACCTCCCCACCCCACTTCTTCATTCAATAGCTGAGAGAGGCTCACCTCCCCTTGAATACAGAAGAGAGGCAGAACCGTCGCGCCGAAGGCACGTCGGCCAGTGAGAAGACCGGCGGCGATGGATGCTTGCATCCGGAGTCGTCGGGCTTCTCACCGGCGACAGGCGATTCCAGATCGCCTGTCGTTCTGCCGTCAATAAGCGGAACCATCTCTCAAGCCCAGCGACGGCTCCTTTGCGTCTTTGCGTCTTCGCGCCTTTGCGTTATTGGGTGGGTGGGCGGCTCTGTGACTTCTCTGTGTCTCTGTGCCTCTGTGCCTCTGTGCCTCTGTGGTTTTTCGGACGGGGCAGGAGATTCAGGCGACGCGGCGTACGGCGTGCATGGTGAAGCCGTCGCCGTCGGGGTTGGGAAGGATGCGGATGCCGCCGGCGGAAGTCGGGATCCACGGAACGCCAATGGGCAGGTGAGACTCGAGGCTCTCGACCTCGAAACCGTCCGGCAGATCTGCCACCACGCCCTCGTTCTCCTCCGGCTCCACAGAGCACGTGGTGTAGAGAAGCGCCCCACCGGGTGCGACCAGATCCAGACCGGCCGTCAACATTGTGTGTTGTATCTCCGCCAGCTCGCCGATCGACTCCGGAACGAGTCGCCACTTGAGTTCTGGGTGACGGCGGAAGGTGCCGGTGCCGGTACAGGGCGCGTCAAGAAGCACGAGATCCCAACCGCCAGGCGCAAACGGTGGATTCTTGGCATCGGCGGCCACGATCGTGCAGCCCCCCGCCCGCGCGACAGCCGGACGCATCAGACGTACACGGTTCAATCGGAGATCCGCCGCCACCGCACGTTCCGAGTGTCCGAGGTGAAGCATCAACGCCGTCTTGCCGCCCGGTGCGGCGCAGAGATCGAGGACGCGCCGTTCCGCGGAGGCGATCGATCTCGCGATATGCGCCACCATTTGAGAGCTCGGATCCTGGGCGTAGGCAACGCCACTGCTCACCATCTCGATCAGACTCTTGACGTCCTCGGGCGCTGTCCAGGCGCCGGGACACCAGGGATGAGACGCCAGCTCGACACCTTTCCGGGTCAGTTTCTGACGGCCTTCTCCGTCAAAAAACCACACCCAGGTGACGGCCGGCTCCTGGGCCGACGCCATGGCGATTTCAGACGCCTCATCGCCGAAGACCTCGGCCCAGCGGCGGCAGAGCCATTCCGGGTGTGAGAGGCGAACGCCGATCGGAGAGCGCTCCAGCACCTCGCGCCAGTCGGCGGTCGCTTTTCGCAGCACGGCGTTGACCATCGAGGAAGCGGACGACCGTCCCAGCCGCCGCACCAACCGCACCGCACCGTCAGTCGCCAGTTCCGGTGGAAAGTCCAGACGAACAGTCTCCACGAGCCCGATGCGCATCGCCGCCCTCACCTCGGGATCGAGCTTGCGGAGCTTCCGTCGGCATCGCGGTTGGAGAACCGCATCCAGCGCGCGCATCGAGCGAAGCACCTCGAGCACCCTGACTCTGACCGCCGGTTCTCCTCCCCCGGAGAGGATTCGCGATGAGAATGCTCCCTCTTCGACGCGCACAAGCATGCGCGCCGCGGTCAACCGATCAGCCGAAAGCCTCACCGCGGCTCACCCGTTCGCCGATCAAAAAGGCGTCCACCGGCATTCGCCGTTTGCCCTCCCGCTGCACCTCGGTGATCTTAATAGCGGTGCCCTTCCCGCAGCGAACGACCACTCCGTCCGGATCCGCCGCGACGACCGTTCCCGGCTTCTCCTTGCCTCTCGCAGGTGGTTTGACCTCCTCAAGTCCGAAGATCTTGAGCCGGCCGCCCCGGAAAGTGGTGTAGAGCCCGGGCCACGGCGTAAAGCCCCGAAGCCTGTTGATCAGCTGGCGAGCGGGCATCGACCAGTCCACTTTGGCAAAGTTCCTGCGCAACATGGGCGTTGTGTTGGCGCCATCTGTCGGTTGCGGGCGGGGCGTCAACGAGTCCTCTTCAAGCTCATCAAGGGTCCGCACGACGAGCACTGCGCCGATTTCGGCAAGCCGAGGCGCCAACATTTCGGCTGTCTCGCCGGGTTCGATCGGCACCCGGTTCTGGAGCAGGAGGGGGCCGGTGTCCATGCCCTCGTCGATCTGCATCGTGGTGACGCCGGTGGCGCGGTCACCACAGACCAATGCCCATTGGATCGGAGATGGTCCACGATGGCGCGGCAACAGGCTCGGATGCAGGTTGACGAAACCGTGCCGCGGGATCTCGAGCAGACGGCCAGGGATCATCTTGCCGTAGGCCACCACAACGACAGCATCAGCGCCACTGTCTTTGAGATTCGCGTCGATTTCGGTCGACTTGAGGCTTTTGGGCTGCAAGCACTCGATCTGACGTGAACGGGCTACCTCGACGACTGGCGGTGGGGTAAGGACCTGGTGCCTTCCAACCGGCCGGTCCGGTCTGGAGACAACCAGCGTTACCTCGTGCCGGCTCTCCACCAACTTTTCGAGGGTGGGCACGGCAAATTCGGGGGTACCGAAGAAGACGACCTTCATAGCGCACGAGTGTACACGAAGTCTCGGTCTCATCACGGTCCAACCACCCACCCTGGGGCTTGGGGCTTGGGGCTTGGGGCTACAAGAGTTCGGAACGGGGATCGAGAATGTCAAGCCTCATGCCTCAGGTCTCGAGCCCTTGGGTCGGGCGGGTGGATTCAAGCCTCAGGTCTCAAGCCTCAAGCCCTGGTTGGGAGGGTGGGCGGTTGGAAATTATTGAGAACTCGTATACATTCACTCTCTTGAACGCACGAAGCGGAGCGTGCCCATGAATAACCCCTCGCCGGACGAGATTCGGACGGCGCTCGACGAGATCCTGCCGGGGGTCCAGAAGCCAACCCGATACCTCGGCATCGAACGTAACCTGGTGCGCAAGCCCTGGGACGACGTGGACGTGCGCGTTGCCCTCGCCTTCCCAGACGCCTACGAGATCGGGATGTCACACCAGGGCACACGGATCCTCTACCACTTGGTCAACCGTCGTGACGACGCTCTGGCGGAGCGGACCTTTGCGCCAATGCCGGACATGGCCGAAGCTCTGCGGGCCGCCGGCTTGCCCCTCTTCACCCTCGAGACCTACCGCGCGGTGGCAGAGTTCGACATCGTCGGCATTTCGCTCCAATCCGAGCTCAACTACATCAATGTCCCATACCTCCTCGACCTCGCCGGCATCGCGCGACGCGCGGCCGAACGAGGTCAGGACGAGCCTCTCGTGATCGGCGGCGGGCCCTGTACCGCCAACCCGGAGCCAGTGGCCGACTTCTTTGACGCCATTCTCATCGGTGACGGCGAGGCGGCACTCGACGAGATCCTCGACACGGTGCGCGACGCTCGCGCCGGGAACACCGCCCGCAAGGAGGTTCTGAGCCGATTGGCCGCCGTTCCGGGCGTCTACGTTCCCACCCTCTACCGGTGGCACGATGCGGCCGGCGACCAAGGGGCCCGATGGGAGACGATACACGACTGTGCTCCGTTCCCGGTCCAACGCGTATGGGTCGATCAGCTCGATAGCAACGACCAGCCCGAGTCGGTGATTGTGCCCTACGCCGACGTCATCCAGGATCGCCTCGGAACGGAGATCATGCGTGGCTGCACCCAGGGATGCCGCTTCTGCCAGGCCGGCTACTGGTACCGGCCGGCGCGCGAGCATGACCCGAAGGTGGTCCTCGACCGAGTGCAGCGGCAGGTTGCCGAAACGGGTTTCGAAGAGGTCGGGCTGCTGAGCCTTTCAACCGCCGACTACTCACAGGTCGAGCCGCTTGTCTACAATCTGGCTCATTGCTTACAAGACCAACGGGTCTCCATCAGCCTGCCGTCACTTCGTGCCGATGCGTTTTCGGTCGGTCTCGCCGAGGCGGTTTCGCGGGTTCGGAAGTCAGGCTTCACCTTTGCCCCTGAGACCGGTTCGGACCGCCTCCGCAGGGTCATCAACAAGACGTTTACCAACGCCGAAATGGTGCGCGCCGCCGAGGCTGCGTTCAGCAAGGGATGGGAGCTCATCAAGGTCTACGCCATGATCGGTCTTCCGACCGAGACCGATGAGGACCTCGAAGAGCTGGCACGCCTGGCCGAGGATATCCTCTCCGCCGGACGTCGGGTCACGGGCGGCCGCAAGGTCCAGGTCAAGGTGTCGGTCGGATGTTACGTTCCCAAGGCCTGGACCCCCTTCCAGTGGCAGCCGTACGCCGGTGTCAACGAGCTTCGCCGCCGCATCGACTTACTCAGACAACGTTTCCGCCGAGTTCGCGGCGCCCGTCTCACGTGGTCGGACCCGGAGGAGGCGGCCCTCGAATCTTTGCTGTCGCGTGGCAGTCGCGGCCTTGGCGCTGCTATCGAGCGGGCCCACGACCTGGGTGCGGTCTTCGATGGCTGGACCGATTACATCAACCTCGACGCCTGGCGCCAGGCGCTCGACGACATGGGTGTGGATGTCGACCGCGAGCTGGGAGAACGAGCCCTGTCGGACACTTTGCCGTGGGATCTCATAGATGCCGGCGTGCGAAAAGGGTTTTTGAAGGGCGAGTGGCGCCGCGCCGTACGCGAGGCCGAAACCGAGGACTGCAAGTGGGGACACTGCTACCGCTGTGGCATTCCCGGAGACGGAGACGATACAAAGCTTGCCTCGACGACGCTTCCGGTTCTCGGCGATGCTTTGCCCGAGAGCGATCAGCCACAGGTCGCCGCCTACCGGTTGCGGCCCGAACCGCGCACCCCACCGGCGGTTGCCGAACGGCCACAGCCGCCCGTCCATCGCCGATACCGGTTCGTGTTCTCGAAGACGGGCGACGTTCGCTGGTTGTCGCACCGACAACTCATGGACGCCCTCGAACGAATGGTCCGCGCTGCGGGCCTGCCGGTACGATACACCGAAGGATTCAATCCCCACATCCGCCTGTCGATGGGACCGGCCCTGCCGGTCGGCTTCGAGGGCCTTGCTGAGAACTTCGATGTCGATTGCACGGCGCCGCTCACGAAACAACATCTCGTAAGGGCTAACGCGCTTCTGCCGAATGGGCTCGAAATCCTCGAAGCCCGGCCGCTGCTCCCGGGTGCACCCAAGCTGGGCCGACTGGTGGCGGCGGCGCGTTATCGCATTGACGGAGTCGAACCGTGGCCGGAGTCGGCGTCGGAGCTCGATGAAACGACCCGTGCAGGAGTCCGCCGCTGGCAGCGCCTCGATGATGGCGCCCTGCTTGTCGAGCTCAACGCCCGCCAGGAGGATGGACCTCTGCTCTCTGTCAAAAAGGTCCTGCTCGCCCTCGGCCTTGCTGAAGATCGGATCGCCCGGATTCCGGTGACCCGCGAGATGCTGATTTTGGAAGCACGCACGAAGAACCGGGGATCGAAAGAGGAACCTTCGGAGGCAGTCGTCTCATGAGCCGCTGGGTCATCCACGCACAGGCTTCGTTCGAAGCGCGCCACGCCCTCACCAGCTATCGTGGAACGCGCGAATCTTCACACGGCCACCCGTGGAAGGTCGAGGTCCGAGTGGGCGCCGCCGAGCTCAACGCGGAGGGCTACGCGCTTGACTTCCACCAGGTCCAGGATCTGCTGGCCAAGGCGATCGCTCCGCTCGACCGCAGCGATCTCAACGATCACCCGAAGATCGGCACACCCTCCCCGACCGCCGAGCGAGTTGCCGAGTTTCTTTCGGAGAAGCTCGCACCGGAGTATGAAGAGATCGGCGGAGAGCTGTTGGTTGTGAGTGTGTGGGAGGGACCGGACAACCGCGTTGACCTGATACTCGATTGACAATGCACTTCAGAACAAAGAGCAGGGCAGTCGCAGTCTCCAAGAGTCGAGTTATGAGTTTTGAGTTTTCCACCAACCGCCCTGAACTTGGCGGCGGACCGTAATTCCGAATTCCGAATTCCTAATTCCTACTTCTTCCGTCTATACTCTCCCGCATGATTTGGCGCAGGGCGCTGCTTTCCGACGACAATACGATGACTGAATTTCATTGCCTCCGGGGTTTCATCCCGGCGGCTTTTTGATCATAGGCAGAAGGAGGCATCATGCTGCAACACGCTACGGCCTGGTCGTTTCTCGGCATTTCAGGGCTCGCCTTGTTCTGGTTTCTCACCATCGCCGGGGTCGGTGCCGTCGTTCTTTCGCTGAGTCGACGATTCCAGCTCCTCCGCGCGGGTCGCTCCGAGAATCGCTTCGATCGCCTCGGCGCGCGTTTCAAGCACATGCTGGTCTATGCCTTCGGCCAGAAAAAGATGTTTGACGACCCGGTCGCGGGCTTTTACCACCTGCTGATCTTCTACGGTTTCCTGGTCGTCAGCGTGCGCACGGTGACAATGGTCCTCGAGGGTCTCTTTGTGGGTTGGGAGCTGCCTCTCCTGCACTCGCCCATCGGACACGCCTACCTTTTCTCGAAAGATATCTTCGAGCTCCTGGTGCTCCTCGGCCTCGTCGTCGCCGTCTGGCGCCGTGGAGTCCAGAAGAAGGAGCGGGTGATCCAGAGCTGGGGCGCCTGGTTGGTCATCGGGTTGATCGCCATCCTGATGGTGACTGACCTCGTCTCGGAGGGCGCCCGCATCGCGGCAGGTGACCTCGACGGCTCCTTCCTGCCGATCTCTTCTCTGGCGGCGAGCGCTTTCGCCGGCATCGGCATCGCGAAACTGCAGGTCATTTACAGCGCCAGCTGGTGGATCCACCTCATCACGCTCTTCGTCTTTGCCAACGAGCTGCCCTACTCGAAGCACTTCCACGTCTACACCTCGGTATTCAACTCCTTTTTCGCCACCCTCGATGCTCCCGGCAAGCTGCCGAGCATGGATCTCGAGGAGATCGACGAGGACACGACCTTCGGGGTCTCGACCATCACCGATTTCACCTGGAAACAGATGCTCGATATGTACACCTGCACCGAGTGCGGTCGCTGTCGTGAGTTCTGCCCGACGACCCTGACCCACAAACCGCTGCAGCCGGTGCTCTTCCTGAAATCGGTACGCGATCAGCTCTACAGCGAGCAGTCCGCGATCCTCGGCTCACCCGGCGAGAGTGGAAACACATCAGAGAACGCACTGGTGCCGGCGATTGTCGATCCGGAGGTGATCTGGGCCTGTACGACCTGCCGCTGGTGCGAGCGTGCGTGCCCGCTCGACATCACCTACGTCGACAAGCTAGTTGAAATGCGACGCAATCTGGTGCTCGAGAAGGCAGAGTTCCCCGAAGAGGCGCAGCCGGCCTTCCGCGGCTACGAGGTCAACGGCAACCCGTGGCAGCTGCCGGCAGAAGAGCGTGGCAACTGGGCATCAGATCTCGACGTTCCTTTGGCGTCGGCGGCCGGTGGTGATTTCGACTACCTGTTCTTCGTCGGCTCCCCGGGCAGCTATGACGACCATGGCAAAAAGGTCTCCCGGGCCCTGGTCACGATCCTCAAGGCCGCTGGCATCAAGATCGCGATCCTCGGGCCCGAGGAGCTTTCGTCCGGCGATGCGCCGCGGCGACTTGGCAATGAGTACCTCTTCCAGATGCTGGCCCAGCAGAATGTCGAGACCATGAACGGCTACGGGGTGAAAAAGATCGTCACCAACTGTCCCCATGCTCACAACACGCTTGCCCACGAGTACCCCGAGTTCGGTGGAAATTACGAGGTGGTGCACGGCACCCAGTTGGTGGCTGAGCTCGTTCGAGCGGGCAAGGTCAAGCTGACGGGCAACCTGGGTCTGGATCTGGCCTACCACGATCCCTGTTATCTCGGCCGTACCAACGGCGAGTACGACGCGCCGCGCTTCCTGCTCAAGGCCATCCCTGGCGTCAGGGTGCGAGAGGCAGAGCTCCATCGCGAGACCTCGATGTGCTGTGGCGCCGGCGGCGGACGGATGTGGCTCGAGGAAGATATCGGCGAGCGAATCAACCAGACCCGGTTCTCGCAGCTCGAGGCCAGTGGCACCTCGGAAGTGGCCGTGGCGTGCCCCTACTGCTTCTCGATGCTGTCCGACGCCCAGAACGAGCTCGGGCACGAGGATGCCTCCGCGTACGACGTTATCGAATTGGTTGCGAAGTCGCTCGAGGGTTAGTCCGGCAACGCGTCAACGAGCTTTGCGAGGAGCGACGAAGTCGGGACGCCCGGGTTCTTCGGCTCCACCCAGCGCCAGACGTCGGAAGGTGGTTCGATGCGGGCCGATTTGAAATAGAGTGGTGTGACCTCGATCTTGCGATGGGTGATGTTGTGCCGGACGGTGTCTCCGAATTTCGGAGACGACATTGCGCCGAACGGCACGAGTCCTGATGCTCCCTGTCCCGGGTCAACCTCGCCCTCGAACTCCATCAGCGGGGGCAGCCACAGGCCGCGGAGGATGGGTCCCTCGTCGATCCTTCGCACCAACCACGAGCCCTCCTCGTC
>Ga0316194_10001040_pt1 | contig 18857 bp, 19 predicted proteins | sample CroRivsedime1_MG_FD_204936 | JGI IMG/M metagenome (GOLD analysis project Ga0316194, IMG submission 204936) | Coastal sediment microbial communities from Maine, United States - Cross River sediment 1 | ecosystem: Environmental > Aquatic > Marine > Coastal > Sediment | place: USA: Maine...
GACAGGGAAAGTGTGCCTGCCGGCATCGTGAAATAGACCACTTTGGAAGAAAACAAAGACGCCAGGCGCAGATAATCCGAACGAATCTCGTTAACTGCCGCATAATGGGGATTGAGTCCGGTGTTGTTGTGAATGTCGATCACGGCGAGGGGGTTCAGCTCCCTCATCCGGTCGTGTATTTTCCGGAACAAACGGGTGTATTCACTGTCCACCTCATTGCCGCCGGGCCAGCAGCGGTTGAAATCCGGTTGATCATCGAGCCTGCGAAGCCGGTGTTTTGCCGCCAGCGGATTACCGATTAAAATCAGCAATGAGCGGGGCAGTTCATCGTACTGATAATGGCTTTTCAGCAGGCGTCGGATGGCTTCCCAGCCGGTAATTTCATTGCCGTGCTGGAGCACCGAAACCACCAGGGGGCGTTTGTTGCGGCCTTCAAGGTGGATCAGTGTGGGCCCGTCGATTTGCTGGTAAAGGGCTGAAGCGGGGCGCTCGAGGAGGCCTTCCGGGATGTGGTCGAGTTCTTTGAAGTCCAGCGAAATCATAAATATGCCGGTCAAGATACAGGCATTGAAGAAATGAAGAAAGAGCAGTCTTGAAATTAGTTTCAAGGGACATAAATTTTTGCGGGGACCAATGAGTGGGAGCGTTATTGTGGGGTTTGTAGATGAATGATCTGAGTATTGAGTCAAGGGCTCTGTGCAAACGGTACGGAAACCTGACCGCTGTAGATGGCTTGAGTTTCGACGTGAGTGCGGGTGAAGTATTGGGCTTTCTCGGGCCAAACGGGGCCGGTAAATCGACGACCATGAAGATGCTGACCGGGTTCCTCACGCCAACTTCCGGGACGGCCATCGTAAACGGTCATAACATCGTGAGTGACTCCCTGGCAGCCAGGCGATGCATCGGATATCTGCCCGAGGGCGCGCCCAGTTATGGTGAAATGACAGTCAGGCGATTCCTGGAATTTATCGCCAGGGCCCGGGGGTTTGAAGGCAAGGCGGCTGTCACGGCGGCCGGTGCGGCGATCGAACGGCTTAATCTGGATCGGGTTCCGGAGCAAACGATCGAAACTCTGTCCAAAGGCTTCAAACGGCGTGTGGGGCTTGCACAGGCGATCATCCATGACCCCAGCGTATTGATCCTGGATGAACCGACCGACGGACTCGATCCCAATCAGAAACATGAAGTCAGGCGGCTGATTCGCGATATGTCCAGCGAAAAGATCATCGTGATCTCAACTCATCTGCTGGAAGAGGTCGACGCTTTGTGCAACCGTGCGATGATCATTTCTGACGGCCGCTTGCTGGTTGACGATTCACCACAGGGTTTGATCGCGAGATCCCGATATCACGACGCCATTACACTGGTCGTCGAACAGCCTGAACGGGTAGCCAGCGTGCTCAGCGAATTATCACAGGCGCGCAAAGTTGAATTGCGCGAAGGTGAGCTCACGGTCTTTCCGGCTGAGGGATGCAAACTGTTCGAAGTGATTTCAGATGCCGTCAGGGAAAATGACTGGCAGGTCAGCGAATTGCGGCTGGAAGCGGGTCGCCTGGACGAAGTGTTCAGGCAAGTGACACAAGGGGAGGTTTCGTAATGGGCACAGCAGTCAGGCCGGTTTTAAACGTCATGCGCCGGGAGTTGACCGGCTATTTTTCAACACCGGTTGCCTGGGTTTTCATCGTGATTTTCCTGGTGATGTCGGGCGTTTTCACGTTTTATATCGGTTCGTTTTACGAACGGGGGATTGCCGATCTCGAACCTTTTTTCCAGTTTCATCCCTGGTTATACCTGTTCCTTGTTCCTGCCATTGGTATGCGGCTATGGGCCGAGGAAAGAAGGTCCGGGACGATCGAGTTGCTGTTGACGCTGCCGCTGACATCCTGGCAGGCCGTTACCGGAAAGTTTCTGGCCGCCTGGTTCTTTGTGGGAACGGCATTGCTGCTGACTTTTCCCATTTGGGTCACGGTGAACTACCTGGGCCAGCCCGATAACGGCGTGATCTTTGCAGGATATTTCGGCAGCTGGCTCATGGCCGGAGGGTTTCTGGCCATTGCTTCGTGCATGTCCTCCGTGACCCAGAACCAGGTCGTCGCTTTTATTCTCAGCGTGGTGGTCTGCTTCGGCTTCATGCTCAGTGGCCTGCCGATGGTGATGAACCTGTTTTCCGGATGGGCTCCGCAGGCTTTGCTGGATACGATCGCGAATTTCAGTTTTCTCGCCCACTTCGCTGATATTTCCAGGGGCGTCATTGATTTGCGGGATCTCGTCTACTTTGCGCTGGTGATCACGTTGTGGCTGGTGGCCAACACCGTTGTCCTTGAACTGAAAAAAGCCGATTGAGGGAACAGACATGCAGAAAAAATCTTTTTACTCGATCGGTTCCCTGCTACTGCTGCTGGTTTTCTTCGTCGTGGCCAGCATGCTGTCCAGTAACCTGTTTCGCGGATTGCGCTTTGATCTGACTGAAAACCAGCTCTATACGCTGAGCGATGGAACCCGCAATATTCTCCACGACCTGCAGGAGCCGGTTACGCTTTATCTGTTTTTCTCTGAAGCGGCCAGCCGGGATCTTCCGCAAATACGAAGCTATGCCCGGCGAGTGGATGAGCTGGTTGAAGAATTCGTCAACCACAACCCGGATAAGCTCACGCTCAAGCGCATTGATCCCGCACCGTTTTCTGAGGAGGAGGACCAGGCTACGGCATTCGGTTTGCAGGCTGTGCCGGTGGGCGCCTCCGGGGATTCACTCTACCTGGGTGTTGCCGGAAGTAATTCGCTGGACGACATGCAGGCGATGCCTTTCCTGCAGCCTTCCAAGGAGAAATTCCTGGAGTACGACCTGGCAAAGATGGTTTCATCACTGGGCAACCCCGAACGTAAAACGCTGGGACTGCTGTCCTCAATGCCAATGACAGGAGGGTTCGATCCTACCACCCAGACGCCTCAGCCCGCCTGGGTGCTGCACGAGCAACTCAGCCAGCTGTTTCAGATTGAGGATATCGATCCGGCGGCCCCTGTTCTGCCAGCCGGGCTGGACGTGTTGATGCTGGTCCATCCCAAGGACCTTGAGGAATCCATGCTGTACCAGGTTGAGCAGTTTGTGCTCAACGGCGGGCACCTGATCGCTTATCTCGACCCGTTTGCAGAAATGGACCGGGGCAACCCGGGTGATCCCATGGCCCAGATGCAGGCGGGTAGTTCATCATCCCTGGGGCCCATACTTGATGCCTGGGGCGTAATGTATGACCCGTCGCGCGTCGTTGGTGATCTGCAGTTCGGCGTGGGTACCAGCCGATCGAGGCATATCGGCATTTTGTCGGTGCCTGCGGAAGGTCTTGATGATGAAGACATCATCACGTCAGATCTGGAAGTGGTCAACTTCTCCTCGGTGGGTTGGTTCGCTGCAAAAAGCGACGCAAAAACCCAGTTTGAACCACTGGTGATGAGCAGTGAAAATGCAGCGTCGATGGATTCTTCACGGCTCAGATTTCTGACCAACCCTGCCGATTTGATGACTGATTTCAATCCGACCGGTGAACGTTTTGCGCTGGCGGCAAGGCTGACCGGTGAGGCGGCTTCCTCCATTGAGCCACCTGAGGGAGAGGGGGGCGAACACCTGGCCGCATCCGGCGAATCCGGAATCAACGTCGTGTTGATTGCCGATACCGATGTATTGTCCGATCGCCTCTGGATTCAGCGGCAGCCGTTTTTCGGACAGGACATCACCACGGCATTCGCGGATAACGGTTCGCTGGCTGTCAACGTGATCGACAACCTGCTGGGGAACCGCGACCTGATCAGCATCCGTACCCGCGCCAGTTCGGGCCGGCCCTTTGATCGGGTAGATGAAATTCGCGTGGCTGCCGAAAAATCCTACCGGGCCACGGAAGAACGGCTGCAAATGGAACTGGAAGATACCGAGCGTAAACTCACTGAATTACAAGCCGCAAAAGGGGAAAGCGAGCTGACCGTCATCAGCCCGGAGCAGCAAGAGGAAATCCAGAGGTTCGTTGACCGAAAGTTCGAAATCCGAAGGGAATTGAGGCAGGTTCAACATGACCTTCAGCGCGACATCAACAGCCTGGGAACCCGGTTGAAATTGCTGAATATTGCGCTTGTTCCTGCCATCGTTATGGTCGTAGCCCTTGTTTACGGTAGCCGCCTGCGCCGCAAACAGACGCGTGTGCAAATGAGTCCAGTGGAAAACCCATGAGCAGAAAACACTTTTCGTGGCTATTGTTTGCTACCTTTTTAGTCGGTGCGGTCGTAATGATTCTGCCGCAGCATACCGGCAAGGATGAAGTTCCTGAGTCAGGTTTGTTACTGCCGGGACTGGAAGATAAGGTCAATGAAGTGAATTGGCTCAGGCTGACCGGGGCGGGTAATCAAACCATCGTGACGCTGCAAAGAGAAAACGACCTCTGGACCGTCGAAGAGGCATCCGGCTACCGCGCTGACTGGGAATCCTTGCGCAACCTCCTGTCCGGGCTGGCACAGGCCAGGATCGTTGAACCAAAAACGGCCAACCCTGAATACTACGAACGGCTGGGTGTGGAAGGCGTCAGTTCAGAATCGGCTGCTGGCGTCAGGGTCGAATTTGCTGCAGATACCGGATTGCCTGCGGTGATCGTGGGTAACAAGGCCCGTGGCAGGTCCGGCCAGTATGTCCGGTTGGCGGATTCAGACGCTAGTGCACTGATCGATACGGCCCTGGATGTGCCGGTTGAACGTTCGTCCTGGCTGGATCAGTCCATCATCGACATTTCAGAGGCGGAAGTCGTTGATGTTGAAATCACTCATGCTGACGGCGAATTGATTGAAGCCACCAGGGTATCTGCAGAAGATGAAGACTTTCAGCTGCAGAACCTGCCGGATGGCAGGACAGTGAAATCGAACTGGACCGTAAACGGCCTGGCCAATGTCCTGGCTGACCTCAGTATGGATGAAGTCAAACCTCAGGACAGCCTGGTTTGGGAAGACGCTGCCCGACTGAGCCTGTTAACAGCCGATGGCCTGCAGGTTGCTGTGCAACTGATACAACAGGCTGCAAGGCAGGAAAGCAGCACCCCCGAATTCTGGATTCGCCTGGAGGCAGGATTGTTTACGACGGCTCTGGGCACTCCGGCCGGATCAGAGGAAGCAAACGAAGAGACCCGGAAACGGGCCGAAGAAATCAATAACCGGACCCGGGGTTGGGCTTACCGCATTCCTCAATACAAATACAAAGCGATGACCCCGAAAATGGAAGATCTGCTCGAAGTCAACGATGAGCCGCCTTCGTTATAACCGCAAACAGGCCGTCACCAGCTTGCGCAGCCAGTGCCCCTCGCTCGGGCGGTTTATCGACGATTGCGGGCCATTGAAACTGAAAGTCGCGCGCGACCGTGACCTGTTCAACGCGCTGGCTGCTGCAATCGTCTATCAGCAATTGTCCGGCAAGGCGGCATCAACCATCCATGGCCGCTTCACCGGCTTGTTCATCGACAATGTACCCGAAGCGCGCCAGGCTGCTGATATGACTATGGAAACCCTTCGCAGTGTGGGTCTGTCGCGCAACAAGGCGCTGGCCGTTCAGGACCTGGCTGAGAAATCCATCGACGGTTCACTGGTTCCCTTGCAGCGGATGGGACGGTTGGCGGATGAAGACATCATCGAGAACCTGTGCCAGGTCCGCGGGATCGGGCCCTGGACGGCCCAGATGTTCCTGATTTTCAACCTTGGGCGGCCGGATGTCATGCCCTCCGCGGATCTGGGCGTTCAAAAAGGGGTCCAGGCCGTGTACCAGATGAAGGAGCTTCCGCCACCGGAAACCGTGATAGAGGCCACAGTCCACCTGGCGCCTTATCGATCTGCAGCAACGTGGTATTTCTGGCAGGTGGCTGACACCGTATTGATGACTTGAAAGCGTGTCATAAAGATCGCATCTTGAGGGGATGAATTTACTCGATCAATTTGTACTGCAGCATGTCCAGATTTCCAGCCTGAAAGCAAAGCTCATCGAAGTGAGCAAGGAATCAGGCGCCCAGGAAGCCAAAGTTGAACTGAATTTGACGCCGCGGATGCTGAACACCGATTCGGGCGACTCGTTGCCCGCTTACCAGGTCACTGCACGGCTGACGTGTAAGGGCGGAAGTAAGGCAGACCCCGGGCCCAGGTTTGTCGCTTCGGTGGCATTCGAGGCTATTTACCAGCAAATGGAAGGTGATCCGGTGGATGTCTCGGAATTCACCTCGAATCATGCGAGCCTCACCCGGCAGTTGTATCCCTTGTTGCAGCAGGAACTTCGCATGTTGCTGGTGCGTCTGGGGTTGGAGCAGATTCACCTGCCGTTTGACCTGGCCGCCCGGGTCAATGAGAACGAAACCGAAGCTGTCCAGATTTCAGGCGCTCTTCACTGAGTCTTGCCGCTCAGCCTCTCCAGGCCCAGTGCCAGGGTTCATAGGCCACGCCGTGCGGGTTCCCGCGAGGAAATGACATCCTGAAACCGAATCCCGTAGCGGATTCGGTCAGCCAGGCGAACGCTTCGCTTTGTTCGAAAACTTCTTCCAGTACAGGAAAGTCCGGCGTCGTGATATCGATGGCACAGCCGCTGTGATGTTCGCTGAAACCCGGAGCAGCAGAAACTTCAAGAATGTCCTCGATCCTTTGTCCCTTATCCAGTTTATTCCTGATCAGATCTGCCTGGTAATTGACTGAGCGGTAGGCTGAAACTGCTTGCAATATGATGCGGTCCTTTGCCGCTGATTCGCACATGGCTTGCCACGCCACGGCAGCGCCCGGTGACATTCTCTGATCACGTTGAAATATGTCGCAGCCGATAGAGACCAGTTTTCTGGCTTCCAGTTGTAAAGGCAGATTTCGCGACGGTCCGTAATTTTCCGGAATGCCAAGCGAATCATTTGTCGCGGCAATGCGTTTCTGGTATCGGCGTTTTTTAAAGTACTGGAAGAAAACGATTATGCTCCTGGTGTCGTGAGTCATTGTCAGTATACGTATGCGTCAGGGTTTTGGAACGGTTAAACTGTGTGCTGGTCAGTATGAACGAACGATGACAAGAGCTGTAGATTCACCATGCAAAATACAATACTCCTTGCCGACGACGATACCGAACTCAGTGGACTGCTGAAAGAATATTTCGAATCCGAGTCATTCCAGGTCCGCTTGGCGCCTGACGGATTGGCTGCGCTGGAAGAAGCGCGCAAACCCGGTCTGGATCTCATTGTTCTGGACGTGATGATGCCGGGTATGAATGGCATGGATGTGCTCAAGGAACTGCGCAAGGAAAGCAAGCTGCCGGTAATCATGTTGACCGCTCGCGGAGATGATATGGACCGCATCCTTGGCCTGGAACTCGGTGCGGACGATTATGTACCCAAGCCCTGTAACCCGCGCGAGTTGCTCGCCAGGATCAGGGCCGTGATGCGGCGAGGACAGGCAGCAACGGACCAGGGTGTCATCGCAGTGGATGACATCGAATTGAGTCCGGGTAGCAGAACGTTGCAGAAATCAGGTGAAATGGTGGAGTTGACCAGCACCGAATTCAGCATTCTCTTCGAATTGTTGCAGCATCTTGGCGAAGTCGTCAGCAAACGTGATCTTTATATGTCTGCCCTTGGCAGAGAGCCGGTTCCGCATGATCGCAGCGTTGACATGCACGTCAGTAACTTGCGCCGCAAGCTGGGCTCTGACCCTCGCGGGGACAATCGTATCGAGACCATCCGCGGTATCGGCTACCAGTACAGAACTGCCTGATTCCGGATGCTTTCACTTTTCTGGAAGCTCTTCCTGACCATGTGGCTGAGTATTGTCGGCTTCTCGGCGACGATCGGCTGGCTGAATGACAAGCTGGCCCGGGAGCAGTGGGCGGAGGAGCCCGCCAATACCTTTTCACGTGGAATGATCCGCATCACCCAGAGGGCCCAGCAGGCTCTGCAAATGGATGGCAGAAAGGCACTGCGCGATGAGTTGCTGAATATTCCCCGCATGACCCGCAGCCATATCTACGTCATCGATGATGATGAAAACGAGTTACTGGGCCGTGACGACGCGCTAAAACAGCTGGTCGAGCGCCGGACCGTGATGGACACGACGGAGTTCGAAGACAACCAGGGCAATGCCTACACCATTCTCATCGTAAACCGGACGCCTCCTGCGACATTGCTGGCGCCGGGCCCCCAGGGGACTGCGCTGAGGCTGGTCGCCGCGGCCGTGCTCAGTGCACTGATCAGCTATTTCCTGGCCCGTTCGCTGGTTACACCACTGGAAGAACTGCGCAAGGCCAGCCGCAAGATTGCGGCCGGTGACCTGGCGACCCGTGTCAGCAAGACCATGCCCTCACGCCAGGATGAAATCGGCCAGCTGGCGACGGACTTTGACTTGATGACTTCGCGGTTACAGGCCATGCAGCAGGCAAACAAGCGCTTGATGCAGGATGTCAGCCACGAATTAAGATCTCCGCTGGCCAGGATGAACGTCGCCATTGAAATTGCCAGGCAAAAGGGTGTGGGCGGAATTGGGTCGGAAATTGACCGGATCATGCTGGAAAGCCAACGCCTGGAGTCTTTGGTGAATGATGTGCTGGGCCTGTTGCGCGAGTCATCCGAAACGGTGGTAATGTCGGAAGAGGAACTGGACCTCGCCGACCTCATGAGCGACCTGGTTGAGGTCGTCAATTACGAGGTGCCGGAAGGTAAACCAGGCATTTCGTGGACGGCCGAAAAGCCTTGTGCATTCCGTGGCGACCGGGAACTGCTCTGGAGAGCCATGGAAAACCTGCTACGCAACGCGCTGCGATATACCGATCCTGACCGGGGAGTGCTGCTGTCACTCGATGTCGGCAAAAGAAAATCAAGGGCGACTCTGCAGGTCCGTGATTTTGGCACCGGTGTTCCCGAGGCGGATCTGGAGAAAATCTTCGAACCTTTTTACCGCGTGCAGGAATCCAGGGACCGGGACAGTGGAGGTCACGGTCTGGGCCTGTCCATCGTAGCCAATGCGGTGAAACATCACGGCGGCAATATCCAGGCACGCAACGCTGAAGACGGCGGATTAATTGTTACGGTCACTCTTCCACTGGATCGGGATGCCGTCTGACCTGTTCAGCTACGGTCGGAACTGAATGCAATCACTGCATCGATGTGGTCCAGTTTGATGACTGACATCAGCAGCCGGTCTACGCCGAGGGCCACGCCGCTACAGTCTCTGAGTCCGTGTCTGATGGCTTCGATCAGCGACAGATCAAGTGTTATGGCGTCTTCGCCCCTGGCGATGGCTGATTTCTGTTCATATTCAAATCGGGCCAATTGCTCATCTGCGTCGGTCAGTTCCTGGTATCCGTTGGCCAGTTCCATCTGCCCCAGGTAAACCTCGAACCGTTCGGCCACCGGCGGGTTATCAGGTCGAACCCGCGACAGTGCAGCCTGTTCCGGCAGGAAATCATGGACGATCGTCAGGGTCTCACCGGGTAAAGCGGGTTCGATCACCTGGCTCAGAATCAGGTCCAGCCACTCCATCTGGCTCATGGGAGCTGCCCGCAAACCCCGTTCTTCAGCAAGCAGGGACAGATCCGTTTCATCGCACAGGAATGGATCGAGGCCGGTGTGATCGAGGAACAGCTGCCGGTAAGTAATGCGCTCAACCGGCCAGTCATCAAACTGCCCGTGACCGCAAGAGCGGATCAGGTCACAGACCTCGGACGCCAGGTCCATATAGGCGATGCCATTGCGGTACCATTCCAACAGCGTAAATTCCGGATTGTGAAGCCGTCCTTTCTCACCGGCCCGGAACACCCTTCCGAGTTCGTAAATGTCCCCGAAACCCGCAGCCAGCATCCTTTTCATGAAATACTCAGGAGAGCTTCGAAGGTACTTGCGAGGCAGGCTGTCGGTGGACAGGCTGGAAATATTGGGATCGCTGTTTCCGGATCGTGACAAGACGGGGGTTTCTACTTCCAGTACTTTCCGATGGGAAAAAAAAGACCGGATGGCGCTCAGGAGACTGGCCCTGGCCTCCACTGCCTGCCGGGACGCACCGGGCCGCCAGTCTGCCGGGCCGCTCACTTTGTTCATACGAGGCTCAGGGGTTTGCTGATCCGAAACTGCAGCCCGATCGCCTCAAGGTCCCGGGATTCCTGCTGCAGGTCGAACAGGGTCAAAGGATGACTCTCGCTCCAGTTATCGGGGAAGCTCACGGTAATTGTGTTGTCGCCGCCGCTCAATCTGAAGGTTGGTATCGACTCGTATTCCCGGCTGCGACACAAAATACAGGCGAATCTCAGGCAGAACAGCGTCATGCGCAGAGGTTCATGCAACCGTGTGGGTAGCTGATCCGTGAAACTCCGGGGAATAGGGCGGCGGTGATGACGGACCAGCGCGGCCAGAAACAGCTGTTCCTGTCGGGTAAACCCGGTCATATCGGAGTTCTCCACCAGGTATCCGGAGTGGACCTGGTATTGACTGTGTGAAACGCCCAGTCCGGTCTCGTGAAGATCAGCCGCCCACCCCAGCAATTCCCGGTGAATGGGCTGCAGATACATGCTATCCGAAATCTTGTCGCAGGCTCTCAGGGCAATGTCCTTTACGCGGTCTATCTGGCTGCTGTCCACACTGTAGCGGTGCATGAAGGCATCGATGGTTTTTGCGCGCGGGTCCTGGTGGTCCAGGCGCCCCAGCAGATCGTGCAGCACACCCTCGCGCAGTGCGTAGGGCGACACCCGGATCAAGTCGATATCCAGCGCCTCGAAGCAGGCGCACAACATGACCAGGCCACCCGCCAGGACCGGGTGGCGTCGCTCGGACAATCCCGGCAAACGCACCGAATCAATCGTTTCGAATTCCAGCAGGCGATCCCGGAGCATGTGCAGTGCATCCACATTGATGTCTTTTTCAATCCATCCCTGCTGGCGACATATTTCTTCGACGGCCTTGATGGTTCCGGAAGAGCCGATCACATTGTCCCAGCCAGTTCTCAGATAGCGCACCCGAAGTTCCTGCAGGTCAGCCATCACCGAGCTCAGGGCATTTTCCCAGCGCTTGACGGAAATCTTCCCATCACCGAAGAACTGCCGGGTCAGCGAGACACAGCCGTATTGGAGGCTTTCCATTTCCAGCGGTTCCAGGCCTTCGCCAATCACCAGTTCAGTGCTGCCTCCGCCGATGTCGATCACCAGCCGCCGGTCCTCGTGACCGGAAACACCCTGTGTCACACCCAGGTAGATGAGCCTGGCTTCCTCCCGGCCTGCGATGATGTCGATACTGCAGCCCAACCCCGTTTCGGCGATCATCAGAAACGAGTTCGCGTTTTTCATACGACGGAATGTCTGCGTACCTACTGCGCGCAGGTTTTGGGCCGGAATGCCCCGCAGTCTCTGGCCGAACCGGGCCAGGCAGGCGAAAGCCCGGTCCTGAATGACCGGGTCCAGGTTGCCTTCGGCGTCCAGGCCGCCTCCAAGACGGACCATTTCCTTGATGCGGTCTATGACACGTAATTCACCATGCTCACGCCTGGCGACGAGCAGGTGAAAGCTGTTGCTGCCGAGATCGACTGCGGCAAAGGTATCGATACGTTCTGAATCAGACATGAGAGGTTAAGAATATACGTTTCGGGAGCATTAAGAAAACGGGCCGGTTACCCGGCCCGTTGTGACGCGTTGGCAAGTTCTGCGAACCCGGAAGATGCTGCTATTGAAACTTGAAGTTCAGGTCCAGCTGCAAGCGGTCGAAGTCTTTCTGGTCTTCTGCCGAAAGGTATCTTTTGTTGATGAAGTAGGTGGCCTTGAAATTCCAGTTTTTGTGGAATGCATAAGTACCCGAAAACACGTGTCCCTTGGCGTCGGTGCCACCACCGCCGAAATCAGAATCGGCCAGCAGGCCCACCGTGGCGTCGGCTTCGAGTCTTTCGTAAAAGTACGTGATATCCCATGTGCCCCTCTCCTTGGCTGAGCCGTACTTGGCGCCGAACAGATAGCCGGTATCGTTTTCGTCTACATCGGTATTTTGCGTCCAGTTGGCAAACAACAGGAACTTGTTGATTTTCCATTCTGCGAACGCTTCCCAGTTTTGGTAATTGTAGGCGAATTCCAGTATGTCGGGGTCGAAGGGGTTCTCTACAAAGCTGTTGCCATAAAAATCGTCCGGGTCGCCAAACAGCGGCGTTCTGCCGGCGATATTGAACACTGAGTAACCACCACCGATTTTCAGCTTGCCCCAGTCACCGGTTTTGAAGTTGAAACCGCCCTGAACGGCCCACGCGAATTCTGTACCGTTATTGCTATCGCCTTCCAGCCATGTTCCCAGTGCCTGGGCAAAAACAAAATCGTTGTCCCAGACGACGCCCAGGCCCTCTGGCCGCCAGTCGCCGTCCCATCTCAGTCCTTTTTTGGCGGGCCTGATCAGGAAATTCTTGTACTTACCACCCACGATGTGCGTGTTCTCCAGGCCGGACCAGTCAAAATAAGCCAGGTCGATCTTGATGTCCTTGCTGGAGCCGCCGCCACCGATAGTCTGGTTGGAGGAGACCGGGTCGTCACCACCTGTTGCCAGGCCGACTCCGACCTGCAAGGTGGGCGAGAGATCGGCTTCGAGGTTCGTGCGTGCACGGATGCGGCTGCGATTGCGTCCGTCCCTGTTTTCCTGATCGATGTTTTCATAGCGATAGCGGAAATCACCCTTCCAGCGTATTCGCTCGGCCCATGAAACAGCAGCCATTTTTTCGTCGACCTGTTCGGTCACGGCCGGTTCGACCTTCGCGTCCACGATCTCTTCCGTCCTGGCCTCGGCCCGGGCTTCTGATTGTTCTGCAGACTGGACCAATTGCTGGTTCTGTTTTTCCAGATCGTCCAGGCGCTTGTTCAGTAACTCGATTTGTTGCCTCAATAACTGGATTTCGTCTTCGCTGACTTGCGCATGGACGGGTGTGATGGAAAGTATCAGGCTCAGTCCCACCAGGGCTGCAAGCTTCTTCATTGGATATCCTCCAGATGGTATTTGAATCGTATTCGGGGAGTTTATTGCCAATTTGTGACAGTTCCGTGACGTAAACGGGAACCCGTTGATTTCGGTCACACAATGGTCCTTAGCGGGGGAACCTGCATGTGAACTGGCTGCCTGCGCCATAGTCGCTCTTGATTTCGAGCTGGGCGTTATGGGCAGAAAGGACGTGCTTGACGATCGCCAGCCCAAGCCCGGTTCCGCCGGATTCGCGCCCACGGTCAGAACCGACGCGGTAGAAACGTTCGGTCAGTCTTGGGATTTCCCGCTGCGGGATACCAATTCCGGTGTCAGTGACCGTCAATGTGGGGCCATGCCCACTGTCGGTCCAGGTCACCGAAATCCTTCCGCCTTCCGGTGTGTATTTCAACGCGTTGACAATCAGGTTGCGGAATGCACTTTCCAGATCAGATCTGACTCCGGTCAGGCCCAGCTTTGGATCGACTTCAAACCGGAGTTCATGCCGGCCGCGACTGATGTCTTCGGCCTGTTCCCTGAGTTGCAGCAATATCGCTGCAACGTCAACGGACTCAAGACCTCTTTCGGTATCCACGTCCTGCAGGTGGGACAGTTCCAGCAGATCATCAAGCATGGATTGCATCTGGACGGCCTGTGTGTGCATGCGCCCCAGGGGGCTCTTCAATTCTTCTTCGGGCCGGTCCTGCAAGATTTCGAGGTAACCGCGCATGACGGTCAGTGGGGTTCTCAGTTCATGGGAAACATTAGTAACGAAGTCTTTTCGGACCTGGTCCAGGTTACGGATGTCGCTGACGTCTCGAAAAATGATCAGCCGCCGACCCTTATGAATTGAGATCGAGCTGATTTCAAGCCAGGTGTTTTGTTTACCCGGAGCGAGAATTTCAAGCTTCCCGGCTTCTTTTATCTCTGAGGATATCCAGTTTCTGAATTCGGGGTTGTGCAGGAGGTTACCTACCGGGCGACCGATGTCCGATTCCATTTTCAGTTCCAGGAGATCTCCGGCAGCCTGGTTAAACCAGCTAAGCGAGGCATTCCTGTCAATGATCAGGGTTGCATCGGGAAACGCATTGGTTACATTCCGGAAATCACGGATCATTCGCCGGTAACGCTTTTTCTGTTTCCGGTTCCGTTGCTCCAGGGAACAGACCTGGTTGAAAAGGTCAGCCCAAAGCCCCAGGCTTTTCGGTGGTTCCGCGGCCGGATTCTTCAGCCAGACGTACAAGCGCAGGGTATTGAAAAGGTGCCACGAAGTGTAAAGGGCAAGGGACCACAAAGCCGTTAAGGCAAATTGTCCAAAATACCAACCGGTCAGAAGCACCACCCCTCCTGTAACAAAGAGGACCATCATGTGATATTTCCAGCTTCGTGAAACCATCGGGTGGTTAGTCGTCAGTCATCGGCAATGAAGCGATAGCCGTGTCCACGGGCTGTCTGCAGATAGGAACTGGCGTTTGCATTTTCGAGCGCCTTTCTGAGCCGCCTGATATGCACGTCCACCGTTCGTTCTTCCAGGTAGACATTGGCGCCCCAGACACGGTCCAGAAGCTGAGTGCGGCTGAACACGCGTCCCGTGTTCGCCATAAAAAATTCAAGCAAGCGGTAATCCGTCGGACCCAGGTGAATCTCCTGACCGTCTGACAAGACACGCCGGGAGATCATGTCCATCTGCAACCGGCCCACGGTTATCTGCCCGGAATCATCGCCAGGGTCGCTACGGCGCATCACTGCGTTTATTCTTGCGATCAATTCCCGGGGAGAAAAGGGTTTTACCAGGTAATCATCGGCCCCGGCTTCCAGTCCGGAGACCTTGTCGTCCTCGGTAACCCTTGCGGTGAGCATAATAATGGGAATATCCCTTGTGTTGGAGTCCTTCCGCAGGCGCCGGGTCAGCTCAATCCCACTGACACCCGGCATCATCCAGTCCATCAGGATGATATCAGGGCGGTCATCATTGATGTCCACCAGCGCCTCATAGGCACTGACGGCGGTATGAACTTCCATCTCCACCTGTTCGAGCGCAAAACGGATCATGTCGAGAATGGCGGCCTCGTCATCAACCACGAGTACTTTTGTTGTTTTCCGGTTCACTGTGATCCACGAAGATGACTGGAAACACCATTATAAGGGTGCATGTGACAGAATTATTTCAGTTCAGCTTTCTTCCAGCCCCAGCTTGGCCAGTTCCATCCGAAGTTCCGTGATCCGGGCCGTAATCCGGGCCCTCTGGTAATAATCCAGATCATCTTCACTCGCCAGTATTTGCAACTGCATTGCGGCCTCGTGGATACCGCCCCTCAGATAGTAGGACTCGGCGATGGCTTCCTTCGCTTTGACGGAATCTCCGGCGATGTTGGCAGAACGGGCATACAGTTCATAAAGCTGCGGATCGTTGGGGTGATTAAGTAACTGTTTGCGCAAAACCACCGCCGCGGTTTCTGCTTTCCTGGGATCGCCATCTTTCAACAACGCCTTTGCATATTGCATGGAAATCGCGTGATTTCCGGGGAAGCTGTTGTACATGCCGGCCAACTGGTCAATCGCACGGTTATCATTGCCTGATTCCAGATCCAGGTCAGCAAGTTGCAGGTCAAAAGCGATGTGATGCTCACGCTCAATGAGGTTCTGAAGCAGTTTACGAGACTCCTCATAATCCCCTTTTTTCTGCAGAGCTATCGCCCGTCCATAAAAAAGCGCATCGCTCTCGGCCTGGCCGATGTCTGCGCGGTCCATCCGGTGCTTGAACCATTCCAGGGCTTCATCCGGGGTTTTCGATGTCATCGCCCGCAATCGCGCCTGCACCAGGTAAAAGTCCCGTCCGTCGGACGGTTCTGGCTTCGGCATGTTCGCCGCACGGTTTTCTGCCTCGGCTATTCGACTCACTGAAACCGGGTGCGTGCGCAAATACTCGGGCGGCCCTTCGCCCATCGCCCGGTTGATTCTGCCCATTTTTTCGAAAAACTCCCCCATTCCTGCCGGGTCGTAGCCCGCCCTGGATAAGGTGGAAATACCGATCCGATCGGCTTCGTATTCATTCTGACGGGTGAAAAATATCTGAGATTGTATCGCCGCTGCCTGGCCACCCATAACGGCGCCCTGGATGGCTTCTCCGCTACCACCACCGACCAGTACAAGTGCCAGCATGGCCAGTGCGATGGGTATGGTCATCGCCTGTTGGTTTTCATAGGCACGGTACAGGTGAAGCTGCGTAATGTGTGCGATTTCGTGGGACAGGACACCAGCGACTTCATTTTCGTCGTCTGCAGCAAGAATCAAACCGCTGTACAGGGCAATCACTCCGCCCGGTGCGGCAAAAGCATTCACCACCGGCTGATTAAGAATGACGAAGGTAAAAGCCTTGTCGGGGCGGTCGCTGTGAGCAGCCAGCCGAAAACCCATGTCTTCAAAATATGCCGCGATCAGGGGATCCTCGTTGAGGACTTCGTAGGCGCGCATTTGCATGAGCAATGCCTTTGCGTATTCCGCTTCCTCGGCCCTGGACAGGATGGCATTGGCGGACGCACCCATGTCCGGGAGGTCAAGCTGTTCCGTCTGGGCGACACTGGCAAGGCTGGTTAAAGCCGTCAAAAGCGCCAGTAATAGTCGCGTATATTTCTTCAATGCATCACCCCTGACATTCCCATCACCATTTCGACAACGTAATATGGGGCCGGTTCTCGGCAACTGACAGTTTAACGTGAAAATACTGGTCATCGTAAATGAGGCTCCCTGGAGCAGCAGCCTCGGCGTCACTGCATTGCGGATGGTGCGGGCACTGATCAACAGCGGCGAACAGCTCACTGCGATTTTTTTCAGGGAGGAGGGTGTCTACCACTCCCGGCCGGGCCATGTCCAGGATGCCGGTACACCCAATCTGAAAGAAGCATGGCAAAGTATCTCTGCCAGCCATGGCATACCTTTGCTGTTGTGTTCATCGGCATCTCAACGAAGGTTCGACGGTCCCGCTGACGGAAGCTTCCAGGAAGCCGGGCTGGCGCGGATGCTGGAGTTGATGGAGTGCAGCGACCGGGTGGTGACCTTCTGATGACGATGGGTTCAATTAACTCATTGGCACTTATTGTGCAGAGCAGGCCGTATCAGGACCGCGTGGCCCGGGCAAACATCGATCTCGCGATGTCGGCCGCTGCCATGGATTTCGAGTTGCATGTGTATTTTGCCGGCCCCGCCATCTTGCAGCTGGCTGCAGAGCGGAACAGTGCGCAGGCGCTGCTGCCACCGGGGTACCGGGCCTGGTCTGCATTGCCCGAACTGACGGTTACGGTGGTCTATGCCGAGTCGGTCTGGCTGGACTACTGCCGGCAGAAAGATATTGATCTCATCATGCCCGTGCGGTCCCTGGGAATCGAGGATATGAAAATTGCCTGGCGGCAACAGCAACATGCCGTGGTGGTCTGAGCATGGCTAACACCACTGACAATAAGACCTGTTTGCATCTGGTGCTCCGTTCGTCGGCAGAGTTGGTGGATCGTTGCAGTGATTTCTTCAGAGAGGGGGATGAGGTGTTGTTCATGGACGATGGAGTCATGTGCCTGGTGACCGGCCGCTTCGGGGCGAGTCGTATGCATGGCGCGAGGGGGCTTTTCGTGGCAGCGGATCTGGATGCCCGGGGCCTGGCGCAGGTGGCCCGGGACACGCAGATCCGGGTGGTTTCTGATGAGGAATTCCCGGGCTTGCTTCGAAAACACGATACCTGCCTGACCTGGAAATGAGCACGCCGTTGCCCGAAATGGACGAAAGAGGTTATTTGCTGGATTGGCTGGAATGGACGCCGGACGTAGCCATCGCCATGGCTTCAAAGGACCAGGTGACGCTTACCGGGGACCACTGGATGGTGCTGGAAATTTTCCGTCAGTACTTCGAGCAATACGAAATAGAACCACCGATGCGAGCGCTGGTGAGCCGGGTGCGTGCGGCACTGGGCGAGGAAAAGGGTAACAGCCGCTATCTTTACCAGTTGTTTCCCGATGGACCGGGGACCCAGGGCTGCCGATACGCCGGATTGCCTCGTCCCGTCAGTTGCATTTGACGATGCGGTATAATCGACGGCTTTCAATCTCTCTGGGGAGCAGGCAATGAGCCGGACGATCAGCGTGATCAGCGGGGACGGGATCGGCCCTGAAATTATGAGCGCCAGCATCCGCGTGCTGGAGGCACTGGAATGTGATTTCCATTACGACTTTGTCGAGGCCGGCCTGAATGCGCTTGATCAACATGGCGATTTGCTGCCGCAAGCGACCCTCGAATCGATACGCAGCAATCGCGTTGCACTCAAAGGACCTTTGACTACTCCGGTAGGCATGGGCTTCCGGTCCATAAATGTCACTTTGAGGGAGCTTTTCGACTTGTATGCCAACGTCCGTCCCGTGGTGTCGATGCCGGGTACCCGTTCGCGTTATGACCATGTAGATATTATTACGGTCCGCGAGAACACCGAGGGTGCTTATCTCGCAGCCGATTCCCTGCTCAGTGAGGATGGAAACACGGCTGAATCCAAAATGGTGATCACCCGGAAAGGCAGTGAGCGAGTGACGCGCTACGCCTTTGAACTGGCACGCAGGGCAGGGCGTCGGAAAGTCACGCTGGTGCATAAGGCCAACATTCTGAAGACGGTGTCAGGCCTGTTCCTGGAGGTATCCCGCGGCGTGGCTGAGGACTATCCGGATATCGAATGTGAAGAAATGATTGTCGATGCGACCTGTATGAAGCTGGTCATGGACCCGGAGCAGTTTGACGTGATTGTCACCACCAATCTGTTCGGCGACATCATTTCCGATCTCTGTGCCGGCCTGGTCGGAGGACTCGGCCTGGCTCCCGGCGCCAATATTGGGCGGGAAGTAGCCATTTTCGAAGCCGTGCATGGATCAGCACCTG
>Ga0316194_10001041_pt1 | contig 18857 bp, 14 predicted proteins | sample CroRivsedime1_MG_FD_204936 | JGI IMG/M metagenome (GOLD analysis project Ga0316194, IMG submission 204936) | Coastal sediment microbial communities from Maine, United States - Cross River sediment 1 | ecosystem: Environmental > Aquatic > Marine > Coastal > Sediment | place: USA: Maine...
CACAACCAGGTAGCCGGCGGAGGACGCGTCGACCTCGAATCGAAAGACGTTCGGGCCGGAGGCTTCCTCGCGCATACGAGCGGTCACCGGCCGCGCTCCTCGATCCGGCTCGGGAGCCTCGGGATCTTCGAGGAGAACCGTGGTCCCGAAATTGATCGCCCCCTCGCCGACCAGATCGACCATCTCCTCGACGTCCGGCCGGGTTCGCCGGACGATGCGGTCGGCGAAGCTGGCGTTCCCGACGCCGTCGTTTCGGCGCCACAGGATCAGCGTCCCGTCACCCCCGACCTCGAGCCACGCGGGATCGTCGAAGGTGCGCGACGCGTGGGAGTACAGCCATCGGATCCCGAGCAGGTCACACAGGGCCGGTGAGGGCGGGAGCGGCTCCCGTCCGGTGCCATAGCGGTGGAGAGTTCGACGCATGAAGGTGCGCCACGGACCCCAGGTGAACTGATTGAACTCGTTGATCACCCGCGCTCCGCCGAGCGCGGCACCGTTGCCGAGGGTCGGGGGGTTGAGCCGCTGGGAGCCGGAGGGCTGCATTCCGCCCACCGCCATTCCCCGCTCGGCCGGCGGGGACGATTCGACCGCTGACAGGGGCGACAGCGCCTGCTCGAACTCCGTCCGGGTCTGCACGAACTCACCACCGTAGAAGAAGAACAGCGGCGCGGCCTGCACGGCACAGCAGGTCACCAGGGCGAGATTCCATGCCTTCTTCCGAGCACGCAACGCCGGCCACGCCATGACCACCGCGAGCGGGACGATCTGAAGTGCGAGCTGGGACAGCGCGACCGCCGGTGAAACTACCTCGCCCGCCTGGAGCGCGAACGCCACCAGACCCGAGGCGATCGCGACGAATACGACCAGCATCCCGGTCCGCCCCGGGCGCCGACCCTCGTGAACCATCGACTCCCAGGCCAGGGCCGCCAGCAGGAACCCCAGGCACAGGAAGACCGGCAGCGCGCGCCCCGGATAGCGCAGGAGCGAGAACGGCGGCAAGGCCCACAGCGCGCGCACCACCGGAACGCCGGGGCCGATCGCCAGCCCCAGGCTGATGCCCGCCCCGACGGCGAGCGGGAGGATGCGGCCGCGGCGAGTTGCGACCCCCGTCAACGCCAGCAGCATCAGCGCCAGCGGAACGATCCCCATGTAGGGGTTCGAGGTGTGGTAGGCCGCGTACCTCCCGGGATCCATGGGAAAGGTGGGGAACAGGAATAGGGCGAAGAGCCGCGTCACGCGGAGCCAGCCTCCGGCCTCGGTAAAGTCGGACTCCAGGCCGCCGCCCCGAGACGACAGCGGCAGGAATTCCAGCGTCGGTGCCAGCTGGATTGCGGCGACGGCGACACCGAGAGCCAGCGCGACCCCGGCGAAGGTCGCCATGCGCGCCGTGACCCGCCGCGGCCGCTCGGCCAGGACGATCTGAACCGCCGCGACCACCCCCAGGGTCAACCACACATAGACGAGGATCGCCGGCCGTCCCAGCAGGAGCTGCTGACCGAGCACCAGCCCACCTGTCGCACCTGCCGTAAGAGGCGAGCCCCGACGCGCCCACTCGCCGCACAGGAAGACGACGGGGATCGACCAGAAAGCCTGGACCACGTTCGAGGTCGGCAAGTTGAACAGCACGTACGGCGCGAGCATCATCAGGCCCGCGAAGGTCGCCGCAATGTACGGACGGCAGCGGTAGCTCCGGATCAGCGCGTAGGTCGCCCATCCAAGGACGACGATGTGGCCGAGGATGGTCCAGCCGTAGGCGCGCAACAGATCGATGGGGGTGTAGATCAGCAGGTTTCCCAGGTAGAAGACTCCCGCCTCGCCCTGCGCCAGGTGGGGCGTGCCGCAGGACAGGGCCTTGTTCCACAGCGGGATCGCGCCCTGTTCGAAAGCGGAGCGGGTCACGGCCTTCATGGGGAGATTGATCCAGGCGTGGTCCCCTCCGGAGAAGACACCCGTTCCCAGGGTCACCGTCAGGAACTTCAAGAGCGGGACGAGGGCCAGGATCCCGAGCGCGATCGCGTCCTGCCGGATCCGGACGCCTCCGCCCTCCCCTCCCGGGCCGCCTGACGCCGGCATGCCTTCCGCCACCGTCATCTCTCGCCCACCCGGCGCCAGCGGCTCACACGGTCCTGGATGAACAGGCCCAGCAGCGCCAGACACAGCGGGTCGGCCACGAACCGGAAGCGGTTGTTCTCTCCGAGCTCCACCGCGTTGCCGACTCCCACGATCCAGATCACGTTCAGCACCAGAAAGCCCGCCGTGAGGCCGAGCACCGCGTCCCGCGGTGCCGCGGCCAGCGCTCGCCGGACCACCCCCGCGCCGTAGGTCACGGCGATCGCGTAACCCGCCAGCAGCCACCATCCGACGCCGAGGAGTCTCCGTGCCGGCGCCTGCCGCGCAAGCGACTCGGCGGTCGATTCGGGAGCGTACCGGATCTGCCCGCACAGCGCGTGGCTGTACAACCGGTCGAATCCCGCGATCTGCCGCCTGTTGCGCAGGAGGAAGTAGTTGTCGCTCGCCGGCAGGAAGCAGATCAGATACGACAGGCTCCATCCGCCGATGTGGGCGCCAGGCCGCGCGCGCAACACCCGGACGGCGTCCTCGAAATAGGCCCTGCCGATCTCGCGGTAAGCCACGTTGTGGAAGTTCACCGCTCCGCTCGCCTTGCGCTCGTTGTCGAGGATCGGCACGCCGGTCTTCGGGGTCGGCGCGCGCACGTCGCCGTACGCTCCGAGATCGCTGAAGGGCGGGATCAGCGCGTACGGTGAGAGTCTCCCCTGCTCGACCGAGCGTTCGCGCTCCGCGCGCGGCAGGAGAAAGGTCGTCGTCTTGGAGAGACTCATCCCGAGCCACGTCCCTCCGGCGGTGCTGCCCAAGACGGCGTGGTTTGTCACATGCCACGTCGCGATCACGAGAAACGGCACGGCACCTGCCACGACGAGGCGCTTGCGACGGTCCGCCTGAAGGCCGGCGAGGACGATCCAGATTCCCACGTACCACATCCAGTGGAAGAGGCTGCGGGTCAGCACGACGGTGGCCAGCAGGGCGAAGAAGCCGAGCGCGCTCGCCAAGGTCCCGGCCCGGAGAAAGCGGCGGAGCATCACCGCCGCAGCGCACAGGAGCGTGGCCACCGGGTAGGTGTAAAACAACCAGTTCTCGTAGAGCACGGTCGGGGGGCTCGCGACGAATGCCAGCGTCAGGATCACGCTCAGGACCCGTCCGACACCCAGGGACCGCAGCAGCGCGTGGAGGGCCAGCGTCAGCACGAGCCCCAGGCCGACGTAGACGACCGCGAGCGCCGCGCTCGCGTGATCGCCGAACAGCTTCAGCGACAGACCGAGCCCCAGATTGAACAGTGGCGGCTGCGAGTGCAGGTGGAGCAGGCTCTCGACCAGCCGGTCCTGAAGCAGCACCGGATCGACGATCTGCCAGAACCGCTCGACGGGGGTGGTGTCGAACCGGATCCCGGCAAGTCGATAAAGCACCCGCGAGGCGACGAAACCGACGACGATCGCGATGAGGGACCCGAGGTCGCGCGTGCCGGTCGAGGAGGCCTCCTGCTCGACCCCGGACTTCGCGCTATCGGTCTGATCCGGTCCAGGCGTGGGACTTCCCCCGGATAGCAGGTGACGGCTGCCGAACCTACGCCAATCCGGCCTCGACTTCAAGCCGGGCCGGGATCAGTTGGTCATGCTCACCGAGCCATCATCGTCTTCCCGGACGACGATGACCGTGCCGTCTTCAGGAGGCGCTACAGTGCGGATCCGGCGATCTCCCTTCAGCTTCGTCTGTACCTTCTGCACGTAGTCTTGCGTCTCGCGATAGGCGGGCACGCCACCATGGCGGCGGACCGCCCCTGCTCCGGCGTTGTAAGCGGCGAGAGCGAGGGTGACGTTTCCGTCGAAGCCGTCGAGGAGATCGCGGAGATGGCGTGAGCCGGCCCGAAGGCTCTCGTAGGGGTCGAGCGGATCCTGGACGTCGTACTGCGCCGCGGTGCCGGGCATGAGCTGCATCAGCCCCATCGCCCCCTTGGGCGAGACCGCGCTCGGGTCGAAACCGGACTCGACCATGGCCACGGCCTTGATGAGATCGGGATCGAGACCGTCCATCCGAGCGAGCTGCTCGATGAAACCGTCGTACGGGGTCGCGGGGAGGTTGGCTCTCGCCAGACGGACCTGCTCGGCGAACCCGGGGACCGTCTTGGCGTCGGAGCGGCTGGGCGTATTGGTGAAGACGACCTGGCCGTCCTCGACGTAGTACAACATCTCGTCGGCCCAGGTCGGTGCGCACAGGCCCGCGACCACCACGAGCGACACGATCGCGACCCACAGCTCGGGCGTGGTTTTCACGTCGTCGTTCCAGCGAGCTCGGCAACCATGACGACACCGGCACGGAGGGCTTCGTCAAGCCTGGACGGGTCGCGACCGCCCGCCTCGGCGAGGTCGTCACGACCGCCGCCGCCACCGCCAATGATGCCTCCCAGCTCTCTGATCACTTTTCCCGCCTTCACGCGCTTCTTGAGATCTTCGGTCACCGCCACCAGGAGCGATGCCTTGGGTCCGTCGGCCCGCCCGAGGATCACCACCCCGGAGCCTAATTTATGTCTGAGATCGTCGGCGACCACCCGCATCTCCTGGGGGCTGAGGCGGTCGGCCCGCTGGGCCACTACCTTGACGCCGCCGGCGATTTCGGGATCCGACGCCTTGAGGAACAGCTCCTCCCTGACGGAGCCCATCCGGAGCTGGTCGATCTCCTTCTGGAGGGACCGGGCATGGTCGAAACGGCGTTCCAGCTCGCCCAGGACCTGATCGCTCGGCACGGACAGCTCGCCCTCGAGCCGGCGGACGATCTCCTCCCACCGGCGGAACCTGGACAGCGAGCCCTCGCCCGTCACCGCCTCGACCCGCCTCGTGCCCGAGGCGACGCCGTGCTCGTCGGTCAGCTTCAGCAGGCCGATCTCCCCGGTGCGGGCGGTGTGCGTCCCCCCGCACAGCTCCGTGGAGAACTCCCCGACGCGGATCACACGCACCCGGTCGCCGTACTTCTCGCCGAACAGCGCCATCGCGCCGAGCTGCAGCGCGTCGTCGAGGTCCATCTCGGCTTCCTCGACCGGAAGGTCCCGGAGGATCGTGCGGTTCACCAGATTCTCGATATCGCTGAGGGCGCGATCGGACAGGCCTGCGAAGTGGGAGAAGTCGAAGCGCAAGCGGTCCGGGGCCACCAGCGAGCCCGATTGCTTGACGTGGGTCCCCGCGACCTCGCGCAGAGCGGCGTGCAGGAGGTGGGTCGCGGTGTGATTGCGCCGAATCGAGTCTCGCCGGTTCTCGTCCACCTCGGCCGTCACGCGCTCACCGACGGCGATGCTTCCGGTTTCCATCACCGTCCGGTGCGCGATGACCCCGGGGGCCGCCCTCTGTGTGTCGAGAACCCGCGCACGCCCCGAGGCGCCCACCAGAAGCCCGGTGTCGCCCACCTGGCCTCCCGCCTCGGCGTAGAACGGAGTCGCCTCCAGGACGATCTCGCCTTCTTCCCCCTCGGCCAGCGTCTCGGCGGTGCCATCCTCTCGCACGATGGCAAGGACCGGGACGTCTTCGATCCGCGTGGCGCCGTAACCCTCGAACGCGCTTTGCAGCTCGCCCTGGAGCGGTGCCCACACCTCGCTGGCGTGCTCTTTCGGGCCGGCCTTCCACGACGCTCGGGCCCGGGTCCGCTGAGCGTCGAGCTCGCGCTCGAACCCTGTCACGTCGAGCCGCACTCCACGTTCCTCGAGCACGTCCCGAGCCAGGTCCAGAGGGACGCCGAAGGTGTCGTAAAGCTTGAAGAACTGCTCGCCGGGGAACTCCGCGCTCGAGCCGTCGGCGGTGTGCTTGGCGAGCGCGTCGTCGAGAAGCTGGATCCCCGTGGCCAGGGTCTCCGCGAATCGCTCCTCTTCCCGGCGACCGACCTCGAGAATCGCCTCCCGGGCGGCGATGAGATCGGGGTACGCGTCGCCCAGCAGGTCCAGCACGACGGGGGTGACCTCGTGGAGGAACGGCTCCTCGATGCCCAGCTTCCGGCCGTGGCGGATGGCCCGGCGGAGAATCCGCCGGAGAACGTACCCTCGCTTGTCGTTGGCGGGGATCACGCCGTCGCCCACCAGGAAGCACAGCGCCCTCGCGTGGTCGGCGATCACCCGGAGGGAGAAGTCGGATGTTTCGTCGCTGCCGCGCCGGATCCCGGCGCGCTTCGCCATGGCCTCCATCAGCGGCTGGAAGAGATCGGTGTCGTAGTTGCTGACCTTGCCCTGCAGGACAGCCGCGATCCGCTCGAGCCCCATCCCGGTGTCGATGCTCGGTGCCGGAAGGGGTATCAACCCACGCTCCGACGTCTGGTCGAACTGCATGAAGACCAGGTTCCAGATCTCGAGGAATCGGGACTCGTCGGTGGCCGGCGTCGATTCACCCTCCACCGAGGTCAACCCTTCTCCGAGATCGACGTGGATCTCGCTGCACGGGCCGCACGGGCCGGTGTCTCCCATCCGCCAGAAGTTTTCCTTTTCACCCAGCCTCAGGATGCGACCTGACGCGACCCCGACCTCGTCACGCCACAACGCGAAGGCTTCGTCGTCGGCATCGGCGGCGTCGGAGCCCCCGAAGACGCTCACCCACAGTCGATCCTTCGGGATCCCGAATGCCTCCGTCACCAGCTCCCAGGACCACACGATCGCGTCTTTCTTGAAGTAGTCCCCGAAGGAGAAGTTCCCGAGCATCTCGAAGAAGGTGTGGTGCCGGGGCGTCCGGCCCACCATCTCCAGATCGTTGTGCTTTCCCGAGACCCGCAGGCACTTCTGGGACGAGGCGGCGCGCCGGTAGTCGCGGACGTCACGTCCGGTGAAGACGTCCTTGAACTGGTTCATCCCGGCGTTGGCGAACAGCAGGGTCGGGTCGTTGGGCAACACGAGCGGCGAGCTCGGCACGACCTTGTGGCCTCGCTCCGCAAAGAACTCCAGGAAGGCCCTTCGGATCTCCGGCGAGGTCATCACCGCCGCCACCCTCCTCGCACGGGTCGCTGCACGAAGGCCCGCGCCCGGCTAATCCCAACAAAACGCTGGCATTATACACACCCGCTCCCCACCCCTTTCGGAGCTGGGGGGACACGGTGTCCAGGAGGTCTCAGCTGCGGGAGAACTCGAACGGCGAGTCGCCCTGACCCGTGCCGCCGGCGTCCGCCTGGCCGCCGCGAACCATCTGCTCCATCTCGTGCTGGGCCATGTCCGCCGTGGACTGGATGCCCGCGACCTTGAGCTTGAACTCGTCGGGGTTGGTGGCCTGCCTGAGGGCTTCCTCGAACGAGATCAGGTCGGTCTTGTAGAGATGGAAGAGGGACTGGTCGAAGGTCTGCATGCCGTACTGCGACGTGCCCTGGGCGATGGCGTCGCGAATCAGCTTGGTCTTTTCCTTGTTCTCCACGGCGTCCCGGATATAGGCCGTGCTGCGGAGAACCTCTACCGCCGGCACCCGGCCGCGGCCATCCGCTCTCGGGACCAGTCGCATCGAGATGATCGACTTCAGAACCGCCGCCAGCTGGATGCGGATCTGCTTCTGCTGGTGGGGAGGGAAGACCGAGATAATCCGGTTGATGGTCTCGGTGGCATCCAGGGTGTGCAAGGTCGAGAGCACGAGGTGGCCCGTCTCGGCCGCCGTCAGCGCCGTCTCGATCGTCTCGTAGTCCCGCATCTCGCCGACGAGAATGACGTCAGGGTCCTGACGCAGGGCGGAGCGCAACGACACCGCGAACGACTTGGTGTCGACCTCGACCTCCCGCTGGTTGACGAGGCTCTTCTTGTCCCGGTGGAGGAACTCGATGGGATCCTCGATCGTCATGATGTGCTCGGTGCGGTTGGTGTTGATGTGGTCGATCATGGCCGCGAGGGACGTCGATTTACCGGAACCGGTGGTACCGGTCACCAGCACCAGCCCACGGCGCTCGGCCGCGATCTGCTCGAGGACCGGGGGCAGCAGCAGCTCCTTCACCGTAAGGATCCGGACGGGGATGACACGCAGCACGAGCCCTACCGTCCCCCGTTGCTGGAAGACGTTGACGCGGAAACGGCCGAGACCCGGCACCGAGTACGCCATGTCGATCTCGAAACTGTCCTTGAACTTCTGCTTCTGGCGAGCGCTCATGATGCTGAAGGCCATGGCGATGCTGTCTTCCTGCATCAGCCGCTTCTGATCGGTCAGGGGGATCAGCTTGCCGCTGATTCGGATCACGGGGTGGCTCCCGACCTTCAGGTGAAGATCCGAGGCTCCACGGTCGGTCGCGATCTTTAACAGGTCGTTGATGTGCATGCCGTCCCTCCGGGCCGCCGGAGCGGCCTTGCCCGCACTCGTGCACGGACGTAAGGGCAATCTAGGAGCCGGAAACGACCGTTGTCAACCGAGTGGGGCCGGGAGCGCCCGCTCCGCGCCCAGATCGGCCCAGGCATGCAACACGAGCGTTGCGGCAACGACACCGGCGGTCTCCGTCCGTAGGGTCCTCGGACCCAGACCTGCTTCTCGCCATCCTCGTCCTTCGAGAAGCGATCGATCCTCCTCGGAGAAGCCGCCCTCAGGCCCCACGGCGAGCCACACGGCCTCGGGGGCCTCCGCGAGGGTGTAGTGCCCTATCGGGAGTGAATCGGGGCTGGACCCGAGCACGAGGGCCAGGATCCCTGCCGGCGGCGCCGGCGGCAGCGCTTCCGGCAACTCCACCCGGGGGACCCTGCGTCGACCGGACTGCTTGCACGCCTCCATCGCGATCCGCCGCCAGCGCTCCAGCCGTGCCGGACCCGGCTCGCGCGTCTCGACCCGTTCGGAGCGGATCGGCCGGATCTCCGCGACCCCCACCTCGGTGGCCTTCTGGATCGCCCACTCCATCCTGTCCGGGCGGCACAGCGCCTGGAAGAGCACGACCTCGAGCGTCGGATCTACCGGCCGGGTCAGCTCCCGCCCGAGGCACACGCGGACCTCCTGTCCGTGAGTCGACTCGAGAACGCCCTCCCATTCCCTACCCTGGCCGTCAAAGACCGACACCGCATCACCCGGGCCGAGTCTCAACACCCGAACGACGTGCTTCGATTCGTCGCGGTCCAGGACGACACGGTGCTCGGAATCCGGGGCCCCGGCGTGGTGGACGCGTCTCACTCGCCCCACGGTGTCCCCCGTTCCATGAGCATCTCGAGACAGGCCCAGCCCTCGGTCTCCGTACGGGTGGTCTCGCGGAACCCGGCGGCCTGCAGAGCGCTCGAGACGTCGCCCAGCTCTCCGGTCGGAAATCCCGAGGCGACCAGTGCCCCTCCCACCTTGAGCATCCCCGCCAGGGCGGCTGCGTCACCCTCGAGGTAGGCCCCGGAGACGTTGACCACCACACCGTCGGCCGCCGTGCCGGAGAGCGGCCCGATCCCCGACGCCCGCAGATCCACGGCCGCCGCCACCCCGTTGCGGACGATCCACTCCCGGGCCACTACGATCGCCTCCGGATCGACGTCGACGGCGATCACCCGCCGCGCGCCGCAGCGAGCGGCCACGATCGCGAGGATCCCGCTCCCCGTCCCGACGTCGATCCACAAGGAGCCGGGCGAGACCCGCTTTTCGAGCAAGTCGGCACACTGCCGTGTGGTGGCGTGCTCGCCGGTTCCGAACGCTCGGCCCGGGACCATGCGGATCGCGATTCTCCCCGCTTCCGGCGGGTCCTCGGCATCGGGGGGAAGCACCACGAATCGGGTCCCCAGCGGGAGCGGCCGGAGTCGTTCCTGGTATCGCTCGACCCAGCGATCGTCTTCGACCGTCTCCACCACCGGAACCCCCGGAGGATCTTCCGGCCCGAGGAGCGCTCCAAGCACGCGCCGCACACGTTCGGCCGCAACGCGTGCGTCGGCCTCGGTCTCCAGGTAGACCGAAAAGATCGCCCGGCCCGGGCCATCCACTTCGACCTCGATCCCGAGGGCTCCCCCGGTGATCGACCCCGCGAGCTCGTCGGCGAGTCGATCCGGAACTACGACCCGTACGGCCCACCAGCGTCTCCGGCTACCGCCACCGCCGCTCATGGAGGGATCCTACCAGCCGGACCGCGTGGCTAGTTGAAGATGTCCTTGACGCGGTCGAACAGGCCGCGGTCCGGCGGCTCCTCGCCTTCGAGCTCGGCGAGCTTCTCGTAGATCTCGCGCAGCTCCGGGGACAGGCGACGCGGCGTCACGACGGCCACGCTCACGAGATGGTCGCCACGGCCACGGCCGTCGAGCGACGGCACGCCACGGCCCTGGAGGCGAAAGACCGTCCCGGGCTGGGTGCCCGGCGGAATCTGGAGTTTCCGCTCGCCGTCGAGCGTCGGCACAAGAACCTCGGTCCCCAGGGCCGCCCGGGAGGGTGAAACCGGCACCTCGGAGAGGATGGTGACCCCGTCGCGCTGAAGGACCGGGTGCTCGCGGACGTGGAGCACGACGTGGAGGTCGCCTGGCGGTCCCCCCTCGGGGCTTGCCTCGCCTTCCCCGCCGATCCTGAGGCGAACACCGTCGTCGACCCCGGCCGGGATCCGGACCCCGAGGTCTCGTTCGTGCCGGACCCGACCCTGTCCCCGACACTCACCGCACGGATCGACGATCACCCGACCCGTGCCGGAGCACTCGCCGCACGGTCGCGCGATCGTGAAGAACCCCTGCTGGAAAGCGATCTGCCCGCGTCCGCCACAACGCTCGCAGGCCCGGATCCCCTCCGGGCTCTCCGACCCCCGGCCGTCGCAATGCTCGCATCGCTCGAGGCGGGGTACGCGGATCTTGGTCTCGAGGCCTCGGACCGCTTCCTCGAACTCGATCTCGAGGTCGTAGCGCAGGTCCTGACCCGGCCGCACGCCTCTGCGACGCCTGCCGCCACCGAAGATGCTGCCGAGCCCGAACATGTCGCCGAGGATGTCGGCGAAATCGGAGAAGGTGTCCGGATCGAAGCCGGGAAAACCCGCCGCGCCGCCGAGCCCGGCGTGGCCGAAGCGGTCGTAGCGCGCGCGCTTCTCGGGATTCGAGAGGACGGCGTACGCCTCCGCGGCCTCCTTGAACTTCTCCTCGGACTCGCCGTCTCCCGGGTTCTTGTCGGGATGGTACTTGAGAGCCAGCTTCCGGTAGGCCTTCTTCAGGCTCCCCGGATCTACACCGCGCTCGACGCCCAGGACCTCGTAGTAATCGCGCCCCCCCAAAGAATCAAGCCTCCTCGACCGTGTCGGCCTCCGTCTCCTCGGCACCCGCCGAGATCGTACTGGGGTCGTAAAGGATCACGTCGGAGAGGATCTGTCCAACCTCCGCGATCTTCTCGAGTGCTTCGGTGCACTCCGCCATGCTGCCTGTGTCGAGAGCCTTCCTGGCGTTATCCAGGATCCGCCGGACCTCGATCTGCTTGTCCTCGGCGAGCATCGACCCGAACTCGGAGAACGTTTTCCCATTGCTCTCCACCAGCCCCTCCAGCCGCGTCCGCACCCGGATGAGCTCGGCGCGGCGGCGGTCCTCCTCGGAGTGCTTCTTGGCGTCGGCGATGATCGAGTTGATCTCCTCGTCGGAGAGCCCGCCGGAGGGCGTCACGACGATCTTCTGCTCCTTCTGGGTGGCGAGATCCCGGGCCGAGACGTTGACGATCCCGTTCGAGTCGATGTCGAAGGAGACCTCGACCTGGGGAACGCCGCGAGGCGCCGGGGGGATACCGACCAGCTCGAACTGCCCCAGGGATTTGTTGTGAGCCGCGATCTCCCGCTCGCCCTGAAGCACGTGGACCTCGACCTTGGACTGGTTGTCGGCCACGGTGGTGAAGATCCGGGCCTTCCGGGTAGGGATCGTCGCGTTGCGCTCGATGATCTTCGTGAACATCCCGCCCCGGGTCTCGATGCCCAGCGAGAGCGGGGTCACGTCGAGAAGGACCATGTCCTTGACGTCGCCCTTCAGGATGCCGGCCTGGATCGCGGCGCCGATGCCGACGACCTCGTCCGGGTTGATGTCCTGGTTCGGATCCCGCCCGAAGATCTCCCTGACGACCTTGTTCACGAGAGGCATCCGGGTCTGGCCGCCGACGAGCAGCACCTCGTCGATGTCCTCGGCGCGCAGGCCGGCCATCTTGATCGCCTCCTCGCACGGCCCGCGGGTCCTGAGAACGAGGTCTTCCACCATCTTCTCGAGCTCGTTGCGGTCGAGACGGGTATGGAGATGACGCGGACCGCTCTCGTCCGCACTGATGAACGGCAGGTTGATCTCGGCCTCTTCGTTGGCCGACAGCTCGCACTTGGCCTTTTCGGCAGCCTCCTTGAGCCGCTGGAGAGCCAGCCGGTCGGTCCGCAGATCGATGGCGGTCTCTTGCTGGAAGGTGGAGACCAGCCAGTCGACGATCCGCTGATCGAAGTCCTCTCCTCCGAGGAAGGTGTCACCGGAGGTCGATTTGACCTCGAAGACGCCCTCCCCGAGTTGCAGAATCGAGATATCGAACGTTCCGCCCCCGAGGTCGTAGACCGCGATCTTGCGCTGGGCCATCCCCTCGTCCATGCCGTAGGCGAGAGAGGCCGCGGTCGGCTCGTTGACGATCCGGAGAACGTTGAGTCCCGCGATCCGTCCCGCGTCCTTGGTCGCCTGACGCTGGGAGTCGTCGAAGTAGGCCGGGACCGTGATCACCGCCTCGGAGACCTCGCCCCCGAGATGGTCCTCCGCCATCTCCCGAAGGCGAGCCAGCAGGAAGGCCGACGCCTCGGGCGGAGAGTAGTCGCGGTCGCGAACCCGGACCCACGCGTCGCCGTTCTGCGCCGCCACGATCTCGAACGGCACCAGCTGTCGAGCCTTGGCGACCTCCGGGGAGTCGAACTTCCGTCCGATCAGCCGCTTCATCGCGGAGATCGTGTGCTGGGGATTCGTGAGCGCTTGGCGCTTGGCGATCTGGCCCACGAGGCGCTCGCCCCGTGAGGTGAACGCCACAATCGACGGCGTGGTGCGGCTACCCTCGCGGCTGGCGATGACGCGAGGTTTTCCGGCCTCCATGACCGCGATGCAGCAGTTGGTGGTCCCGAGATCGATTCCGATTACCTTGCCCATCTAGGACTCCTCACCGTTCGCCTCGGCGATTCCCGCGTCGACGCTCACCCGCACGGAGGCGGGTCGCAGCAGCCGATCCTGGAAGTAGTACCCGCGCTGAAGCTCCGAAACCACGGTGTTGGGCGGAAGGCCCGACGAGTCGTCGGTCGCGACGGCCTCGTGGTGGGCGGGGTCGAACGGTTCCCCTACCGACTCCATCGGAGACAGTCCTTCCTTCTTGAGCTCTTCCATCAATTGCCGATGGATCAGCGCAACACCCTGGTGGATTGCCCCCTCACCATCGGTGCGCGGCTCGATGGCCAGCGCCCGCTCGAAGTTGTCTATGACCGGCAGGAGCTTGGACACCAGCGACGCGGTGGCGAGCCGCTGGTAGTCGGACTTCTCGCGATCGACTCTCTTCTTGAAGTTCTCGAAGTCCGCCTGCAGACGCAGCAAGCGCTCCTTCATCGGCTCGTCCTCGACCGCCACCGGCGACGGGAACGATACCGCCGGTGACGGGGCACCGGAGGCGGACGCGAGGTCGGGACGCGGCCTCGATCCCCCGCCCTCGAAGTCGACCTCGACCTCGTCGGGGTCCTCGTCAGACGGTGGTGGAGCGTCCTCGTTCAGGCCAACGACCTCGATGATCTCGATCTCGTCGCTGTCGTCACGCTCCAGCCCTGCCGGCCCTTTGTGATCCTGTCTCATCCTCTCCTCTCAGTGGTCCGTGGTCGAAAGTAGCCGACTCAGGACCTGCGCCAGGTAATCGACCAGTGCGACCGCCCGTGCGTACTCCATCCGGGTGGGCCCGACGATGCCGACCGTGCCCATCACTCTCTCCCCCGAGCGGTAGGGCGACGCCACCAGCGAACAGGTCGCGAGGTCCGCATCGTCGTTTTCTTCTCCAATGACAACCTGGACTCCGTCCTCGTCGAGAACCCTGCCCAGGATCTCCACCAGCCGACTCTTTTCTTCCAGGGTCCGGAATACGCTGCGCATGCGTTCGAGATCCGAGAACTCGGGCGAGTTGAGGAGGTTGGACGTTCCCTCGATGAAGACCTCGGAATCCGCCCGGGCCAGATCCACCGCCTGGCGACCCAGCTCCAGAGCTTTCGACGCCAGCAGGTTGTAGGTCGCGCGCTCTTGCGTGATGCGCTGTTTCAGCTCCTCGCGAATCTTCGGCAGCGTCCAGCCGTGGTACCGCTCGGACAGGTAGCTCCCGATCCGGTCGAGCTCGGCCTGCTCTACCGGATCCTCCACCTCGAGGATCCGGTTGTGAACCACACCGGAGCGCCCGACCAGAATCGTCACCACGCGATGCGGCCCGAGGCGAACGAACTCGAGCTGCTCCACGACGATCCGGCGCCACTCTGGCGCCAGGACCACGCCGACGTGGTTCGAGAGCCGCGATAGCTGGCGAGAGGTCTCTTCCAGGAGCTCCGGGATCTCTCCCCGGCTTCGCTCGAGCGCCTCGTCGATCGCGTGGGTCTGCGCGGCCGACATCCGCGACCGGCCCATCAAGCGGTCGACGTACAGGCGGTACGCCAGATTGGTGGGGACGCGGCCTGCCGAGGTGTGGGGCTGAACGAGAAGGCCGTGCTCCTCGAGCTCGGCCATGATGTTCCGGATCGTGGCCGGCGACAGATCGAGCCCCGCTCCCCGGGAGACGGTCCGCGACCCCACCGGCTCACCCGTCACGATGTGCGCGCGGATGACCGATTTGAGCACGTCCTTCTGACGGGACTCCAGGATGTCGTCAGTCGGGCTCAACGGGTCTCTCCATTCGAGCGGGTCACGCCGACGGCCTCGCGCCCGGCGCCGCGGTCGGGTTCCGCAGTACCGCCAGCGCCGCACGAATAAAGCCGTCCAGATCGCCGTCGAGGATCCGATCGGCGTCCCCCACCTCGTGGCCCGACCGGTGATCCTTCACGAGACGGTAGGGTGCGAGGACGTAAGAGCGGATCTGGTGGCCCCACTCGATCTTCTTCTTCTCGCCAACCTCCTGCGCCATCGCCTCCTCGGCCTCGCGGATGGCGCGGTCGTAAAGCTTGGCGCGCAGGATCTTCATGGCCACCTCTTTGTTTCGATGCTGCGAGCGCTCGTTCTGGCACGTCACGACGATCCCCGACGGAAGATGGGTGATCCTGACCGCCGAATCCGTGACGTTCACGTGCTGTCCTCCGGCTCCTGACGACCGATAGGTGTCGACCCTGAGCTCCTTCTCATCCACCACGACCTCGACATCCTGCAGCTCCGGCAGGACGTCCACCGAGGCGAACGACGTGTGCCGTCGAGCCTGGGCGTCAAACGGTGAAATCCGGACCAGACGATGGACCCCACGCTCCGCCCTGAGATACCCATAGGCCCGAGGCCCGCGAATCGCCAGGGTCACGCTCTTGATGCCGGCCTCCTCGCCATCCTGGTAGTCCAGGGTCTCGATCTTGAACCCGTGGCGTTCCGCCCATCGGGTGTACATGCGGAGCAGCATCAACGCCCAATCCTGGGATTCGGTGCCGCCCGCGCCGGGATGGATCTCGAGTAGCGCCTCGGCGGAGTCGTGCTCCCCTGTCAGAAGCGTGGAGAGCTCGGCCTCCTCGGTCTTGAGCGCCAAATCCTCCACCGCAGTCCCGAGCTCACCGACGACGTCCTCGCCTTCCCGTGCGAGCTCCAGCAGGGTGGCGGCATCTTCCGCCAGCGTCGTCAGCTCTCCGGCTAGCTCGATGTCCTCCTGCAGCCGCGAGCGCCGCCGCTGGAGATCGGTGGCGCGCTGCTGGTCTCCCCAGACCTCCGGGCGCGCCAACTGCTCCTCCAGGGACTCGACCTCTTGCAGCTTCTTCTCTACTTCAAAGAAACCTCCGAAGCGCCTGCACCTTGTCGCCCTGCTTCGCGACCCTGTCCGCAAGCTCCTGGAGATCAACTGCTTTCACGGTCCTAACCTCCCCTGAGTCCACAATTTAGGCACGCGTGGGCCAGGCGCAAGGCTCCGTGCGCCCGACGGCCAAAATACCACACGGGTTTAGGGGCTTCGGCGAACGAGGCCGGTCTCAGTCGACCTGGGTCACCCAGGCGTCCGAGTACCCCTCGCTGCGCAATCGGTTGGCGAGGACCTCGGCGTCCGGCTTGGCGGCGTAGCCGCCCACCCGCACCCGATAGAGCACACCGTCTCCGGCGCGCTCCGTGTCCAGACGGACACGGTAGCCTCGGTCCCCCAGGCCCCGGACCAGGCCCTCGGCGGATGCCTTGTCCCGGCCGGCGAACAGCTGGACGTAGAACGGCCCCGCGGCCGGTGCCGTCTCCTCCCGGCCCGGCGGTGTCTTTTCCGGCGCCCGGACCACCCCGGCCGACTCCTCGACCACGTCCGGGGCCGCGGAAGGAAGCTCGATAGCCTGTCGCTCGGGCTCGGCCGCCGTCTCCCCCTCGATCGTGTCGAAGTAGCCCGCCTCGCCGGTGACGTCCACAGGCTTCTCCGATCGCGTCGATCCCGGGATCGCCTGGTCGGTGAGCAGCGTCCCCGCGTCCGGCCCTGCGGCGCGCCTCTCCACCCACCGGCCGAGGTAGAACGCACCCGCCATCACCACCAGGAAAACCCCGCCGATGACGAACAGTCCCACGCCCTCGAGTCGAAACTCTCTCAACTGGCTGTCGTCCCGATCTTCTTGTTCCATGACGGCCTCCTTCGGCATGCCCCGGTGCCGCGCACCGGGAGCCGCCGTTTCAGGAGCGTTCCGGCTTGGCGATCTCGGCGATCGCGATGGAGTTCTTGGTTCCCCGCTTGATTCGTTGCATCGCCCAGTCGGCGAGATGGATGAGCTCTTCCCGATTGCGGGCGTGAAGAGGGAAGGAGGCAATGCCGAGGGACGCGGTCATCTTGACCCCCTTGCCTCCGGTCTTTTCCATCAGGAGCGGCTTGCCCGCGATCGACTCGCGCACGCGCTCCGCGACCTCGAGAGCGCCGTGCCACTCGGTCTCCGGCAGCACGATGCAGAACTCGTCGCCACCGAATCGAAACAGCTTGTCGAAACGACGGATCTTCGACCGCACGCGCTGGGAGACCTCGAAGATCGTCTGCGACCCCGCGGCGTGTCCCCAGGTGCTGTTGACCTCCTTGAGGTTGTCCATGTCGAAGAAGATCAGCGACAAGGAAGCCTTGAAGCGAGTGGCGCGGGCGATCTCCTCCGCGAGGAACTCGTTGAAGTAGCGCCGATTGAAGCAGTCCGCGGTGTCGTCCTTGAAGACCAGCGCCCGGATGCTGCGCACCGCGAGAGCATTGGCCACCGCGGGACGGGCCTCCTCGAGCAGCTTCAGGACGCGATCGCGCGCGCCGGGGTCCGGCTCCGAGCCGGCCAGGTGCACGACGACTCCCGCCAGGGCCCCGCCGGGATCACGGACCGGCAAGGTCCAACCGTGCGCGGGAAGCTCATCGCCGGAGGCGCTCTCCTGCGACAGGAACGGCGGAAGTCCCGGCTCGACGATCTCATCACGTACGCCGATGTAGCGCTCGATCTTCGAGGCGGGGACCTGTCCGGCGCCGCCCTCGGGCGGCTCTCCTTCCATCCCGGCCTCGCCCGCCGGAACAAACTGCTTCGGGTCCTCACCTCGGACGAAGGCGAGAATGCGGCCATCCCCCGTCCACGCAACGACTTGCGCGCCGAGCTTCCTTACCTGGTCGTCGAGCTCGAGATGGCGAAAGACGTCGAGCAACGCCTCCCGTTGCCCGACATCGGGGCCTTCGACGTGTGCGGACGAACCGTCGCGGTTTGGATCGTTCTTCTTCATGGAGCGTCCAGGAATCTCACTTGACGAGACCCTTGAGGATCTCGATCGGTAACGGAAAGACCAGCGTAGAGGTCTTCTCGGAGGCGATCTCCGTCATCGTCTGGAGGTAACGGAGCTGGAGCGAGGTGGGATTGCTCAGCTGCTCCGCCGCGGCCGCGAGCTGCGCGGCCGCCTGCGCCTCGCCCTCGGCGTGGATGATCTTGGCCCGCTTTTCGCGCTCCGCCTCGGCCTGCTTGGCCATCGCGCGCTGCATCTCGGCAGGCAGGTCGACGTGCTTGACCTCGACCGACGACACCTTGATCCCCCACGGATCGGTCTGTTTGTCGAGAATGGTCTGTAGCTCGTGATTGATCTTCTCGCGCCCGGCGAGCAGCTCGTCGAGCTCGACCTGACCCAGCACCGACCGCAGCGTCGTCTGGGCGAGCTGGCTGGTGGCGTAGTGGTAGTTCTCGACCTCGGTGACCGCCTTGCGCGGGTGCATGACCCGGAAGTAGACCACCGCGTTGACCTTGATGGAGACGTTGTCCCGGGTGATGACGTCCTGCGGAGGGACATCGTGCACGACGGTCCGTAACGACATGCGGGTCATCCGATCGACGACGGGAATCAGGAGAAACAACCCCGGACCGTAGTCGGTCGGTCGGAGCCGCCCGAGACGGAAGACGACGCCACGCTCGTACTCCGGCAGGATCTTGATGGCGTTGGCGATAAACAGGATCACGAAGAAAAGAGCGAGCAGCGCTCCGATCGAGAAGGGACCGAACATGGCTAACCCTCCTCCGGCCGCGAGTCGGCCGGCTCCACCGTCAACATCAAATCGTCGGCGCGAACTACACGAACCCTGGCCCCGACCGTCACCGTCCCCGTCGTCACGGTGGCGTTCCACAACTCGCCGCGCACGAACACCTTGCCCTCGGGGGCCAGCTCCTCGGTGACGGTACCGGTCGTGCCGGCCAGCCCCTCAACCCCGGTGACCACCCGGCTCCGTTGCGCCTTGGCGACGAGCCTCACCACGAAAGCACACAGGCCCGCA
>Ga0316194_10001044_pt1 | contig 18820 bp, 16 predicted proteins | sample CroRivsedime1_MG_FD_204936 | JGI IMG/M metagenome (GOLD analysis project Ga0316194, IMG submission 204936) | Coastal sediment microbial communities from Maine, United States - Cross River sediment 1 | ecosystem: Environmental > Aquatic > Marine > Coastal > Sediment | place: USA: Maine...
CCGGTGCAAACATCGAACCCGGCATCCATCGATGCTTGCAGGTGCGCCCCCGCGCTGTTTGAATGCACGCCATGGGTGTTGAAATCGAACGAAAATTTCTGGTGGCGAATGACGGCTGGCGGGTCGGCGCAGACGAGGGTACGCCCCTGGTCCAGGCCTATATCCACATTGCCGACGTATGTTCTGTGCGGGTCCGTCGTCAGGGTGATGAGGCGCGGCTGACCATCAAAGGCGGCGACGGTACGATTGAGCGCCAGGAGTTTGAGTATCCGATTCCGGTGGCGGATGCAGAGGCGATGATTGCGTCGCTGTGCATGAGGCCGGTCCTGCGCAAGCGCCGCTTCAAGGTACCGGTGGGCCGTCACACCTGGGAAGTGGACGTTTTCGAGGCCGACAATGCCGGGTTGGTTATGGCAGAGGTGGAACTGGGTTCGGTGGACGAAGCGTTTGAGCGCCCTGCCTGGGTCGGTCAAGAGGTGTCGGGTGACCCAAGATATCTCAATGCGGCCTTGGTCAGCGCCCCGTGGCCCACCTGGGGGCTGGGTGAGACGGCCCGGTGATGGCCCGGCGTGAGCCGTGTCCGACGGCTGACCCGAACCAGACCGTGGCGCCGCCGCATGTGGTGATCGATCTTGGGCGTCAAACCCTGCTGTTTGGTGGTCCGACGGGTGAGCTGAGCTATCCGATTTCGAGTGCGCTCAATGGCCCGGGTGAGCAGATCAACAGCGGGTGCACCCCCCGGGGCCGCCACGTTGTACGGGCCAAGATCGGCGACGGACAGCCGCTGAATGCGGTATTTCGCGGACGTCGACCCACCGGAGAGATCTACGATGCGCAGCTTGGTCTGCTTCACCCTGAACGGGACTGGGTTCTGACCCGAATTCTTTGGCTGTCAGGCTGTGAGCCCGGTCGCAATCGTCTTGGTGCGGTGGATTCAATGCGGCGGTATATCTATGTACACGGCTGTCCCGACAGTGAGCCCATGGGCGTGCCCCGATCCCATGGCTGTATCCGCATGCGCAACGCCCATGTTCTGGACCTTTTCGACCGTGTTCCGGTCGGAACCGGTGTGCTCATTCACTAAACCGTTTTTTGGTTCCCATCCAGCCACGAGTTGATTCCAGCATGTCTCTCGGTCCCGTCATGATCGGCCTGCAGGGCTGTGAACTCACCCAAGAAGAGCGGGATCTGCTGCGCCACCCGCTGGTGGGCGGCGTCATACTGTTTACTCGCAACTTCGAATCGATCGATCAATTGCAGGCCTTGAATCGCCAGATTCACGCACTGCGCCGCCCGCGGTTGCTGGTGGCGGTCGATCATGAGGGGGGCCGGGTTCAGCGGTTTCGGGACGGCTTTACCCATCTTCCAGCGGTCCGCTCCCTGGGATATCGCTTTGACCAGAACCGCGATCAGGGTCTGCGACTGGCTCGCATCAGTGGCTGGCTGATGGCCATCGAGTTGCGCAGCGCCGGGATTGATCTGAGTTTCGCGCCGATTCTGGACCTGGACTGCGGTGTCAGCGGGGTGATTGGCGATCGTGCGTTCCACAGCGACCCTGAATGCGTGGCCGAGCTTGCCCGGGCCTATATGATCGGTATGCGCCGTGCCGGTATGGAGGCAACCGGCAAGCACTTTCCCGGGCACGGCAGCGTCGCGGCCGATTCTCATCGGGAATTGCCGGTGGATCCGCGGCCCATGGCCGAGCTGTTGGCCCGCGATCTGGTGCCGTTTGAACGCCTTAGCCACTATGGCATCGCAGCGTTGATGATGGCCCATGTGGTCTATCCCGAGATCGACACCCGACCGGCCGGGTTTTCCTGCACCTGGATTCGCGACATCCTGCGGGACCGACTGCGCTTTCAAGGCCTGGTTTTTTCCGACGACCTGGATATGGCCGGCGCGGAGTGGGCCGGTGACCCGGAGGCGCGGGCGCGGCTGGCCCTGGAGGCGGGCTGCGACATGGTTCTGGCCTGTAACGACCGTAGCGCCGCTGTTCGAATCCTGGATCATCTGGGCCCGTGGGACGACCCGGTCTCGCACCTGCGCCTGATTCGAATGCACGGCCGCAACAAGCCGACACGCGACCGGCTGGGCCGCAGCCAGCATTGGAAAAAGGCGGTGGATACGGTGCTGTCCTATGATCAAAACCCGTTGTTGGACATGGACCTGTGACCTGTGTCAGGGCGCAGTTCGGTTTATCGGAATATAAGAACTTCATTGGGTGGTGTTGGTGTAAGGACCTCCTTATAATCCCGGCCCCACATATCATTCAGGCCCCGTCCGAGGAGACGAGACATGGCTGACAAGTTGATGATCGTGATGGTCAATACGGATCCCAGCAACAGTTCCGAGCTGGGCGCCCCTTTCTTTCAAGCGACGGTTGCGGCCGCCATGGAGTATGACGTGGAGGTGGTGCTGACCGGTCGCTCCGGCGAACTGGCTGTTAAAGGCGTTGCCGAAAATCTGACGGTGCAGGAAGGCAGCCCCAAGTCGGTGTATGACTTTATCAAGGACGCCCATGAGGCCGGTGTGAAGTTCAAGGTCTGCACCCCGACACTGGAGCTGTGGGGCGACGATCTGATTCCCGAGATCGAAGAGACCGTGGGCGGGGCCTATGTAATCAGTGAAGCCATGGACGACGACACCGTTACGTTCACCTACTGATGTCCGGCACCCCTGCGACAGCGCCGGAGGCGGAAGCCGTCCTTGCGAACGCCGATCTGCTGTGGTCCGCCGATCAGGTGGAAGCGGCTGTCGATAGAATGGCGGAGCGCATCAGCGAACAGTTAGCCGCCACCCACCCCATCATCATGTCCGTGCTGAATGGCGGACTGATTCCCACCGCCTGGTTGGTCACCCGGCTGCAGTTTCCGATGGAAATGGGGTATCTGCATGCCACCCGCTATCGCAGCGGCCTGCGCGGCCAGGACCTGGACTGGCGGGTACCGCCTAGCGTTCCCGTTGAAGGGCGGACTGTGCTGGTGGTCGACGACATATTCGATGAGGGCCACACGCTGGCCGCGGTGGTGGAGGATCTGCGTGCCCGCGGCGCTGGGCGGGTATTGTCAGCGGTGCTGGTGGACAAGTTGCACGATCGCAAAGTGCCTGGTTTTCAAGTGGATTTCAAAGCCCTGGATGTAGCAGACCGGTATGTGTTCGGTTGCGGTATGGACTACAAGGAATGCTTACGCAATCTGCCGGGAATATACGCCCTGGGCAGGGACGAATCGGCTTGAGCGAAATCGCCATCATTGGTGGGACCGGGCTCACCTCCCTTAACGGGCTGCGGATAAAACGCAAGCGCATGGTGCCCACCCCCTGGGGCGAACCTTCCGGTCCGGTGACCTATGGCGAATTGTTCGGTAAGCAGGTCGTTTTTCTGGCCCGGCATGGATACCAGCACACCATCCCCCCCCATAAGGTCAACTACCGGGCCAATCTCTGGGCGCTGAAGCAGATTGGTGTCGAAAAAATCGTGGCGGTGGCCGCAGTCGGTGGAATCCACCGGGAACTGGGGCCGGGGTCCCTGGCGATCCCGGATCAGATCATCGATTACACCTGGTCTCGAGGACATACCTACTTCGAGCATGATCTGACCAGCGTCACCCATGTGGACTTCACCCATCCCTACAGCGAAACCCTGCGCGAGGGCTTGATTCGTGCAGCCCAGCGGGCAGGCGTTGTTGTTCGGGCCGGGGGCACCTATGGCGCCACCCAGGGCCCACGGCTGGAAACTGCCGCCGAGATCGAACGTATGGAGCGGGACGGGTGCGATCTGGTGGGCATGACCGGCATGCCTGAAGCCGCCCTGGCCCGTGAGATCGGGCTTCAGTACGCCGCCTGCGCGGTCGTCGCCAATTGGGCGGCCGGCAAGGCGGCGGGAACAATCGTCATGGATGAGTTGGCCGAAACCCTGCGCGGCGGTATGGAGCAGGTCAGGCGACTGCTGGAACAGGCCATTCCCGCGATCTGACAGTCGCTATGGGGCCTCTGATTTGTTCTGGACGAAGCAGATTGGAGGGCGAAGTGTGCAGATTCAAGGTGCGGATCGCGGGGCAGATCGCGGGTAATAGTCGTTCTATTGCCAAGATTTGCAACCACGAAGCCGTGCATTGTCAGTCCCAAGATGCGCGTTCACGAATAGATCAGAGGCTCCCGTGCGCCCTTCCATTCGCCCGGTCGCTGGGGATCCTATAGCGGGCGGGCTATCGTCAGCACGCCAAGCTTCGGGTGATCCAGGTAGTGCAGCTCCTCGCTGCGCATACGCCGGTCCTCGGTCACTCGGACCGACTCGAGCTGGGCGTCCTGAAACAACAGGTCGACGCTGACGTGCAGATAACGGCGGCGCTCCACCTGAACCGTGCCTTCCAGGGTGCCTCCGCCCTCGCTGCCGAACACCGTTGTCGGTGTGGAGCGGTTCTCCGGCTGAACCCAGGCTTTGTGTGCCAGCACCCGGTAGTTGGCGCTTTGTCGCAGGCTCTGCGCGACCCCGGCCAGGCCAAGGGCGGCGGGGCTGTACTCGGTGGTGCCCATCATGTCCGGCACCCCCGCCTCCGGGTCGAACGTCTCCGAGGTGTCGGGGTAAAGATTCTCAAACACCAGTACCTCTATGGCGTAGCCCGCCGCCTGGGCCGACGGGGCGGTTGTCCACAGGCCCATGACCAGGCAGATGGCCAACAGGGTGCGCACAGGTGTTCGATTCGTCACAGCGTTACTCCCATCATCAAACAGCCCCGAGCCAGGGGCATCAGTGTCATCATCCGCGCGAACTGCATAAGCAAGAATCCTGGGTTCAAGCGGCAATGTCGGTCAACAACTGGTCCAACGTTTTGATCCGGCTTTCGGCGTCCGGCAGGGGCAGGGTAAACCGCAGCCGGTCCCGACCATCCAGACGGTAAATGCTGGATCGCTCCTGAATCAAGCGCATGACGGAGTTGAAGTTGATGTTCGGGTCCTCGGTAAACAGAATTCTTCCGCCATCGGGGCCCGCCTCGATCCGGCGTACCCCGACCGTTCCGGTTTTCAGTTTCAGTGCGGTCACCCGGAACAGAGTCTTGGCCGGCTCCGGCAAGAGGCCGAAACGGTCGATCATTTCCACCTGCAGATCCCGCAAACCTTCGAGATCATCGGCATTGGCAATGCGCTTGTACATGATCAGCCGGGTGTGGACATCGGGCAGATAGCTATCCGGCAACAGGGCCGGGGCCTGAATGTCGATTTCGGTGCCCTGGTGCAGCGGTTTCTCCAGTTCCGGCTGCTTGCCGGATTTGAGCGCCGCTACCGCGCGCTCCAGCAGCTCACTGTACATGCCGAAGCCGATTTCCTGGATCTGCCCGCTTTGGCCCTCGCCCAGCAGCTCCCCGGCGCCGCGAATCTCAAGATCATGGGTGGCCAGTACGAATCCGGCTCCCAGATCCTCCATTGCCTCGATCGCCTCGATCCGTTTTATGGCGTCGGGGGTCATGGCCTTGCGGTGTGGGACCATCAGATAGGCATAGGCCCGGTGATGCGATCGTCCGACCCGTCCCCTGAGCTGGTGCAACTGCGCCAACCCCAGCCGGTCGGCGCGTTCGATGATGATGGTGTTGGCGTTCGGCACGTCGATGCCGCTCTCGATAATGGTGGTGCAGACCAGGATATTGCAGCGCTGGTGATAGAAATCGAGCATCACCGGCTCCAGCAGCCGCTCCCGCATCTGACCGTGGGCGACCGCCACCCGGGCCCCGGGCACGATTTCCTCTATCTCCCGGGCTTTGCGCTCAATGGTGTCCACGTCGTTGTGCAGGACGTAGACCTGGCCGCCGCGCTTTAGCTCGCGCATACAGGCCTCTTGCACCACCGCCTTGTTCCATTCGCCGACAAAGGTCTTAACCGCCAGCCGGTCGCTGGGCGGTGTTGCGATTATCGACAGGTCGCGAAGCCCGGACAGCGCCATGTTGAGTGTCCGGGGGATGGGTGTGGCGGTGAGAGTGAGCACATCCACTTCGCTTCGCAGCGCCTTCAGGCGCTCCTTGTGACGCACACCGAAACGGTGTTCCTCGTCCACCACGATCAATCCCAGATTTTTGAATCGTACCGTTTCCTGCAGCAGCTTGTGGGTGCCGATGACCACGTCCACCCGGCCCTGTTGCAGGTGCTGTAAGAGCGCGTCCTGTTGCTTTTTGCTGCGAAAACGCGACAGCACTTCGATATTGACCGGCCAATCCGCAAACCGGTCAATGAAGTTCTGGTAGTGCTGCTGGGCCAGCAGCGTGGTTGGGACCAGCAGGGCAACCTGACGGCCGGCTTGGACCGCCACGAAACAGGCCCGCATGGCGACTTCCGTTTTGCCGAAACCGACATCTCCGCACACCACGCGATCCATTGGGCGGGGTGCGGCCATGTCGGTCAGGGTGGTTTCGATTGCCGTTTGCTGATCCGGCGTTTCCTCGAACGGAAAGGCCTCGGCGAATGCACGGTAGTCGTGGGTGTCGATGCTGAAGGCGTGGCCCGGTTTGGCCTGTCGGCGGGCGTAGATGTCCAACAATTCGGCGGCTGCGTCCCGCGCCTGTTCCGCCGCTTTGCGTTTGGCCTTCTGCCAGTGATCGTTGCCCAGCCGATGCCAGGGTGCGTTGTCCGCGCCACCGGTATAGCGACCGATCAGTTGCAGCGCCGCCACCGGCACATACAGTTTGTCGCCGCCCAAGTACTCCAGGATCAGATACTCGCTCGGGCAGCCTTCGGTCTCGATGATCTGCAGACCGCGGTAGCGGCCGACACCGTGGTCCTCGTGCACGACAGGTGCGCCGATAGCAAGTTCGGTCAGATTGCTGACCACACTGTCCAGGTCTCGACGGCTGCCGCGGCGCCGGGTCCGTAACGCTCGCTCCTGCTCCAACTGTCCTTCAGTGATGACGGCCGTCGCCAGGCCCGGCAGCAGCATGCCGCGCTCCAGCGGCGCCACCGTGATGCAGGGGTCGGTTTGCTCATCCAGGAATGCCCGCCAACCGGCCACCGGTTTGGCGGTGATGTCCAGGTTACGCAGGGTCTGCAGCAGGATCTCACGGCGTCCGGCCGATTCCGCCACAAACAGCGTGCGGCCCGGGAACGCCGCACGGAACGCCGTGAGTGCGGCGGCTGGGTCCTCGGCCCGATGATGAATCTCCACCGGCGGGCAGTCCGCGGCGTCCAGATTCATCGCCGTGGGCGAGGGTTTGACTGTCTCCGCCCGGGTCTCGATGCGTGCCAGACCTGCGCACCTGCGGTCCACGCCCGACCAGGCCAGAAACAGGTCCTCGGGGGCCAGCAGAGGTCGATTCAGGTCGTGCCGCAGCTGTTCATAGCGTTCGCCGGTTTGCGCCCAGAAGCTGTCCACTGCCTCGTGTATGCCGGCATCGGTTACCAACAGTGTGTCCGTGGGCAGATAGTCGAACAGACTTTCCGTCTGGTCGAAGAACAGGGGCAAGTAGTACTCGATGCCTCCGGGCATCAGTCCGGCCGACACACCTTCGTAAACCGGACTGCGCTTTGGATCCCCCGGAAACTGCTGTCGAAAGCGGCTTCGAAATCGGGCGACGGCCGCTTCGTCCGCAGGGAACTCGCGTGCCGGCAGCAGGTTGATGCTCTCCACCTGGCCGCTGGACAGTTGCGACTCCGGGTCGAATAAGCGGATGGATTCGATTTCATCGTCGAACATATCCAGCCGATACGGCATTTCGCTGCCCATGGGGTACAGATCGAGCAGTGACCCCCGCACCGCAAACTCACCGTGTTCCCGGACCTGGGACACACAGCGATGGCCCGATGCCTCCAGCCGTGCCCGGAACGAAGCCAAATCGAGCCGGTCCCCGGGTTTGAGCAATACGCAGTGACCATACAGCCAGGCCCGGGGCGACAAACGCTGCATCAGGGTGGCGGCGGGCACGATCAAGACCCCGCAGTGTCGGTCCTGCAGACGGAACAGCGTGGTGAGACGCGTGGATATGATGTCCTGATGGGGTGAGAACACGTCGTAGGGCAGGGTTTCCCAGTCCGGGAACACCAGCACCGGAAGCTCCGGCGCAAAGAAACCCAGCTCGGCCTCCAAGCGCACCGCGCTCGGGGTGTCCGCGGTTACCACCAGCATCAGGCCCTTGTGCAGCTCGCAGGCCATACTCAGTGGCAGACCCAGGCCGGCGTCCCGGGTGTTGCCCCAGGTGACGGCTTGTCCTGGACGCTCCGGCAGAACCAGTTCGCGCGTCGGTGGCGTTGCGGTCAGATCAGTCATTGGTCAGTCATCGGCCATGGGGCAGGACAGGGAAGCCGCGCATTGTCCCACAAGGCTGTTTGCAGATGTACCATCGATCCGATCAGGCGAGCGGCCAACGCCCCTGCGGACGATGTCCGGCCAATCATGTAAACTGCTGCTGTCGATGGCACCGGCCGCCCCGATTTGCCAAGTCTTATGTCGTTTGACAGATGTTTTTCCACCGAATCGCTCGAAACCGTGTACAAAGGTAGGCGGATTGGATTTGCGGCATGCCACCGGTCGGATATAGTCTTCCGATCGTCGACCGGCTTTGTAAGAATATCGCTCACCCAGAACCGGGAATCGCGGATTTATGATCAGGGTAATGCTTGTTGATGACCACGCGCTGATTCGGGTTGCGTTGCGGCGCATCCTGGAGGAGGCGGGGGACATCGAAGTTGTGGCCGAGGCGGGAAATGGGGAGGAGGCAGTCGACATCGCGCGGCGCCAGCCCGTGGACCTGGTGGTGATGGATGTGGACATGCCCGGCATCGGTGGCGTGGAAGCCACCCGGAAGCTGAACACCATATCGGGTGGCCCCAAGGTCATCGTGATTTCGGTGCACAGCCAGGATCCTTACCCCAAGCGGCTGCTCGAGGCCGGCGCCAGTGGGTATTTGTCTAAAAGTTCCGGGGCTCAGGAAGTGCTGACCGCAATACGCACTGTCTATAACGGTCAGCCCTACGTGGCGCCCGAAGTGGCCGGTCAGCTTGCCCTGGCGAGCATCAACCGCACCGAGTCGCCCCTCGATATGCTCACTCAGCGCGAGATGCAGGTCATGTTGATGCTGACCCGCGGCCAGAACGCCCAGGCGATATCGCGCAATCTCAACCTCAGCCCGAAAACGGTGTGTACATACCGCTACCGGCTCTACGAGAAGCTGGACGTGCGCAACGATGTGGAGCTGACCCACCTTGCCATTCGCCACGGACTGATCGAGGGCGGCAAGCCCTGAGCCTGATCGCGCTCGTCGATGTCTCGGGTGCGGCAGGCGAGTGTTTCTGTTGCGCCAAGGCGGCAGCTCGTGTGTTGTATGGTGCGGCCTGTTTCGAATGAGCATCGATGTCTTCGATCGATCCTGCCGGCGTTGTCCCCGTCTTGCCGCTTTCCTTGACCAGGTCAAGACCGAACATCCCAACTACCACTGCGCGCCAGTGCCCCCGTTCGGCGATCCAGGCGCCCGCTTTCTGTTGGTGGGTCTCGCCCCCGGCATGCACGGTGCGAACGCCTCCGGCAGACCGTTCACCGGAGACCATGCCGGTATCCTGCTGTATCAGACCCTGTACCGGTTCGGATTTGCGAGCCGTCCCGAGTCAGTGGGTCTCGAGGATGGGCTGCGCCTGATCGATTGCCGCATTACCAACGCCGTCAAGTGCCTGCCTCCCGCCAATAAACCCACCGGTCCCGAAACGCGGACCTGCAATTCGTTTCTAACCAATGAATTGCGCGGCCTGCCCAAGGGCGCCGTGATCCTCGCCCTGGGCGGTCTGGCCCATGGCGCGGTACTCCGAGCACTCGATCTTCGCGCCGCGGAGTACCGGTTCGCGCACGGGGCGGAGTTCCCGCTGGAGAACCTGACCCTGATCGATTCCTATCATTGCAGTCGCTACAACACCAACACGCGCCGCCTGACGCCGGAGATGTTTGTGACGGTTTTCCAGCAGGTGCGGCGATGCCTGAGTGGATAGTACGTCCGTGCTGTCCCGGGCTCCGGCCCGGTGCCCGCTGAACCATGGGCGTCGACCCGGCAAACACTTTCGACGCGAAAGCGTTCCTGCGCCGCCTGACTCAGCGTCCAGGGGTGTATCGAATGCTGGACGGCCGGGATCGGGTGCTCTACGTGGGCAAGGCGCGGAACCTCAAACGCCGGGTGTCCAGTTATTTCCGGGCCCACCACGACTCGCCCAAGACCCAGCGTCTGGTGGAGCAGGTTCGTGGCGTCGAGGTCACGGTCACCCACACCGAGGCCGAAGCGCTGCTGTTGGAAAACCACCTGATCAAGGAACTGCGGCCGCGTTTCAACATCCTCCTGCGGGACGACAAGAGCTACCCCTACATCTACCTGTCGGCCGGGGATTTTCCCAGATTGGCCTTTCACCGCGGTGCAAAGCGATTGCCCGGTCGTTTTTTCGGGCCCTTTCCCAGCGCCGGGGCCGTGCGGGAAACCCTGAACCTGTTGCAAAAACTGTTTCGCGTCCGCCAGTGCGAGGACAGTTTCTTCGACAATCGCAGCCGGCCGTGCCTCCAGTACCAGATCAAACGCTGCAGCGCACCCTGCACCGGGCTTATAGATGCCGCCGGATATGCAGATGAGGTCCGCAACGTCGAGTTGTTTCTCGAGGGAAAAAGCGATGAACTGACCCGTATCCTGGTTCAGCGTATGGAACGGGCGTCTGCTGATCTGGCGTTCGAACTTGCTGCCCGCTACCGGGATCAGATCTCCAAGCTGGCCCGGGTGCAGGAAAAGCAGTACGTCACCGGTACCCGGGGCGATCTCGATGTTGTGGCCTGTTCGGTGGAAGAGGGACTGGCCTGTGTCCAGGTTTTGTTTTTCCGTGGTGGTCGCAATCTGGGTAACAAGGCCTTTTTCCCCAAGCTTCCCACCGAGTTGGAGCCATCGGATGTGCTCAGTGCCTTTGTGTCTCAGTACTATCTCGAGCATCCACCACCCGCCGAGATAATCGTGGGTGAAGAGCTGTCCGACCACCAGGTGCTGCAGGAGGCGGTCTCCCAGCGCGCCGACCGCAAGGTCACCATCAGTACCCGAGTGCGCGGCGACCGCGCCCGCTGGCTGGCCATGGCCCGCACCAATGCGGACCAGGCCCTCAGCACCCAACTGACCAGTCAGGCCGGGCTTCGCCGCAGGTTCGAAGCGCTCCAGGATGCGTTGGACCTGGACGGCCTTCCGGAGCGCATGGAGTGTTTCGACATCAGCCATACCATGGGTGAGGCGACGGTTGCCTCCTGCGTTGTGTTCGACCCAAGCGGGCCTCGCAAGAGTGATTACCGGCGGTTCAACATCGAGGGTGTGGTGCCCGGTGACGACTACGGCGCCATGCGCCAGGCATTGCGGCGCCGCTACACCCGGTTGCAAAAGGGCGAGGGGCCGTTACCGGACGTGTTGTTCATCGACGGTGGTCCAGCACAGCTCTCCGCTGCGGCGCAGATCATGGAGGAATTGCAGGTCGACGGTGTTTTACTGGTTGGTGTCGCCAAGGGCGCCGACCGCAAGCCTGGCATGGAGGTGCTTCACTTGTTTGGTTCTGAGGCCCCCTCTATACTCCGAGCCGACTCGCCCGCGTTGCATTTAATCCAGGAGATTCGGGACGAGGCGCACCGTTTCGCCATTACCGGTCACCGGAAGCGCCGGGACAAGAAGCGCAACACCTCTGTGCTGGAAGAGGTGCCTGGCGTTGGCGCGACCCGGCGCCAGCGGTTGCTCAAGCACTTTGGCGGATTGCGGCAACTGGCGCGCGCCGGGGTCGAGGACCTGGCCAGCGTGCCCGGCATCAGCCGGTCCCTGGCGCTGCGGATCTACGACACGTTTCACGAGAGGGACTGAGTGAGTCGTTTTCGCTGTAAACCCGGCTGACCGGGACCGAAGCCGCTGTCTCGGGCCGGGCAGCATGGATAGCCATGACACTGAATGTCCCTACGCTGCTGACCCTGCTGAGAATCGCGTTGATTCCTGTATTCGTCGTGGCGTTTTACATGCCGGGGAGATGGGCAGGGCCGGTTTGCGCGCTGTTGTTCGGCGTGGCGGCATTGACCGATTGGCTGGATGGTTACCTGGCGCGCCGGTGGGGCCAGACCTCCCGTTTCGGAGCGTTTCTCGATCCGGTGGCGGACAAGTTGATGGTGGCCACCGCGCTGATCCTCATCGTTGCCTCGCAGCCAAGCCCCTGGGTGGCCATATCCGCAGCGGTCATCATCGGGCGGGAGATCACCATATCCGCATTGCGGGAGTGGATGGCCGAGATCGGCGATCGGGGCACCGTGGCCGTATCCGGTATTGGCAAGTTTAAGACAACCATGCAGATGGTGGCTTTGCTGCTGCTGCTCTATCGGGAGCCGCTGCTGGGATACCCACCGTATCAAGCCGGTGTGATCCTGCTGGTGATCGCCGCCATCCTCACCCTCTGGTCCATGGTCCACTATCTGCGTTTGGCCTGGCCCGCGTTGAGTCGCTAGGGAAGGTCTGAACAATTGATACGAAACGCGTTTCGGTCCACAAGGGCGCAGATGCGAGGCTCCCGGCGCAGCGCCATAGTCATTCTATGGCCAAGCCGGGGAACGCGGCAGATGTGCTCTTGTGGGCGAAACCCCGGAGGGGCCGGTCCTTTGCGCCCTTCGTACCGCGTTGCACCTCGCTCATTTGCAACTCACGTATTTTCCTTGGGCCAACTTCGCTCGGTGCGCCTTGTACGAGAGAGCGCAAAGACCCCGGCGCGATCGCAGCAATTGTTCAGACCTTCCCTGGCTCAGAGGCTCATCAGGGGATGCTTGATCAATTCGCACCGTCGTGTCGGATGCACGTGATGTCCGGTTGACAAGAGGCCGTACATGACTAGAATCGCATCCTCGCAAAGCGGGAATAGCTCAGTTGGTAGAGCACAACCTTGCCAAGGTTGGGGTCGCGAGTTCGAGTCTCGTTTCCCGCTCCACTACTTTCTCGGTCCTCAGACCGGTCTCCTCTACGATCCCGAGGCTAGATTCGGCTCTGGGGTCCGATAATTTTCGGCTAGGTGGCAGAGTGGTTATGCAGCGGCCTGCAAAGCCGTGGACGCCGGTTCGATTCCGACCCTAGCCTCCAATTTCCGCCCCTGGGCGGAATTCGTCTCCGCAGGAGGCGTCGACACCAAGCTGCCGTCCATCTTTTGGGAAGCGGCTCATCTTCACAGCACAGTTATGCGGGCGTGGCGGAATCGGTAGACGCAACGGACTTAAGCGAGACTTGAGTGCTCCCGGGGAAACCCTGGATGCAGAACTGCTCAAATTCGGGGAAACCTGTGAAATGGTAATCCCGAGCCAAGCCCGGAATCGTCCGGGACGGTGTAGAGACTAGACGGGCAGCACCTAAGGCCTGAGCGCTAAGGTGAAGGGATAGTCCAGACCCCAAACCCCGCGCATGGGGGCGGCGAAAGCCGTGGCGGGTACGAAAATCCGTTTGCCGTATGGCAGTGGGGGTTCAAGTCCCCCCGCCCGCAGATCCCAACGAATGGGAGGTAAGACATGCGGAGCATGAGTCGATGCCCAAGATCGCCAAACTGGAAACCTTCTCGAACGAATTCGTCTGCTTTGTCCGCCTGACCACCGACGCGGGGCAAACCGGTTGGGGCCAGACCTCCACCTACAATGCCGATATAACCGCCACCATTTTTCATCGCCAGATCGCACCCTGGGCCCTGGGTGCGGATGCGCTGGACGTTGCGCCACTGATAGCGCGTATCGAAGAGCGTGAGCACAAGTTTCCGGGCAGTTACCGTTGTCGGGCTCTGGCCGGGCTGGATACTGCCATGTGGGACCTTCGTGGCCGGATCGAGGACCAGCCGGTGGTGGCACTGCTGGGCGGTGCCCCCGGACTCCTGCGCGCCTATGCCTCCTCCATGAAACGGGATATCACCCCCGAGGACGAAGCGGCGCGTCTGCTCAAGCTGCGGGACCAGTGGGGTTTCGATGCCTTTAAGTGGCGGGTCGGCGCCGAATGCGGGCATGACGTTGACGAGTGGCCTGGCCGGACCGAAGCCATCGTACCCACGGTTGCCAAAGCCTTGGGTGACGGCGTGGCCAAGCTGGTGGATGGAAACAGCGGATTCTCACCGAGCCGCGCGATTCAGGTGGGTCGGATGCTGGAATCCGAGGGCGTACAACACTTCGAGGAGCCCTGCCCCTATTGGCATCTGGAGCAGACCAAACAGGTGGCCGACGCCCTGTCCATCGATGTGACTGGCGGTGAGCAGGATTGGGATTTAAACCATTGGGCGCGGATGATCGAGTTGCGCGCGGTGGATGTGGTCCAGCCCGACGTGATGTATATGGGTGGGCTGACACGGACACTTCAGGTTGCGACCATGGCTGCGGACGCCGGAATACCCTGCACCCCCCACAGCGCAAATCTGTCGCTGGTCACCATCTGCACCATGCATCTGCTGGGTGCCATTCCGAACGCCGGCAAGTATCTGGAGTTCTCAATCGAGGGGCTGGACTACTATCCCTGGCAGGAGGGTTTGTTCCAGGGCGACCCGTTCGCCATTCGGGATGGCCACGCCCATATACCCTCGGCGCCGGGTTGGGGTGTCGAGATCAACCCGTCCTGGCTGGCATCCGCGGCTTATCAGGTCAGCGAGCAGGCGCCATGACGGTTCCCGTACCGGCAACCCATGGGTGCCGCGTGACCTGAACATCCGATCTGCCGGAGATGGTGCTATCATCTGGTCATGCTTGCCGGTTTTTCGATTTGCGATCCGCACACCTCACTTGGCGTTTTCCCGCCGTTTTCCACTCGGTGCCCGGCATCGATCCCGCCGCTGATGATATGGCCGTGGATGTCGATCCGAGCGGGTTTGGGCCGGGCGTCACAGGGGGGAGTTGCCCTCGGTTCCCATCCGCTGCCTTACCGATCCCCATGCCCCGAATTCCGTGGCCGATTATGGTCCGGAAAAAGGCGACGAGGACCCGGTTTGCGCGGCTAGACTGTGATCAGAATCTTGGGGGATACCAGCGCTTCCCCAGGGGGTAACACCGAATTCCATATCGTTCCGGCTCAAGTTGCCGGGGAATGGTTTGAACGCAACGCAATAGGTTGATGGAGGAGACACATGAAAAATACAAGCGATGAGAAAACGATCATACATGGCGTTTCGCGGCGAGAAGTGCTGCAGGGCGCCACCGCCTTCGGTGCGCTGGCCATGACCGGACTGTTGAGCGGTCGCCAGGCCGCCGCCCAGCCGAAACAGGGTGGCGTGCTCCGCATCGGCATGGGCCACGGTGCAACCACCGACAGTTATGACCCCGCCACCTGGGACCAGGCGTTCGTCCAGGTGTTTGCCGCGGCCCGCCATGGCTATCTGACCGAGGTTGCCGCCGACGGCTCCCTGGTCGGCGAAGTGGCCGAGAGCTGGGAGTCGTCGCCGGACGCCGTGGTGTGGCGTTTCAAGCTGCGTGACGGTCTCACCTTTCACAGCGGCAAGACGGTGACCACGGACGATGTGATCGCATCCATCAACCACCACCGCGGTGAGGACAGCAAGTCGGGGGCCAAGCCCATCGTCCAGGAAATCGTCGAGATGAAAGCGGAGGGCGACAACATCCTGGTGTTTACCCTGGCCGGAGGGAACGCCGATTTCCCGTTTGTTCTGTCGGATTACCATCTGCCGATCATGCCGTCGGCGGACGGGAAGATAGATCCCACGTCCCCGGATGGCTGCGGCGGGTACGTGGTTGAGTCCTATGAGCCAGGGGTACGGGCGCAGCTCAAGCGCAATCCGAATTACTGGAAAACCGATCGGGCGCATTTTGACGGCATTGAAATGCTGAGTATTCTGGATGCGGCCGCGCGTCAAAATGCCTTGGTGACGGGTGAGGTGGATGCCATAGACCGGGTGGATCTGAACACCGTCCACTTACTCCAGCGGGCGCCGGGCATCGGGATTCTGTCCACAACCGGCACCCAGCATTTCACCTTTGCCATGGACACCCGGGTGGGGCCGTTTGACGATAACAACGTGCGCATGGCGCTGAAGTACGCCATCGACCGTGAGGAACTGGTAGAGAAGATCCTCAATGGATACGGCGCCGTCGGCAACGATCATCCCATCGGTCAGTCTCAACGCTATCACGCCGGTGACCTGGAGCAGCACAGCTACGATCCGGACAAGGCCAAGTTCTATCTCAAGCAGGCCGGGCTGGACAAATTGGACGTGACCCTGTCGGCTGCGGATGCCGCCTTCGCCGGAGCGGTGGATGCCGCCGTGCTGTACTCGGAAAAAGCCGCGGTCGCCGGGATCAATATCAACGTCGCCCGCGAGGCCAACGACGGTTACTGGTCCAACATCTGGATGAAAAAGCCCTGGTCGGCGGTCTACTGGGGCGGTCGCCCCACCGAGGACTGGATGTTCACCACGGCCTATGCGTCCGGAGCGGCCTGGAACGACAGTTTCTGGGAGAACGACCGGTTCAACGAGCTGCTTCTGACTGCCCGGGCCGAACTGGACGAAAACAAGCGCCGCGACATGTACGTGGAGATGCAGGGTATCGTCAGCAGCGACGGGGGCGTGGTCGTGCCGATGTTCGGAAGCTATGTCATGGCCCATTCGGATAAGGTCATGCATCCCGAGGTGGTGGGCGCCAACTGGACCATGGATGGATTCCGGGCCGTGGAACGGTGGTGGTTTGCCTGATCGTGTTCAGCCCCGGCACCCGCGTGCCGGGGCCGTTTGCGATGCCGATACAGCCGCGAATGCGCCGCGCGGACAGTAAGAGCCATACGGCAGCAATGGGAGGGGGATGGTGAACAGCATATGGCTGATGATCGCACAGCGGCTGGGCCTCGGGCTGGTCACGCTGTTCGTGATATCGCTTTTGATATTCGGCGCGGTGGAGTTGCTGCCCGGGGATCTCGCAGAGGAGATGCTCGGGCAGTCGGCCACGCCGGAAACAGTGGCGGCGTTCCGCCGCGAACTCGGGCTTGATCTGCCGGCATACGAGCGCTATCTCAACTGGCTCGGTGGCGTGGTCCAGGGGGACTTTGGCAATTCACTGGCCAACGGCAGACCGATCACCGATCTGATCGCCGGCCGCCTGGGTAACACCCTGTTTCTGGCCCTGTATGCGGCGGCCATCGCCGTGCCCCTGGCGCTGATCCTCGGCATACTCGCCGCACTGTATCGCAACTCCTGGTTTGATCGCGCCATCAACGTATTCACCCTGAGTTCGATCTCGTTTCCTGAGTTCTTTGTCGCCTATATTCTGATTTTCTATCTGGCCCAGACCGGGTGGTTTCCATCCATCGCAAAGATTACGCCTGATGCGACACTGGGGGAGAAGCTCTATCGGACCTTTCTTCCGGCACTGACCCTGACGCTGGTGGTGACGGCTCATATGATGAGAATGACCCGGGCCGCCATAATCAACCTGCTGGCTTCACCCTATATCGAGATGGCCAGGCTCAAGGGCATGAGCCCGGGCCGCATCATTGTCAAGCACGCCTTGCCCAATGCGCTTGCGCCCATCATCAACGTGGTCGCCCTGAACCTGGCCTATCTCATTACCGGCGTGGTGGTGGTGGAGGTGGTCTTCGTGTACCCCGGCCTGGGTCAGCTGATGGTCGACTCGGTGTCGAAACGGGATATCACCGTGGTACAGGCGGCATCGCTTATTTTTGCCTGCGCATACGTGCTCCTCAATCTCACGGCCGACGTGCTTTCGACCCTGTCGAATCCGCGTCTGGTCCACAAGCGCTGAGGGGCCGGACATGGATGCATTCATTGGTTTCCTGACCGTCCTGCTGTGGATCGCTGCGGTCATCGTAGCGGCAGCCGGCGTGGCCTGGGTGTTCAAGACCGCGGCCATCGCCCTGGCTCCGGCGGGGGTGGCCAAAGTACTGCGCACGGCGCCCCTCACCGCGAGTTTCGGCATTATCGTCATCATCATTTACGTGGCCGTGGCCATCCTTGCGCCCTTCATTGCCCCGTTCGGAGAGCGGGAGGTGGTGGGGGGTCAGTATCTGCCCTGGACCGCAACCCACCTGCTCGGTACCGACAATCTGGGCCGGGACATGCTGAGCCGCCTGATCTACGGGGCCCGCAACACGGTGGGTATTGCCTTCATCACCACCGGGCTCGCCTTTGCTCTGGGTTCGGTGTTTGGACTTTTGGCCGCTACCGTGGGCGGATGGCTGGATCAATTGCTGAGCCGCATCGTCGATATCCTGATGGCCATTCCGTCGCTGATTTTTGCCCTGCTGCTGCTCACCATTGTCGGGACCTCGGTGGTCAATATGATTCTGGTGATCGCCTTGATCGACTCCACCCGGGTCTACCGCCTCGCCCGGGCGGTGGCGATGAACATCGTGGTGATGGACTATGTCGAAGCCGCCCGGCTGAGGGGCGAAGGCCTGTGGCGTCTGATCGTGCGCGAAATTCTGCCCAACGCTTCGGCACCGTTGATCGCCGAGTTCGGGCTGCGCTTCTGTTTCGTGTTTCTGATGATCTCGGCGCTGTCCTTTCTGGGGCTGGGCATCCAGCCGCCCACCGCCGACTGGGGTTCGATGGTGCGTGACAACGCCACCCTCATCACCTTCGGTGACATCACGCCGTTGCTGCCGGCCGGGGCCATCGCGTTGCTCACCGTGGGTGTGAACTTCGTGGTCGACTGGATGCTGCATCGCGCCAGCGGACTGAAGGAGTAAAGGCATGGGCGAAACCGACAATCCGGTTCTACTCAGTATTCGTGATCTGCGTATCGAGGGACGATCCGACGAAACCTGGAGCGAAATCGTAAAGGGGATCGATCTGACCTTGCGCCGGGGCGAGGTGCTCGGGCTGATCGGCGAAT
>Ga0316194_10001046_pt1 | contig 18807 bp, 9 predicted proteins | sample CroRivsedime1_MG_FD_204936 | JGI IMG/M metagenome (GOLD analysis project Ga0316194, IMG submission 204936) | Coastal sediment microbial communities from Maine, United States - Cross River sediment 1 | ecosystem: Environmental > Aquatic > Marine > Coastal > Sediment | place: USA: Maine...
AATACCCGTGGGCTTCGTATTCGCTGCCGTACCAGTACCACCAGTAAGAACTGTTCGGCAGGTTCAGGTAGGCGGTCTGGTTTTCATCGTCGTCCACCAGGTATTGTTCGATGTTCTGCAAAATCATTTTAAGTTTTTCTGTATCTTCGACTTTGTGCAGGGCCATTCCGAACATCGCTTTGGCATATACCGCCAGCTGGCTGCGGTCACGATAAAGATAGGTTCGCATTTGTTTTAGGTCGATGTCACCATCGACTAAAACCATGTACACCAGGGCATCCAGATTGTCGGTCCGGGACTTGCCGTCTTTCTTATTGCGGCTCCAGCGGTTCAGCCGCTCGAGTTGCGTGTTCTGATAATCCTGCAACCAGCGAATTCCGTGCTCCAGCATGCCGGCGGGCAATTTTACGCGGCTATTCCGGGCGATTTGCAGCCCATGAACCACATAAGCCGTGGTGTGCGGATAGGATTTTTCGCCATATCCGCTGAACCAACCCCAGCCGCCATCGGACAACTGCATATCGGCCAGCCGCTTGACGCCCGCCCGCTCCATTTCATCTACTATATGTTGGTCAAAAACCGGGTTGTGGTCATAGCGCCGCCATTGTCCGGTTCGCTGAGTATCTGGGCCGAGTTCCTGGGCATTGAGATTGGTTTGCTTGGCCTTGATTGCCGCTAAATCCAGCCCCATTTTCAGCAGAATTTGACGGGTCATCACCGTCGGCAGGAAACGGTTCAGGGTCTGTTCGGTGCAGCCGTAAGGATAACTTGTCAAGTACGGTAGCGCGTCCACCATGGCTCCGGCCAGAGATGGTGAGAATCGCAGTTCAAGTCTTGATTCGTTGACACGACGTTCTGCCGGCACCTCAAACCAAACAGAGGTCTCGGTGGCGTCAGGTCGGATGACACCGCTGCGTGCGATTTGTTTGGTCATGCCGTGCACGTACACTGGAAAATGCATCTGGACGGCGTCGGACTCTTCAGCGGTCAGCGCTTTCATGCGTATGACGGCTTCGCCTTCTTTTACCGCCTTCACCCGCCAATCCACCCGTTTTTCGCCGTTGGGATCTATGGTAATCGACTTTACACCGTTTTCTCCGTTTAACAGGACGAGGCAGCCGCCCTCAAGTTCCAGCTCAACCCGGGCTGTTTTTCTGTTTTTGAGGTAATTGTGAACATTGGCCGACAGCACTACTTCATCTGTTTCTACAAAAAACCGCGGGGCCTGCAGGCGCACAATTAAATCCTTGCGAGTAACCACTTCAACCGACCCTTGTCCCACCTTCGTGCCGTGACCCATGGACCACACCAGGACTTTCCAGCCGGTAAGGTTTTGCGGCATGGGAAAAGAAACTTCAGCCATACCAGAGCTATCGGTTAGGATCGTATCGGCCCAGAAGGCAGTATCGGTAAATTTGGTGCGCAGATGAGGTTTTGCAAATTCTTCTGCAATTGGCGGTCCATCGATCAGTTCCTGCGCGCGACGAGATCCTTCTTTATCTTGGAAGCGGTCGGCTTTGGTCTCATTCAGCGCCATTGTTTTGGCGGCGGCTCTGGGTTCCGCCGATGAAAGCTGTACATCTGAACGTGAAGCTTCCTCAGCCACGCTCCCACCTTCGTCGTCCGCTTGGCCCGCAAGCACGTCCTGGTGCATAAGGTGTCCGAATACTCCGATATTGCGCATGGGAATTTCTTTTTTCTTTAACAGATTGTAAAACCGCCGTGCCAGGCTGGATTCTGTCTGAGGATGATGGCGCCGCCGCCATTTCCAGAAGAAGCTGCGGATTTCCGGCACGTTGGACCCACCGGAAATATATTCCAGGGCGCGGTCATAGACGGTCATCACGGCAGCGCCCTGAAAGGGTTCCCCATTGTAATCCGTGAGCGCAATTTCCAATTTAGCGTTTTGTCCGGGGCGATAGGCTTTTTTGGATGGCGTGACCGTTACATTCAGCACGCGTTTTTGCGGCGGAACAACGATTTCGCGGGTTTCGCTGTGCAATTTACCCTCGTAAACGGTCATGGCTTCCACAAAGAAATTGGGCATGTCTTTTTGAGTGACGGCAATCTGCTCAACGGTACTTTTACCGCTGAGGTGGATCACTTTCGGCGGCAGGTAAATTCCGCCGGTCGGCCGTATGAATAAAACCACCGCGGCACCCGCATGATCGGTATTGATCAAGAGCCGGACACGGTCACCGGGGGCATACTCGCTCTTATCCGGGACCAGTTCGATTTTGGCAAAGCGATAGCGGGCGCCGTCATCACCCTCACCGCGCACGGTGAAAATATAGCCCCCTTCGATGGTGCGGTGTTTGGCATCCGTTACCGTAAAAGACAGACGATACTGTCCGGACCGCGATGCCTGGATCTGAATGTCGGCCCGGCCCTCGGCATCCGGATCTAATTTCCAGCGGTTGACCTCGGTTTCTTGCGGCGAATTATCCCGGTAGGTGATTCGGTGCAATCTCAGCAAGCCCTTGCCTTGAACCGGTTTGGCCGCCAGGGTCTGGACTTTGAAACCGGCCCGGACCGTGTCGCCGACGCGATAGTGACCACGATCGGTCCAGGCATACACCTTAAAGGGACGGCGGGCGACCAGCACTTCACCTTGACCGACGATGGTGCGCCGGGACTGATCACGTACTTCGGCGCTGATGGTGTAGCGATGGTCCCTATCCCCATGGATGAGCTTGGCCAATTGGGTGTCAATTTCGATGCGGACAGTGCCGTCTGCGGCGATCTTGACTTCGCCCTCGGCGACGACTTCCGGCGGTTGCCGGGACCAATTTTGCCACCAGCTCCAGACCGGTCTTTCACAACCCCACAGGCCCCAGCCGGGATACCAGGAATAATCATAACCATACCACCAGTAGCCGGGACCATAAAACCAATCCCAATTAAATATAGGATACCAGCGGCCGTCATGTTCAGTTCGATAGACCTTATATGTTACGTTGGCTTCGGTTACCGGTGAACCGAAATAGTAGTCGGCCTTGATAGTTGCGCTAATTTTTTCACCCAGCATCACCGGCTCTTTCGGTGCTTCCACCTTTACCTCAAATTCGGGTTTTTTATATTCTTCCACCCGGAAGGTATTGCCGCCATAGACGCTTCCGGTCCCGTGCGAGATCTGATAGACACCGAGCGCTGCATTCGCCGGAATAAGGTATTCGCCTGCCAGCCCGCCATAGTCATCGGCCTGGATGTTCTGAGAGTAGATCTGCTCGTTTTTCGGATTATAAATCGTGACCGTAAAGTGTTGACCCGCAAAATTGGATGTATCCGCTTGGTTGTATTTGGCCTGCCGCACCCAGAGCTTAAACCGGACGCTCTGTTTGGGTCGGTAAACCGGCCGGTCGGTCATGATCAGGGTTTTGCTCTGATTGTATTCACGATCGTAATAATTCGGGTACCAGATACTGGAAAAGCCTAAAAATGCCATCCGACCGCCCGCATTGACGGTCGCCAGCCAGCTCAGATTATTTTCCATCTCCGTCGGCGATAGGATGACCTGGCCGTCTTCGTCTGTGGGGCGGGAAAAGCCTTTATGACGGATTCGATAGCGATTTTTCCCCTTTATTTGTTGGGTGCCGTAACCAAAAAAATCGACGGTGACTCCGGCCAGCGGCTTGCCGCTGACCGCATCCGCCACGTAATACAGCACCTGTTTGTTGAGGGGCTTTTTTATGATCGTCGTGTCGCTCACCCATATGATGACGCGGGCGGTATTGCCGTTTTGCATCTCTGCCATCAGCAGGTAGGCACCGGCTTGAGCCAGGGTTTGTGGCAGTTTGATGGTGACACGCCGATCCCAGCGTCTTTTGTCCGGGTCCAGCTTGAGACTCCAGTCCACCGTTTTTTGGCCGACGTAGCGGGTTTGATTTTCATGGACCAGCCGCCAGCCGATATTGTCGACTTTCACCTGGCGCCAGTCCAATCGCCCCGGATCGGATCGGATATAGGCTTTAACATCCTCAATAAGGGGTTTGATCCGGATGCGGTAGGCTTTTAGATTTACCAGCGACCCATTGCGGAAGCGATATTCAACAGTTGGTATGCTCCCGGCGGGCTGGACGCCGACCGGTTCAAAGACACCCCAGTTTTCAACAATTTGATCGATATGTTGGCGGGCCTCGGATTTATTGTATGGTTGATATATGTTCCAGTAGTCCAGCGCCCGATCATATAACCTGCGGTTTTCATAAATTTGAGCCAACACTCTGGCGGCTTCAGCCACATAGCCTTTGTCAGGGCTTTTGACGATTTCCTTGAACAGCTTGATATGGTTAAATTCTTCAGGCAGATTGAAGCGCTTGACACCGATTGCCAATTTGGCAAGGGTTTCGGTGTCGGTTAAGGTATGCACCTCGTACGGACTGGGAGCTTCTCTTTTTGAATCCGAATCGTTCCGCGACAGACGGGGTGCAAAATAATGGCCGTAAGATGATAAGGTTTGAACCCCGAACTGCTGGTGAAGAAAGGATGCAAAGATATATTTTGTGTAGGAATCCAGCCTGGGGCTCAACACCCCCGCATTTGTCAGCAACCATCGCCAGCGTTGACCGTCGGAGGTTGCCGATTCGAAACTTTCGGGAACCTTGTAAAAGACGGGCTGGCCGGTCGCATCCACCGGCGCGCCCTGGACGCGGCTGTATCCATATCCGTGGCCGGGTTCATAATCGGGCAAGCGGGTCAAATCGGTTAAATACTGAAGTCGCCAGGCTTGGTTGTAACCGCTGTATTGACTGATAATACCGGCAAACTCGAGATAAAAATCAGCGACTTCGCTTTTGGCCGGCTCATTAGAGGATAGGTTCAGCGCATGGGTCATTAGCTGGATGGCACTTACCCGATCGCGTTGGATGGTGTTTACATATCTGCCGCCTCCGCGACGGGCACCGCGCTGAAATTCGCCGGCCACCATATAGCCCCAGTGATCGTTTTGATGAAAACTTCTGGCTGCTGCTTGCAGCAGACGCCAGTTATCGAAGTGCTTTGCAATCACATCCTTCCGAAAACCGTCCAATTCGCCCAGGCGGTTCAAATTACGCAGGCACTGCCAGGCCTGGAGCAGATCATTTCCGATCATTTTCGAATCATTGGGCAGCTCAAGGCATAATTTGCGATAGGATTGATAGGCAACGTTCCAGTTGCCGTCTTGAAAGGCTTCTTGGGCCTGTTTTCGGATTCCAATGTGGTCCGTCTGCTGCGCCAACAAGGATGCTGGGGCCAGGGTCAGTAACAATATTAAGCTGGCGGTTTTAATCTTTTTCATGGGGCAACTCCTCCAAACGAATGACGAAAGACGAATGACGATTGACGAATTAAGGAATACTGCCGATTAAAACCAGATATAATTACACAAATATGAACGTCAATCGTCAATTAACCAATAAAGCTGGATTTACGCTTCGCTACAACCAGATTTTCCGGGTCTGGCAAAAAGCTGTTTTATTCTTTATAGGAGAGTCGCTTGCTCCGCCTGTCGCTCTTCTTATACTTATAAAATCGGCAGAATACCTTTTTAGTCCAGCATCCAGCATCTTGGTCGATTACTGCTGGAGCGGTGTTGTCCAAATTATATAGCCCCATTATTAATGAAATGACGAGGCCTGAATTTAGGCATTTCCATTTAGTCTATAAAGTTATGCTATTGGGTGTCAACCCGCGCACAAAGCTTTTACATAAGTTTTACAATGCTTGACGTTTAGCGGGAATGACGATAAACTATTGTATTCAGTGCAGAAGTCTTAGTTCGCTTCGCTCACAATCAAGAAAGGAACCCATATGAAATTACCGCAAATTCGAACTTCGCTGCCCGGACCCAGGGCAAAAAAACTGATCAAACTTGACAAGTCCTTTGTTTCCCCTTCTTACACCCGAGTTTATCCGCTCGTTGTCGACACAGCCAAAGGGCTCTGGGTGCATGATGTCGACGGTAACATCTTTCTTGATTTTACGGCCGGTATCGCCGTTAACGCAACCGGTCACTGCCATCCCCAGGTGGTCAAGGCCATTCAAATGCAGGCTAAGCAATTGCTGCACATGTCGGGCACGGATTTTTATTATACACCCCAGATCATCCTGGCCGAAAAACTGGCGACCTTGGCTCCCGGAAGAGGCACCAAAAGGGTATATTTCGGCAACTCCGGTGCCGAAGCGGTGGAAGCCGCCTTTAAGCTGGCGCGCTGGCACACCAAACGAGAATTGAACATCGCGTTTTTCGGCGCTTTTCATGGGCGCACCATGGGAGCGTTGTCATTGACCGCCAGCAAAACCATCCAGAAGAAACATTACAATCCTCTCGTGCCGGGCATCACCCATATTCCCTATGCCTACTGCTATCGCTGCGCTTACAACCTAACCTATCCCCAGTGCGATCTGCACTGTGTGCACTGGGTTGAGGACTCGCTTTTTCGAACGATAGTGCCTGCCGAGGAAGTGGCGGCGATTTTTGTAGAGCCCATTCAAGGGGAGGGCGGCTATATCGTACCGCCGCCGGAATTCCACAAGGAATTGCACAAGATCGCCAAAAAATACGGCATTCTGTATGTCGCCGATGAGGTTCAGTCCGGCATGGGGCGCACCGGAAAGATGTTTGCGATGGAGCATTTCGGGGTTACGGCGGATATCATGTCGTTGGCCAAAGGGATTGCCTCCGGGCTGCCCCTTGGTGCCACCATCGCTCCGGCTAAAATCATGGATTGGGAGGCCGGCTCACACGCATCCACGTTTGGCGGCAATCCGCTCTCCTGCCGGGCAGCCATGGCGACCATTGAACTGCTTGAGAATAATATGATGAAAAATGCCACCAATCAGGGCAATCGTCTATTAAACGGTCTGCGTGAGATGCAAAAGACATTCGAATGTATGGGCGATGTGCGCGGCAAGGGGCTGATGGTGGCCGTTGAACTGGTGAAGGATCGACAGACAAAAAAGCCGGCTACCGATTGGCGGGGCCGTATCATCAAAAAAAGCTTTGAAAAAGGATTGCTCCTGCTGGGCTGCGGTGAAAACAGTATCCGGTTTTCTCCATCTTTGACCGTCACTGCCAAGGAGATCGATGTCTGCCTATCCATATTTGAGGAATCGGTGAAGGAAGTGACAGGGTGATTTGAATTCGGAATTCGGGGTGCGGCCTCCGGCCCATAGGGCCCATAGGGCCTACGCCCCGGCGGGAATGCGGAACTAATTGATGGCGAGCTTCGGGTTACGGGCAAAAAGGGCATAGGGCGTAGGGCCTAGAATAAGACATCGCTCAATGGAAGGAATCATTCCCAAAAAAAATCAAATTACAATGAAAGGCAAAAACCCCGATCCATTACGAATCATCAGCCGTCGCTGAAAGTGTTTTCAAGCCAGCGTCTCGCCGCTTCAGCCACCCCGCCATTGTTGTTGGAGGCGACGCCGGCAAAACGGTCTTTAAGATCAGCCGGAGCGTTGTCGACCACATAGCTCTTGGCGGTCCACTCGAGTAAATCCAGATCGTTGTAGTCATTTCCCACCGACACGATTTCGCTTTTATCAATTTTTAGTTCTTCAGCCAGCCAGGCTGACGTCCGGCTTTTGGAAACCACAGTGGGAAAAATTTCGATCCAAGTGGCTTTGCCATCCAGGGGTGAAGTCGTCCGGATGATGCTATAATCGGGCAATTCGCTGCGGACCTTTTCAAGAACGGCCTGACTGCCTCTATCCGGCACCACCGCCAGCAGTTGGGTTGCAGGGCCGAAACCGTCGGTCGCTTCGCTCAACGGAAGGGCAAACCGACTGTAAAGTTTCAAACGCCTTTCAAAATCATCATTCCCTTCATTTGATCGAAAATAGCTGAACATGTGATTGTCAGGTACGGTTCGGTGAATCATAAAATCCAAGTGGTTGGTTTTGAGGATTTTGCATGCCCGTTTCACTTCATGGGGTTCCAGGCTAACTCTGCGGACAACTTTACCGCCTGCATTTTGCAGGACACCCGCACCCATTGAGAAAATTACGAAATCCACCGGCAGATCCCCTACTTCGACCGAGTTGAAAGAATATAATGACCGGCCGGTGGCGATGGTTCGTATGATGCCCAGTTCGCCCAGCTGCTCAAGGGCTTCGAGATCGATGCTCGAAAATGTCCGATCCGAACGCAGCAGTGTGCCGTCGAGATCCACGATAAACAATCCCTGCGGCGGTCTGCCTGCCGGCGCTTCGGCAAGTTGATGGTCAATGGATATAATCATTATGAGTCTATTCGAGATTAATTTTTCACGACCCCTAGTCCAAACTAGATCGTCAATTTTTTTAGTCTTAGTGTTCCTATTCAAAATTACGGTATTTATGAACCTAAGTACTTAGGCAGAAGTTTTAAAGTAGATGCCGGCCTGTGTCAATTGAAATTGCGGTTTTGGTATCAATTTAATCTCTCAGTATTCGCTTTTGCAATCTGGATTTCTCTAAGTTGATTGTCTACCAAGAAAGTAACTTGTTGAAATATTTTATTTATAATTCTCAACCGTTCCCAGCGAAGCGGAGTGACCTCAACCGCCTGGGTGAACTATCGCTAAAGAAATTCGTTTGCGGTGACGATACATAATCAGCGGGTCAAAAAAAGCCGAGCATGATTGCCGCAATTTTGAATAAAGCACTATGGTTAAATAATGCGAGTTGAAAAAAATACAAACAGATGTTTAAATAGATTGAAAAGAGGTTAGATTGTTAACGGAGGCTACCCGGGCGATGAGCAAGGAGACGATTATATTTTTCGATAAATTGGGATTTGGATGGGTTCTTGACAATATCACGGCCATGGAGTTGAAATTAAGCCATATAAAAGAGGACAACACGGTCAATAAATCACTGATTAAAATCATTGAGAATTTATTGGATTATACGGGTGTATGACATGGTTCGGCTGCATCTAAACGATAACCCTTGCCCCGGTTCTCCGGGGGAAGGCATGAGATAGAAAATTATGGCAAGAACCCACAGAGACAACTATCTGTTTCGAGGACTTTTGCAGTCGGAAGACGGGGTCATTTCCAGAATCCTGGATGTGAACAACCGCTCGATTACATTCCAAACCACATTCGGACTCAATGAGGATTTGGTCAAGGAATTAAAAAATCGACCGGAGCACATCGTATTCAGTGAACGGTCCAGAATTGCGCGATTAGGCATACAGATCAAGTGCGATCCGCCCGATCTAAACAGTTTAAAGGGAGACATAGTCACCCTGACCCTGGCAGCTTCAGCAGTCATTTCCGGTTACCCCGGTTTAGACGAATTTAAAGATTTTTTTACTCTGGGACTGCCGGTTGGACGGCTGGTATTCTGTGATCCTGAGGCCCTGTTAAGTTCGGATGAAGTTCTGGAAGCCATCGAACGCGCCGAGCTGAAATTGCCGGAGTCAACCACCATCTCCAGCGACGGCAGTATTGTCATTGCCCCGCACAAAGTCGTTTGCCGGTTTAAAGAGCCATTGGACAAAAAGGCCCTCGGCCGAATTCTGTTCCGTGAGGACGGCCGCGAACTTCTCAACCGTTACCAGGTTCGGAATGCGCTGCCCTCGTTAACCATTGCACCGGGCGAAGGGGTTGTGACGACCTGCTCCATGTATCTCAATGAACACTATGTGGTTTTACAGAGCGGTTTTGCCCTGGGCCGAAACCTGCCGGCAACCGTGCTGGACCCCATTAAAACGCGGGGCATTCGAATTTATTTAGAAATTGTAAATCAGAGTCATCACCCTATCGTAAATCCATTGATATCGGCGAAAGTATACAATGCCGCCAAGTCGCGCAATGGTCTGCGACGTAAAAAAGCCGCCCAGACGAGTACCTTTTATAGCTACCGTCAAATGCGCGAATTTGAAAATCGTTTTAGCCGTTTAAGCACTACCACCTGCCATTTTATAGACAAACCGGTGGCTGTCGCTTGCGGTGAGGCGGACGGGCTTAGAAAGGCCGAAATCTTTTTAAACGGTCCCTCAGAGGAGTGCGATGTGACCCGGGCCATGTGTTCGCTGGCCAGGCGCGATTTTTCACCGAACAGCGAATGCGCCCATATGTATGCAACATCTAAAATCGAAAATGCCCTCGATCGTATTCCGGCCGTTTTGATCATGAAATATTTTCCCAATATCATCGAGCATCGCGACATTATCAATCTGACCTGTGAAGGTAAATTAAAGGCACTCTATTTTTATGAGCCGTCCTGTGAACACGGTCCGTTTTTATCACAGCAGGACCACCATCGCCTGGAAGAATACCATGCTTTCGGCCTGGAAGTGTTTTGGGTATCCGGACTGAATGACCGCCTTATGAAACACACCATGCGTGACGGCATGGGCTATTTCGTAGCACCGGAGCGGTTCGCTGATTTTCACAAGTCAATGTTGTTTGCCTTTTATGGCTCCAACCAGAAACTTTCGCCAAAAGGGGAGGCAAAACTTGGAGGACTCCTGGAGGCCCTCATTGAGTTCTGGGGGCGGCGCATCGGAATCGTCACCGGTGGCGGGAGCGGGGTAATGGAGCAGGCCAATACCCTGGCAAGGGAACGGGGAATTCTATCCGGGGCAAATTTCCTGGATATCACCGATCAAACCATGACAACCGATGTTGATTTTTGTCAGGTTTTCCAGGCAACCTGTCGTCACAGCCGCCAAAAATGGTTCGAAATCGCTTCATTTCCGATTTTTAACGTCGGTGGTTTGGGATCACTGGAAGAGCTTGGCATTACCCTGTGCAACATGAAGTTGTCAATTCTGGATCCTGTCCCGGTTATTTTGTTTGATACGGAGGGCGGCGGCGATTTCTGGAATGGAATCGATGATCAGATTAACGAAATGGTCAAACGGGGCAGGGCGCCGGAGTGGATTAAAGACAACATCGTCATCACCGATAATCCCAAAACGGTCACCGATGTGTATCGTCAACGGCTTCAGCTGTTTTGATCCGCAGATGACGCAGATTTTAAAGATTCTTTTATAGCGCGTTCACGGGTTCAAGGTTGCATTCTCGTCCCTGGACTGCATTTGGAATGCATATTTACGAGAAAAGCGGCAGCTTCGTCTGGCGTAATCCAAATTTTAGAGCCAAATTGGTAATTATTTGGGAAAATGAGCATTTTTATCGAGGACCTCGGGTCTTTAATACCCTCTTTGTCCCTAACCCTGAGCGTTGAACCCTGAACCTGTGAACGGTTAACCAATAAACAGTTCTTAGAGGTCGCAGACAAGATTGTATTTGATAAGGCGCACCGTATATCCGCTGTTCGTACCTGTGGCGTTGATTCTGTTTTCATCAGTAGCCATCATTAAATGGCCTGAACTGTCAAGGCAAATGCATGCTGTGAGTGAACTCAGAGCGGTTACGGTAATTATGCCGTTTGGGCCTTACATTGTCTTTGCGATTGGACTCGTCATGGGGTGGCGATATGCCAACGCCGGGATGATCCTCGGTTCCTTTGCCCTTGCCTGTTCATACTATGGTCTGGCTTATTTCCGTTCAGCCGAATTACCGCGGACAGTGATTCTTGAGCAGGCGGTAACGGCCGCGCTGGCCTTTTTGCTGCCGTTAAACCTGGCATTTTACAGTGTCCTAACCAAGCGCAGACTCATTACTTCCACCGGCATTCTGGCCCTTATTTTATTGACGCTACAGGTGTTTGCGATCATTATTTTTTGCCATCCTTTCAGTCGCATCTCATCGCGGGTTATGGCCGCGATAACATCTTTATCGCCTGTAGTGGCCGATAAGCTGTCCTGGTTTTCCGCGTGGCTGGGTTCTGTTCTTACCAATCATTACTTCTTTAGATTAGAAAGTATGCCTACTGCCCCAGCCCTTGCTTTCGGCCTGGCATTTCTTTTCGTGCTGGTGCAATTTGTAAAAACCAGTGATATTCGAATTTGCGGATTTTTCTTTGGCATTGTTGCCGCCATGCTCGGGATCATAACAAGGTCTTCAGAACCGGCCCTCATTTTTTATTTTTTCGCAGCCGGTTTGATTCTAGTGATCACAGCCGTTGAGGCTTCCTTTTCCATGGCCTACATCGATGAACTGACAGCTTTGCCCGGGCGCAGAAGTCTAAATGAAACGCTGCTTAATTTAGGCAAGAAATATTCTATTGCGATGATCGATGTGGATCACTTTAAAAAGTTTAATGACACCTTCGGCCATAAAACAGGTGATCAGGTATTGAAAATGATTGCTTCCAGGCTTGGAAAAATCTCAGGCGGAGCGAAAATATTTCGTTATGGCGGGGAGGAATTTACCGCCATCTTCGCCGGGAAAACCGTCGAAGACGCTATTTCACATATTGAAGATTTCAGGGAGACTATCGGGTCGACCCCTTTTATTGTTCGTGACTGGAAACGCCGCAGAAAAAAGAATAATGACTGTCGCCGTAAGAATTCCGCTAACCGCAAACAAGTCAAAGTGACCGTCAGCATCGGTTTGGCTTCCCCGGGCGGGAGGAAGACCGATCCGGAGAAAGTGATCAAAGCGGCGGATAAAAAACTCTACTCGGCCAAGAAGGGTGGGCGCAACCGGACAGCTTATTAAACCCAACCCGGACAAGCCGGGATCGAATATTGATCCGCCGGAAACGCAAAGATTTGTGGTATCGCTCGCGCAGCGCAGGCGCCGCGTGTCGTTCTGTCTTTTCTAAATTGAGCTATTTTTTGCGAAAAGAGCGGTGCAGATCGAGTAAAAAAATCGTTCAATTCAGGTCATAGTTTGTCAGTGTGTTTAGACAGAAACTCAGCTACCCCCTCCGCCGTGGGCTTCATACCGTCCTCGCCTTTATTCCATCCGGCAGGACAGACTTCCCCGTACTGCTCAGCAAACTGCAAAGCATCGACAATACGAACCATTTCATCGACATTGCGTCCTAAGGGCAGGTTATTTACAACCTGATGCTGCACGACACCTTGTTTGTCGATGAGAAAAGATGCCCTCATCGCAACTCCGTCCGGATGTTCAATCCCATAGGCTTTTGTAATCTCATGCTTCACATCGGCTACCATCGGGAAATCCACTGTTCCGATGCCTCCGTCCTTGACGGCGGTGCCACGCCAGGCAAAATGTGTAAATTGGGAATCAATGGATACCCCGACGACCTCAACGTTGCGACCCTTAAACTGCTCCATGCGCTTATTATGGGCAATAATCTCCGTTGGGCACACGAATGTGAAATCCAACGGCCAGAAAAACAATACCACATATTTCCCTCTGAAATCCGAGAGCTTGAAATCTTCTCTGATGATGCCGTCCGGCATGACGGCCGGAGCTACAAAATCCGGTGCCTCTTTGGCTACTAGAACACTCATTATTTTATATTCCTTTCTGAAGTTTGGTTCACTTCTAAGTTTTCCGGTTTATTCGGGTTGGGGCGACACACCATATTTTCGCCGGCCGAAAGTGTCTATTAATATGATTATGAAATCAGATTTTTCAAGAGTTTAAATCGGATTCTCAAAACACCCCTATCAAAACTGGAAGAAGTAATCTGAAATCCTGAGATTTCGCCGGATGATTCGACATGGGGCCCGATACAGGGGCAGGCATCATAGTCTCCGATTTGAACGATTCGGATGGTGTCACCGGTATCGTCGGGCAATTTATCGGTGTTATAGTTGTCCAGTGCCTCTGATATGGATATGTATTTTTCGATAACCGGCAGATCCTCTGCGATAATCCGGTTGACCCGCGTCTGAATTTCTTGAAGTTCCATTTGAGATAGCGGCCGGTTGAAGCGATAGTCGCATTTGGATTTTTTCCTTTCGATGTGAGCATTGAAACAGCGGCCGCAATTGAACATCCTGTCCATGGTCTGATTGAGAATATGTTCGGCTGAATGCATGCGCGGGTCTATGCTTTTTTTCATGGTAAACTCCTGTTTTCGTAATAGTTTAGCCACTAAGGCTCGAAGGCACAAAAAAAGGGATATGAAGTTTAAAATTTTTGTCAAAGAGAGGAATCTAGTGCTGAAAAATTTGGAAGATGAACGTCGAACATCGAACGTCCAACGTTGAACGTCGAATAATGATGTCGCTCCGCTTCGCAATTTAATTACATTATAGCCTTTGTGGATTAGGCCCTTATCATGCTTTATCTGACAACATCTTGTCAGAAACTGAGGGTTTCAGGTGTCAGTGTTTAGGTTTCAGGATTTTGCGACGTGCCTTCCTGACACCCGACACCTGACACCTGAAACCTATCTATGGTAAATGGCTGCGCCTTTTACCGTGAGCCCCGCAGATCGACCGCGGCCAAACCTGTCAGAAACGCATGGGTCAGCTTTTCCGAAATAAGATGTTCAAAAACCTTCCCTTGCGGTGTTGCCCCTCTTATTTTGCCGTCATGCAGAAATTTGGATAGAAGCCGCCTGCTCGTCTCCATACGGTCGGCGGGATTGTTTATCCGGATTTCACCGGGGGTTGTATCCATTGCAATGCATATTCCCTTATCTATCAGGGATTTCATGAAATTGATGATGCGAGCCAATCTGAGCACGGTAACGGCCTCTAACCTGCCGGTTGTGTGGACGACCGGCAGAGCGCTCGACCGCATGCAGGAAAAATGACCGGGCAGAATACTCAGATTCTTACACATCTCAAAATCTTTGCTGCTCGGTGCCGGATAAAAAACAGATACACCGGCCAGAACTCTCCGTTGAGCCAGATAAAGAAGATCTGAAATTGAATCATGAGCACTTTGAAAAGGCGCGGCGCAGATCACATACCCCACGGCGTTGAGGCCGCAATCCTCAGCCAGTATCAATGCCCGGTCAAATGCCGGGCGGACATCCGAGCGGTTAAACCGTTTAAGCTGTTCTGTTGAGGTCGAGCCCAGCGAAAGGTTCAGGGTCCTGAAACCGGCGGCCTGCATGCTACGGATCACCTCTTCATCCAGTGACGGTGGATAGAGCCCGTTCATGGCCCTGAGCTCTAATCCATGCCCCTTAAAACGGTGTTTAATTTCATCCAGGAGTTTTAAGAACCATTGTCGATCCAGTGACAGGTTTTCATCCTCGAAGTCGATGAAGCCGACATCATATTGATTGACGCCGTGTTGGATTTCACCAATAACGGAATCAACGCTTCTTTTGCGGTAATTAAGATAGGATCTTGCCCCCACACTGCAATAGCTGCACCTCATCGGACATCCGCGACCGGCAACAATGACCATGGCACCGCGCTTTTTGCGACGGTAGAACCGGTTATGGATAAGATCGGCGGCCGGCAATGGATAGTCGTCGGGATTGTTCATCCGTGCCGGTGGATTGATATGAATGGCGCCGCTTTTTCTCCTGAAAACTAGACCAGGAATGGAATTATACGCGCCCCCCTTCGACACCGCCTGCGCCAGCAGATGCAGGGACACTTCACCCTCTCCGCGGATAACAAAATCCACTGCCGCGGATTCCATGACCGACTGCGGCAGGGCACTGGGATGATGGCCGCCGACCACAATCTTACAGTCCGGTAGACAGGCTTTGACGGTCTCTGCTGTTTGGAGTGTTTCCTGCAAATAGGGTGTAAATAATGAAGAGATCCCGACCAGAAATGCCCCGGATTCTTTGGCCATTTTGCCGATGTGTTCAAAACTGTAGCCAAAGTGCCGGTATTGGTGGAATAGTGCAAAGGCGGACCGGTCCGCCCGCCCGTAATATCTACGCAAATATTCCATTTCCCGGGGAAGATCGCAAGCCCGCGATTTCGAGGTGGCCAGCGCATCCAGGATCATCACCGAAAACCCGCTTCTCAGCAAGGCCGGGGCGATACAGGCCAAACCATACGGAATGGTCCGTTTGGCTGTGAGGTAAAAATCTCTGATCGGCGGCTGGATGAGAAGGATGTCAGGCATATTATCGGGAATGAATATTGTCGATTGAAGATTGAATATTTAAGGAATGCTGTCGGTCTGGGTTAAAAGGTTCTGAGTTCCCGGTTCAGGCCTGCCCTGGCGCGACACGATGTAATTATGAAATTGTTCTCACACTCTATGGACTTGGCCTTCCATGACTATATCTTAACAAACCAGGTCTGGGCCAGGGGTTAATCGCTTCGCGTTTTTCCCTTTCCATTGATTCCATTGGTTAATGTGATGGGGACATCAACCTCTGAACCTTTGAACCGTGAACCTTTTAACCAATTGCCTGGGCTGCAAACTGCTTCAGCTCAGAAAAAAACTTATGATTGGCCTTGGGAAACGGATACTCATCAAGTTTGTCAAGCTTAATCCAGCGATGATCGACGGGGCCGTTTAACTTCACTTGGCCGGTTATATGCGAACAGCAAAAAACATCCATGACGATTTTAAAATGCGTGTATGCGTGCTTGATGCGAACTAAATGCGAATCGACACCGATTGACAGATTTGTCTCCTCCTTAATTTCCCTGATGCAAGCGTCTGCGGCCTTTTCATTGTTTTGGATCTTGCCCCCCGGAAATTCCCACAGACCCCCCAGTAATCCTTCCGGTTTTCGCCGGGTGATTAAAACTTTTCTGTTTTTGAATACCACTCCGACCGCGATTTTAAACTGCGGTGTTGGGGATTTTTTCAGCTTTTTGGGATACTCGCCAATCCGGCCGGTTCCATGGGCCAAACACATCCTTTGAAGCGGGCATGCGCTGCAAAGCGGTTGTCGCGGTTTGCATGCCAGGGCGCCGAGTTCCATCATGGCCTGGTTAAAGGTTCCCGGATCTTGAGGAGGCAGCAGTCGGCCCGCGGCCTCTTTAAAAATTTTGATCGATGTTGATTTGTTTACAGGTGCTTCCAGTAAAAGCAATCGCGCCAGCACACGTTTGACATTGCCGTCCACAACCGGGTAGGGCTTTTCAAAGGCGATGCTCAAGACGGCGGCGGCAATGTAGTCTCCAACGCCGGGCAATTTGCGAAACTCTTCCCACTCGTCGGGTAAAATGCCATGATGTTGATTGAAAATTACACCGGCGGCCCGGTGCAGATTGCGGGCGCGGGCATAGTATCCCAGACCTTCCCAGGCCTTTAAAACATCCTGTAAATCGGCCCGGGCCAAACGCTCGAGACTTGCAAAGCGTCTTAAAAACAGGCGGTAATAAGGCAAAACCGTGTTGACCTGGGTTTGTTGCAGCATTACCTCAGAAACCCAGATGTGATAAGGATTGGATGTCTTTCTCCAGGGTAGGTCCCGATGGTTCGCCAGATACCAGCTCATCAGCGATTGGCGTACAGATTGGATTTCGGTCATTGAAGATTCTGCTAAAAACAATGGTATCATAGGTTCCGTCAAGGTGCCCTACATGAAACTTCATGGAATGACGATTGACGAATGGTGGATGTCGCTCTCCGAGGCGTAGGCGCTACAACCCCTACGAGCCGGAGGCTTCGCTCTGCTTTTTTCAACAAATAAAATAGAAAGAATTCCTTAATTCGACATTCGTCAATCGACATTCGACATTTGTCATGCTGGCGTTTCTTTTTCGATTAGACTGGCCGCTTTTCAGGCCAACTGCGGCGCTTGTATGCAACATTGGGGTTTAGGTGCGTTCAAGACCCAGTATTTTCCGGGCACTGGTCAAGGGCGCGGGTCAAGGTGCGCATATGGGCTTTTTCTGCCTGGGCGATAGACAAAAATAATGATAAACGCTCTTGCCAGATACTGCTGCCTCACCGGCCAGGGAAGCAGCCCATTGGGAGCGCCCGCCGTTGGCGCAATAGAAAATAAGATCCCGGTCCGAGGGCAGCGTGAACAGCCTGGTTTCGACCTCGCTAAGGGGCATCAGTTTGGCTCCCGGAATATGCCCATCTTTGTATTCCGAGGTCTGACGCACATCGATGACCAGGTATTTTTTTTCTTTGTGCGTCGGCGTGTATTCTTTGAATTCAGCGGACGTCAGGGTTTCAAATTCCAGATTATCCATAGCTGCACCTAGTCGTTAATTTTTCCGCATTTTGTGGCAAGTAAATTCTATTGGGATATTTTCACTATCTGCAAATGAATGAATATTGTCAATTGAAGATTGGATATTTGTTGAATACTGTCGATTTTAAAAAGACAGAGCATAGCGATTCATTAGATCTTCAATTCCGCATTCCCCATTCCGCATTCCGACTTCCCTCCGGGGCGTAGGCCCGCCCCTATGGGCCGGAGGCCCCATTCCGACTTCACCCGCCTCGTTTTCCCATGATTTTATCGACCATGGTTTGTGTGTCGGTGGTCGAGTCGGTACAGGAACCGTTACGGCACACATGGGCGGTGGCCTGGCCTTCGATTACCTGCAAACCATCGGTGTACCCGGCAAATTTAGCCAGACGTTCGGCATTGGTGTCTGATTTTACAATGGCCACCTTGTTGGGCGTAAAATTTAGATTCAATGCCGACAGCAATTGTCGGGTGTCGGTTGCCTGGGGTTCACCGGCGATAATAATTTCCTGACCCGGGCGAAGCGCAAAATCAAGGGCGCACAGAAAATAAGTAAAGGCCTGGGGCTGAGATTTCAGCGTGCCGGCAAAGGCGCGGATATGGGCCTGGGCCCGGTTTTCCCATTGCGGGTCACCGGTCAACCTGGACAGAAATACAAGGTTGAAAAGTGCAACCGAGTTGGCCGATGGAATGGCCCCGTCATATAGCTCTTTGGGGCGGACGGGCAATTCGACACTCCCATTGGGGGTGGAGAAGAAACCGCCGTTTTCCTTATCCCAGAAACGCGCGATCATTTTTTCCTGAAGCATTTTTGCTTCTTCAGCATACACCAGATCATAGGTGGTCTGGTAGAGACCTAAGAGGCCATATATCAAAAATGCATAGTCGCCGGCGTGGGCATTCACCGCCAGTTCG
>Ga0316194_10001047_pt1 | contig 18805 bp, 18 predicted proteins | sample CroRivsedime1_MG_FD_204936 | JGI IMG/M metagenome (GOLD analysis project Ga0316194, IMG submission 204936) | Coastal sediment microbial communities from Maine, United States - Cross River sediment 1 | ecosystem: Environmental > Aquatic > Marine > Coastal > Sediment | place: USA: Maine...
GAAGGTAAGACCCTGGCGGCAACCCTCCCGGCTTACCTGAATGCGCTTTCCGGTAAGGGAGTACATATTATAACGGTGAACGACTACCTGGCAAGACGTGATACAGAATGGATGGGGCATATTTATCAATTTCTGGGGTTTTCCGTGGGCTGTATATTGCACGGCCTGAATGATGATGAACGCAACGCCGCATACAGTTCGGACATTGCTTACGGTACAAACAATGAGTTCGGTTTTGACTATTTAAGAGACAATATGAAGTTTGACATAGATACCGTCGTTCAAAAAGAGCTCAATTTTGCAATTGTTGATGAAGTTGACAGTATTTTAGTTGACGAAGCCCGAACACCGTTGATCATATCCGGACCGGCTGAAAAATCGACGGAGCTGTACCATCTGGTCAACGGTATCATTCCACGTCTTGTTTCTGAACATGACTTTACTGTGGATGAAAAGGCCCGATCAGCCATGATGACCGAAGAAGGGATAGCGAAAGCGGAACAATTGCTCAAGATCGACAACCTGTACGATCCAAAATATATCGAAATTCTTCACCATGTTAACCAGGCGCTTAAAGCATACACCCTCTTTAAACGAGACGTTGATTATATTGTGAAAAATGGAGAGGTTATCATTGTAGATGAATTTACGGGACGTCTGATGCCCGGCCGTCGATACAGTGAAGGATTGCACCAGGCACTTGAAGCCAAAGAAAACGTAAAAATCGAAAATGAGAACCAGACACTGGCCACTGTTACGTTTCAGAACTATTTTAGAATGTATAATAAACTTGCCGGAATGACAGGGACCGCGGATACGGAAGCCGCCGAATTTAAAAAAATATATGATCTTGACGTTATGGTTATCCCCACAAACCAGTCCATGATTCGAATCGATAACCCGGATGTGATTTATAAAACCCGCAAAGAGAAATTTGATGCAGCAATTAACGAAATCGTTGAACTGAATAAAAAGGGACAGCCTGTTCTGGTGGGAACAATTTCAATTGATATTTCAGAAAGCTTTGCCAAAAAATTGAAAAAAAGAGGAATTAAACATTCGGTATTGAATGCAAAAAATCATGAGAAGGAGGCGGAGATTATTTCGCTGGCAGGCCAGAAAGGAGGGGTTACCATATCGACAAACATGGCCGGTCGTGGGACGGATATCGTTTTGGGCGAGGGCGTCATCGAACTTGGCGGGCTTCATATTCTCGGAACCGAAAGGCATGAAAGCCGGCGTATTGATAATCAGCTCAGGGGACGTTCAGGGAGACAGGGAGATCCGGGATCGTCGCGTTTTTACCTTGCTTTGGAGGATGATCTGTTGCGGATATTCGGTGGAGAACGAATCACCGGAATTATGGAAAAGCTGGGGATGGAAGATGGTGAACCCATCGAAAACAAACTAATCAGCAAGGCCATCGAAAATGCCCAGGCAAAGGTTGAGGGGCACAACTTTGATATCCGAAAGCAGCTCTTGGAATATGATGATGTAATGAATCAACAAAGGGAAGTCGTTTACAGACAGCGCCGAGAAGCCCTGAACGGTAAAAGTCTGAAACCCGCTATCGAGGAGATGATCGGTGATAAAGCCGAGGAGATCGCTTATGGCTTTACTGACGAAAAAGCACATCCTGAAGAATGGGACTGGAAGGGATTGAAAAAGGCGGTATTTAAGCAATTTAATTTTCGAATGGATAAAATTGATGATGATACCATGGACGGTTTGACCCGGGAAGGGCTGGTCCAGCTGATCGCTGATTCCAGTCTAACGGTATATAACGAAAAAGAGGCCTTCGTGGGATCGGAAGAATTCAGACATCTTGAACGCATTGTTATGCTACAGACGGTTGACAACCTGTGGAAAGACCATCTTTTGAGTATGGACCACCTGAAGGAGGGAATCGGTTTAAGGGGTTATGCACAACAGGATCCTCTCATCGTATACAAAAAGGAAGGGTTTGAATTATTTCAGGAAATGATTTCCAGGATCAAGGAAGAGACGCTGGGAATTTTGTACAGGATTCAAATATCCGAACCCCAGAATATTGCCGACTTGCAACAGCCCAAGGAACAGGAACTGGTTTTTTCCAGCGGAGATGAACCTGCAAAGAAGAATCCGGTTAAGCGAACCCAAAAAAAGGTGGGACGAAATGCTCCTTGCCCCTGTGGAAGCGGAAAAAAATATAAAAAGTGTTGTGGCGTATAATATAAAGGGTGCAATTATTTCGATTGTACTCTTTACAAGATCGGACATCAATGATTATAGTATTTTAAAATAATCATCCCAATTCGGCTTATTTCGGGTTTGATATTATTGAAACAGAGGGTTCGGACCGAATTCTTCGAGGGGCTAATCATGGAAAATGATTCAACAAACGGCTACAGCCCTGAACTAGAAGAAGACGTCATTTCTGAAATCGGGGATGATATTGATGAGCCCTCAATGTACAAAGTGCTCCTGCATAATGACGATTACACAACCATGGAGTTTGTGGTTGAAATCCTGATACTTGTTTTTAATAAATCGCCGGAAGATGCAGTGAGGATCATGTTGAACGTTCACCACAAAGGTATCGGAATTTGTGGTGTATATACCTATGAAGTTTCGGAAACCAAGGTGAATGCCGTTCGTGCCCTGGGCAGACAATACGGTTTCCCCCTGAAGTGTACAATGGAGAAGGAATAGACCCATGATCAGCAAAGAACTTAGCGAAACACTTGGTTTTGCAGTAAGAGAAGCCAAGAGACGACGTCACGAGTATGTTTGTATAGAACACTTGCTTTTTGCTATTTTATACGACAGCGAAGGTATAGAAATTATCGAAAATTGTGGTGGTAACGTTGAAAGTCTTAAAAATGCACTTGAATTATTTCTAAGCCAACAGGTGGAAAGCGTTCCTGAAGAAAATGAATATGTCCTCCAGCAGACCGTCGGTTTTCAAAGGGTCATCCAGAGGGCGATTAATCATGTCCGATCTGCAGAAAAACAGCAGGTCGCTGTGAGTGACATACTGGCATCGATTTTTCAGGAAAAAGATTCTCACGCTGAATATTTTCTGAGTTCAGAAGGGATTACCCGTCTTGATGTTTTAAGTTATATTTCTCACAATGTTTCCAAACCGTTGGATAAGGGATTGGATCCTTTTCTAAAAACAGAAAAAAGAGAGAAGAAACGAAAGACCGATCCGCTGGAAGCGTTTACCATCGACCTCGTAAAATATGCAGCCCTGGGAAAGTTGGATCCCTTAATCGGAAGAGACCTCGAAATGGAGCGGACCATTCAGGTGCTGTGCCGCAGACGCAAGAACAACCCGATCTTTGTTGGAGACCCTGGGGTTGGTAAAACAGCAATGGCCGAAGGCCTGGCCATTCGGATAAATGATGGATCCATTCCCGAATTACTCAAAAATGTTCGTATTTATTCTCTTGATCTTGGCGGCTTGCTCGCCGGTACGAAGTTTAGAGGTGACTTTGAACAGCGTTTAAAAGGCGTTTTGTCTTCTTTGAAAAAGAAAAAAGATGCTATTTTATTTATCGATGAAATTCATACTACGGTAGGTGCCGGGGCCACCAGCAGAGGTTCCATGGATGCTTCAAATATATTGAAACCGGCGTTGGCAACCGGTGAGCTTCGGTGTATAGGTTCTACAACTTATGAAGATTATAAGAATTTTTTTGATAAAGACCGTGCCCTTTCACGCAGATTTGAGAAAATCGAAATTTTGGAACCTCCGGTTAAAGAGACGTTTCAAATTTTAAAGGGACTGCGATCCCGTTATGAGGAACACCACGGCATTGTTTATACGGATCAGGCCTTAAAAGCTGCTGCAGAACTTTCTGCCAAATATATCAATGATCGCTATCTGCCTGACAAGGCGATAGATGTTATCGATGAAGCAGGGGCATTTATTCGATTGTCCACTTCTTCCCACAGAAAGAAGATCAATCCTAAAGATATTGAAAAAATTGTGGCCAAAATGGCCAGAATACCGACCATCAGTGTGTCGACCCCTGATAAAACAAAATTGGAGAACCTTGAAGAAAAGATCAAAGAAGTGGTTTTTGGACAGGGCAATGCCATAAAATCCTTGGTCACATCCATTAAGCGCTCCCGTGCCGGACTCGGAACACCCGAAAGGCCCATTGGATCATTTTTATTTGCCGGTCCAACAGGCGTAGGAAAGACAGAGGTGAGTCTGCAGGTTGCAAGAACACTCGGTGTTCATTTTTTACGATTTGACATGAGTGAATATATGGAAAAACATGCTGTGGCCCGTCTGATTGGGGCACCGCCGGGTTATATCGGTTTTGATCAGGGCGGACTCTTGACAGATGATATCCGCAAGCATCCTTACAGCGTGCTTTTGTTTGACGAAATAGAAAAAGCGCATCCGGATATGTTTAACATCCTTTTACAGGTTTTAGATCATGCAACGCTGACGGACAACAACGGCAAAAAGGCTGATTTTAGAAACGTCATTATCATGATGACCTCCAATGCCGGTACACGGGAGATGAGCACGCAAACCATCGGCTTCGGAGACAAGCAATATGACACAGAAAATAAGGGAAAAGACGCCATTGAAAAATTTTTCAGTCCGGAATTTAGAAACCGTCTCGACGGTATCATTCATTTCAATGCGTTGAATGAAGATGTTATGAAAAAAGTGGTGGATAAGTTTATGAATGAGCTCAAAGGACAGCTTGTTGCTAAAAAAGTATCTATCAATCTTTCTCCGGATGCACGGACATGGCTGGCCAAAAAAGGGCATGACCCGCGTTATGGCGCCAGGCCATTGAGCCGATTGATACAAACTGAAATTAAAGATATCCTGGCCGACGAGATTCTATTTGGGAGACTTGATAAAGGCGGCAATGTTCTTATTGATGTCGAAAATGAAAAGTTGACCTTTAACTACAGTGCTAAGATTTTACAAAGAAAAAATATAGAGGTATCGCAACCATTGGAGTGATGGAATATTAAAACAGCTTCTAACCATTTCTACTTAACGACGTGACGATATCTAAGGGTTCGCTCAAAAACAAATTCGCAGAATTGGCGCTCAGATTCAGGTTTGGTTGCTGCGATTGAGCGAAGCCACAGGAATAGCAAGCTATTTTGAGGCCAAATTTAGAATCGGGCGCGATTGAGCAACGGCCAAAGATGGCCTGAATCTTAGATGCGAAAATGTGAATTTATTTTTGAGCGAACCCTAAGTGCCTGTTTTTCTTTTATCAGATACAATCGAATTTCCGCCACCCCACCTTGCATCCAAAGACGGATTGCTGGCTGTTGGCGGTGACCTGAGCCAAAAACGTCTTCTCCTTGCCTACCGTATGGGCATTTTCCCATGGTTTTCAAATAATGAACCGATTCTTTGGTGGTCACCTGACCCTCGTCTTGTATTGTATCCCCATGAGATCAAGATTTCAAAGACTTTAAAGAAGATTATAAAAAAAGAAGTGTTCAAGGTGACCATGGACCTGGCTTTTAATGAGGTCATCAATCAGTGTGCCCAAATTCGTCTTAAAAAAAATCAAGGAACCTGGATCATCGAGGATATAATCGAGGCTTACTGCAGGCTCCATGAATCAGGTTTTGCACATTCGGTGGAAGTGTGGCGCCAGGGCGAACTTGCAGGGGGATTGTATGGTGTTTCTCTTGGAAAGTGTTTTTTCGGAGAATCCATGTTCACCCGCATCAATAACGCTTCAAATATAGCGCTTGTCAAACTGGTGAAATATCTTAAAAAATTATCGTTTGATTTGATAGACTGCCAGGTGACGACCGGGCATTTGATCCGTTTTGGTGCAAGGGAAATACCCAGAAAACTTTTTTTAGAGCAGCTTGAAAAATCTCTTAAGGCACCGAGTATAAAAGGGAAATGGGATTATAAAGTATAGAGGACCGTCAGCCATCGAAATTGCAAACGACTAAAATTTGACCCGTTAGAAGTAATTTTTAAATATTACAAGCGGTTTCGTTGGAAATATGACTTATTCTTGCCCCGCTTTTTCTTGACACACCGCAAATTTTTTCATAGCGTGACGAAGTAGAAGAACTTATAGGCTTCGACGAAATTGGAATATTGGACTGTTGTTAGGACAGGAGCTCATGTCTCGAAAAGTTATTTTATTTACAGCAGGCAAGGGATAAAAGCTCCAAGATGTTTAATTGCTGATAAACTTTACACATTCGAAAGTTGAGTCATCTGGCGAAAAAGAAACTATAAGAAATAAAGAAGCGGCAAAGATCAAAGAAATGGCCAAGACATAAGAAAATAATGGGGGGGATGATGGAAATCAAGACGGTCAAGATCGAAAAACCGGATGAGTTAAATTTAATTTTAGGACATTCTCACTTCATCAAGACAGTCGAAGATATCTATGAGACGATGGTGAATACCGTACCCGGGGCAAAATTCGGTCTGGCATTTTGTGAATCTTCAGGTCCGTGTCTTGTGAGATATTCCGGGACAGATGATGATCTTGTGGAATTGGCAAAGAAAAATGCCTATGCCCTTTCGGCGGGCCACAGTTTCATCCTCTTGATGAAAGACATGTTTCCCATCAATGTATTGAACGCCATAAAAAATGTTCCTGAAGTTTGCAGGATTTTTTGTGCCACGGCAAATCCTGTGGAAGTTCTTATCGTAGAAACAGAACAGGGGCGAGGAATTATCGGTGTTGTTGACGGTTTTAAAACAAAGGGTATTGAAACCGAAACGGATATTAAAGAACGAAAGGAATTTTTACGGGTAATCGGATATAAGCAATAATCAATCTTCAATTATTTATCATATGTACATGAGTTTAGCTTCTAATCTATCTTCCTTTAGTTGAATAAGTGCGTAGCCGCCTATACACAACATTCCCGGATTTATCACCTTCGTTTTTCCAATAAAATCTTCGGAGTTTGCTTCGTGAATATGGCCGGTGAGGCAGATATCCGGCTGGACACGCTGGATAAATTCCAGGACGGACCTGTTGCCGACGTTGTTCCCTGAAGGCAGCTCAGCTGCTTTTGATCCAAATGGGGGATCATGTGCCACCAATATCAGTTTTGGAAGGTGCTTTATTTGTTCATACCCCATTTCGAGCCATTGTCCCAACATGGCATCCGGAACCTCTGAAGGGGTCCTGAAAGGCGTTGGTGTTGAATATCCTACCCCCATGATACCGATATTTTCCGCCAACTGTTTGCCTATTGCGTGAATATTCCACCCTTTTTCGTCCAGATAATCCGTAATTTCAGCCCGATCCATATTTCCGATCTGTGCATAAATATTAGAATTGATAGCAGAGACCGCATTTAACAGCTGACTAGCCCTGCGCCTTCCGCCTCTATTGGTGATGTCTCCGCTGATAATGATGCCGGCAGCATCAGCCAAATCGGGGATTTCATTTAGAAGGGAAATGTCTTCGTGGATATCACCAACTCCTATCCAGAATTCATCATTTGCACTCATCATATGATTCCTTGTTCTGGTTATTTTATATCCTGTTGATAATGGAAGCCATATATCCGGCCCCAAAACCGTTATCGATGTTTACAACGGCAACATTTGAACTGCAGCTGTTCAACATGGCAAATAGCGCCGTTAAACCGTCAAAGCTGACCCCGTAGCCCACACTTGTGGGAACTGCGATAACCGGTCGACTGACCATCCCCGCTACCACGCTGGGAAGCGCACCTTCCATTCCGGCAACGACCACAAGAACAGACGCCTCTTCGATCAGTTTTTTATGATCAAACAAGCGGTGAATGCCTGCAACACCGACATCAAAGACAGATTCCACCTTGTTTCCCATAACCTGTGCCGTTAGCAAGGCTTCTTTGGCAACCGGTATGTCAGATGTTCCTGCTGATATGACAATAATGGTACCTTTGCCCCTTTGGGGGATATCATGTTTTTTCCAGACAACCATCTTCGCATCTTCATGGTATTTGGCATCAGGAAAGCGTGAGATCACCTGATCCGCATAACGTGCTTGGATACGTGTGACCAGAACGATGTTTTCCTGGATGAGCATTTTTTCCATAATACCGACAATCTGATCGACAGTTTTTTCCTGTCCGAAGATGACTTCAGGAAAGCCCTTGCGAAGGGAGCGATGATGGTCTATATGTGCATAATCTAAATCCTCAAACGAAAGATGCTTTAATTTTTGTGCAGCATCCTCAACCGAAAATTTGCCTGTGGCAACATGGTCAAGGAGGCGTTTTAAAGATAACATATCCATGATATAATTCCTTAAAAAAGCTGATGTTCGATGTTAAATACTATTGATAACCCAAACTTAATAAACGGGTCAACAAAATCTTAGTATGGAGAAAGATATGAAGATTGTCGTCATAATTCCTGCAAGGTACGATTCTACCCGGTTCCCTGGCAAGCCGCTTAGACTTCTTGAAAATGGAAAACCCATGATCCAACAGGTATATGAACGCGTAAGTCTGTCAAATATCGTAACAGACGTTGTGGTTGCCACTGACGATCAGAGAATTTTTGATGCTGTAAGTGGTTTTGGCGGTAATGCTGTCATGACCGGCAAAGAAAATCGTTCAGGTACAGATCGGGTGGCGGAAGCAGCAGAAAAGATGGGGTTTGATCTTGATGATATTGTAATAAATATACAAGGGGATCAACCTGAAGTTCATCCCCAGCATTTACAGGATGTGGTCAGTCCATTTAAGACTGAACCGGGCACTGAAATGAGTACGCTGGCCCTTAAAATTGTTAAGAAAGGCGAAATAACCAATCCTAAAGATTGTAAAGTGACCTTTGATAATAGAGGGTATGCGCTGTACTTTTCTAGATCGCCGATTCCCTGTGCCCGAGATGCCGACACAATTTTTAATACCTATAAACATCTGGGTATTTATGCGTATACTATACGCTTTCTGGAAACATTCAGGAACCTTCCCGAAGGAAAACTCGAAAAGATCGAAAAACTCGAGCAGTTGCGGGCCATTGAATACGGGTATAAAATTCGGGTGGTCATTACCGAATACGATTCTCCGGAAGTTGATTATCCGGAAGACATTCGCAGGATTGAAAAGACTCATTGAAGAAAGTTTCAGATAAGCAACTTGAAACAATTATGTTTTTTTTGTTTTGCCGGTTTCCTTTTTGCTGACTAAGAGACACTCGCGTTGGGAGTTGACACGCACTTGTATGGATGGTAGCTGTTTGGATTTGAATCGCATGGCTTTGCAGCCATGGGGAAAGTCTTTGTCCCACGTAACATAGTAATGTTGGCATTTATGGCAGTCTATCATTTTGTCATGTTATATATTAGGGTTGATTTGATATGTAGTATACATTAGTAAAAACAAGAAATCAAACCATAGCAATAAATGGAGGGGATTTAGTGAAAGATAGACGAAAATTTATACGGTTTCCTGTGAGGCTTAGTGCTCGGTATTCAGAGGAGAATAATGAGGATTGGAAACAGCAAAGTTCCATTGTGAATATCAGCAGAGAAGGTATGGGTGTTACTGTGTACTTAAAGGCGAAGCTTTCTTTGGGTTGTGTGCTGAAATTTATGGTGGATGTTCCTGAAAAAGAAAAATCGGTTTCTTTTACCGGGGCTCTGAATTGGATTAAAACGCTCATGGGAGATCCGGATTATAATTATAAAGGTGGTATCAAGTTAATAACCATAGATTCTGAAGACAAGTGGGCACTTCTTGATTACGCTTATGAGGCGTGGAAAGAGAAGCAGGAAGCAGATGGTGTAAAAGAAGTGCCACCTAAGTAGAGTAGGGGTGTTTTTGCGAATTCGCTCTTCTTCTATCCGGTAGGGCACGACGATCATTTTTGAAAGAAAGAGATACAATTACCCCCTCTCTAACACTTTTACGTCGATCCTGTTTGTTTTTACGTCTCTCTTTGGAACCCGTCTTTTTACCGTCTTTGTAAAAAGATTTTTTATGAGTTCCTTCATCTTTGGCAGATTGTATTTTCCCAACTACGATATCCATAACCCATTCTCCTTATCATTGACCCCCTTTCTTGTTTTTTCGGCACTTATTGTCAAAATCTTTAGGGTATATGGAAAATACACACTGTTTTTTTAAAAAAACACTATCCATTGAGCAATTTGAAAAAAAAAGCTCTCAGACCATTCAATTAATTGGTTTTATCAGATTTATTTTTCCAGGCACACAACAATCGTGAAAGTTCCAGCATCGATGGTAAAAGGGATGGCGATTTTGGGGCCTTTAGCAGTAGATTCAATCTTATGGTTTTTACCGGTAATTACCGAAGGAATGGCGCCGTGGAATAGTCTATCCATTTCTTCCAACTCTTTTCTTGCCTGACCGGATATCATATTGGTAATTTCTCCCACGGCATCTGAAACCTCATCATTTAATTCCTTCATTTCTTCCCCGAACATGTTTGAAACGATCTTTAATATACATAATTCATCGAAGGTAACTGAAACGGTTCCATTTGATTCACCCGTAAATCCGATAATACCGGAAACATCACCCTGGGCAACGTTATCTTTTTTAAGGTAAGGTTTTCCCGCTTGGCATTTAACAAATGCCATTGTTTGAAGAACATTCAAGGTTGCATTGATAAAAGGATTGATAAGTTTAACATCCATCGACCTTCCTCCTTTGTTTTAGATCCTAAGATAGCCCGGGTTTGTTGTTATTTACATCATTTATTTCTGTATTTTTAATCTATTAACTACGGGCAAGTCAACCATAACCTTTGCCCCTTTATTTTTCGGTTCTATTTTCGATTTTACATTTGATCAACAGCTTAAGTCGAAATTGCGATAAAAAGATGCCGGCGTGTTGTGGTTCAGTGGCAATTACTCCGGATTTTTTGGGGAGAGGTCTTGTTCAACAATGGAATCAGGTTTTGATATATCGGTTTCTTTGGATGATGAAGAACTGGGCACCGATGTTGTTTTCGTCTGATTTGACGACATGGATTTTTCAGGTTTGGTCTGGCTTTGTTTTTTGACCGGCGCATTAACTTTTCCCTGTACTTTTAACATATTTTCGATAGATTTTATTCTATCTTCAAGATTGGTTGTTAATTGGCGCAGCGCTAACTGGTAGACTTTCTGTTGATCTTTCAGAGCGGTTCGGTCAACTTTGGAAGATTTCAGTGACGATATATCCGAGCGTATTGTTTGAAGATCATTTTCTGAGCTGTCCATGAATTGAGAAAAAATTACCAATTTTGCAGAAGATGTTTTGTTGATGGCCTTCAAGTCTGATGAAATTTTCTCGAGGTCTTTGGGAATAGAAGCCAATGTTTTTTCGATTTTTTTAATGGCACTTGCGGTGTTTTCATTGTCTTTTTTCCTTGCAGATCTAATATACTTTATGGCTGTCGTCGCCTCTTTTGTAGCTGTCTGCAACGAAGAAGTTGCCTTTTCAAGGGCCGCAATCTTTTTGCCCAGGGTCTCCTCTATATTTGCCTCTTTAATGGAAAGGGAAGAAAACCTGGACTCAAGTTCTTTGGAAAGAGTTTCAACCCCCATGTCGCCTTTGGTGTTTACACTGGAGAGATTTTTTTTCAAATCAAAATAAGCTGCAAGAATAATAATAACTACCAAACAGGGTATAATGATCGAGATACGGGTAATTCGTTTGTGTAGCTTTTCAACTTTCAGATCGTCTAAATCTTCTTGAACCTGGAATTCCAGAGTTTCATCATCCATTGGCATCTTAAATTTTTTGGATTCTTTTTCAGTCATTTCTAATTATTCCCATTCGATTGTACTGGGCGGTTTTGAGCTAATATCGTAGACCACTCTATTAACGCCGCTAGCTTCATTAATGATACGGTTTGAAATTTTTCCAAGTAATTTGTGCGGCAGTCTTGCCCAGTCGGCAGTCATTGCGTCCTTGCTTGTTACCGCACGAATGGCAATGATGTTTTCATATGTTCGCTTGTCTCCCATGACGCCGACACTTTTTATGGGCAATAAAACGGCAAAAGACTGCCATAATTTTCGATAATAACCACTGTTTTTTATTTCATCAAGCAAAATATCATCAACATTTCTTAATATTAAAAGGCGCTTGTTGTTTATTTCTCCGATGATTCTAATGGCTAGGCCCGGCCCAGGAAAAGGTTGCCGCCATATCAGATCTTCATCTAGACCCAACGCCTTGCCCAAAAGGCGAACTTCATCCTTGAACAAATATTTTAAAGGTTCAACAAGCTTTAATTTCATGTTTTTGGGAAGTCCGCCGACATTGTGATGGGATTTAATTACCGATGTAGGACCGCCGAAAGCCGATTGTGACTCAATAATATCCGGATACAAGGTTCCCTGGGCTAAAAATTCCGCACCTTTTATCCTTTTGGCTTCAGCTTCAAAAACATTCATAAAGACTTTGCCGATAATTTTCCTCTTTTTTTCCGGATCGGTAATTTTAGAAAGTGCTTTTAAAAATTTGGTTTTGGCATTTACAAACCGGATGTTCATTTTTAGGTGTTGCTTAAAGGTCTTTTTGAGCTTCTTAGCTTCATCCTTTCTAAGGAGCCCGTTATCAACGAATATGCAGGTCAGGTTTTTCCCCACAGCATGGTGAAGCAGCAGGGCGGTGACCGACGAATCGACACCGCCGCTTAAACCGAGAATGACTTTTTTGTCTCCGACGACGTCTTTGATTTGAGAAACCGAGTTCTTGGCAAAGGATTTCATGGTCCACGTCCGTTTGCAGCCGCACACTTCAAAAAGAAAGTTGCCCAGCATGGTTTTGCCCTTGGCCGTATGATGAACTTCAGGGTGGAACTGAAGGCCGTATAGATGTTTTTTAGTATGAACTGTTGCAGCAAATTTTGTGTTTTCAGTGGATGCCGTTATTTTAAAACCACTTGGCAGTTTTGTGATGGAATCACCATGGCTCATCCAGGTTTTTGTTTTTCCACCCACAGCTTTAAACAAACCCGCTTCTTCTTTAACTTTAAGTTCTGCAAAACCATATTCCCGTTTTCTGGCTTTTTTAACGGTTCCCCCCAGCGCGTTGATCATAAATTGCATGCCGTAGCAGATGCCAAGTATAGGAATTTGAAGATTAAAGATTGCCTCATCACATTTGGGGCTATTTTTTTCATAAATGCTTGATGGCCCTCCTGAAAGGATAATCCCTTTGGGGTTTAGGTGTTTAATATAGTCAATATCGATATTCGGGGGATCGATCTGACAGTATACATGGAATTCTCTGACCCGACGGGCAATGAGTTGGTTATATTGTGAACCAAAATCGATAATCAGTATCATGTTTGCTCTTTTCGGACGGATTCAAGCTGAAATTTGTCGACAGTGTACCCTAACAAACGGCTTAAGTAAACAATTTGCAGAAACATGCTGAATATGTTAGAAATGGCCCGAAATGTCAACTTTTATGTTAAAACTACAACTTGTTGATGGGTTGAGCAGTTAGGCTGTAAATGTGACACCTGCGAATACGATCAATGAATAAAATAATTGTTCAGATTTATGAGGTACAAATACCTTCCGAGGCTGAGAAACTGATGGCCCTCGGCGTCGATCATATCGGCAGTGTTATTGTATCACAGGAATCGTGGAAAGTTCCTTCCATCAGGGATACCGTACACTTGGTTCAGAGCAGGGGTGGCAGGAGCAGCTTGATACCGCTGTTTGATGATCTTGAGACCATATGTTTCATGCTGGATTACTACAAACCCGATATTATCCATTTTTGTGAAGCGATAACGCTTGAAGATGGTCCCAGCACATCCTGTAAAAATCTTGTATTGTTGCAGAAAAACATTAAAAACAAATTCCCTGAGATTAAAATTATGCGATCGATTCCGATTCCTCAAACCAAAGTGCCGAACCAAGGAGAAACCCTTGAGCTATCGCGCATGTTTGAGGCGGTCAGCGATTATTTTTTGACCGATACTTTGATTGTAAAATCATCCGGATCTATTTTTGATCTTCAGCCGGTTAAAGGTTTCGTGGGCATCACCGGCAAGACATGCAACTGGGACATTGCCGCGCAACTGGTTCAGTCAAGTCATATTCCTGTAATATTGGCAGGGGGCATCACCCCTGACAATGTCTTTGACGGCATTATGCAGGTTATGCCCGCAGGCGTCGACAGTTGCACCGGAACCAATGTATTGGACTCTAAAGGGCGTTCAATACGGTTCAAAAAAGACCTCGAAAAGGTAAAACATATGGTTGATGAGGCGCGCAGGGCAGAGAAGGCTATTGAACACAGGTGATCAGGATATATGATAATTTGTAACGCTTTAGCCTTTAGAAAACATTACCGCTTCAGATATAATTAAATTTTTGCTGAAAGATCACGCCAAAGGCGGACAAGTCCACATAGACAGCTTCCAGTCAAATATTTAATCATACCTGAAGCCCCTTTGAGATTGATTTGTTTCAAAGGGCTGAACTATTATGATAATATTAAAAAGTTAATTATCTGAGGGGTCGGGGAGTTTTTCTAAATAGTCGCTCCATGGATAATCTTTTTTTAAACCGCGTGAACTCGTGACAAGGGTTCGTAAAGAAAGAACAGGAATCAATCTTTGAAAAATCAATAGGTTTGCCATACAATCTTTAATTTCTTTTAAAGATACGATTTCAGCATGCGCCTGTTCTTTCCAACGATCCCTAAGCCACTCAAACAGCACCCGCTTTAAAAAAAGATCATCCATTCCGCTGAGACTCAAGGATTTAGAAGAAAAACTCCCCCAGGGCTCAGTTATCTGTATATATCTGTGAAAATCGGTGTCCAATAATTTAATAAAGGAGTAACAAACTTATGTATAATAGCAGTGATTTGAGAAAAGGTCTAAAAATCGAGATCGACGGAGACCCATATGTGGTGGTTCAGTATGAATTTTCAAAACCCGGCAAAGGCAAAGCCTATTACAAGTGCAAGCTCAAGAATCTTTTGACCGGTGCTCAGTTCGATCGAACCTTTAGATCCAACGATAAATTCGACGAGCCTCACCTGGAAGATCATGAAATGGAATATTTATATTCAGACGGTGAACAGTATTGTTTTATGAATACAGCGACCTATGACCAGATCTTTCTCGCAAAAGATCAGGTGGGTGATGCCATCAATTTCTTAAAAGAAAATACGGTGTGTAATGTTCTTTTATTTAGAGGAAATCCAATTGAAATATCGTTGCCTATCTTTGTTGACTTAAGGATTGAAAAAGCAGATCCCTGGGCAAAGGGAGATACCGCTTCGGGCAGTACAAAGCCGGCAACGCTGGAAACGGGATATCTGATCCAGGTTCCCCCCTTTATTGAAGAGGGTGGACTTATTCGAATCGATACCCGGACCGGGGAATATGTAGAACGGGTTAAGGAGTGAGGGGTTTTCCCCATTTTTCAGAAAAAGCTATTTTTTCCGCAGGTTTTCTTTTTCTTTTTTTTGGGGACGTTTCTTTTGGGTACCCCACCGCCAGCAAGGCTGAGACCTTTATTTTTTTAGGTATTCCAAGGATGTCTTTGAGGTGAGTTTCATCAAACCAGCCGATCCAACAGGTTCCAAGGCCAAGTTCCGTGGCTTTTAACACCATATGTTCCATGGCGATGCCAAGGTCAATCTGGTAATATTCGATGCCGGTGACACGGGCGCCGACACGATTTGCAATAACATCCAGCTGGGAGCATCCCACAATCACCAACGGCGCCTGTTCGAGCCACTTGTTCGGAATAACGGGCCGCATGGCCTCGTGACATATTTTTCGAATGATTTCCCGGCGGGTTACGAAGATGAAACGCCAGGTTTGACTGTTGCAGGCGGACGGGGAGAGACGCGCGGCTTCGACAATAGAGATGATGTCGTTTTCGCTGACCAACCTTGAATCAAAAGATCTCACAGATCTTCTGGTATTGAGTATCTGATCAAATTTCATGGTTGTTGCTTGATACTGTATTTCTTTATTCTGTTTCCATCCATCTCTTCCACGGTGACACTATATTTTCCAAACGTGAAATTTTCCTTTTCTTCGGGGATTCTTCCAATGGTATTTAAAACATATCCGGAAAAGGTGTCGTAATCTTTTGAATCCGGAATATCCATCCCTATGGTTTCGTTGATTTCGTCGATGTCAGACTTTCCAAGAACGACCCATTCTTTTATTTTGTGTTTGACAATATGCGGTTCTTCCCTGTCAGTTTCATCGCTTATTTCTCCCACAATCTCTTCCAGGGCGTCCTCAAGGGTGATCAGGCCGGATACGCCGCCATGTTCATCCACAACAATGGCCATATGGTGCTTTCTTTTTTTGAATTGATGAAGCAGCTTGTCGAGTTTTTTATTTTCAGGAACAAAATAGGGGGGTGTCATAATTTTACGGACATCAATGTCGTTACCGGAGGTAATTTCATGCAAAAAAAGATCCTTAATGTTTATAATGCCGACGACATGATCAATATCATCCTCTATCACAGGAATTCTGGTAAAACCCGACTTGACGATATCTTCCAAGTTCAGTTCTTCATCTGCCTCGATAACGAACATGTCCGCCCTTGGCGCCATGATTTCCGAAGCATTGGTATCATCGAACTCAAAAATGTTGTGAATCAGTTCCTTTTCTTCTTCTTTAATTTCACCTTCTTCTTCAACAACCTCAACAAAGGTCATTAGCTCTTCTTCGGTACCGGCGGGTGTCTTTTTAATCTTTCCGGTGAGTTTTGGAATAAAATTTAAAAAAATAACAACAGGATAACAAAAGATCGAGAACCAATATATGGGATGTATAGCTAGTCTTGCAATCAAAATATTATTTCGCGTGGCGACGGATTTTGGCAATACTTCTCCAAAAACCAGAATCAGAAAGGTCATGACACCGGTGGCGACACCGACTGCATAATTCGGGAAATAATGAATCGTAACGGATGTTGCCAGGGCGGCTGCACCCACATTAACGATATTGTTCCCGATCAAAACAGTGGAAAGGAGTCGATGCGGATCGTCTTTCATCTGTTTGATCAGAATGTAGGACTTGTGTTTATTTTTGGCCAAATGCCTGGCTTTTGTTCTACTTATTGAGAAAAGGGCGGTTTCTGCAGAAGAGAAAAAACCGGACAGGAAAAGCAAAACAATCAATACAATAATCTGGTTTATCATGATACCTATGGGTCTTACAACACCCTAAAAAATAAACGGTTAAATCCTTTTTATAAAGGTGTTTATCCTGAAAATATCCATTAAGAACGGTTTGCTTATTTCTCTTGCAAAGAAAAATGGGTCATGCAATATGACACTATATCTTATTTGTCGATCGGACTAAACCACTATGTCTGGTAGTGACGGCATAAAAATGTTTCAGCAGGCACTTAAGCACGTTCGCTACAAATCCTTATCGGATTCTCGAATCAAAAAATAAGCTGTCTTATTTATGATTGTAAGGTACATCTTATAATATAGTCAGATTTTCGTTTTTTCAAGTCAATAAACCTAGATAAGTGTAATTTGTCGAGTTAATGCAACAAAAAAATGATATAAAAGAATATATCCAATCCCTCCTTTCGTCCAAACGCATGGGAAACCAGGTGGTGTATCATATTGTATTGCCGGATCACCCTGCCCGGGTATCAAAAACCGAGAAGCCATGGCCCAAAATAATAGATCGTATGATTCAATCCGCAGGCATACGAGATCTTTACCGGCATCAGGCGGACGCCATCGATTTCATCCGGTCCGGTCGTCATATAGTGGTTGCAACCCCAACAGCCAGCGGCAAGACGCTGATCTACAATCTCACTGTAGTGGAAAATATATTAAAAAACCCGGATTCCAAAGCATTGTATATTTTTCCCTTAAAGGCCCTTGCACAGGATCAGCTTCGTACATTTGAAGCCCTAATGAAACACAACAAAGACGTAAACCCTAAAATCGCTATTTACGACGGAGACACGTCTGCCTGGCATCGAAAAAAGATAAGGGAGTCTCCGCCCAATATTCTTTTGACCAATCCTGAAATGATCCACCTTTCGCTGTTGTCCCATCATCAAAAATGGGCTGATTTTTTTTGCAATCTGGAAATGGTTGTGGTGGATGAAGTACATACCTATCGGGGCATCATGGGATCGCACATGGCCCAGGTTTTCAGGCGGCTTCAAAGGATATGCACTTTTTACGGTGCAGACCCGACATTTGTTTTTTGTTCCGCCACCGTGTCCAATCCTGCCCAACTTGCCGAGCAGCTCACAGGCCTGAAGGTCGATGCCATCACAAATAGCGGCGCACCTTTGGGCAAAAAACACGTTGTCTTTATCAACCCGGTTCAGGGCCCGGCACAGACCGCCATACTGCTTTTGAAAGCCGCCCTCCACAGGGAGCTGCGCACCATTGTTTATGCCCAGTCGAGAAAACTGACCGAATTAATCGCCATATGGGCCGGGGGTCAATCCGGTCCATATGCACAAAGGATCAGTGCCTATCGGGCTGGATTTCTTCCTGAAGAGCGAAGAGAGATCGAAGCAAAGCTGGCCGAGGGCGATCTTTTGGCGGTGATATCCACCAGTGCACTTGAACTCGGAATCGATATCGGTGACTTGGATCTTTGCCTGCTGGTGGGGTATCCCGGTACTGTGGTGGCAACGTGGCAGCGTGGCGGCAGGGTAGGGCGTAGCGGACAGGAGTCCACCCTGGTGCTGATTGCCGGAGAAGATGCCCTGGATCAGTATTTTATGCGCCATCCTGAAGATTTTCTGAAACGGGAACCCGAGGCCGCAGTGGTCAACCCGCACAATACCGAGATTATGTCCAGGCACATCATCTGTGCAGCAGCCGAGATGCCGCTAAAATCCAA
>Ga0316194_10001051_pt1 | contig 18768 bp, 16 predicted proteins | sample CroRivsedime1_MG_FD_204936 | JGI IMG/M metagenome (GOLD analysis project Ga0316194, IMG submission 204936) | Coastal sediment microbial communities from Maine, United States - Cross River sediment 1 | ecosystem: Environmental > Aquatic > Marine > Coastal > Sediment | place: USA: Maine...
ATTACACTGCCGGCGTAATGGAGGGGCTAGTGCATTTTATACCCGAAACGCATGAACTGATCGCCAAGGCAGTCGAAAAAATCAGGTAGATGATGTTCACCCGACCGGAAGTGTAAATATCGAGCCGGATAAAAGCGGTGCCCCCAAATTTGACATCATCTCTGACGTGGCCTATGATTATATAGAATTTATACCGGAAAACCATTAATGACAACATATTCGATCCGTACGGTATCACTGACAAAAAGTGAATTGGGAAGTGAGTTGTTCACGAATCAAGGTTGTTCCAGCTTGGAACCGGCTGAAGCAATAAAGGTTGTTGACTCTGTTGGTGCCGGTGACGCTTATGCGGCGATGTCGGCAGCAGGTATGCTAAAAAATTGGCAGCCGGAAGAAATATTGAATCAGGCCTCACTGTTTGCATCCCGCATCTGCGAAATTAAAGGCGCAATTCCCGATTCAGCTTCATTTTACGAGCCTTTCAAATCCCTATTATTAAATGGTTGAATCCATGGCACCTCAAAAATACCATATTCAAATGTTTAGTGTACATGGCTTGCTTCGAGCAGAAAACATGCAACTGGGATATGATGCCGACACTGGAGGACAGATCAAATATGCGGTAGAGTTGTGCGATGCACTGAGTCAATCTGAAAATGTTAAGCGGGTGGAACTGTTTACCCGCTTAATTCACGACAAGGCCATATCCGAAGACTACGCCCAGCCCGTCGAGCAGGTTAACGACAAATTCAGTATTGTTCGCATTCAGTGCGGCGGGAAAAAGTACCTGCGCAAAGAGCTGCTTTGGCCGCATCTCGATGAATATGTGGATAAAACTATTAAATACATCAAACGCCGCAAGGCCATTCCCGATATCGTCCAGGGCCATTATCCCGATGGGGGTTATGTCGCGATGCAATTGGCCGAAATCTTTGGCACTCCGTTCGTGTATACCGGCCATTCCCTCGGTCGCTCTAAATTAAACCGACTGATCAATGAGGGTATGAAAGAGAAAGATATTATAAGAAAATATAAAATCGATTATCGGATCCAAATAGAAGAGGAGGTGCTGAAAAAAGCCGATTTGATTATTGCCAGCACCCACCAGGAAATCACCGAACAGTATGGTCAATATGAGAATAAGGACATACCCAAGTATCACGTGATGCCGCCGGGGCTGGATATTGAAAAATTTTATCCATTTTATCACGATATGCTGCCGGAGACGTCCAAAGAAGAAATTGAACTGTATGCCCAGGCCTCAATGATAGAGGAGTTGAATCGATTTTTCTTACTACCCGACCGCCCGGTCATCCTGTCACTCTGTCGCCCGGATAAACGCAAAAACATAGCAGGATTGATCAAAGCTTACGGCGAGGATTTAGAACTTCAGTCGATGGCCAACTTAGCCGTATTTGCCGGAATTCGCAAAGACATCACCAATATGGAAGACAATGAACGAGATGTCCTCACCGAAATTCTCCTGCTCATGGATAAATATGATTTATACGGTAAAATTGCCATCCCGAAAAAACATGATTTCGAGCACGAAGTACCGGAACTTTACCGGATTGCTGCGGAAAAAAAAGGCATATTCGTCAATTCTGCTCTGACGGAACCTTTCGGTCTCACCTTGATCGAGGCCGCCGCCTGCGGACTGCCGATCTTAGCCCCGGACGACGGTGGACCCCGCGATATCGTTAAAAACTGTCAGTGCGGCATCCTGGTAAATACCACAGACACCAAAGCCATAGCCGATGCCGTCAAACAAATTATCACCGACAATGAAAAATGGAAGCAATATTCCAAAGCCGGTATAATGAATATCCGCAAACACTACACATGGGATAGCCATGCAACGTCATACATGAATCAAATCAGCCGCGTTTTTGCAGATCAGAGTGAAGAAAAGATGAAGGTCGCAGTGCCATCCGATGCTATTGGCCGACGCCTGGCAGGGCTGAACTATTTCATTGTTGCCAAAATCGACAACACCCTGGTCGGCGACAGCAACGAGCACCTGCCAGCGCTTTTGACCCTGCTTCAGGAAAATCGTGAACATATCGGTTTTGGTTTGGTGACCGGCCGTACCATTGAAACGGCGAGCGCGTTTTTAGAAAAAAATCATATACCTTTGCCGGATGTCCTCATCACATCAGTGGGTGCAGAGATTTACTACGGGAAAAACCTTCATGATGGGCGCGGCTGGGAAACCCACATATCCGCCAAGTGGAACCGTGAAAAGATCGTCGACCTGCTCGAAGACTTTGCATTTTTAAAATACCAGAGGGCTGAAACCCAGCGGCGTTTTAAAATCAGCTATGAATTAGAACCGGGCAAAGATCGCCTGGCGATGATTCATGAGCGCTTGCTCAAGAATCAATGCCGTTACAATTTTATTTATTCCCTGGAGAGATATCTGGATATTCTGCCTTTCCGGGCATCCAAAGGCAAAGCCATCCGCTATCTGAGTTACAAGTGGGAAATTCCTCTGGGAAACTTTTTGGTCTGCGGGGATTCCGGAAATGATGAAGAGATGCTGCGCGGAGAGCCCCTGGGAGTGGTTGTGGGCAATTACAGTCCTGAACTAAAAAAATTGAAGGGAATCCGAGGCATTTTCTTTGCCGGGCAAAAATATTCAGGCGGGATCCTTGAGGGGATCAAGCGCTATCAATTTATCGAAAAAGCTACTCAGCCCTGATGAATTATTTTGGTGCATCTTGTGGCAAAAAATTTTATTGGGATATTTTCGCCATCTTCAAATGATTGAATAGTCAATTTCGGTTCATCCAGGTTAAGGATTCATCATGAAAAATATCTTAAACGAAATCCTGAATAAAAAGGACCGCAAGGAATTCAAGGAATTTGTGGTATTTGTTGCAAATCAGCCGACGGGCATCTGCCTCAGAAACGGCATCATCCAGCTTTTCCGCCAGTACTGCGACCAGCATAATAAACCGCAAAGGTTTCGCCGGAACTCATCGATGTACAATTTTTTAAAGAAAACGCAGGAGCTATTCCTTGCAGATGGGACTCTAGTGATGCTGCACCGTTATGCAATCGCGAAGTACCATTTTTGCCGTATTCGCCTGGATGGAGATTATATGGAAGAGATCTCGCTGAATGACTATCTGAACCTGAGAGATCTCTATTTTTTGAAGAAAAAAAGCGATAATTACCAATTGAAAATAGATTTTATGCCGTTTTATGATTTTTCCCCGTCGATTCGGGATACCCGTACCGTTGGTAATGGTATTCGGTTTTTGAATCGCTATATGTGCAGTAACATTTTCAGCCGGCCCGATGAGTGGAATACAAAATTGTTTCAGTTTATCCAGCTTCATCAGCATGACGGCCGACAACTGCTTGTCAACGGCGCGCTTATCAGAGATTCAGACACCTTTTACAATAAACTTGAAAAAATGCTGCAATGGCTGAAAGGCAAAAACCCGGAGGCCTCCTATAGCAGCGTTGAAACTCGGATGAAAAAAGAAGGATTTGAGGTCGGCTGGGGCAACACCATCGAACGGATATCAGAAACACTTCAAACCTTGCTTGACCTCATCAACGAACCCACCGATTATCTGTTGGAAAATTTTATTTCCCGCGTGCCGATGCCCCTCATCTCGAAGATTGCCATAATTTCTCCCCATGGATGGTTCGGACAAACCAATGCGCTGGGAAAACCGGACACCGGCGGTCAGGTTATTTATATCCTCGATCAGGTGCGGGCCCTTGAAAAGCATTTAGCAAAAGAAATTCGACTGACCGGATTGGATGTCGAACCCAAAATAGTCGTTTTGACCCGTTTAATCCCTGAGGCAGAAGACACAAGCTGCGATCAACGCAAAGAGGAAATTTTCCAGACCGATAACAGTTATATTCTAAGAGTGCCTTTCAGAGACAGTCAATATAATATCGTCAAACACTGGATTTCGCGGTTTAAAATCTGGCCTTATCTTGAAACTTTTGCAGAGGATGCCTCCAGTGAATTGATGAGTGAATTTGAGGGACGTCCGGACCTAATCATCGGCAACTATTCAGATGGCAACCTTGTGGCCTCCCTGCTTTCCGACAAGTTTGATGTCATTCAATGCACCATCGCGCATGCGCTTGAAAAGACAAAGTATGCGTTTTCCGATTTGCACTGGCAAGAAAATGAAAAGGACTACCATTTTTCACTTCAGTATACAGCGGATATTTTTTCAATGAACAAGTCCGATTTTATTATCACCAGTACCTTACAAGAAATCGCCGGAACCGAAAATACGATGGGTCAATACGAATCATACCAGTTTTTTTCGTTGCCTGAACTTTACCAGGTAGTCAGTGGTCTCAATCTATTTGCCCCCAAATTTAATGTCATCCCACCCGGGGTCGACGAAGAGTTGTATTTTCCCTACGACCAAAAAGAAAAAAGAATACAGACCAAATTGCAGCAATGGGAAAACCGGCTGTTTCACGATAATTCTGATGACCTTTATGGCAATCTAGACCATCCGGACAAAATACCCATATTCACAATGGCCCGATTCGACAAGATAAAAAACATCACTGGCTTGATTCAGGCGTTTGGTATGAGCAAAAAGCTTCAGAGTTCCTGCAACCTCATTTTTGCAGCCGGCACCATTCATGTCGAAGATTCAGGTGATTCTGAAGAGCGCAATGAGATCACTAAGGCCTATGATCTCATCGAAAGTTATAATCTGCATGGCAAATTGCGGTGGCTGCCCAGCATCAACAAACTCGATACCGGCGAGGTATATCGTGTCATTGCCGATCAAAGAGGGATATTCGTGCAACCCGCGTTATTCGAAGCCTTTGGACTGACGATCATCGAAGCCATGGCCTCTGGACTCCCCACATTTGCACCTAAATTCGGGGGCCCACTTGAAATCATTGAATATGGTGTCAGTGGTTTTTTAATGAATACCAGCAAACCCGAGCTGATTGCAGAGAGCCTGGAAAATTTTATAGCACAAAGCAAAAAGGATAAGAATTACTGGCAAACGATATCAGAAAATGGAATTGAAAGAGTTCGAGAACATTTTAATTGGAAGTCTTACAGTCAGCGCATGATCAATCTGGCAAAGCTCTATGGTTTCTGGCGCTACGCTGTATCAGGGAAAGGAATGGTGGAGTTGGATCGTTATTGTGACTTAATTTATCATTTTCTTCTAAAGGAAAAAGCTCCAAATCTTGAAACCCAAAGGTCTCCCGAGTAAACTATTCAAATTAACCGGCTAATTGATGATAAAAAAATTTCTTTCGAAATGCAATCCTTAAAATATTGAAAATAGAGATAACAGTAAAATAAACAAGTTGATACATTCTGAAGGTTAGGACGGGTGGTTACTGTGACATCGATTTGTGTGGGCTTCGCCACTGCTGTACGCCCCACGATTCAGCCAATGAGTCACGACACGCGTGCGCAAGGATTCTTCGCGCTTCTGCTTGACTGCGCTCATTGGAAATGAACTGATAGACACCCCAAGAGAACGCGACGACTGCCCCGGGCCGGCGGCAGGATCTTGATACAATGATTCAAGGGATGGTTTCTGCGTATAATCCCGGCTGTAATGTAAAGAATCCTGGCCCAGAGAACCAGGTTTCCGATTTTAAAATAAATTTTACTGCTTTTGCGGCCGTACGCTTAGTAGAGGAACCGGGCAGCGGCGGAATACTTTTTCGGCAGTTGACCCGAAAAGAACATCAACTAAATCGCTGCGCCCTTTTTGTCCCATAACCAACATATCGGCGCCCTCATCCTCGACGGCACGGATTAATTCCTGAAAGGGCACGCCAACCTTGAAAACCTTTTTGATTGACAGATGAGCGCAGCCGATTTCTTCGATTAATTTCTCCATTTGCCGGGTACGATCCGCTTTGACCCTGGTTTCATATTCCTGCGCGGTTTTTTCCACATATTTCTCAATGTTGCGGTCAAACTGTCCCTCAGCTACCCTTAGGATGGTATCAATCTCTTTTTTGTTGATGATGTTTGCAATAATCAGATCGGCCTGTAACTTCTCGGTCAGAGCGACCGCACATTCCAGGGTTTCCTTGGAATATTTCGAAAAGTCGCAGCCGACCATGATTTTATGAATACTTTTCATTGCTTTCCTCCATTATCAATTTCCGTCAGGTAAAATAAACGGGGTCGAAGCCAGCTCCGGTGGCCATACGGTTTCAAACTTACCATTAATGATCTGTAAGACCAAGGTGTTGATGCTGTTTTGCCTTTCAAATTCTTCATACGCGTAAAACTTTATTGGCGCAAATGGGGTGATAATATAGGTTCGATTTAATGCCTCTCTGATGGTTTTCGGGCTGAAAGACGTTGCCCGCTTTAAAGCGTCGGAAGCCACAAGCAGCGCCGAATAAGCTTCGGCCCCGTGATAGTCCGGTGATTGGCCGTAACGTTTCACATACTCAGTGTAATACGCTTTGGCCCCGGAATAAAGTACGTGCTCAGACCATAACGATACAGTCAGTAAATGATTGGCGGATTTTCCCGCCCTTTGGATAAATTCTTCCAATGTAAATCCGCCGGCACCGCCAATGAGCAATGAATTCAGCTTAATGTCCCGGATCTGCTGCACCAGCATCACCGCATCCTCGAGATAGGAAATCATGTAGATCACATCCGGCGGTTCTTGGGTCAGGGGCGCAACCAGGGAACGGAAATAGGCCGGGTTGATTCTTGCTTTATCATAATCGATTTGAGCCCGTATATCGATGGCCTGATCCTGGCAGAATTCCGTCATCCTCAGGGCTCCATTGGTTCCGAACATGCTGTTTTCGTATATAATCGCCATGGATTCGGGTTTAAAATTATTAACCAGAAAGTCCTCCAGCCCCTTGGTATATTCGCTGATCGGCGGATTCAAGCGGTAGATGTTTTTCCACCCTTTTTGAGTAATTTTATCGGCCGAAGCCGTGCAAATGAGAAACGGCAAATCTTTTTTTTGTGCCAGCTTCGCCATCTGGTAAGTCGGGTCGCTGGCATAGCCGCCGACCAACATCACCGGCTTGGCAGCGAGTAATTTGTCAAAGGCAGGTTGTACGGAGGCGACTTGCCCTTGGTCATCCGCAAATACGATATTTACAGGACGGCCATTGATGCCGCCGGCTTCGTTAACGGACGTCTGCGCCATTTCAAATGAATTTTTCATCATCATGCCAAATTCTTTCAAATTGCCGCTGAGCGGAAGCGGAACCCCGATAATGACAGGCTCCTGTGATGCTTCTGCCACAGATAAAGATACCGCCGCAACTATCGCAAAGACGAAAAATATCAGCTGCTTAAATTTTTTTTTCATCTTTATCTCCTTCTGTTTTGTGATTTGTCACAGGTCATTTTACAATCAATTCAGATCAACGACCCTTAATGTGCGCCGGTGCCCATGTGTTGGGCCCATTCGGGAAACACACCCGGATCGATGGAGAATATCGCTGTTCCGATGATATAGAACAAGGCGGTAATGACGAGAACACCGATAATGTTGATAACGATACCCACTCTGGCCATTTCTGCAATTTTGATTCGCCCGCTGCCGAAGACAATTGCATTGGGCGGCGTTGCCACCGGCATCATGAAGGCACAGGATGCGGAAAGGGTCGCCGGGATCATCAACAACAGCGGATTGGCCTTCATGGCAAAGGCCACAGACGCTAAAATCGGCAGAATCATTTCCGTGGTGGCGGTGTTGGATGTCAGCTCTGTTAAGAAGGTCAGACCGAAACAGATGATAAGGATCATCAGGATCGGAGACATACCGGCCAGTCCGGCAAATTTGTTCCCGATCAAGGTCGAAAGACCGGTCACCTGAAAGCCCTTGGCCAGTGCAAAACCGCCACCAAAGAGGATGACAATGTTCCAGGGAATATTTTTGATCACATCAGGCCCCATAATGGTGGCCGTCTGCGCATCTTTGCTGCGGGTCGGGATCAAAAACAATATCATGGCCATCACCAACGCCACGGTGCCATCGTCAATCAGCTTGGGATAGGGGATCAGTTGAGACCACCCCGGAATGGACAAAAATCCCAGGTTCAGTGTCTTGCGGAACACCCATAGGAACGCCGTCATAAAAAAGATAATCAGCACGGATCTTTCCTCAAAACTCATCGACCCCAATTCGTCGTATTCTTTATCTACAATGGACCGGTCCACCGTGATATCAGCCGGGACACGGAAAAATATCTTGGTGAGGATCAGCCAGACAATACCAATCATGACAATGGATATCGGCAACCCCATAATAAACCAGGAGCCAAAGGCGATCGGTTCAGCTTTGGGAAAGGTAATTTCAAAAATCCGCGCAAATGAAAGATTCGGAGGTGTTCCCACCAGGGTGGCGGCCCCTCCCAGTGAGCAGGCATAGGCAATGCCAAGCATCAGAGCGACCGTGAATTTGTGGGTTTTTGCCTCATCGAATTTGGCTTCCATCTGCGAAACAATGGCCAAACCGATGGGAACCATCATAATCGCTGTGGCGGTATTGGATATCCACATGGATAAAAATGCGGCCGCCGCCATGAACCCCAGTATAATTTTGGAAGGCCCGCCTCCGATGAGACGGATGATAAAAAGTGCGATACGTCGATGCAATTGCCATTTTTCCATGGTCAAAGCGATCATAAAGCCGCCCATGAACAGAAAAATAGTGCTGTTGATATAAATGGGCGCGGTGGCTTTGCCCTTTAAAATACCCAACAGCGGATAGAGAAGCATCGGCAGCAGCGCCGTCGCAAAGAGCGGTATGGCGTCCGTGATCCACCACACCGCCATAAGGATGGCCACGGCAGCCATTCGGGTAACGATGGGTTTTTCAGGATCAAAATCAAAAAACAGTATTATGATGAAAAACAACACGGGTCCCAAATACAATCCGACCACTTGGGACGTGCTCCTTGACGGTCCCGATTTTTCCTCGTGCATGACCAATCCTCCTTTCAGCAATCGATAATTAAAAATTTTTGTTCGTCATCGCGCTCATCTGCGAGCACGGTTGATGGGAGCAATAGTGAAAAAAAAATGCTATCCTGTTACAGACCTGGTTGAATAGTTTACCGGCTGAATGGTTGATTAGGTAAATTATAGTCATAATTTCAGGATGTGCCTTACATGCGTTTTCCGATTATGGGCTGTTTAGATTCAGCGCCTTATAAATGGCTCCCAATAGATCCTTTTCATCAAACGGCTTTTGAAAAAAGGCCACCGCCCCTGCCGCCATGGCCGTTGTCTTGGCCGCGCCGTTTTCATGGGCCGTGATAAAAACGATGGGGATGGCACGGCCTGAAGTCGCCAAATGGGTCTGCAAATCCAGTCCGGTCATACCGGGCATCCGTATATCGAGGACCAACAAATCGGACCCCTCAGTGTGGTCATCATCTAAAAATTCCTGTGCCGAACCGTATGTCTTGACATTGAATCCAGCCGACTTTATCAACCTGCCCAATGCCTTGCAGACCGAGGGATCATCGTCGACAACACAAACAGTTGGGTCACTCTTGATCACAGTTCACCTTTGTTTGACAATACGGTCTTCATGTCTGAATTCGGGGGTGAGAATCAGAACTATTCGCCCAAATTCAGCATTGTTGACGCGATTCCTGACATTTTTGTTGCATCAGATTTTACGACACATCAGTAGTTCTGAATTTTGGCAGGATTATAATAGAAAAGAATGGGGCGAGACAATTGGACCTTGGTCCAACCCTTATAGGACTTTAGTCCAATATAGATTTGAGTTTGCTCTCAAATTGGCCGGCTTTTTCAGCCATCCGGACCAAATCCGCCAGTGATTTGGCCTTCATCTTATCCATAACGCGGGCACGGTGAACTTTGACGGTCTTTTCACTCATGCCCAAATCAAAGGCGATCTGTTTGTTCAACATCCCGGATACCACCAGAATAAAAACTTCATGCTCCCGTGGTGTTAACGAATCAACACGCCGCTGAAGATCTTTTATTTCGGCGTGTTCCGTTCTGAATTTATTATTTTTTTTAATTGCTAAATTGATGGCGTCAATTAGTTTTTGGTCTTCAAAGGGTTTTTCAATAAAATCCACCGCCCCGGCCTTCATGGCCTGAACACTCATCGGGATGTTGCCGTGCCCGGTAATGAAGACGATCGGCATGCCAAGTCCGGATTTTGTCAATTGTTGCTGAAGTTCTATCCCGCTCATTCCCGGCATGCGAACATCAAGAACCAGACATGCCGGTCCGTCATGGGTCCCATGTTTAAGAAACGCCTGGGCTGAATCGAAGGTTTCCACTTTGAACCCGACGGATTGGATCAGTCTTTTCAGCGCGGTGCGCACTGACGTATCATCATCGACGACAAATACGGTTGCGTCGGCTGACGTCATTTAGGCCTCCTCATAAATCGGCAAGGTAAAATAAAATGTGGCGCCTCTGTCCGGATTATTTTCAGCCCAAAACCGGCCGGCATGCGCTTCGATAATTGACCGATTAATTGATAGACCCATTCCCATGCCTTCCGGTTTGGTGGTATAGAAAGGTTCCATAATCTGATTGAGATGATCCTCCATAATACCGCTGCCGAAGTCACGGATACCCACTTTGACCATCTTTTGATCCGCTTTACTTGTTGAAAGGATTATTTTCCAAGAGGCATCAGCGATGTCCATCATGGCTTCCGAGGCATTCAGGATGAAATTGATAATCACCTGTTGCAGATGGATTCTGTCCCCCAGCACCGGGGGAAGGCTTCGGTCCAGTGCTGTTTCGATGGAGACGTTCCTTATCATCGCTTCGGTGTTTATCAGCGATATGACCTCTTGGACCAGATCGTTAATGTCCACTTCTACCCTCGCAACTTCGCCTTTTCTAAACAGTGACCGCAGCCGGTGTATGACATTGCCGGCTCGCCTGTCGTCCGCAACGATATCATTGAGGATATCACGAATTTCAGCGAGATCCGGTGAATCGCCGGCAATGAACCGCAAAGCTGCCTGGGCGTTGCTCAAGATGGCTGTCAGGGGTTGATTGAGTTCATGCGCCAAGGACGCGGAAAGTTCACCCATGGTCGCCACGCGCCCCAAATGGGCGATCTCTTCCCGACGCTTCCGGGCCTCCTCCTTCGCTTGCCTGAGTTCAGTAATATCTTCTAAAATTCCGTCATAGTACCTGACTTGACCCTCGTCGTCTTTTACCGCCACCGCTGTTGCAGAACCATAAAAGGGTGTTCCGTCCCTTCTTTTAAACATAATTTCTTCATTTTCAACCGCGCCGTCCTTGAGCATCTTTTTACTGAATTTGTCTCGATCAACCGGGTTTTGATAAAGATCGTAAGCATATAACGAAAGTAATGTTTCCTTATTTTCAAATCCAAACATTCGGATATAGGCGGAATTAACCTCGATATAATTGCCTTTCGGTCCCGGGGTACTCCTGAACACGCCGACACTGAGATTTTCGGTTAATGTCCGATACTTCTCTTCACTTCCACGAAGGGCCTCCTCCGCCCGCTTGCGCTCCACGATTTCTTTCTGGAGCTCATCGACTGACTTCGTCAGGTCGGAGGTTCGTTCCTCAACCCGTTTCTCCAGATCATTATGAGCTTTACGCAGTGCTTCCTCGGCTTTTCTCCTTTGATCGATTTCACGATTTGCTTTGTTATACAGAATAAAAACCGCCAATCCTATAAACGCACACCACACCAAAATCAGATAGCCGCTTACCTTTATCAAGGGTCTTGAAACTCGCTTAAGAATTGACTTTATGTCGCTCAAGAAGATAAGATTCCACCCTGGATAATTGTCCAGGGCTAACTTGTGGGAAAGATATTTATTTCCCAGACTGTCAATTGGATGCGGCCCTTCCGTCATCGTCAGGCCGGTCCAATGCCACGGCCCTTCTCCGAATTGCCTAAATTCTTTTATCCGGCTGATTTCTTCAGAAGAAAGTTTTGACAAGGTATGTAGAACCCATTCATGGTGGTTGGTGATGAACACAATACCATGTGGGTCTGTGAGCATCACAATTCCTTCGTAATCCTTTACGAACTCTCTTTCCATAGGATCAATCGGCGCCTTGATGACGGCAACCCCTGCAGGCGTGTCCTGCCCATCTTCATAAACCGGGTGACTGTAATAGATCCCTCTCCTTCCGGATGTCACCCCGAGTGCCATATAACCCATATAGCTGGCAGGATCTCCCTTAATGGCGTGCTGGAAATAAGGACGGAAGGCATAATTCTGCCCCACAAAACTGTCAGATGCATTTCGATTGCTTGAGGCGATGGTGTTTCCATCCCGGTCAATCAAATAACAGACATCCACCTGGTAGGTGTTTTTAAAATGGTCGAGAATGGAATGGGTCCTTGCCAGGGAATCTTCATCTTTTTTGGAGAGGGCATTCGGCAGTTCCTTCAACCCGGCCAGAGCTCTAACCGAATTCAAATTTTCATGCAGAAAGTAAGACAGATGACTTTTAATCGTTTCTGTGTGAAAGACAGCCTGTCTGTTGGCCTCTTCCAATGCAGATTTTTTTAGAGATGAATAGTAAAGGTATCCTCCTGTCCATGCTGAAAGAAAGGCCATCAGAGACAGGACAATGAGAATCATTCGAAGCTTCATATCTTGACACATCCCCTATGAGATGCAGAGGGTTTTCCCCATAAATTGTTTGTTGGTAAGATTAAATAACACGGCCGAATCAAAGAATTCAAGTAATTCCATTTATGGATGGGATTAAAAGAGTCTATCAGGTCCAGGTAAGATTCGACTTGACAAATTCAAAAAATCAGTTGTATTAAAAAGTGTACGATCGTTTCTTGAATTAGCGCAATACCGCCAGAAGTTTATATCAACAGGAAATCCAATACGTTACTATAGTTCAGACCTATAGTGATCTTCATCGATAACGAGGTTTGGCAGATATTTGCGAAAGTAAACCGGCTCGGGGCAATGGCCATTGCAAAAGGAGAAAATTATGAAAGAAGACGATCTGACTCAGGTGAAATACATTGGTGCGGCACGTATGAAATTGCTCAACGATTCCGGGATCACCACCATCAGGCAGCTTAGTAAAACGCCGTTGGAAAAACTGGCCCGGATCGAAACCATCGGCGAGCATTATGCAAAGTTAATCAAGGATGCTGTCAGTGAATCGGATGGGGAAAAACCTGAGGAAACAGCCCCAAAGACCGTAGCCGCTAAAGTAAAGGAAACCAAAGAGATCGGCCAGAATTTAGGTAAACAGATCAAAGTTTTAAAAAAACAATTAAAAACTGCGACTGAACATTTAAAGCCCCTGGGAAAAAAGAAGTATCTGGGCTCATATATCGATTTTAAAAAAAGATCCAAAACGCTCAAAGCCCGCCTCGATGGAGTGGATCAAATGCGGGGAGACTTTTCCAAATCGGTTACGAAAAAGATCATCAAAAACGCCGATGCCTTGAGTGCAACCTTGAAAAATGTAAGAAAAAAACCCAAGAAGAAAATATATAAAAAATTAGCTCAGGAGATTCAATCGTTATCGAAAATTCTCAAAAAAGCTGATTCCTGAAAGAATGAAGAAAATACTGTTGCTGGGTGATATTCACGCCAATTATCCAGCCTTAAAAGCGATCGAAAAGTATATCAAGTCCGACCGATTTGATCACATTATCAATACAGGAGATTTCACCGTTTACAGTACGTTTCCCAATGAAACGATCCAATGGTTTCGTGAGAGAAAAAAGACTATATGCATATTCGGCAACACGGATCGGCGGGTGTTAAGGATTTTAAACGGAAAAAAATTAAGAAAACCCAAAAAAAAAGAAAAGCGGGTCATGTACTTTTGGACATCTGAAAACTTGCTTCCTGAGAATATAAAGTACCTGAAGTCATTACCCGAACAAAAAGGCTTGACCTTGGGACCTCTTCGCATCGGCGTATTTCATGGAACCTGCGATGATGCGGATGAAGAGCTGTTTCCGGATGCTCCTGAAGCCCGTTTCCATAAGTTGGCCAAGGACTCTGCCTGTCAAATACATATCATGGGCCATTCCCATGTGCCTTATTATAAAGTCGTAGATGGGGTCCATTTCATCAATCCGGGCAGCGCGGGACGCATGTTTGATGGAGATTCTCGCGCGTCTTTTGCAATTCTAAAGATTTCTTCAGGGAAAATAGGCGTTGAGCATTTTCGGATCCCGTATCCTGTCAAAAAGGTGGTGAAAAGCCTGAAAAAAAACCGCCTGCCGAATATTTATGCAAAGATGTTCCAAATTGGGAAAAAATTAAATTAAAGTGGAGTAGCTATGGAATCCGCCGAACAAAATGAAAATGAATGCAGGATGTTAGAAAATAGGGGGGCCGGTTCAACAGCTCAAATCAGAGAGGTTGTGCAGAAAGTGGAGTTGAAAAGCAAATGTGCAACAACTCCCGGCAAACAGGCTCGCAAGATTTTAAGAATCCTCAAAAAAAAGGATAAAGAAGAGATCGTCCAGGCGGTCCTGGAAAAATATTACAACTCTGAAGAATTAAAACCTTACCAGGCGGAGCTTATTAAAATGCAGCGTCATCTGGAGCGGACCGGGAAAAAAATGGTCATCCTTTTCGACGGCCGTGACGCCTCCGGCAAAGGCGGGACCATCCGACGGGTGACACGCTATATGAATGAAAAAAGATATCACGCCGTCGCCCTGGGAAAACCCAGTGAACAGCAAAAAACAGAGCTCCATATCAAACGCTATATCGAACACTTTCCCCATGCCGGCGAGATCGTTTTGTTTGACCGAAGCTGGTACAACCGTGCCCTGGTTGAACCGGTGATGGGCTTTTGTACCCAGAACCAATACAAGCGATTTTTAAAAAAGGTTATTACCTACGAGCAAAATTTCCTTGAAGATAATGGCAAGACCATACTGGTCAAGATCTATTTTTCGGTAAGTAAGGAAGAGCAGGCCAGACGGTTTGAAAGAAGAAAGAATGATCCCCTAAGGCAGTGGAAACTCTCCGAGGTCGACCTGCAGGCCCAGGATTTGTGGGACGAATTTACCGAAAAAAAATATATTCTATTGAAAAGAACCCATTCAAAAAAAACACCCTGGTATATCATCCGATCGGACGATAAGCATTTGGCCCGACGTGAAACCATGAAGGTAATTCTCAATTCGGTCAAATACAGGGGCAGAAGCAAGAAACTGGATTTTACCCTGGATCCGAAAATTACTATTCCGGGAGATAAAGAATTAATAATAATGAAAGGGCAGCTAAAAAAATATGGTAAATCCCTGGCGTGATTTCCTGGGCCAGGATGCTTTACTTGGGCTGCCCAGTATCGAGCATCCAGTATCGAGTATCCACTATCCAGTATCAAGAATCGAGAATCCAGTATCGAGTATCCAGAATCCAGTATCGAGTATCTGTGCCAGATGGAATGAAATTAGTCTACAGTCCTCGACAACGGATGGTCGCGATGACGGTGTTTAGCGACTAAACCAAAGGAGGGAAAAAGATGGCAAAAGAAACGAAAAAGAAATCTAATTCCAAAAGTGTAAAGCCGAAAGAAGCGAAGCCGAATTCGGTTAAGGAAAAGGCTTCATCCAAGGAAAAAAAGGAAATAAGTGAAAAAGTCGAAAAAAATTCAAAAAAGCTAAAGAAGAAATTAACCGAACACACCGCCTTCAGGAATAAGGATAAGAAAAAAAAGAAAGGTCGGCAGGCTGTTTGGGTAAAACAATTCACCCTCGAATATGAAGAGGAGTTGCAAAAGCTGCAAATAGAGCTTTTGAAATGGCAAAAACATGTCATCGCCAACGATCAGCGTGTATTGATGTTATTTGAGGGGCGCGATGCCGCCGGCAAGGGCGGGACCATAAAAAGAATAATCGAACATATGAATCCACGCGGCGCCCGGGTGGTGGCACTTCTAAAACCCAGCGACCGGGAAAGGACTCAGTGGTATTTCCAACGATATGTTCAACACCTCCCATCGGGCGGAGAAATCGTGCTCTTCGACCGCAGTTGGTATAATCGTGCCATGGTCGAACCAACCATGGGTTTCTGCACCGATGAGGAAAACAAGCGCTTTTTGAAAGACGTACCCTTGCTGGAATCCATGCTGATAAAAACCGGAATTATTATGTTTAAGTTCTTTTTCTCTGTTTCCAAAGAGGAACAGCTTCGCCGGTTTAATGCGAGAGAGACGGATCCATTGAAACAATACAAAATCTCTCCGGTAGATAGAGAGGCCCAGGAAAGGTGGGATGATTATACGGTCAGAAAATTCCAGATGCTGAATGAAACCAACCGGACCATTTCTCAATGGGCAATTATCCGTTCCGACAACAAGAAAAAAGCCAGACTCAACTGCATCAAACATCTTCTTTCCAAAGTCGAGTATAAAGGCAAGATCTCCGCAGAGGAGCTTAAAACAGATCCTGAGATCTTGGTATCGGGCATTGATGAAATCAGATACCTGGAAGATAATATAATGAGGGGTGTGGAATTACCGGGGTAGTTTAACGTCTTGGAATTTCTACAACATATTGAGATTGTGTGATTATCAGGGGATAGATCAAAATCCCAGCCATCTGGAATAATGGAATGTTGGAATATTGGGTAATAAAGTTGAATAGACCATTTTTAATAGACAGAATTCCTTCAAACCCATAGTTCCACCATTTCATCACTCCACTAATCCAATTGGGGCGAAGCCCCTAACTTGTGTTAATCCACGCACGATTTGGCTATGCAAATTAAAATTACTCTAATAAGAATAAGGAGGACTTTATGCCGATTCAAGTTATCATTAAACGCAAATGGCAGACCGATAATCCCGAAGCACTGTTCCCGCTGCTAACTGAAATTCGTTCGCTAGCCCAAAAACAACCCGGCTATATTTCCGGCGAAACATTAAGAAGCCTTGATGATCCTGAGGACTATATGGTCGTAAGTAAGTGGGAGACAGCTGACGACTGGCAGAAATGGTTGCAAAGTAAAGAAAGAAGGGACCTTCAGGGCCAGGTGGATTCTCTGATCGGAGAAAGAACCTTTTACGAAATTTTTGAGGCCGTCAGTCATTGATGAAGGGCTCTCTTGATTTAATCGGTATGGGAGAAAATAACAACCCGGAGAAAGGAATAGATCATTATGCGCATTAAAAAGTTATTAGATTCCATTGGACGCGATGTAGACACCGTCTCGCCGGATGAGACAGTTTACGATGCCCTGGCGCTGATGGCGAAAAAAGAGATCGGCGCACTGGTGGTGCTTGAAAAGAAAAAGATGGTGGGAATTATTTCCGAGCGGGACTACGCCCGCAAGGTGATCCTCAAGGGCAAAAGCTCCAAAAAAACCCGGGTCCGGGAGATAATGACCTCAGATGTCATTCACATCAGCCCTGACATGAAAGTGGGCAAGTGTCTATCTTTGATGACGAAAAAGCGCATCCGCCACATGCCGGTGCTGGACAAGGACCGGCTGGTCGGGTTGCTCACCATCGAAGAGATAAAGGGAAAAATGTAACCCTTACCCCGGAAATAACAAATTACAAGCACCACCTGATCTTAAAATGGGGTCAAATAAATTCCAAATTACAATATCCAAATCTCAAATAAGATCAAACGCCAACTGTTTGGAATTTTGGATTTAGGTCATTGTGATTTATTTGGTATTTGTGATTTGTGATTTTTTAATTGTATGAAACTACGCAAAATGGGATAGTTTCTTTTCCGATTAAACTGGCCGCTTTTCAGGCCAGCGCCGCCGCTGACACCCGAAACCTGAACACTGCTGGTAATCGTAATCTCCCATATCACCCCTTCGGAGTTGACCAAAGCCGGGCCCTATGAACCCGGATCTTTACTTCTGCGACCCTTGCTTCAGGCTGCCTCCTTAATTTCCACTTTTTCTTCCTCAGTTTCAACGACTGTTTTGGCCATGCGTTTGGCGTGATAGTAGATCCGTTTGAGCTTTTCGATGATGTCCACTTCCACGCTGTAGGCCTCAAATTTTCCGGAGTCTTCGGAAACGAGCCGCTTAGCCTGATGCATGCCGGCCTGCTCTACCAGACGGTTCATATCTGTTTTCATGGAGATGACCCGCGCGGCAAAATCATTGTCTTCTTCGACAACCGCCCGCACGGCGGCTTTGAGCGCATCGGATACAACAACATGAACGGTGTTGATGACCTTCTGAGTCGCTTCGCTGATCTTAAAACCTTTTTTGATGCGTTTTTCTCCAAGATCCACCAGACTGATTTCGATCACATCGCCAATTTGTTCCAGGTCATTGACGGCAGCCATGAGTTTCATCATTTTTTGGGTCTGGTATTCATTCAGTTGCAGCTTGCTGACTTCTGCCAGATAATTGACAAGGTGCTTGTAGAGAACATCGACCTCCTCATCCATCTCCCGCACGGCCTGCAGGGCTTCCTTGTTGCCGGTCAATACAGCCTATCCGTTTGATTCCATGCCGGGCGGCATCCAGAGCCAGACTGGGTGTATGCAGCAGCATCTCACTCAAGTATTTTGGTTGGAGTTCTTCAAACTCCGGCAGGGGTTTATCGGGCACCAACCAGAAAACGAATCGGGCAAAATAAGTGACAAATGGAAGAAAAAGAACCCCGATTCCTATATTGAACAATGTATGAGCATTGGCAACCTGGCGCGGCAGCACTGCGGCGGCGGCCTGCATGCCGGTCAGTCCTTCGGCGGGGGCGGGGGAGATGAAAACGACGAACTTTGCAAACGGCCCGATAAGAGGTAACATTATCAGCACGCCTATTATCTTGAATAGCACATG